>Ga0256830_1001308_pt1 | contig 17773 bp, 15 predicted proteins | sample 128326metaG_FD_190537 | JGI IMG/M metagenome (GOLD analysis project Ga0256830, IMG submission 190537) | Hydrothermal vent microbial communities from Lau Basin, Pacific Ocean - 128-326 | ecosystem: Environmental > Aquatic > Marine > Hydrothermal vents | place: Pacific Ocean: Lau Basin | collected... | reverse complement strand
GATCCGGCCCGGACGGTGCCCTTGGGGGCCTTCACCCTCGGGAAGGGGCCGGCCTACCTGCCGCTGACCTTTCCGGTGCCGAACGACGCGAGGTTGAAGGGCCTGGCGCTGACCTTCCAGGCCTACGTGCACCATCCCTCCGGCCCCCGCTCCCCCTCCTTCACGAACGCCTGGACGCTCAAGATCCGCTGAGGGGCCGTTACCCCTCGGCGGCGGCTTCCTTCCGAGTGTCCCAAGGCGGCGACTATCCCGACACAGGGGGGCTCGAGCACTGCGTAACCTTCACGAACAATCGGGTTAGAATCCGAGGGAGGTCGGGAACCCCGGAGGATCCCGGGCCTCAGACCATTCCCCCGCGCTCCGGGAGGCTTCCCGGAGGTCGTGTCCCCCGCGACGCCAGGAGGGCCGGCGACGGCCCTCGAGCCCCGCCGAAGTCTCGAGCGATCTTCCCGCCCGTATGAGATCTCCAAGCCTCTCCCGCGGATTCCTCTTCCTCCTTCTCGCGGTATCCCTTCCCGCCGCGGGCCTTGCGGCTCTCCAGCGGGGGAAGAGCCCCCTCGACAGGGCCTACCAGCGGTGGTTCCGCGCCTTCAAGGCCGGAAAGATCGACCCGGAGGATGCGAAGGGTCCCCTGAAGACGCCCTACCTCCCGAGGTCCATGGTCCGCGATTTCCCGACCCGGGGGCTCTACACCCGCCTCCATGAGGCCCGGGCCCTGTTCGGGCTCCTCGTCGGGCGGGGGACGGCGGAGGACGGAGAACGGCTCCTCGCGGTCCTCGAGGTCGCCCTCGCCCGCCAGGGCAAGGAGGGGCAGGCCGTCGGGGGGCGGGAATGGCGGATCCGGCGCGCCCTGCTCGCGGCGCTGCAAGGAAGGCGGGTCAAGGCCGGGATCCAGGCCGCGATCCTCGACCGGGTTCGGAAGGGGCTGCGGACGCGGAAGACGAAGGACGGGGAGGTCAAGGCGCACGACGAGCCGGGACTGGCGGCGGCCCTCCTCCCGGTCCTGGCCTCGTACGGGACGCCGAGCCTCCGCTACGTCCTCGAGGAATGCCTGGAGGTCGAGGACCCGCGGGTCCGGGCCGGCGCCTGCCGCGCGCTCGGAACGCTCGGATCCGGGGTGTCGATCGCCGCTGTCGCCCGCGCCCTGCGGGGGTTGGTCCACCCCGAGGACGTGCGGCCGGTCGCGGACGCGCTGGTCCTCCTGGCCGGCGCGCGCCGCCCGCCTCCAGGCGAGCGCGGCCTCCAGGCCGCCCTCTCGACCGCCCAGGACAGTCTCAGGCTCCTGAAGGACTGGAGGGCCCGCCTTCCCCTCGTCGGGGTGCTCCGGGCGATCCGTTCGGCCTCCTCCGTCCCCCTCCTCCTGGGTCTCCTCGAGGAATGCGCGAACCCGACCCCGGGGCTCCGTTCCGACCCCGTCTCGGGGACCCTCAGGGCCGCCGTGCACGACGCGCTCGTCGACCTGACGGGGTTCTACGCCTCCCCGCGGGAGCCCGGCAAGTGGCGGAGCTGGTGGGAGGCGAACCGCGACGAGTTCCGGCTCGCCCCCGCGCGGGAGACCGCGATCGGCAAGGGGAAAACGGTCGCGAGGACCTTCTTCGGGATCCCCGTGACCGGCTCGCGCGTGATCTTCGTGCTCGACGTCTCGGGGAGCATGGCCTGGCCCTTCGCGGTCGGGACCCGGGCGAGACCGAAGAACGGGGGCGGCCCCTCCTCGGGAGGGCACGAGAGCCGGCTCCAGCGGGCCAAGAAGGAACTCCTCCGGGCCGTGAACGCCCTGGGTCCCGACGCGCGCTTCAACGTCGTGTTCTTCTCCGGGGGAGTCCGTTCCTGGAAGAAGAAGCTGGTCCAGGCCTCCTCGAAGAACAAGAGAACCCTGGCCGCCTACCTCGCGAAGGTGCGGCCGGGCGGCGGCACGGCCCTCTACGACGGACTCGAGACCGGATTGAAGATCAAGACGCGCCGCAAGCGGGGAGCCCGATATCCGACTCCGGTGGACGAGGTCTTCCTCCTGAGCGACGGCATGCCCTCGGTCGGGACCGTGCTCGACCCCGTGGAGATCCTGAGCCGCGTCCGGGAATGGAACCAGGGGGCCAACGTGAGGATCAACACGATCTTCGTCGGGTCCCGGAAGATCGATCGGGCCCACCTCCCGCCCGGAGCGGCCAATCCCGCCTCCCGGATGAGGCCCGAGGATTTCATGTCCCGGCTGGCCAAGGAGAACTACGGCGTCTACCGCCGTCCGACCCGCTGAGGGGTCAGGCGTGCCCGTCGATCCGTTCCCCGCTCCGCGGCGGGGCGACGGTCACCTTGTAGCCGGCGAGGCAGCGGCGGAAGGTCGAGAGCCGGCCCCGTTCCTCCAGGATCTCCTCCCTGCGTCCGGCCAGGATCCCGGCCAGGACGAGGTGGAGTTCGCGGATCGTCGCGAGTCCCGCCTTCCCCGAGGGCGGGGTCTCGATCCCCCGCTCCCTGAGGAGGGGTTCGATCTCGGTCAGGGAGGCCAGGGTCTTCTCCGCCTCCGCGAGAATCGGGTCGAGCCCCGATTCCTCCCGGTCCCCCAGGGAAGCGAGCGCGTCCCGGTAGGAGCGTTCGAGGTCGGAGATCAGGTCCAGCTTCTTCCGGAGAAGGCCGTCCCGGACCCCGGGCTCAGGCGGGGACGAGCGCATCCCAACCCTCCTTCAGGGTTTTCATGACCCGGATCGGGCCCCGGATGTCCTCGGGCCGCCGATTGAGGTTCGTCTGGTAGATGCGGTCCAGGCAGAACTCGTAGAGACGATCGAGTTCCTGCGCGACCGGCGCCCCCTTCTCGAAGTCGAGGACGGCCCGGAGTTCCCCGATGATGGCCATCGCCTTGCCCAGGGTCTCGCCGATCCTCGGCGCGTAGTCGTTGTCGGGCTTTTCCAGCTCGAGCCTCGCCATCTCCATGTTCTTGATCGCGCCCTCGTACATCATCACGACGAGCTTTTCGGGGCTGGCCGTGAGGATGGCGTTGTTCTTGTAGTTGTTCGTGAAGGTCTGGTAGCTCATCGCAATCGCTCGCGGTTTTGGGGGATGTTCTCGTTCATTGCAGGGAGAGCAGGGACCCGCCCATGGCCTGGAGCCTGCCCATGATCAGTTCGAGATTCGCGAATCTCCTCGTGAGGCGCTCCTCGTAGCGGGAGACGCGGTCTTCCTGTCGCCGGATCTCCTCGTCGATCTGCTTCGTCGTGCGGTCGATCCCGTCCCTTCGGGTCTTGAAGATCCCGTCGACCGGGTCCAGGTAGGAATCGGTCCGGTCGTAGATCTGTTGCGCGATGCCTGAAGTCGCGTCCGCGAAGAGCTTCTTGATCGCGACGGAATCGTCGGCCAGGGCCTCTTCGAACTTGCTCTGGTCGAAGGTCAGCTTCCCGTCCTTGTCGGACTCGATGCCGACCTGCGAGAGCATCGCGTAGGAATCGTTGCCGGTGGAGACCGAGGAGCCGAGGATCGAGCGCAGCCCGAACTGGATCGTGCGGAGCGAGGTGTCTCCGAAGAGCGGATTCGTCTTGGTCTTCTTCTCGCCGTCCTTCGCCTTGTCGTCGGTCGTGACCTTCTGCTGGTTCTTGATGAATTCGACGACGTCGTTGTAGGCGTCGACGAAGGCCTTGACCTTCTCCGCCGTCGCGGAGCCGTCCGCGGCGATCGTGATCGTCGTCTTGTCGGAAGCGTTGGTGTGCGCGCCCGTCAGGTTGATCGTGAGACCCGTGACGACGTCCGAAAAGGTGTTCGAGGATCGCGTCATCGCGATGCCGTCGAAGGTGAAGGACGCATCCTGACCGGTGACGATCTCGTTCCCGTTGATTTCGGTCGCGAGAGTGTTCAGGGCGCCCGTTCCCGAGTCGGTGGAGACCGTGAAGGCCCCGGCCGACCCCTCGGTGTCGCTCTTGAAGATCAGTTTGTAGGGGTTCGTGGCGTCCCCGGTGTTCACGACCTGAGCTGTGATCCCGATCCCGGCGTTGTTGACCGCCGTGGCGATCCCCTCGAGCGTGTTGTTGGAGGAGTCGATCGTGACGTACTTCGCCGTTCCGTTGATCGTGAACTTCAGGAGGTCGCTTCCGTAGGTCGTCGTGTCCTTGTCGGCCTTGCCGTTGCTGGAGTGGACCTCGGCGGTCGCCAGGTTGTTGACGTGGATCGTGTGCGTGCCCGGAGTGGCTCCGGATCCCGCGCTGACGGTGACCTGCCCCTCGGAGTCGACGGTCGCCTTGTAGTCGAGGATCGTGGAGGTGGACTTGAGCTTGCGGGCCGCGTCCTGGAGGGCCTTGACCTTGTCCTCGAGGTCTCCGAAGAGCTTCCTCTTCTTCGAGAACTCCTTCTTCCTGTCCTCGAGGAGGAAGATCGGGCGGCGCTCGAGGGCGACGAGCTTCTGGATGATGCTCGAACTGTCGAGGCCCGAGGCGAGCCCCGAGAAGGAGATGCCGTTGATGCTGCTCATGCCGATGCTCCGATGCCGGGGGTTCCGGGGGAACCCGGACCCTCCAGACCCTTCGGCCGTTACCCGGGGTGATCTTGAACCGGGGAGAGGGACCGGGAGCGGAATCGCCGATCCGAAGGCGGTTCCGGGGCGCGGGCCCCGGGATCCCGCCCTCGGATCGGTCCCGGCGGGTCCCGTATCCCCTTTATTCAAAGGGCGATACGGAGGTGGACCGGAGGGCGGCCTTTGTTCAGAGCAGGTTCAGGGCTCCCTGGGTCGAGATATTGGCTTGGGCCAGGACCGCGATCGCCGCCTGCTGCAGGATCGAGTTCCTGCTGAGCCTCGCGGTCTCGGAGGCAACGTCGACGTCCCGGATCCGGCTCTCGGCGGCCGAGAGGTTCTCGGTGGCGACGCCGAGGTTCGAGATCGTCGAGGACAGGCGGTTCTGGACCGCGCCCAGACTGCCTCGGAGGCTCGAGACCGTGTTGATCGCGGTGTCGATCGAGGCGATCGCGGCCGACGGGTTGCCGGTCGAGCTGATGTCGAGAGCGTTGATCCCCAAGGTCGTGGAGAGAGCCGGCGAGAGGCTGACGCCGATCGTGTCCACGCCCCCCGTCGTTCCGAAACCGACCTGGAAGGTCAGGTTGCTCGAGGAGCCGTCGAGGAGGTTGATGTTGTTGAACTGCGTGCTCCGGGCGATCCGGTTGATCTCGCTGACGAGAGCCGTGAACTCCTCGTTCAGCGTGCTCTTGTCCGAATCGCTGACGGTTCCGTTGTTGGCCTGAACGGCCAGCTCCCGCATGCGGCTCAGGATGTTCGAGACCTCCCCGAGCGAACCCTCCGCGGTCTGGACCAGGGAGATGCCGTCGTTGGCGTTCCGCTTCGCCTGGTCGAGAGAGCGGATCTGCGCCCGGAGACGCTCGGAAGAAGCGAGGCCGGCCGCGTCGTCGGCGGCCGTCGTGATGCGCAGGCCTGTCGAAAGACGGCGGTAGCTCGTATTGAGCCGGCCGGTGATGTTCGAAAGGTTCCGCTGCGCGTTGAGAGATGCGATGTTGGTGTTGACTCGAAGGCCCATAGGAACTCCCCCCCGGATTCCTGAACGCCGAAATCGATACCAGTGCCGTGACTGTCCGGTTTATCGGCGAAATGGGGTTTCTCTTGACAGCGTTTTGGTGGATTTTCCGACAAAAAACCGAGGGAGATGGAAGATTCGATGGCAAGGAGAGGGGGGGGTGGGGATGAGCGGGGATCAAGACCTAGTACGTAGGCAGACCCCGGAGGAGGGCCTCCGGGGTCCATGGTCTTCCGCGCGATCCGCCGGGCTCATGCCCGTTCTTCGGCTTACTGGAGCAGGGCCAGAGCGCTCTGCGGTCCGACGTTGGCCTGGGCCAGGACGGAGATCGCGGCCTGCTGGAGGATCGAGTTCCGGGTCAGGCTCGCGGTTTCCGCTGCGACGTCGACGTCCCGGATCCGGCTCTCGGCGGCGGAGAGGTTCTCGGAGGCGACGCCGAGGTTCGAGATCGTCGAGGACAGTCGGTTCTGGGCCGCGCCGAGCGTGCCTCGGAGGCTCGAGACCGTGTTGATCGCGGTGTCGATCGAAGCGATCGCGGCCGACGGGTTTCCGGCCGAGCTGATGTCGAGGGCGTTGATCCCGAGCGTCGTGGAAAGGGCCGGCGAGAGGCTGACGCCGATCGTGTCGATGCCGCCGGTCGTTCCGAAGCCGACCTGGAAGGTCATGTTGCTCGAAGAGCCGTCAAGGAGGTTGATGTTGTTGAACTGCGTGCTCCGGGCGATCCGGTTGACCTCGTTGATCAAGGCGGAGAACTCCTCGTTCAGGGTCTTCTGGTCCGAGTCGCTGACGGTTCCGTTGTTGGCCTGAATGGCCAGTTCCCGCATGCGGGTGAGGATGCTCGAGACTTCGTTCAAGGATCCTTCCGCCGTCTGGACCAGGGAGATGCCGTCGTTGGCGTTCCGCTTCGCCTGGTCGAGGGAGCGGACCTGCGCCCGCAACCGTTCGGAGATCGCGAGGCCGGCGGCGTCGTCGGCGGCGGTCGTGATCCGGAGGCCGGTGGAAAGCTTGCGGTAACTCCCGTTCAGCCGACCCGTGATGGCTTCGAGGCTCCGCTGAGCGTTGATGGAGGCGATGTTGGTATTGACCCTTAGACCCATGATGATCCTACTCCCCTTCTGTGGTTTGACTTGTTTCTCGACGAATCGAGCGAAGACAAGCCGATTAGCGGATCCGGCGCGGCGGGCTTGAAGCGGGAAGAACGAAGAAAGAACGGCTCCGTATCCATTGAGCCGAAAAACCTTCCATGGGAGGGAAGGAACGGGTGGAGACCCTTCGCGGAAGCGATTTCCTCCAGTTGTCGGACATTCCGACAACATAACGGTCCCGGCGCTCCGGGAAGAAAAAGCCGCCCGGTCCTTGCGGGCCGGGCGGCGTCTCACGAGTCCCCCAAGTGAGGGATCAATTCCTCAAGTTCCGCGCGGTTTCGGGATGCCCGCGTGGAGTCCGGATCACTGCAGCAGGCTGAGTGCAGCCTGGGGAGAGATGTTCGCCTGGGCCAGGATCGAGATGGCGGCCTGCTGGAGGATCGAGTTCCGGGTCAGGCTGGCGGTCTCGGAAGCGACGTCGACGTCTCGGATCCGGCTCTCGGCGGCGGAGAGGTTCTCGACCGCGACCCCGATGTTCGAGATCGTCGAGGCCAGCCGGTTCTGTACGGCCCCGAGGCTGCCCCGGAGACTCGAGACCGTGTTGATCGCGGTGTCGATCGAAGCGATCGCGGCCGAGGGGCTGCCGGTCGAGCTGATGTTGAGGGCGTTGATCCCCAAGGTCGTGGAGAGGGCCGGGGAGAGGCTGACGCCGATCGTGTCGATGCCGCCGGTGATCCCGAATCCGACCTGGAAGGTCATGTTGCTCGAAGAGCCGTCGAGGAGGTTGATGTTGTTGAACTGCGTGCTCCGGGCGATCCGGTTGATCTCGCCGATGAGGGCGCTGAATTCTTCGTTCAGGGTTTTACGGTCCGAATCGCTGATCGTGCCGTTGTTGGCCTGGATGGCCAGTTCCCGCATGCGGATCAGAATCGAGGAAGCCTCGTTCAGGGCGCCCTCCGCCGTCTGGACCAACGAAATGCCGTCGTTAGCGTTCCGCTTCGCCTGTCCGAGGGAGCGGACCTGCGCCCGCAACCGTTCGGAGATCGCGAGGCCGGCGGCGTCGTCCGCTGCGGTCGTGATTCGGAGACCGGTGGAGAGCCGCCTGTAGTTGGAATTGAGGCGGGTGGTGACGTGTTCGAGATTCCGCTGAGCGTTCAGGGATGCGATGTTCGTGTTGACGCGAAGACCCATGTCTTTCCTCGCTTTATTGGGGATCGTGAGGTGTGGGCGCCGGGTCGGGTCCGGAGACCCGACCCGACGTCCTGACCGTCCTGCCATCTGGGGGGATGGGGGGGGATGGCCACGTCCGTTCTGTCGGACGCACCGCGATTATCGGAGCATTTCCGAAATGCTTGAGGGGTGGACGAGGGGCGGCTGCTCGAAGGAGATCGATCGTTCGCTCAATCCGCGACGCCATCGAAGGTTCCCGGCAGCCGGAAATTTCGGAGGAATCCGAACTTCGTTCCCGATTGCCGGGAAAGGCAGCATGTCATGGTCTTGTCCCGTCGCGCTTCCCCCCGGAGGGGAGGGTCCGGGCGCGTACGAAAACGGAGCCCTCTCTCCCCCGATCTTGGAGAAAGGGCTTCGTCCGAAGTCCCGTGCTTGACCGAGGCGTCTCTCCGCCCCGGGTCAAGGTCATTGCAGGAGGCTGAGCGCCGCCTGGGGCGCGAGATTCGCCTGCCCGAGAATCGAGATCGCGGCCTGTTGCAGGATCGAGTTCCGGGTCAGCGAGGCGGTTTCGACGGCGACATCGACGTCTCGGATCCGGCTCTCGGCCGCCGACAGGTTCTCGACGGCGACCCCGAGGTTCGAGATCGTCGAGGTCAACCGGTTCTGGGCGGCCCCGAGGCTGCCGCGGAGACTGGAGATCCGGTTGATGGCCGTGTCGATCGCGTCGATGGCGACGGAGGGATTCCCGGTCGAGCTGATGTTCAAGGACTGAATACCAAGCGTCGTCGCCAGGGCCGGGGAGAGGCTGATCTGGATCGTGTCCACGCCGGCCGTCGTGCCGAAGCCGACCTGGAACTGGATCGTCGAGGCGGAGCCGTCGAGAAGGTTGATTCCGTTGAACTCCGTGCTCTTCGCGATGCGGTTGATCTCGTTGATGAGTGCGGAGAACTCCTCGTTCAAGGTGCCGCGGTCGGATGAGCTGACGGAACCGTTGTTGGCCTGGATCGCCAGTTCGCGCATGCGGATCAGGATCGACGAACTTTCGTTCAGCGCCCCTTCCGTCGTCTGGACGAGGGAGATGCCGTCGTTGGCGTTCCTCTTCGCCTGGCCGATGGATCGGATCTGCGCGCGCAGTCGTTCGGAAATCGCCAGTCCCGCCGCATCGTCGGCTGCAGTGGTGACGCGAAGACCGGTGGAGAGCTTGCGGTAGTTCGTCGAGAGCCGTGCGGTGATGCTCTCGAGGTTCCGCTGCGCGTTGAGGGATGCGATGTTGGTGTTGACTCTGAGACCCATAGGAACCGCTCCTGGGGGATCGGAACTTCGGAGATCATGCGCCGTTGCCAGCGCATGTTCATGGACGACCGATCGGTTCCTCCGGTCCCGCACCTTTAATCCGAATTCGAATCAGAGTTCTTTCGAAGGTCCGATGAGGCCGGGTTTCCACCGCCGTTTCCCCTGGGTGGAAGCCGGAGAGTGAGACGGGAGAAGGGTCCGGCCGTGCCTCACCGCTCCTCGGTGGTCGATTTCTCGACGGTCGGGGCTCTCCGCTCCGTGGATTGCGGGCGAATCGGACAACGGGATTCAAGGATCCGGTCCGATCGTGCCGAAAGGTCCTTGCGACGGAGCTTCCCTGCGCAAGGGAGCGCGACCCTCTCCCCCCTCGAGGAGTTCATGCGATGACGGACGCCGCTGCCGCACTCAATCCCCAGAGAATACTGGTCGTCGACGATGAAGCCGGGATCCGGGACGGACTCAGGGCCCTGCTGGCGAAGGAAGGCCACCGGGTCGAGGTCGCCGGCGATCTCGAGGACGCGATCCGAAGAAACGACCAGCAGGCATTCGATCTGATCCTCCTGGATCTCCATCTTCCGGGGGCGAACGGCCTGGAGGGTCTCGGACGTCTTCGGCGCGGAGCGAGCCCGACCGAGATCATCATCCTCACCGGATACGGCACGGTGTCCTCGACTGTCGAGGCGATGAGGAAGGGTGCCTACGACGTCCTCGAGAAACCGTTCAAGCCGGATCGTCTCGTCGGCGTCGTGGCCCGCTGCCTCCAGACACGGAGGCTAAAGGAAAAAGTGCATCTCCTGAAGGGGAGGGTCAAGGAACTCACGGCGACCGAACTCGTGGGCCAAAGTGATTCGATCCGGAAGGTCATGGTGAGGGTGTCTCAGGTCGCCCAGGCGCCGGACACGACGATTCTGATCGAGGGGGAGAGCGGAACCGGAAAGGAGCTCGTGGCGCGGTGCATCCACGAGCAGTCGGCCCGTGCCGACGGACCCTTCATCGGGATCAATTGCGCCGCCCTGACCGAAAGCCTCCTCGAGGCCGAACTCTTCGGTTACGAGGCCGGAGCCTTCACCGGCGCAACCCGGGAGGGGAAGGAAGGGTTGTTCGCGGCCGCGGAGGGAGGGACCCTCCTTCTGGACGAGGTCGGGGAGATGCCGCCCAACCTGCAGGCCAAGCTGCTGCGCGTCCTTCAGGAACGCTCCTACCGGAAGGTTGGAGGGGTCAGGGATCTGCCCGCGCGGGTGCGGATCGTCGCGGCGACGAACAAGAACCTCGCGGAGGAAGTGAAGAACGGGAGGTTCCGGGAGGACCTCTTCTACCGACTCCACGTCATCACGATCCGGATTCCCCCTCTCAGGGACCGGCCCGAGGACATCCCTCTCCTCGCCCACTACTTCCTGGATCATTTCGGCCGGCAGATGGGGAAAGCCCTCACGGGATTCAGCGAGGAGGCGATGGAGGACCTCTCCGAACACGGCTGGCCCGGCAACGTCCGGGAACTCAAGAACGCCGTCGAGCACGCGGCCATCCTCTGTCCAGGGGGGATCATCGACGAATCCCATCTCCCCAAGTGGGACGGAGGGGCCGCGGGAGGCGGGGATGTGATCCCCTCCGAGACCTTCGAGATGCCCTCGGGGGATCGCAGCCTTCGTTCGATGGAGAAGATCCTCGTCACCAAGGTGCTTCAGGAGACGGGGTGGAACATCAGCAAGGCGGCCTCCCGCCTCGGGATCAACCGGACGACCCTCTACAACAAGATCAAACTCTTCGATCTGAGCCGGGACCGCGACCCGGTCGGAGCCTGAAATGAGCGTGTCGATGGAACTGGATCGCTTCGCGGGAATGATCGCCCACGAACTCAGGAATCCCCTCGCCTCGGCCACGACGAACCTGGCGGTCGCCGCGGACCTGATGGAGGAGACGGACCCGCGGAGCGCCTTCATCCGCAGGGCGGAGAAGGAGATGGACAGGATCCGCCTTCTCCTGGATGCCTGCATCGAACTGGCCACGGCCGGTCGGATCGATCGGAGGGATGTCTCCCTTCCGCAGCTTCTCCAGGACGCGGCCGAAGGGCTCGTTCCGTCCAGGAACGGAGACGTGGAACTCCGCCTGGACGTCGCCGGGACGCCGCGGGCGAGGATCGACCCCTCCTTGATGCAGCGCGCGATCGGGAACCTGATCGAGAACGCGGTCAAGGCCTTCGGGGGGGAGCCGGGGACGATCGGGATCTCGGCCTCGAGGACCGGAAACGAAGTCCGGTTCACGGTCGAGGATTCCGGACCCGGGATCCCCGAGGAACTGCGCGCCCGGATCTTCGATCCCCTCGTCACCGGCCTGAAGGGCTCGGGGCTGGGGCTCGCCTTCGTGAAGAAGGTCGTCGAGGCTCATGGAGGGACGATCGAGGTCGGCCGCGGTGAGCTGGGCGGGGCCCGGTTCGAGATCCGTATTCCCGAGGAGGAGTGAAGCCGTGGCGGCCCCTCGTCCTTATCTCTATGTCGAGGATGACCCCGCGGTCCGGGAGGCCGTCGTCTCCTTCCTCGCGATGCATGGTTTGGAGGTCGAGGCCTGCGGGTCCGCCGGGGAGGCCCGGAGGGCCGTGGAATCGACGCCGTACCTGGCGATGGTCTGCGACCAGGACCTTCCCGATGGAAGCGGACGGGAACTGATCGACGAACTCCTGCGCGAGGAGAGCGTCCGAACGGCGATGCTCGCGACGGCGAGGATGCCCGAGGGCGCGGAGGAGTGGGCCTCCGGCCGGCCGATCACCCTGGCGACCAAGCCCGTCCGGCCCGCGGCCGTTCGGGACTGGTTCCTGGCTGCGGTCGAAGACGCCGCCCGCGACGGGGGGGATGCGACGCCGGGACCCGAGACGGAAGCCGCCGCCCTGGAGCGACGCCTCGAGCAGGAAACCGTCCTGGTCCGCTGCGGTATCGGCGGGGAAACCCTCGATCGCTGCATGATCGCGCTGTGGTCCTTCCCGCCGGAAGTCCGTGTCGAGTCCGCGGTCGACGAGGGATCCTGGGTCCGCCTCTGTCTCGAAGGGGTTCCTATCGGATACCGGCCTCCCGGGGTTCCGGGGGTCGTGCTCGACGCCTGGCCGATCGAGACCCCCGGGGAGGAGACGGGCTGGCAGTGTCTCGTCCTCCATGGCCGGACGGGAGCCGGGGAGGCCGGTGCGCCGGCGGCGGAACCCTTGCCCGGGGATCTCCCTCTGGCCGGGCTGATCGAGAGGTTGGAGGAAGCGCGCCGGGAGGGCCGGAAGCTTCCCGGGATCACCGCCCGCCAGAGGATGGGCCTCCTCCTGGCGGGGCGCGGAGATCTCCTCCCCGACCCGCCCGTGCCCGCGGCCTTGCCGAGGGGGGCGGCGGAGGAGAGCGGGGAACGCGAGATCCTCTGGGGGCCCCTGTCCGCTTCGAGGAGGGAATGATCGATGGCGGCCGACGAGGAACAGGTGGAGAGCGGGACGCAGAACCCCGGGGCGGAGGAAGGCCCCCCCCCCGCCGAGGAGACCGCCGCCGTCGAGAAGGACGCGGGGGAAGCCCTCGCCGAGGCCGCGCTCGAAGAGGCCGCGGAGGATCCCTCCGCCGAGGGCCCGAAGCCGGGGCTCCGGACGGTACTGACCGAGGCGACGGGTTGGAGGAAGGTGGATGCGGCGCTCGTGGCCGTTCTGCTCCTGAACCTGGCGATCATGGGGGCCTTGATGACCGCCCCCGAAACGAAGCCCCTCCGCCGCCCTCCTTCCGGTAAGACCGGGCCCGAAGGGGAAGGAGCGGAACGGAGCGGGAAACGGGACCCCGGGAGCATCGCGGCTCCCCGTCCGGGGGCGCGTCCATTGATCCCCCGGCACAAGTACTGGACCGAGGCCTGGAAGGCGGCGGAGAAGGGGGACCACGCCAGGGCCGTCGCTCTGCTGCGCGCCCTGCTGAAGGAAGAGCCCGGAATGGCTCCGAGCTTGCGGAGGACGGTCCATCTCCAACTCGCCCACTTCTACGGCCTGGCCGGGGAGTACGAGGAGATGCGCAAGCAGATCTCCCTGGCGGAGGAGGGCATCAAGAGGGCCCTGATCCCCGAGGATCTCTGGAACCTGGGGGAGGAGGCCACCGCCCTGGGGAATCACCGGATGGCGAGGCGGTACTACGCGCGTTTCCTCCTGCAGGAGGCCCAGATCCCGAAGGAGAGAAGGAAGGACATCCCCCTCGCCTATCTCCGGCTCGCGGACGGTTACAGGAACCAGGCTTCGAAAGGGAAGCGGAAGGAGGAGGACGGATGATCCTCACACCCCTTCTCCTCGGCCTCTCCTTGTTCCAGGGGCCTCTTCCCGACCTCGAGGCCCGACGGGGGCCTGAGAGGATCTTCGAGGTCGTGAAGACCCTGGGGTCGCGGAAATTCGTGAAGGCGCGAAGGTCCGGGGCCACGGCCTGGATCGCCCTGAAGGAGCTGGAGGACCTCGGAGCCTTCAAGCTGAACCTCGAACTGCCCGAACTCCGTTCCCTGCTCGAGGGGACGAGCTTGAACCTCAGCCTCGATTCGAAGGACGCCCTGTCGGTCGCGGAGTTGATCACGGTTGCGGCCGGACTCGACCTCGTCGTCACGAAGTCCAAGGTCGAGGGGGCGGATCCCCCCTTCCGCTGGATCGCGACGATCGCGAATCCGCCTTCGGAGCGCACCGAAGCCGGAAGGGAGGTCCTGCGTCGCTGGGCGATCCGCTGGTACCGCAATCTCCTGACCTCTGAACTCCGCGCGAATCGGGAGACCGCGGACGCGGAGACCCGCGTCCACATCGACCTCGCGCTCCTGATGATCGAACAAGGGAACCTCGCGGGCGCCTCCGAGGAGTTCCGCCTCTTCCGCCGCCTGGCCCCCGGGCACCCCTACGTTCCCCACGCCCTCCTCCACGAAGCCCGCTGTCAATACGACATGGGTCGCTGGCGCACGGCGATCGAGAGGGCGAGGGAGGTCATGACGGAGAACCGTTCCTCCGAACTGGGGATCCAGGCAGCGATCCTTCTCGGCAGGGCCTACCTCGCGATGGTCGAGGACGAGAAGAGGAAAGGCAGGAGCCGTCAGGCCCTCGTCCTCCTGGACGAGATGGTTCATCGCCTGACCCTCTTCGGGCAGGGTTTCCGCGACCGGAAGGAATACCCCCGACTCCTCGTTCTGATCGGGACCGGACAACTGCTGCGCAAGAGACCGGATCAGGCTCTCGTCGCGGCCCGGGCGGCCGCGGAGATCCAGGATCCGTTCCTGATGCCGAAGGATCTCTGGGCAGACTATTCGTTCCTTCGAGGCTCGGCCGAGATCGAGGCGGGGGAGCCAGTGTTCGGCGAGCGCGTCCTCTGGCAGTTCCTCGCGAAGGTCGGAAAGGACCCGCGGGCGGGGGTGGCCTGGCTCCGGATCAGCAAGGCGGAACTCGTGGCCGGGGACCCGCTGCAGGGCTTGTTCGCCGCGCGCAAGGCCCTGGAGACCAAGAACGTCCTGTCTCCCGAGGAACGCTTCGCGGCGCTCGTGCTCGAGTCCCAAGGGCTCCTGGGGGTCGGGATGATCGAACAGGCGCTCGACGGTCTGGAGCGCAGGGTCAAGGAATACGGTCCCGAGAGGGTCCCCGCCCTCGCGCTCCATCTGAGCGGCGTCCTGCTCGACGAGGGGCGTCCCGAGCGGGCGAAACGGATCCTCTCGGTCCTCGCCGGGCTTCCGGGGCTCCAGGGGGATCGGGCTCGGATGCTCCTCGTCGAGGCCGAGGCGAAGCAGGGGAACGACCAGCGCGTGATCGAACTCGTCCGCTCGATGGCCCCCGACATCCGGGATGAGGACATCCAGACGAGGCTCGCGGAACTCTTGGGAGACGCCTACCTGAGAGTCGGCGAGCCGGCCCTCGCCGCGCAGGCCTTCAACGGGAGGATCCTATGAGAGGCAGGGGACCGCTTCGTGACCGTCTTCTCCTTCCGGCCGTGATCGGCCTTTGCGCCGGTCCGCTCCTCGCGTTCCAGGGGAAGAAAGCCGAACCCGAGGATCCCGCGCGTCGGGTCAAGGTCCTCAGGGAGAGGATCCGGGGCCTCGAGGCGGAGAAGGGGCGGTTGGCCGCCCGCATCGACGAGATGATCCGCCTGCGGGTCGCGATGGATATCACGCTTCCGGTCGAGGAGACGCTCCTCCTCGCGGGAACGAAGCCGGCGGAGATGGGGGATCCCGAGGCCTGGAGAAAGGCCTTCGAGCAGGAGTCCCTGAGGACCCGGGAACTCCGCGACAGGCTCGCGGACCTCTATCGAGGGCGCATGCAGCATTCGCGGGCCGTCGCCGCCCCCCCGGCTCTTCCGTCGGGGATCGTTCCGGTGGAACCCGGGCCGCTTCCGGTCCTTCCCGAACCCGCCGTTCCGAAGCGGAAGGCGGAGCCGCCCCTCCCGCCCGGCCTCGTCAAGGCGGCCCGGGCGGAGCCTCCGCCTCTCCCGGGACCGGTCGTTCCGGAGCCCTTCGCGCTGGACCCCCTGACGGGCGCGAAGGTCCTCGCGAAGTGGAATCCGGTCCCCGATTCGATGAAGAGGGTCGCGACCCTGATCCGGACCGGCCGAGAGAAGTTCGCCCTTTCCCTTCTGGCGGTCCTCCTCGAGAAGGACGCAGGGAACGCGGGGCTCCTGTTCCTGAAGGGGACGGCCCTGGAGCGGGACGGTCGCGTCGAGGAGGCCCTCCGGGTCTACGCGGAGGCCGAAGAGGCCGACACGGTCACGAACGCCGAGGGGAAGAAGCTTCCCGGTCCGTGGGCTTCCGCGGCCGCGATGGCGGCGGCGGCGATCGCATGGGAGAAGACCCTGAAGGGCATGATCCTCCCGGACGGCAAGGGGCTCAGGTGGTAGGAGCCGTCGTTCGATGACGAGGACCGCCGGAGAGACGGAGATCCGGAGGCTTCTCCGGGAGTTCGAGGCTTTCCAGCTCGCGAAGAAGGAGCTCGAGTCGGCCTACGTGAGACTCGAACGTCGGGCCGCGAAGGTGGACCGGGAACTCCTGGAGCGGAACCGTACCCTGACCCGCGCCCTTTCCGAGCGGGAGAGGATCCTCGACTCGCTTCCGCTGGCCGTGTTCCGGTTGGAGGGAGGTTCCTACGCCCCCCAGAACCCGGCGGCGTGCAGCCTTTCGTCGAGATTCGGGCCGTCCGGATTGAAGCCCCCCGTCGAGGCGGAGACCGAGGCCGACGGGAGGATGACGATGCGTCTCGCGGACGCGGCCGGCCAGCAGCGAGATCTCAGGATCGCGCGGGTGCGCGCGGCCGACGGCGGCTATCTCGACTTCATCGAGGATCGGACCGAGGTGCGGGAACTCGAGGCCGAGGTCGAGAGATTGGACCGGCTCGGCGGACTGGGGACCCTGGCGCTCGGCATCGCGCACGAACTCCGCAATCCCCTGAACGGCCTGGCCGGTTTCGCGGCTCTCTTGAAGCGGGATCCGGGGTCCCCGAGGGCCCGCTCGTGGATCGAGAAGATCGAAGAGGGCGCGAGGAGGATGGACAGACTCGTCGGAGATCTCCTGGCTTTCGCCAGACCGGAGACCCGGGAGGGAGTCCGGAGATGCCCCCTTTCGATGATCCTCGAGTCGACCTCCTTCGGAGATCTCGATGCGGATCTCGAGGGGGCCGATCCCGGGGAGGAAGTCGAGGTCGTTCCCGGCGTCCTCCAATCGGTTCTCGAGAACCTGGTCCGGAACGCCGCGGAGGCCGGGGCCCGGAGATTGTGGATCCGATCCCTAAGGCCACGGGAAGGGGACCGGAGAGTCCGCCTCGAGATCCGGGACGACGGTCCGGGGATCCCGCCCGAGATCGGGGACCGCGTGTTCGACCCGTTCTTCACGACGAAGGAGGACGGGACCGGTCTGGGGCTGGCCTGGTGCGCCCGGGCGATGGAGGCGATGGGCGGTTCGTTGCGCCGCAAGGAAAGCCGGGAGGGGGCCGTGTTCCTCCTCGAGATGAGGGGCGTTTGGAAAGGGCGGAGATGAAGAACGACCTGCAGGTGCTTCTGGCCGATGACGACGGACTCTCCCGGGAGTTCCTCGTCGAGGCCCTGGAATCCCTCGGCGCCGGGGTCCTGGCCGTGGATGACGGGAAGGCCGCGATCAAGGCTCTGGAGAGGAGGTCCTTCGATCTGGTCCTGACCGATCTCCGGATGCCGAGGGCCTCGGGGATGGAGGTCCTAGCCTTCGTGCGGAGCCGGAAGCCCGGGATCCCGGTCGTCCTCATCACCGCCTACGGGACCGTCGAGGTCGCGGTCGAGGCCCTGAAGGAGGGCGCGGACGACGTCCTCGTCAAACCCGTGGAGATCGGACAGCTGGAACTCCTGCTCGCGCGCCTCGACGGGAAGAGTCGATTGATCCGCGAGAACGCCAGGCTCCGCGAGGAGACCCTGGGTCCGCCGATGATCTACAAGAGCGAGGCCATGGCGGAGGTCGTGGAGCTGATCGACATGGTCGCCCCCGGAAAGGCGACGGTCCTGATCACCGGGGAGAGCGGGACGGGCAAGGAAGTCGTCGCATCCGAACTGCACCGGCGTTCGACAAGGAGGAACGGACCCTTCGTCAAGGTGAACTGCGCGGCGATCCCCCGCACCCTCATGGAGAGCGAATTCTTCGGGCACGAGGCGGGGGCCTTCACCGGCGCCACCTCCCGGCGCGTCGGAAGGTTCGAGGCCGCGGACGGGGGGACGCTGCTGCTCGACGAGATCGGTGAGATCCCCCAGGATCTCCAGGCCA
>Ga0256830_1001307_pt1 | contig 17777 bp, 13 predicted proteins | sample 128326metaG_FD_190537 | JGI IMG/M metagenome (GOLD analysis project Ga0256830, IMG submission 190537) | Hydrothermal vent microbial communities from Lau Basin, Pacific Ocean - 128-326 | ecosystem: Environmental > Aquatic > Marine > Hydrothermal vents | place: Pacific Ocean: Lau Basin | collected... | reverse complement strand
GCTCCCATCGTGCCTTCCGTGGACGCTTGAGGCAGGTCGGAAGCGTGGCCGGTTTGCACTGAGCCTGCCTCTCACCGGTTCGCTTACCCATCCTTACTAGGAACGAACTTGTGCAAAGCTGTACTAAGCCGCCAGTCGTTAAGTCGCCAGGCCGCTAGGCCGGCGGTCGGCAGTCAGCCGTCGGTCAAGGAGCCGGCCTCTCGGGAGGCCTCCTGGACGGCCACCCGCCGGGTGACGGCAGCTAAGAGGCCCGGCACCGCCACCAGCAGCATCCCCAACAGGCTCATCGCCAGCACTGCCAGGAGGATCAGCGCGGGCAGGTAGGGGGTCGGCGCCTCCGCCCCCTGACCGCCTTCCGACCAGGCCAGGAAGGCTCCGACCACCTGCAGCCCCACGATGGCCCCGTTCCAGAGGGCGTGGAGGACCAAGGCCAGCAGGTAGCCTCCCAGCAGCGGACCGGCTCGCCGCTCGGTCCAGAAACGGCCCCACCCCAGCGCGACCACCCCCGTCCCCAAGCTGTGGAGCGTGGCCGTCACCGCCCGCAGCAGGGCCGTGGCCGTCCAGACCCCCACGGAGAGGGCGACGTTGAAGAAGCCCTCGGCGATGGCGAAGCCTGCTCCCGCGACAACCCCCCAGAAGAAGACCCGTCCTGGAGGCGGACGGCGGCGGCCGCTCAAGAGCACAGCCGCCCAGGGCTTGAGGAACTCCTCGACCAGAGGGGTGATGACGGCGAAGAGGAGCAACAGGAAGAGGATGGCTTCCGGCCGCCGGAGCAGAGCCATTGCCCGGTCAGCGTCGGGTAACTGGCCGACCATCTCCAACTGTTGTCGGAGGGCCTCCAGGTAAGCTTCGCCGCCCGGCAGGACGAGGATGCCCACAGCGAGGAAGAGGACCAGGAAGAGGGCACCGATCCCCTCCAGGATCAGGGCGGGAAAGGTGGCCCCCAGCGCTCCGGCTGCCAGGTGGAAGATCACCTCCCGTCGGCTGAAGCGCAAGCCGGCCCTGCGGTGCAGGTGGCGGGCTACCAGCGCGACGACGAGCAGTGGCGGGACTACCGTCGCGATGAGGTGGAAGAAGGGCATCACCACCCCGGGCATCAACTTCAGGATCAGCACAAGCTGACCGCCCGCCAAGGCGACGAAGAAGAGGAGGGCCAAAGGCCAGGCGCGTCGGGGAGTGAAAGGAGCCGAGGGGCGTCTCAGCAGCGCCGCACCGCCCTGCCAGGTGAGGGGCAGGGCCAGGCCCAGCCCCAGAGCCAGGAGGCCCACGGCGATGAACCAGGAATCCGCCTCCCCGGCACCCTCCGCCAGGCCCACGAAGAGGACCAGAAGCCCCGTTCCAACCAAGCAGAGCATCACGCCACATCCGCTGAGGACCAGCAGGACCAGTCCGGCTTGGCGCGCCTGGGAGGGCGGAGGTGGGGAGGAGACCGGCTGCCCCCCTATGCCTTCGACAGGTTGCCCTTGGGGAAGCGTCGGCGGGGAGGTGTCCATAGGCTTATCGCTCCTCGATGATAACCCGTTCCAGGAGATCCGCATCTCTGACTCCCTCAGGGCCTGGTCGGCTGGGGGTGAGGGCATCCAGCACCTCCAGGCCCGACACGACCTGACCGAAGATGGTGTAGCGGCCATCCAACTCAGGAGCCGGTTGCGCGGTGATGAAGAACTGACTGCCGCCGGTGTTGGGCCAACCCTCGTTGGCCAGGGCGACCCGCCCAGGTCGGTTGAAGCGCAGTGCAGCGATGATCTCGTCGGGCAGGTAGTATCCCGGCCCTCCCAACCCGGTCCCACTGGGGTCCCCGGTGACCGCCAGCCGGCCCGGCAGGACGGTGTGGAAGGGGAGGCCATCGTACCAGCCTTGACGGGCCAGGAAGACGAAGCTGTTCACCGCCTGGGGGGCCCACTCCGGGTGCAGCCGGATGACGATCTCGCCGTGGCGGGTGACCAGCGTGGCCGTGTAGGTGTGGGTCAGGTCCAGTGTCATCGGTGGAGGGGCGGGGTAGAGAGGGCGCTGGGCGGCGACCTGGAGCATCGCCGACAGCGATTGTCGGTTCAGGGGCCCCCGATAGCGCACGCCGTTGATGAAGAGGGTGGGGACGCCGGCCATGGGGATGGACGCGGCAGCCTGGTAGGCATCCAGGACGCGACGCCGATAGCGCCGGCTCTCCAGATCCCGTCGGAAGCGGTCCGTGTCCAGACCCAGCTCCCGGGCGTAACCGACCCACAGGTCGAGCAGGTTCTCTTCGGGCACCTTTGTCCACTCGTCCTGACGCCAGTATAGGAGGTCGTGCATCGCCCAGAAGCGGCCTTGGGCACCCGCTGCTTCGGCGACCTCAGCAGCTACCACGGCCCGGTCGTGGAGCTTAGGGAGGGGATAGTGGCGGTAGACCAAGCGCACGCCCCCCGGCACTTCATCGGACAGGCGCGTCAGCCAGCCGGCCAGCGTCGCGCAGGCCAGGCACTGGAAGTCGGCGTACTCGATCAGCGTGACCTTTGCCTCCTCCGGCCCCCGCACCCAGTCGGACGAGGAGAGGGGGGGAGGGCCTGGGGTGGGCGTAGGTGTCGGGGAGGGAGGAGGGGGGTCCTGCAGCGCAACGGGCGCGACGGGACTGGCGGTAGGGGTCGGTGAGGGAACGGGCGTCGCGCTGGAACGCAGCGTCGGCGTCGGCGAGGGTGAAGGCAACGATGGGGCGGGAAAGCTTGCCCGGACAGACCACTGCCAGAGGAGCCAGCCTGTGACCAGGATCAGGACCAGGATGAGCAGGCCCGTCCGGGCACCTCTCCGCCCCACCGAGCTACTCCAACTCCTCCACCGTGATGGACTGGATCCGGTCCCCTGGCGGGGCCGAGGGGTCCTGCTGGGGATCTCGGGGCGTCAGCGACTCCAGCACATCCATCCCCTGGATCACCCGCCCGAAGATGGTGTAGTTGCCGTTCAGATCGGGCAGGGCGTCGTAGGTGAAGAAGAACTGACTGCCGTTGGTGTTGGGACGGCCGGCGTTGGCCATCGCCAGGACCCCCGGCCCATCGAAGGTGAGCTGGGGGTCTATCTCGTTCCCAAAGCGGTAGCCCGGACCACCGAAGCCGGTCCCGGTGGGGTCGCCCGTCTGGGCGACGAAGCCGGGGAGCACCCGGTGGAAGGTGACGCCATCGAACCAGCCCTGGCAGGCCAGGAAGATGAAGCTGTTGACGGCGATGGGGGCCTGCTTGGCGTAGAGCTGGGCGACGATCTCCCCCTTATCGGTGTAGAAGGTCGCCACGTACTGCTTCTCGGGGTCAATCTTCACCGGGGGCGCTTCGGCGTACTGGCGGCTGCGCAGCTTCTCCAGTTCCAGGATCGCCTCGAAGATGTAGAGGTCACGGGGACCCTGCCAGAACTGCCCGTTGATGAAGATGGCGGGAGTACCACCCAGGCCCAATTCCATCGCCGCCTGGGTCGCCTGTTCCACCTTGTCCTTGTAGGTTCCGTCCACCAGCTCTTTGCGGAAGCGATCCACGTCCAGCCCTAGCTGCTCGGCAAAGCCCACCAGCGTTTCCCGGTAGGTCTCCAAGTCCTGCTGGTTCATCATTTGCTGGTTGGCGAAGATGAGATCATGCATCTCCCAGAAAGCCCCCTGCGCACCGGCGGCTTCGGTAGCTTCGGCAGCGATCTGGGCCTTATCGTGGATGGAGTTGAGGGGGAAGTGGCGGTAGACCAACTGGATTTCGTCACCGTGTTTCTGAACCAACTCATCCAGAGTTGGTGCCAAAGAGGCGCAGTACGGTCACTGGAAATCGCCGTACTCGACGATGGTCAGGATCGGGTCTTTGGCCCCCCGGACCCAGTCCTCCTCGCTCACTTCGGGGATCTGCCAGGGCGGGGGTTCCGTGGAGGCAGGGGGCACTTGGACACCCTGGAAGAGGCGACAGGCATCCTGACCTGTGCCCAGCGGGAGGTCTGCGGCCGAGACAGGAGGCTCAGCCGGTGTGGCCTCGGCAGCGGCTTCGGTCGGTGTGACAGCGACCTCGGTCGGCGTAGGGGAGGGAAGGGTGCCTTCCGTCGGTGAAGCGGCAACTTCGGTGGCCGGTGGAGCGGTGGCCTTCTCCGCCGTCCCGGCACCGGTGCATGCGGCCAGCAGCAGGGCTGCCAGCAATCCTATACCAAGCCAGATCCACTTGCGCAAATTCTCACTCCTTTCGTCGGCTCGTCGAGCCATCCTCTCGAGGTTAAAGCTGGAATCGCTCGCGGGCGGGGACGATCTTCTTCTGGAAGTTCTGCACGTATTGGAAGAGCCGCTCCAGCAGGGCCTCCCACTCCGGGCTCTGCAGGATGCGCCGCATCGTCGGCAGGTCCTCGGCGATGCTGCCGGCCAGAATCTGGGGATGGTCCCCGTAGACCGTGTACCAGACGTCCGTCGGCTGCAGTCCCAGCCGCATCAGCCCTGGGGCGAACTCCCGCACGACGAACTCGAAGTAAGCAGCCTCATAGCCGGGACGGATGTCCCATTGCATCAGCAGCTTGACCCGCTTATCGTCCCTTCCTTCCCACACGATCTCCTTCTCCTCATTCGGCCCGCCCCCAGAGGGTCGGCCTTTCGGTAGCCCACCGAGGCTTCCCGACGGCCGGAAACCCCGGAGAGCCCTTTGCCGCTCCGGGCGGGTCTGGGATCGGCCCGCTCCACCGGATCGGCGATCCAGCGAGAGCGTCTGGACACCAAGGGCGTACCTAAACCCTGTTGCAGCAGACCTCCGTCAGACCTCGGAGGTCTGAATCCCGAAGAATTGTACCCCAGGTTGGGGGAATAGACAAGAGAAGAGGACGAAAAGAGGCTCCTCAGTCATCGGGTTGGTAGTCCCCCAACCAGCGGATGAGGGGGAACTCGGCGCGGACGGCGTTGTAGAGGCGCTCGTCGGCCGTCCAGAAGGCACAGTCCAGGTGCTCGGCCAGGGCCAGGTAGTGGGCGTCGTAAGCGGCCGGCCGCTGGAAACGGGCGGCCAGCTCGAAGGCCCGCTCCGAGAGCCCCGGCGGGTCGAAATACTGGATGTCCAGAGCGAACGCTTCTTGCAACGCCTGATAGGCATCTTGCGCGTCCATCATCCCCCGCACGACTTTGCGGTGTAGAGCAGAAGTCACTTCGTAGCGTAGGAGGAGCGGTGCGATCGGCTGCCAGGTTCCCTGGGACCATTCCTGCCAGAGGGAGAGCGCTCGGCGGCTAAGCCGTTCGACCGTGACCAGGGCAACGACGATGTTAGCATCAACGCAGACCAGTGATCTCGGCATCGCGTTCCTCCCGCATCTGACGGATATCCTCCACGCTGCTGGGCATCTCCCCATACTTTTCTAGGAGGTAGTCCTGGAACCGCCGTAGACGCTCCAGTTGCTCCAGACGCTTCCGCCGGCGGATTTCCGCCTCCAGGGCCTCGGCGACCAGCCGGGAGCGCTGGCCGGCAGGGACCATTTCCTTCACCTCTTCCCAGAGCGCGACGGGAAGCACCACCGTGACCCGGGTCGTATCCCTCATTACAGCACCTCCTTGCGACACTCAAGGGAGAACATTATGTGCATACCAATCGGACGCCCCCGCAACACCCCATTATACCACGTCCTCATCAAACGGACAACTAGGGTTGACGCTGTGGTCGGATGGTCGGATGGTCACGTGGTCCCTTGGTCGGGTGGTCCCTTGGCCGGGTGGTCCCGTGGTCAGGTAGTCCTTGGTCCTTGGTCCTCAGTCCTCGGTGCCTTGGCCCTCGGCACCTCACCGCCTCCCCCAGAACAGCGCGACGACGAGGAGCAGGAGGGAGAGCAGGCTGATCCCGGCACCGAGGCGGAAGGAGAGGGGGGCAAAGGTGAGGGTGATCCGGTGGGTTCCGGCCGGCACACAGACGGCCCGCAGGGCGTAGTCGGCCCGCAGGACGGGGGCTGGCTTCCCATCCACCGTCGCCCGCCAGCCGGGGTAAAAGACCTCGCCCAGCACCAGTAGGCCCTCCGAGGCCGCCTCGACCTCAACCTCGAGGCGATTGTTCCCCTGCCGGGAGAAGCGCACCGCTTCCCCCTCCGGGGCCGGCCCCTCGGCACCGGTCGGCGTGCAGGGGGGATCGGCCTCCAGCAGGGCCACCTGCCGGGGGTCGAAGGCCGGGTCGTTGAGCCGCGCCAGCACCTCCTCGGCGCTCAGCACCTCCGCCCGGTGGACCAGCCAGGCCGGCGGGAAGGCGGTCGGGCGCTCGTAGACCCAGAGATCCCCCCGGTGGGCGAGCAGCCGAGGGGCATCCACCTCGTCGGGAAAGGTCATCTCCTGGCCGGTCACCAGGTAGCGGGCTCCCAAGAGGTCGTAGGCCCGCGCCCGGGGGTCCGAGACGGCGGTGGTGAAGCGGTAGTACCGCTCCAGTTCCAGCGGGTCGTAGCCGAAGACGCTCTCCAGCCCCAGAACCATCCCCTGGTTGTGCTCGAAGATGGTCAGCCCCCAAGGGAGCACACGTCCTGTCTTCCCGGCCTCGCCCACCACCTGGGCGACGGTGCGCCAGTAGCCGCTCTCCGTTGCCGGGACGGTCTGGATCAGGGGGCGTCCGAAGCTCCACAGGTCCAGCAGGACCAGGCCGATGGCGAGGGTGGCCCCCTGCCGGCCCGTCACCCGTCCCGCCAGCCAGGCCCGTACCAGCCCCACCGCCAGGAGGAAGAAGAGCAGGAAGAGGGCCACGTAGTTGGCGACGTGCCAGAGCCGGCCCACCTGCGCGTTGCTGTCCCGCTGCAGGCCGAAGAGGAGGAACCCGGTCAGGGCGACGAGGGTGGCCAGGGTGCCGACCAGCCAGGGCAGCGGTCCCTGAACCCATCCCCGAAGGGCCGACCGGGCTTCGTCGGGCCTCTGGCGCATCCGGGTGAGGGCCAGCCCGCTCAGGGCAGCGACGGCGAAGGCGAAGAGGAAGCCGGCCCGGGCCGGCGCCCGCGTTGAGCGGAAGAGGGGCAGGAAGTCGTAAGCCAGGCGGTGCAGGATGGTGGCCGGCCCCATCGCCAGCAGCAGCCCGGCCCCCGCCAGCAGGAGCAGGAAGGGGACCAACCGGTGGCGCAGCCGGCTCCCCAAGGCCAAGGCCAGCAGGAGGGGCAGCAGGCCGGTGTAGAAGATGAACTCGGTGTAGATCTCCACGCCCCAGTAGCCGGCCCGAACCGGCTCGCCGAAGAAGTTGGGGACGAGCAGCGTCAGCAGGTAGCCCGGCGGCCAGGCGTACTGGGCGGCGAAGGCGTAGGAGGCCTCCTGGCGGACGGAGTGGCGGACCAGTTCCCAGGTGGGGAGCAGTTGGACCGCCGCCAGGCCCAGGCCGGTCAGGACCATCGTGCCGGTCAGGAGCAGGGGGAGGAGGCCGGTCCGGAGCGAGGCCCAGCCCGAGGCAGGGGTCGGGGCCTGCCGCCAAGCCCGCCAGGCCAGGTAGAGGGCGTAGGCGGCCAGGACCAGCCCCACGTACAGGAAAGAGGCGGTGTGGCCGGCCAGCAGGGAGAGGGCGACGGGGAGGCCACCCAGCACCGCCCGGCGCAGCGATCTCCCCTCGATGGCCCGGCGGGCGGCCCAGAGCACGACGGGGAGCCAGGCCTGGGTCATCACCACGCCCAAGTGGCCGCCGTAGATGCGCACGGCGAAGTAGCCGTTGAAGGCGAAGGCGACCGCGCCGAAGAGGCTCCCCCATCGGTCCGCGCCCTCGGCGCGAAGCCAGCCATAGGTGCCCAGGCCGGCCAGCCAGAGGTGCAGGAAGAAGAGCAAGCCCGCCGCCCGGGTGAGCGGCAGGAGACCGATGAGCCAGACGGGCGGGTAGAAGAGGGCCGGTTGGGGGTTGGCCAGGAAAGGCACCCCGGAGAAGAGGTAGGGGTTCCACAGGGGAAGCTCCCCCTGGCGCAGGCTTTCCTGGGCGAAGCGCCACCAGGGGAGGAACATAAAGAGCAGGTCGTTGCCGGCCACAACCTGGGTCTCAGGTGTCCAGAGCAGGTCCCAGAAGGGGAGCAGGACGAAAAGGGCCAGCAGGACCGGGATGGGGCTGTGTTTCCTCAATTTCTGCGACACGCGGTTGAAGGTGTAGGGTGGCAAGGCGATAAGGCGATGCGGCCACGATGGGTCGGTTTAAGAAAGAAGACTACTCCGAGGAGTTCTCTGACAGCAGCGATAGCCTCCGCTGGAAGGTATCCAGGCTCTCCGTCCGCATCGCCTCCACCAGCAGGTCCTGGAGCAGGCCGGCCTCCTCGATCTCGGCCAGCTTCTCGGCGATGGGCTCCAGCGCCGGCCCCGTCGGGTCAAACCGCACCCGCAGCAGGTGCAGAATGTCCTCCCGCCGGCCCTCCAGCAGCCCCTGCCGGAGCCCTTGCTGGAGGCCCTGCTGAAGCCCCTGTTGGAGGCCCTGCTGGAGGCCCTCCTCCAGGATTCGCTTGTACCAGGGTGATTCCTTCAGAACCGCCATATCCCACCTCACAATCTGCCGCACTTGCTCCGGCTCCATCACGAAGCTGGCAAACAAGGCCAGCGCCGCCTCGACCTCCTCCCCCACCCCCCGCTCCCGCAGCACCTCCACCCCCCGCCGGATCACCCCCTCGTCCGCCCCTCGCATCAGCGGCACGAAGGGCACCAGCCCCACCACCCCCGCCGCAAGGGACAAGGGGCAAGGAGCAAGGGGCAGAGGGCAAGCGGCCTGGCGGCCTAGCGACCTAGCGGCGGACCGAGGCCGGATACGACCGCCGATCAACGACCGCCGACGGCTGACCGCCGACCGCCGATCAAGCGGCCTGGCGACCTAGCGATCTAGCGGCCTAGCAGCGGACTGAGGACTGTGGACTGCGGACCGCGGACTGCGGACCAAGCGACCAAGCGACCACCCGACCAAACAGCGGACTGCGGACTGCGGCCGGCGCTGCCAAGAATTGTAACATCATCCCGGCTCCGACGCAAGAGCGGGGCTCGTGGTGATTACCCACAAGGGAGCGAGAGAGTGGTCCGTAGCAAGCCGTCCACGAATTTCTCACAAAATCTCCAAAGATATGGGTAATCACCGGCGGGGCTCGTGGTGACTCCCCTTTATCGCAGCTTGCGTATGAATCGCGTCTTCCATCTGCCCGTTGCTGCGGACTATCGGGGAGAGCGCAGGGCCCGGAGGCTCTGGACCAAGTAGAGCAGCCCGCCCAGGAGCCCCGTCGCCCGGGAGACGGCGTAGACGGCCAGGGAGGCGGCGACGGCCACCGCCCGGTCCACGCCCACCTGGGTGAAGAGGAGCACCGCCATCCCCTCCCGCACCCCTAGCCCGCCGATGGAGACGGGGAGGATCAGCATCACGGAGAAGACGGGCACGAAGAGCAGGAAGTAGACGAGGCTGAGACGCATCCCCACCGCCAGGGCGGTCAGGTAGTTGACCAGGATGAGGAGGGTGTTGAAGACGAGGGAGAGGGCCAGCGCCTGCCCCACGGCCCGCCAGCCACAGGCGGTGACGGCATCGTAGGCCCGGGCCAGCGCCCCGCTGCCGGTCAGGGAGAAGGGGCCGGGCAGCCGGTCTCCCAGCCGGCGCAGCCAGCGCCCGTGCAGGACCAGTCCACCGGCGACCAGCCCGGCCGCCGCCATCCCCCCGATGGCCAGCCAGACCTCCCAGGGCAGCAACCGACGGCTGAAGGGGAGGGCCAGCAGGGCCATCGCGAAGAGGACCATCAGCCCCGTCATCCGGTCCACCACCACGGTGCCCAAGGCCGCCGCCGCGCGGGCTTCCTGGGCGATCTCCAGGACACGGACGACATCCCCGCCGAAGCCGGAGGGCAGGAAGGCGTTGAAGAAGGTGCCGGCGAAGTAAAGGTGGACCAGCCGTCCGAAGGGCACGTGGACCCCCAGGGCGCGGAGCAGGACCCGCCAGCGGGCCGCCCGCACCACGATGCCGGCGACGAAGAGCAGGAAGGCCAGGAGGATGGGACCGGGCGAGGCGGTCAGCAGGACCTGCCCGATCCGCTCCAGGCCGATGGTCGTCAGCACGAAGGTCAGCACCCCCAGGCTGACCAGCAGGCGGAAGATGGCCCCCCGGCGCCGGCCCAGCCGGCCGATGACGCGCCTCGCGCCCCCTCCCCCCCTCGTTGCCTCATCGCCCCGTCCCCTCATTGCCTCACCCCCTCACCACCTCACTCCCCCTCCCCCCTCACCCGAACCGGCCCCAACAGCACCCGCTCGTCCTTGTGGTGGCCGTCGGGGGCCAGGACGGGGAGGCGGCCCGTCTCACCGTGGAAGAGCCCCACCTGGATGGGGTAGCTGCCCGGCGGCGCATCGGGCCGCAGCGTGATCCGACGCACATCCTCGACGACCTGCCCCGGCGTCCAGCCCGGCCCGGCCCCATCCCGGCTGCCCCACACCTGCCAGGCCGGGTCAATCACCTGGGCGAAGACCAGGTAGTCGTACCGAGGCTCCTTCAGCGGCCTCCAGTAGAGGGTCAGCGTGAAGGTCTCACCGGCCCGCAGCGTGCGCGGCTCCAGCCGGTAACCCACCAGGGCGATCTCGTCCCCGAAGTTGGCCTCCAGGGGGTTGGGCCAGGGGCCGGGGCGGGGCTCCACCGTCACCGTCCCCACGGCCACGCCGTCCCCCAGGGGCTCCCCGTCGGAGCCGAAGGCGGGGAGCCGGCCCGAGGTCGCCTCGTAGAGCCCCACCCGCACGGCGGCCCGGTCCGGCGCGTAGGCCGTCTCGGGGAGGTCCACCCGATAGGTGTCCACGAAGGGACGGCCCGGCTGCCAGCCCGTCGTCGGGGCCCGACCCAGCCCCGGCCAGGTATCCCGCTGGGCGATGAGCACGTCGGCCTCGTCTATCAGGTGGACGTAGACGGTGTAGGGGCGCTCGGTCCGGCGCAGCGGCTCCCAGGTGACGGTGACGAAGAGGGGCTCGCCGGGGCGGAGGGTGGTGGGGTGGACCTCGACGGCGAGCAGCCGGGCCACGTCGCCGAAGCGGACCTCCAGCGGGCGACCGGGGGGCGGGGAGGGGGCCGGAGGCGGGTAGCGGACGGCCGGGGCCAGGTACCCCCCCAGGGCCACCAGGGCTAGGAGCCCCATCCCCACGGCCACCCCTCCGGCGGTCCAGACCGGCCGCCGCAGCCAGCGGTGCAGCCCCCCCACCAGGAGCACGGCGAAGGCGGGCAGGGCGGGGAAGAGAAAGCGCCCCATCGGCCCCGCCGGCTGGATCAGGATGTAGTAGAAGACGACGGCGGTGAAGGCGAGGACGGTGGTCAGGAGCAGGCCCAGGGCCAGGATCGGCGTTGGGGATTCGGCGCGGCGGGGGCGTAGGTATCCCCCCAGCGCCAGGAGGACGAAGGCGAGCAGGCCGCTGTAGATGGGCTGGGGCAGGGGGATCTGGCCGTAGCCGAAGCGCCCCCAGAGGCTGCTCCAGAGGTAGGGCAGTCCCTGCCAGAGGGCCCACCAGTTGCCCCCGGCCGGGCGGCCCAACCAGAGCTCGTTGACCTTGTTGAGGCCGGTGGGGTCGCCGTAGAGCCACCAGTTGCGCAGGAACCACCATCCGGCGAGGAGGGCGGCCACCCCCAGCACGACCCCCATCCCTCCCAGCCAGCGCCCCAACGCCCGGCCACCCGACCACCGGACCACCGGACCACCGGACCACCCGACCACCCCCAGGGCGAGGGCCAGGGCGATGATGCCCCCTAGGGTGACCAGGTGGAACTTGGCCAGGAGCGCCAGCCCGTAGGCCAGCCCCAGCCGGAGCAGCCGGTCCCGCTGCAACCCCTCCTGGGCCACCTCCAGGCTCACCAGCAACACCGCCGTGCCCGTGGCCGCCGCGATGATGTCGTTGTTCATCGCCCCGCTCAGGTAGAGGAACTGGGGGTTGAAGGCGACCAGGGCCGCCGCCCCCCAGGCCAGGGCGGGGTGCTCCCGCCACACCCGCCGCCCCAGCCGGTAGGTCAGCCAGACCGTCACGGCCCCCAGCAGGACGTTGACCCAGCGGGGGATCACCGCCGCCAGGTAGCCCTCCCGAAAGGGGAACCGCTCCGCCAGGCCGTGCCAGTACTGGAGCTTGTTGTCCACGCTCACCTCCCAGAGCCGGTAGCCCCAGAAGGGGTTGATGGGCTGCTGGTACTCGGGCGTGTGGGGCGAGGGCACCCAACCGCTGGCGAGGGCGCTGAGCAGGTAGTAGAGGGGCGGGTGGTGGCTCTGAGAGCGGACCCGCTCGGCCCCCTGGACGGGCAGCCGGTGCTCGACGACCAGACGGCGGATGTAGCGGTAGTGGCGGATCTCGTCGGTGGACTCGAAGAGGGGGTTCACCACGCTGACCGCGCCGGCCAGGAGGACGAAGGCCAGCAGGATGCCGGCGATGGGCCAGGGTATGGATCGTTCGGGAAGATCACGGCGTATCGGCATCGCTTAGAACTCAGGGATCCTTCGACTCAGCGACTCATCGCGACTCCTCGGTGACGACGACGGGCTCCAGGAAGAGGCGGTCGCCTCGTGGCCGGGCCCCCTCGTGGAGGGGCAGCCGCTCCATCGTGTCGCTCCGGTAGAGGCCGATGGAGAGGAGGTAGGTGCCGGCGGGCAGTTCCGCCGGAAGTTGGACCTGATCGTGGAGCACCAGGAACCGATCTCCCGGACGCAGGCTGTGAGAGGTCAGCGGCAGGCCGTCCTGCTGGGCCACCAGCGTCTGGGGGTCGGCGAGGAGGTGGGTGAAGAGGGCCAGGCGTGGCGGCGGCGGTGCCTGCACCTCCCAGGCGGTGACCAGGCGCAGTCGGTCGCCGGGGCGGGGGTGGGCCGGGGCGCGCCGGTAGCCCAGGAGGCGCAGGCTCTGGCCGAAGGCGACCGGCAGCGAGGCCGGGCCGCCCCCCGCCTCGGGCGCCCACCGGACGGCCCCCGAGGTCGGCCCCACCGCCGGGAGCGGTCCGTCCAGCCGGAGCAGCGCCCCCTGGCCCGAGGGGAAGGCCCCGGGGACCAGCGTCGCGGCCGTCAGCACCGGCCCCCAGAGCCCGTCGGAGACCAGGGCGGCGGGGTCGGGGGCCTCGGGGAAGAGGTAGCGCACGGGCCGGCCCGCCGGGAGCACCAGCGCCGTCCGGCAGTCGTGGTAGCGGATCGCCAGGTCGGTGCGGCGGAGGAGGTAGGGCATGCTCTGCCAGGCGGGCCGCCACCAGGGATCGTGCTCGTAGGTGAGGACGGTGCAGAGGACGACGGGGCCGTCGTCGGGCGTGCGGTCCAGATAGCGGGCCGCCTCGGCCAGCCCACTCTGCCAGAAGAAGCGGATCCCTTCCACCCGGGGCCAGGTGGCGAAGTAGGCCCGCCCGTTGCCGACCAGGTGGACCGCCAGCAGGAGGGCCGCCCCGCCGACCAGGGCCGGCCGCCCTGCCCATCCTGACCGGCGGCGTCGCCAGCGGCGGACGACCTCCACGAGAGCCAGGCCGGGGAAGGCGAAGGCGACGACCTGAGCGCCGACGGTCCGGTAGAAGTTGGGCGCCGGCTGGCTGAGCATCCCCGGCACCAGGCTGACGAGGAGCCAGAGGAGGGCGAAGGCATAGGCGGGACGGCGGAGGCGGGCCAGGGCGATCCCCACGCCGGCCAGGAAGAGCAGGCCGTTGAGGGGGTCGAAGACGGGCCGGCCGGGCACGTTGTCGAAGATGAGGGGATCCCCCCGGAAGGTGAACATCCCCAGGGTCGCCAGCGTGGTCCGCAGCGCCGGCTCCGGATTGCCCTGCTCCAGCGCCGCCAGCGGGCGGTTGAAGTCGAGGAAGTCGAACTGGTCGGCCTCGGGATGGGTTTGCAGGTAGCGCAGCAGGGGGAGCATCACCAGCAGGGCGACGAGCCCCCCCAGGAACAACGCCTGCATCCGCCCGGCCAGCCAATCCCGGTGGAAGGCCCCCAGGTAGAGGGCGAAGAGGAGGAAGACGGCCGGCAGCACCCGGGCCGCCGTGTAGGCGTAAAAGGTGAGGCCCAGGAAGAGGCCGGCAGCGGCCAGGAGCAGCCGGGAGCGCCCCCCGGCCCTGCGGACGGCGCGAGGGGCGAGCCCCCGCCAGAAGAAGTAGCCGGCCAGCGCGGCCAACGGGGGGAGGCTGGTGGAGCGCAGCCCGGAGCGGGCGGCGAAGAGGGTCCAGAAGGAGGCTGCCCCGCCCGCCAGGGCGACCAGCGCCACCGCCGGGCCGAAGAGGCGGCGGGTCAGGATGTAGCCGGCGGCCAGCCCCAGCAGGCTCAGCATCGAGGAGGCGACCCGCAGCGTGAAGAGACGCCGGCCCAGGATCGCCAGCCAGCCGGCCAGCCAGTAGTGGTAGAGCCCTTCCCGCCCCTGACCGGCCTCGTAGAAGGGCCGCCAATCCCCCTGGAGCACCTGCTCCGCGATCTGGGCCTCGATCAGCTCGTCCATCTCCAGGCCGGGAGGGACGGCCAACGGGGCCCACCAGCGGAGCCCGGCCGCCAGGAGGAAGAGGAGCAACAGGGCAGTCCATTCTCGGCGCTTCGTCATCGCCCTCATCGGCCAGCGCTTCCTCGTCCGATGGGGATGGGGCCGATCTCGGCCCACTCCCCGGCCGGTCGGCCGGCCTCGTCCAGGAGCGGGACGTTCTCCAGGGCCGGATAGGTGTACATCCCCACCCGCATCCGGTAGTCGCCGGGAGGGGCGTCGGCGGGGATGGCGATCTCGAACCAGTTCAGGATGGTGTCTCCGGCCCGCCAGTAGGCGGGGAGCAGGCTGGGGCCATCCCGCTGCCCTCGAAAGGTTCCCTGGTCGTCCAGCAGGTGGTTGAACCAGTGGTAGTAGACGTCCTCATCGGGGGTGCGGGCGGGCTGCCAGACCAGTGTCCAGCGGAGGGTGCCGCCGGGGCGGAGGTCACCGGCGATCCGGTAGCCGATCAGTTGGGCGCCGTTGGCCCAGCGCAGGGGCCGGGGCAGCCGTTGCAAGTCGGGGATGGTGGGGGAGCCGCCGGGCCAGCGGTAGAAGCGGTAGGTCCGCTTGCCCTCACGGAGGGGAAGGCGGGCCTCCGGGACCTCCTGGGCGAAGGTGGCGAGGAGGGCTTCGCCGGGCGTCATCGCGTAAGTGGCCCAGTAGACCGCCGGACCGGCGGGCAGCACGAGGGCGGTGCGGATGTCCACGGCTCGGTGGGGGTAGCCGTAGAGGAGCACGTCGGCGGTGGCCGGCATCTCGTAGGAACGGGGCTCATCCCCTTCGGAGAGCAGGATCACCTCGGCGTCGTCCATCGCCCGGCCCAGTCGGAGGGCTGTTTGGGCCGCCCGGACGTCGTAGCCCAAGGGGGTGTCGTACCCCCGCAGCGTATCGTGGGTGGTGACGAAGCGGAGCAGGCCGGTGATCTCGCGGAGCTGGGCCAGGGCGATGGCCCCGACCAGCAGCCCCAGGGCGAGGGCGTAGGACCGTGCCCTGGGGTGGTCCCAGGAGGCCACCCGCTGGACCAGCCAGCCGATGAGGAGGTAGGGGGCGGGGAAGATGGTCGTGACGTAGTGGGGCGCGATGGGCACGACGTGACGGGTGTAGAAGAGGATGGGCATCACCAGCCAGGTGGCCGCCATCAGGGCGGCTGCCGTCTCCCCGTCGAGCCCTCGGCGGGCCTGGCGGGCCGCCCGGAGCAGGGCCAGGAGGGCAGCGCCGAAGGCCAGGCCCCCTTCTACGACGAAGAGGCTGCGCAGGTTGGGCGTGGCGGCGGTGAACTCCGGGTAGCGGTCCGGGCCGGTCAGCCAGTGGAGGTCCAGCCCGGTCGTGTTGATCCAGACGGCGTGGAGGGCGCTGGCATCCAGAGTAGCCGGATGTTGCGTCACCTCCAGAAAGCGCCGGATGCTGAACCACTGGTGGCGGGCGTCGAAGAGGAGGTAGGGAACGAAGAGGAGGGCGGCCAGGAGGATCGCCGGGGGCACCCACCGCCAGGCCAGCCGCCGCCAGAAGAGGAGCGTCCAGAGGCCGGTCAGCGGGACGAGGGCGATGGCCGAGAGATGGACCTGGATCAGCCAGGCGAGGGCCAGGGCGTGGGCCGGCACTGCCCAGCCCTTCCCCTTCACGAAGGCCCACCAGCCGGTGGCGGCGTAGAGGAGGGTGAAGGGGATCAGAAGCTCCACCTGCCAGATTTTGCGCGAGTAGATCACTGCCCAGGGGGCGACGGCGAAGAGAAGGGTGGAGGCCAGCGCGGCCTGACGGCCAAACCAACGGCGGGCCAGGAGGTAGCAGCCCAGCACGGCGACAACGTTGAGGAAGGCGACGAAGCCGGTGGCGAGGATGGGGCTGGGGGAGAGGGCGTAGGGGATCGCCATCAGCCAGACGGTCCCCAGGAAGGAGTAGACGCCCGTAGAGGAGGGAGGGCCAACCCAGGCGATCTCCCCCTCTCGGGCCATCCGCAGCGCCCATTTGGAGATCTCGGCCTGGTCCCATAGGAACTCCACCTGATCCAGGCGGTGGAGGCGCAGCCAAGCAGCCAGGAGCAGTAGCGCACCCAGCAGGGTCAGCTCGGCAAGGGGTTGCTTCAGACCTTTGCGTCCGGTGAGCATCATATCGTGTCCAACGGACAGGCGGGCGGGGATGCCCCTGCCGGACATCCCCGCTTGCCCTCTCAAGCCTCGGAACCTTGGTGATTACCCATACCCTGGGGGCAGGAAGGTGCAGGCAATTTGTCAGATTGCCCCTATGCGGCCGACCGCCGGCGAGACTCGTGGGCAGTCACCAGCCAGGTCCCCCCGTTAAGGGGTGCAGGCGGCGTTGGGAATCACGCGGAAGTACTTGAAGCGGATGTCTACGTCGGAGACCTCGTAGTCGCCGCCGACCAGGCCGACCCGGGTGGTGCTGGCGAGGCCGGGCATATAGTAGCTGCCCATATCCAGGCCGCCCACGTAGACCCGGATCCAGTCGCCGTTGACACTGACCTGCAGGCGGTTCCATCCATCCCAACTGGTTCCCTCCTTGCCGCCCCGGGCGATGACGCCATCCTCGTAGGCACAGCCGTTGCGGGGGAACTCGTAGTTGGGATTGCGGGTGACGTGCCAGCCCAACTCGTTGGCCCCGACGCCCAGGCAGAGCATGTAGAGGTCGGTGTTCTTGTCATTGGCCCCGAAGACAAGACCCCCGTTGGCCCACCAGCCGTGCTTCTCGAAGCGGGCTTCGGTCTCCACGCAGTAGGTGTCGCTGGGAGGTACGTAAGGGGCCAGAGCATCAGGCTGCCAGAACCAGACGACCGGAGCCGGTCCGTTGTCAATGGCGATGCGGTACTCGCCCCGGGAGGTCACGTACCCCCGTCGCCACCAGACATCCCACAGGTTCTTCTCGTACCAGATCTGCCCTTTGTCGTTGGGCCAGCCACTGCCGGCATCGGTGAAGTCGTCGTAGTACTCGACGACGGGGGTGGGGGTTGGGGTCGGCGAGGGCGTTGGTGTCGGTTCCCGGCGGATGAGGGGGAGCAACACCTGGTATCCCAAGTTCACCCGCAGCACCACGTTGTCCAGGAAGGCTCCCCGTCCGACACGACCGTCCCCGTCACTGTGGAAGTGGAAGGCGATCCAGACCGACCGGGTGGGGCTTATCGCGGCGGTGTAGGGTTTCAGCGAGAGGGTGCCGCTGAGCCACCGACCGGTAGAGCCGGAGACGTAGGTCCCCTGGCACTCCTCCAGCCGAGTGGGATCGGTCAGGGCACACCACCCCAGCCAGTCACCGCTGGAGGGAACGGTGCTGGCCTCCAGGACGTTGAAGAAGCCCTTGCCGCCCAGAGTGCCCATCGGCGCGGCATCCAGCCACCAGTCAAAGACAAGCTCCGCGTCGAAGGCCTGGCTCAGGTCCAATGGACCGTAGATCAGCCAGGAATCCACGTTGTCCACGTAGGTGCTGATGCCGGCGG
>Ga0256830_1001306_pt1 | contig 17780 bp, 16 predicted proteins | sample 128326metaG_FD_190537 | JGI IMG/M metagenome (GOLD analysis project Ga0256830, IMG submission 190537) | Hydrothermal vent microbial communities from Lau Basin, Pacific Ocean - 128-326 | ecosystem: Environmental > Aquatic > Marine > Hydrothermal vents | place: Pacific Ocean: Lau Basin | collected... | reverse complement strand
ATCTTTTGCTTGATTCCGAAATCTTATTTATCGGATCGGCCATCTTAGGGTTTAATTTGCCAAAATCCCCCGCCATTATCATTGAAACATATCCTTTTATCACCGTCAACGGCGTTCGCAGCTGATGCGAGGCAATGGATATGAACTCGCTCTTTGCGGTATCTAATTTTCTAAGACGCTTATTGGCAATTTTTAATTGTGTTGTCAGCCTCTCCATTTTTTCACGCTGCTTTATTTCATTTTTCACGCTGCGGATTAACAAAACTCCAAAAATAACAGATAAAAACAAAACAGTAATTGCCAAAACCTTATCTTTTATATTTTCAGCAGTAAATACGTTGATTGCCAAGACGAGCCAAATTAAAAAAGTCAACACCTCGGCCGCAACCACCTTAATATTAAAAAGCTTAAATCTTATTATTCCGACGGCGGTATAAATCAATAATATAATAGTTGAGTAGTCCCCGATAAAATAAAAACGCGCCATTCCGAAAAATACCGGCAGAATAATGTTAAAAATCGCGTTAGCGATATAAAAAATAATGACTCCCGTAAGAAAATACCTTATTTTTTTGTTTTTCAAGACTCTTTCTCTAAAAATAGGGTAAAGGGTGGCGGCAATGATAAAAATTACCGCCCCCAGAAAAAGAAACATCCAGCGGCCGTAAACAATTGTAAAGATGCCGTCAATAAATTTTATGCCCTCAACAATTTTACCCGTAAACCCCGTGACCAGCGCCGAAACAATGCCCGTGAAAACCGTCGCTATGCTTAATTTTTTATATTCTTTTTCTCTTTCTATTAAATTAACTGTTATCAGATAAAGAAAAGTAAAAAACAAAGGAGTGGCCGCCCACGCGATTTTTAAAAAATATAAACTCCTGACAGTGTCATCCTGACTGATAAATCGCGGAATATAAGCAAAATTAACCCAAAGGAGCATTAAAAAAGTCATAACGACATAAATCATGTTCGTTTTTCCTTTGCGGTCATCTCTAAAAACCAAAACCGCCAAATACAAAGCAATGGCGTCAATAAATAAAATCGTAATCTTGCTCAAAAAAATATCAGTTATAAAATCCAGCATCATATAATTTTATCTCCCAATAAAATTAAAACGGGCCAAATTATAAATTCTCCGCTTTCCAAAATATAGGCCAATGGACTTTCTTTTTTAATTAAGTCAATAATATAAAAATCAAACAACAAAAGAAGCGTCATTGCTATCGCCGAAGCGGGAAAATCCAATAACACGACCATAATAAGCGGCCCCAAGCCCGCTACCAGAAAACTTAAAGTCATTAACGCTTTCAGCGCCCTTTCTCTCCCCCATAACACCCCCAAAGTGAGGAGGCCCTCTCCTTGATCGCTTTTTATGTCTTTTAGGTCAAGGATAAGCTGCATTGAAACCGCTCTCAAAAAAACAAAAATCACCAACGGCACTATGTATGTTAACATGCTTTTAAAGGGTAAATCATAGTATATAAACGGATAAATAACGAGAAGGGCGAAAAACGCGGCAACATATATATTCTTAAAAATAATAATATGCTTCGTTAGTTTTTTAAAAAAAACCGTGTACAAAAATCCAAAAACAGTAATGGCGGCAATAAATATTATAAATGAAAAATCAGCAAAATAAATAAGTAAAGCAATTAAACAAGCTAACAAAATAATTATTACGGCGGGGATATACTTTTTAAATTTAAGCAGATGTTCGGTTCTTTCCTTATTCGTTAAATAATCAATGTTTATTTCCTGATAACGATTATACAAATATATTATGTAAAAATTCAAATACAGAATAAGTAATAAATCCCAAGTAACCTGAATATCAAATAATAACGAAGAAAAAATAACTACAGATAAAGATCCTATTGTCTGTAAATGACCGTTATACAAAATTTCATTAAAAATAAATTCAAAAATTTTCCTCATGAATATGATAATATTATTTTAAAAACTAAATTCTTTAAATAATTTCGCGGATAATATAAATTTTTATCGTCCCAAAACTTTTATTTTAAAAAAATATCCAGAAACATCAAGGTTGCTCCATATATTTATAATACGGCTTTTGTATCAAGTTTTACGGTTTAGCCCCTTGGTTTCTATTTCCGCTCCACCTGTCAGCCGACAGGCAAGGTGCCGCGCGGAATGGCAAAATGTTTGGCAAAACGCGCAAATAATCACCCGAAAATCACCTAAAGAGCAAAAATTTATTTTATTGCCTGTCTATATTCTAACATTTTTTTGCGCTTTATCAAAGTAATCGGCCCTGACAAAAAACCAGATATATGGGTAACACCCTTAACTCGCCTAAAACTGTTGACATATTTTATCAATATGTTAAAATGTTAACAACATTAAAAATTGTAAAACCTACAAGCCGGATCCCGAATAAATTCGGGGCTGGGTCCGGCTTATCCCGATAACTCGGGAAAGGTGGTTTCTGCGATAGTGGAAACTCGGAATCCTCCGTAACCATGGGATAATCAATGTCGCTCGCTTTTAAGGCGAGGCCTGAGTTGATGAGTGGAACAAAGGTCGCTTTCCATGGCGGTTTTTTTGTTCTAAAAAAGGGTGGCACCGCGTGAATCTTTTTAAGACTTCTCGCCCCTTTGCCGATACTGTTTTAGTATGGGCAAAGAGACGGGAAGTTTTTTAATTTTCCAATAGATCTTTGCGACAAAAAGGAGGGGCACTATGAGTTACCATGTTTTTCATGCGGCGGAAGAAGCGTCAAAAAGAAAACCAACAAATTCTCGCTTATTGGCGCTGGAAGAACTGGAAAATATTATTAATGACTGTAAAAAACACTATCATCGCGACTACCTTTTTATGCCCTTAATTAAAAAAGCCGAAATGATCATTTAAAAAATAACCCAAGATTAAAAGGAGGAAAAAATGAAAGTAAAATCTTTCATCGTATGCCGCCAATGCGGAACCACGGTATATGAAAAACGCGACAAGGATGAAAAAATAATATATTTTTGTCCGAAATGCGAAAAAAACATAGCCCCCGAGCCTTCCCGCGGGTGGCAATGAAAACAAAAACCGCCGAGAAACAGTCTCGGCGGCTCTTTTTTTGTAAATAATTTTACGCTTTTCTTTCAACCAAATAATCCGTCAATTCGCTTAGAATGTCATTCCATTTATTCTTCGGCAACCTCGCTAAGCTTTGCTTGGCCTTTTTAACATAATTTATTTCCAATTTATAGGCCCTGCTTTGGGCGTTTGTTTTTTTAATTAGGCCTATCCCCTCTTTAATGTCTTTATTGCTTATCTTCCTCTTTCTTAAAATACTTAAAAATTGTTTTTTATTTTTAAGGGAAAACTCATCCATGGCGAGAAGGATGACGATATTCCCCAATTTTCTTTCTTCAATGTCCTTGCCGATTTTTTTTCCGAATTTTTTTTCATCTCCGAATATATCCAATATATCGTCTTGAATCTGGAACGCCATTCCCAAATTATACCCGAAATTTTTTAAAATTTTTATCTCTTTATCCGAAGCGTTGGCGCATATTCCTCCTATTTCGGCGCAAGCGCTCGTTAAACTAGCTGTTTTTTTGCCAATCATTCCAAAATAATCATTTAGACTGATCCGATGATACCTGTTTTTCACTATGTATTTTTCATTATCTCTTCCTCCTTGTTCAAATAAAATATCCAAAATTTGTCCGCTTGTTATTGTTTTCAATGTTGTGGCCAGTATTCTAATTATTCTCTCCTTGTTTTCAACGCCCGCTAACGGATAAAAAATTGAAGCCGCGTAATTCATGGAAATAATATTTGCCAATGATACGCCGTATTTTTTGCGTACTGTAGGCCGTCCCCTTCTAAGGTCGCTATGATCAATTATATCGTCAACAATCAAGGTGTAATTATGCAAAATTTCCAAGGCCGCCGCCGGGTACAGCGCGTCTTTTGTTTTTCCTCCCATCATCCGGCAGGAAAGCAGAGTTAAAATCGGCCTTAATCTTTTGCCGCCGATCTCAATCTGATGCTTGATTACGCTATGATGATTTTTAAAAACGGATGAGCATAATATTTTTAAAATTATCGGATCAACTCGCTTTGCCGTTTTTTCCAAAATTAATTTTATGTTGTTTTTGTTTGCCATAACGCGTCCCTGATTATTTAAGCCCTCCGTTTGATTATTTTCATTTTATCATAATTTAAGCAAAATATCCAAACGGCTTTCGCGAAATACTTACGAATCTTGCCTTTTTTTCATTGCCCATATCATCCATCCGACAACTCCATAATACAAAACAACCCAGCCCCTCCATAAATAATTTATATCAAAATACGCGTAAGGCGTTTTGGTTAAAATCTCCACGGCAAGTATTATGTATTTTAACAGCAGTTTGGCGGGAAGAAAAAACAAAAAAGAAACACTCGGGAACAATAAACCCGGAAGCAATGCTGACAAGATGGCCGCCATCAGAAACGGCAAGATCCAAATAATCAACAAATTGGCTATGGGCGCGATAATTGAAACTTTGGAAAAATTCAAGGCGATGATGGGCAGAGTAAAAATTTGCGCGGATATCGTTATGATAAATATATCGCGTAAGGCCATACTGATATTTTCAAAAATTTTTGGCGGCTCTCTAAACGTTGCTTTCAGCGCGGAATAACCGTAAACGATGCCGGCTACGGCCAAGAAAGAAAGCTGAAAACCGATATCGTCGCGAAGCAGTTTGGGGTTGGCCAAAAGAAGTATGGCGGCGGCAAAAACCAAAGAATTCGTTAGCTTGTTGAGCCGCCCCAAATTCAACGCCCATAAAACCAAAAACCCCATCAATCCCGCGCGCATGGCCGATGCCGGCAATCCGATTAACATAATATAAATTGCCAAAAATATCGCGGCAAAATAAAAAGCGTGTTTGCGCCAAAGTCCCGCTCCCAACAGCATAAACATAACAATCTCCGCCAAAATACTGATATGCATCCCCGAAATCGCCATAATATGGCTTACGCCGGCATTGGAAAATTTTTCGCGCAAATCGTCCGGAACCGCCCTTTTGTCTCCCAATATAATCGCTCGCGCCAAACCGCTTTCCGGCTCGGTCAATCCGTAATCAATAATCTCGCGTATTTTGTTTTTTACCTTGAATATATTCTTGTACAGCCAATTCCCGCTGTTTTTTGTTTCGCAATCAAAAAAGGATTCCCGCTCTCCGAACCCCTGTTCCGCCGACACGCAAACGGGACGCAAGAGAGGATAACGGCAAACCGAATAAATGTCATATCTGGCCAAATATTTATCATACTGAAAGTCGTTAAACGGCTCCGGCCTTAAAAGTTCGCAAGAAATTTCCAATTCATCGCCGTAACCGTACCGCGGGTACAAATTCGCGGTAACCAGAATTTTGCCGCTAACCGCCGGCGGCAATTGCGGAGACGCGCCGCGGCGCGCCTCTACGGTGTATTTAACATTATTCCGCCTTACGTCCGGCTCGCTTGAAACCGTGGCGACCACCGTTACGGTTTGTCCGTTGTAATGCCAAATTTTATCAGGCGCGTTCTCCGGCAATCCGACGGAATACCTCCAAATCCCCAAAAACAAAAACAGCCCCGCGAGAGCCGCCATTCTTATAATCTTATTTTCCCAAAACAAAACCAAAACCGACGCGCCGCCGACAACGCCCGCGAACCATAACAAATCCCTTTGTATTATTCCCAACGGTAAAAAAGAAGCAACGGCGACCCCCGCTATAAAAGCGGCGCAACAAATTAAAAATATCTTGGATTTGGATAAACCGCCTTCAAACTTAAACTCCATCCCCACAAAAACCAAACAGACAAATACTCCCATACTCTGGAGTATGGGAGTATTTGTCTGTTTTTAAAACTATTTTAAATCCACCATTTTTTTTAACTTTTTATAGAGGCCTGTTTTTTCTTTTGTTTTGTCCAACTGCTTCAACACGCCTTTAATCTGTTCTTTTTGTCTTTTGTTCGCGCTTTTGACAATGTTTTCAAGCAAAATCTCCGGCCAAAAATACATAGGATAACGCCTCTTCAGCATCCCCCATTCTCCGGGACGGTAATCGCGCGGTTTATCTTCAATCTCAACAAATTTGTTGTTCTTGGTCTTTTTCACCGCTTGCCGATATCCTTCTCCCGAAATTTTGAGCCATTCATAAACTCTGGCAATCGTACTGTTGCCCACTTTTAATTTTTCCGTAATTTCCTGATACGTTAAACCGTCCAACAACAATTCCGCCACTTTTAATCTTTTGGCAATCATTTCCGCCTCCTGAAAAGACAATAAATCGCGCAATAATTCAGCCGCGTCTTTGGGTTTTTTGGTTTGAGAAATGGCCAGACATAATTGGTAAAAAATTTTTTCCACTTCTTTTTTCGGTAATTTGGATTGATACTTGGCCATACGATTTTAACAACATTATTGTGTTTATTTTATCATATTATCAAAAAACAACCAACACTCCCCGCCAAAAAAACAAAAAAACAACCAATTGCCAAAAACAGACAAATACTCCCATACTCTGGAGTATGGGAGTATTTGTCTGTTTTTTGTCGGGTGGGCGGGTTGGGGTTTGGTATTGGGGTTTGGTATTGCGGGTTGATGTTGCGGTTTAATGTCTAAACGGAATCCTGGGATTGTTTTTTAATCACGCGCTTTAACCATATAATTTTACATCTTAAAATTTATAATATTTTCTTTACGGAAACCAAAAACAGTTTGATATGCCCCCGCCAGTTAACCGTTTTTGGTTTTATTTGCTTCGCGACAGGCGCAAATACGCCTCCATAAACTCATCCAGTCCGCCGTCTAAAACCTTCTCAACGTCTTGCGTTTCATAGTTCGTCCGATGGTCCTTTACCATCTTGTACGGCTGCATAACATAAGAGCGGATTTGTTTGCCCCATTCAGCTTTTTGGGCTTCGCCGCGCATTTTTAATTCTTCTTTCGCCTTTTCTTCCTCCCGCAATTTGAATAATTTTGACTTCAAAATCTTCAAAGCGGTTTCCTTGTTTTGGTGCTGGGACCTTTCGGTTTGGCAGCTGACGGTAATTTTCGTGGGAATATGGACGATTCGCACGGCCGAGTCGGTCGTGTTCACGCCTTGGCCCCCGGGCCCGGAGGCGCGAAACACGTCAATCCGCAAATCCTCGTCTTTTATTTCAATTTCTTCCGCCTCCGGCAATTCCGGTATCACTTCAACCAAAGCGAAAGAAGTGTGCCGCATTTGCTCCGCGTCAAAAGGAGAAATGCGGACCAATCTGTGCACGCCCGATTCGCTTTTTAAATACCCGTAAGCCCAACGACCTTCAATTTTATAGGAGGCGCTCTTAATGCCGGCTTCGGAGCCGGCATTGCGGTCAACCAAGGTCGCTTTCCATCCCTTTTTCTCGGCAAACCTTAAAAACATCCGCTCAAGCATTTCCGCCCAATCCTGCGCCTCAACTCCGCCCGTTCCCGAATGAATGGAAATAATCGCGTTGTTTTTGTCGTACTTGCCGGAAAACAAAACCAAAAATTCCAATTCTTCGTATTTCTTTTTCAGTTCTTCGTATTTCTCGCGCGCTTCCTCGTCTATTGAATCGTCCTTTTCCTTTTGGCCAACGGCGACCAATTCCTCCAAATACCTGATTTCTTTTTTCAATTCCTTCCATTTATTTACTTCCGACTCTAAATTCTCCGCTTCCCTGCTGATTTCCACGGCTCGTTCGCGGTTGTCCCAAAATCCCGGCTTGTTCATCTCGTCTTTTAAATTCTTAATCCTTGACTCTTCTCTCTCAATCCCCAAAAGCCCCCATGTTTCCATAAGGCGCTCCCTTAATATTTCAATGTCTTTAAGCAGGTTTTCCATAATAATATATTTACGAAAAAATAATCTAAATTTATCTGTTTTACGGCGGAAAAACAATGGACAAAAAATCTTCTGCCGCCCCTCCTCTCCGCGAGAGGCGAGGCGGGATTTCGCGTCTTTAGTCGCTAAACCCGACTTAAAAGTCGGTAGAATTAAATTTCCCAAACATTATTTTTCTTATGTCGTCATTGGCAATCCCCAATCCCGGCTCCCGCATAGCCATGAAAGTGTCTACCGGACGGTTAAGATAATAATCTTTAAGTCGTTGGAACAACATAATATAGCCCATTCTTCCGTTCAGCCCCTAACAACATCTTCCCCGACAACATTTTTTGCGATTTTTAACATTATTGTTTTTATTCTGATCTCCGCGACCTGCCCACAAAGCCATATCAACCAAGCGAACCCAAGATTCCTTAAATCCATTTTCTTCCTTATGTCCTTTTTCTCTATATTTTTTCGCAAGATCCCAGGCAAAAGATATATACTCTCTTAAAATTTCAATATTATGACTTGCGTCCTTTTCGGTTATACCTACGGCCCTAAGAACCATTGTGTCAAATATGGGAACGACCTCCGGATACAAAAAATGTAAAAATGTCGTTCTGACCGGGAAACTCTTGGGGTCGCCCATTCCAAAAATAGAAAATTCATCAAGCTGAACTAATTCAATAATTTTATCTCTGTCTTCAGTAATGCTTTGCGGAAGTTTTTCTGATAATTTTTTTAATCTGCTTTCTATTTCAGGGTGCTCATTTATCTTATTGAAAATATTCGCCTTAGCCGCTGGCTGGGAATAAATTTTCCAATAAAGCATAGCTTGGTAACTTTCTAAACTAATTCTTCCAAGTTTTTTTCTGTCTTCTGAAAATTTTTCTATTAAGCAATAATATAACTCCCCGTCTGTTCGCGGACGTCTTTTAAAGCAATCTAAATATTCAACACTATAATCAAACCTTTTGCACAACTCGTCATAGCGTGTGTATAAATTTTGCCAATTAAAATTTTTCAGTGGGTCAATCATAATTTTATGACTCTGTCGCGGATAATTAATTAAGCTAGATTTTTATAACCTCAGTCGGTTCCATGCTTTGCATGGAGCCTGTTCGCGAACGGTTGGCGAAAACGCAAACACTTTGTCATCGTCCGCGGCTCGCGTTTTGGCTCCGCGCGGCGACAAACAATCCGCAGGGGCGAACGGCTGTTCGCCCCTGCGGCGCCGTGCTCCTCTTTTGTGTTCATCCCGTGCCGCGACAACTGATAAATTTCACGCGCGCGAACGCTCTTACTTCATTTCCTCCAGCTTTACCTTAACCTCTTTCTCCTCCCCTTTATGCAAAACCTTTAAAGTGATTTCGTCTCCGGGCTTGAATTTGCCGATTGCCTTGGCTAACGGATTTTTATCGTCAATTTTTTTGCCGTTGACTTCCAGGATGATGTCGTTTTCAACTAACCCCGCCTTGTCCGCCGGAGAGCCGGGAATTACCGCCAAATCCGTCCGCTCCTCTCCGCGGATAATCAAAGCGCCGTATTCCACATCCAATTTGTTTGACTCGGCAATCGCTTTGTTTATCTGAACATACCTCACTCCCAGCCACGGGCGGACGATTTTACCGTATTTTTTAACGCTTTCATAAGTGTTTTTCACTTCATTGACCGGAATGGCGAATCCGATGTTCTGCGCTCCCTGGGCTATGGCCGTGTTGATGCCTATTACTTGGCCGGCGATGTTTAAAAGTGGCCCGCCTGAATTTCCCGGGTTGATGGACGCGTCAGTCTGAATCACGCCAATCAGTCGCTCGCTGCCTATGCCGCCGCCTCCGGCCGTGATGGAGCGGGAAAGGCCGGAAATCACTCCGGTGGAAACGGTGTTCCTGAATTCGCCCAAAGCGTTGCCGATGGCGATAACCGTCTGCCCCACTTTCAGCTCCGAACTGTCGCCCAGCTCCACGGTGGGCAAATCTTTTTTATCAACTTTTAAAACGGCCAAATCATTCACCGGATCTCGCGCCAGCACCTTGGCGTCGTACTTGCTGCCGTCGTTCATCAGCACCGTATATTCGGCTTCTTCGTCCAATACCACGTGCTTATTGGTAATGATGTAGCCGTCGGACGAAACAATAAATCCGGTGCCGCCGCCGACCTCTCTTTTTTCCGTGCCTTTCCGCCGATATTGCGGGGTTCTGAAAAAATCGCCGAAATCATCGCCGAAAAATTGCCTAAAAAAATCCGAACCGCCGAACGGATCGCTGTAATATCGCTCAATAATCGGCAAGTCCTTGGTGATAATAATGCTTACCACCGCCGGCGAAACCTTCTCCACCGCCGAGATGACGGCCGACTCCTCTTCCACCGTAACGACTTTTTGCCCGTCTTTGGCCCGAACGCCCTCTTGCTCTTGCGGCTTGCCCAAAAACCAATCCATTAAGTCAAAACCTTGGGCCGATGAAGAAACCCAATACCCCATGGCGCCGCCGAAAACGGAACTGATTATAATTGAAGCCGCCACCGCGGCGATAAATGATTTTTTAAAATTATTGTCCATACGATTATTGGCTCAAAGCGCAAAATTCAAAGGGGAGATATTGCCCGAAGGGCTAAATTTTAAATTACGGTTTTACGCTTTGAATTTTGAATTGTTACACAATTATATTACAACTTTTAAAAAATAACGTCAATTAAAAAAATCTTGGCGGGCCCAAGATTTTATTTCCGACAATTTAATTAAAAGAGGCTGTCGCCAAACGCCGTTCCCCAGTCAAGTTGATGGCGTAATTTGGCCCAAATTCCTAAAATTTACGCAAAACTTTTTTAAAATCAACAACCCTTCCATTCTTCACCGCCACCCCCTCGCTTCTCAATATTTCAATTTTTTTTCTTTCTCCCTTGGCGTATCCGCCCAAACGGCCGCCGCTTTTTACCACCCGATGGCAGGGAATCGGGCGCGACCCGAAATTTTCGCGCAAAATATTGCCGACCGCTCTCGCCGCCAACGGCCGGCCGGAAGCGGCGGCGACATCCTTGTATGTTGACACTCCGCCTTTCGGTATTTTCGCTACCGCCCTTAAAACGGCGTCTTTAAACTCCATAATTATTTTGCCGCTATTTTCCGTTTCGCAAGGAGTTCAATAAATCTTCCACGGACGACGGACTAACTCCGCTTTGCATCACTTGGCTTTTAATATCGGGCGAACCGGTCATATCAAGAAGCTCTTTATACGGCGCGAACGCTTGCTCTATCAGGCTCAACAACGGCTTGAAATATATGATACCCAAAATTATCGGCGCGACAAAAATCAGCGCTTTTAAAAATCCGAAAATCCGCGACCAAACCACAAAATGGTTTATTTTTTTGGTCATTTTGTGAATCTCCCGGGTCAATCGCAGGTTTTCCTCCATTAATTTTTCCATTTGCGCCGAACTCGCTTTTCGGTAGGCGGGAGCCGACGGAGACGGCCCCTCCCACGGAGCCGGAGTTTCGTTTTTTGTTTTTTTTGAGGCTTTCTCTTTGTCCATAATAATAAATGCAAAATGTAAAAATCAAAACGCAAAATTGCAATTTAAAATTTAAAATTTTACACTTTACATTGTCATCTTGATTTTTGATTTTTGATTTTTTAATTAGCTATGTTATCTCACTATGCATTTTTTAACATATTTCGCGCCTATTTCACGCATCTCGTTTAATTCCTTGTCACTATACGGCATTATTTTCCGCAAATCGCCGTTAATCAAATCGGTATCCGGCTTAAACCGCTGCAAATACCAAAGCCGGGCGCCCTTAATCATCTCCCCCATTTTCTCAATATCGTTTTTGTCCAAAAGCGCGGGCACGACCGTGGTCCTGAATTCATACGGCAAATTACCGTTCATAATTATTTTAACACTTTTCTCAATATCGGCCAAATCGCCTTTGAATTTTGTTGTTGCTTTGTACTTTTCAAGCGGAGCCTTAATATCCATGGCGATATAGTCAATAAGCCCTTCCTCCAAAAGAGCGGCAAGCATCTTGGGGTTTGTCCCGTTGGTGTCCAGTTTAACCTTAAACCCCAGATCCCTGATTTTTCGCGTAAACTCCGGCAAGTCCTTGTGCAGGGTCGGCTCTCCGCCGGTAATCACCACTCCGTCCAATTTGCCTTTCCTGTTTTTTAAAAAATTAAAAAGATCATCCTCCGGCAAAAGAGAATGACCTTTTTTGTTCCCGTCCTTTGAGGGCAGGACAAGCATGGGATTATAACAAAAACCGCATCTGAAATTGCAACCTTGGGTAAAAACAATGGCGGCTATTTCGTTCGGGTAATCAATTAGTGTTAATTTTTCCAATCCGCCGATCAACATATAAAGCTAATTCGCAACATTACCTGTTTGGCGTTCGGGCGGTAATTCAAGTCGCTCAAACCATAAACGCTTGTTTATGATTTGCGTTCGCGAATTATTGTCCGAACGCCCCGAATAACATTGAAATTAATTCACTGCGATAAGCCGAGCGCGCGGCCTATTCTCCTCTTAGCTGTTTATCAAAAGTGCGCCTGTTGGCGAATTCGCTCTTCTTTCCCTTATTCCAGTTTTTTGTCGGAGTGAGCCAGCCGACAACCCTTGAATAAACGGTGCATTCTTGTCTTTGTGTTTGTTTTGGTGCCATATTTTTGTCGCAAATTAAGAATTGTGAAGAAATTTAAGTATGTCGTTTTTGCCGTTTAAACAGGCAACCGATATTCTGCTCAAGAAAATGGAGCGGCATAAGATAAATTCTCGTTCACAACGCTTAATTTTAAATTGATTATTAAATATAATAACAATTAAAGGCTGTTTGATTATTGGCATGTTTCGCAATCTTCGGCGATATGCGCGGCCGCTTCCGCGTATCCTATCTCCTCGTCGCATTTTGGGCAATATTTATGTTCTCCCGCCAAATAACCGTGTTTTGGGCAAATGCTAAAAGTGGGGGTGATTGTATAATAAGGCAATCTGTAATTCTCGGCTATTTTTTTGACCAATTTTTTGCACGCTTCCGGATCGTTGATTCTTTCTCCCAAGAATCCGTGCAGCACCGTGCCGCCGGTATATTTGGTTTGAAGCTCGTCCTGCAAATCAAGGGCTTCAAAAATATCATCGGTAAAGCCAACGGGCAAATGCGTGGAATTGGTATAATAAGGATCCGCTCCCCGTTCGCGATACGCCTCTTCATTGGCCGCGATAATTTCCGGATATAATTCTTTGTCCTTTTTGGCGAAGCGATACGTGGCCCCCTCGGCGGGAGACGCCTCCAAATTGTACAAATTATCGGTTTCGTTTTGGTAGTCCATCAATTTCTCCCGCATAAAATCCAACGTCTCTATGGCAAAATCCCGCCCCTCGGGAGTGGCAATGTTCTTGCCCAACAAATTCAAACTGGCCTCATTCATTCCGTTTATGCCGATGGTGTTAAAATGGTTTTTCCAATAAGACCGGAAACGTTCATAAATATTTGACAAATAATGCTTTGAATAAGGATAAAGACCGTCTTCGGTGAATCTCTCAATAACTTTTCTTTTTATCTCCAAGCTTTCTTTTGACAAGTCCATTAATTTCTCCAGCCTTTGCCTAAACTCTTCTCGCGTTTTGGCCAAATATCCTATGCGCGCCAAATTAATGGTAACCACGCCCAAACTGCCGGTTAACGGATTGGCGCCAAACAGCCCTCCTCCTCTTTTTTTCAGTTCTCTATTGTCCAATCTTAACCGACAGCACATACTGCGGGCATCGTCGGGGCTCATATCCGAGTTGATAAAATTTGAAAAATAAGGAATGCCGTATTTGGCGGTCATTTCCCAAACCGGACGCAACGATGGCCTGTCCCAATCAAAATTTTTATCAATATTGTAGGTGGGAATGGGAAACGAAAAAACTCTGCCGGTGGCGTCGCCCTCAATCATAACCTCGGCGAGAGCCTGGTTGAACATATCCATTTCTCTTTGGAAATCACGGTATTTTTCCGGCATAATTTTGCCGCCGATAATGACATTTTCATCCGCCACTTGCCCCGTGGGCTTAACGTCTAAGGTAATATTGGTGAAAGGAGTTTGGAACCCGACTCGGGTGGGCACGTTAACGTTGAACAAAAACTCTTGCAAGCATTGCTTTATTTCTTTGTAAGAAAGGTCGTCATAGCGGATAAAAGGGGCTAAATAAGTGTCAAAATTGGCAAACGCTTGAGCCCCCGCCGCTTCTCCCTGAAGAGTATAGAGAAAATTAACGATTTGCCCCAAAACGCTCCTGAAATGTTTGGGCGGCTTGCTTTGCACTTTCTCGCCCACTCCGCCAAACCCTCTGATAAGCAAATCCTTTAAATCCCATCCGCAGCAATAAGGAGCCAGCATTCCCAAATCATGAATGTGAAGGTCGCCTTCGGTGTGGGCGTTCCTGATTTCCGCCGGATAAAGCTTGTTCAGCCAATAACGGGCGGAAACGGAAGAGGCGATATAATTATTAAGCCCCTGCACCGAAAAGCTCATATTGCTGTTTTCTTTTAGCCGCCAATCGGCCCGACCCAAATAATCTTCCATCAGCTTCTCTTCGTTGGCGGCCGCGTTTAAATCTCTCAACTGCCTGTGCTGGTCGCGGTAAATAATGTAAGCTTTGGCCGCCTTGGTAAGCTTGCTTTCAATCAATACCTCCTCAACTATATCCTGAATCTCTTCCACGGCCGGAATGGACCGAGAATGGAATTTTTCCGTAACGATTTTAACGACCTTATCGGATAATTTTTTGGCCAATTCTTCGTCCGGCCGCCCGACCGCCTCAAAAGACCTGGAAATGGCGTTGGTGATTTTTTCCGGACTGAAATCAACGATTTCGCCCGATCTTTTAATGAGTTTTGTGATTGTGTTTTGCATGGGAATACTAAGATAAATTATAATTCAAGGTTGCGAATCCTAAGTAAATCCAAAATTACAATTTTCAAAATTTGTCCTCAACCCTCCTGTTTGCCGCCGAAGAAAATTAAAGACGCGGAACTGTTTTGCGTTTTTTTTATTTTAAATTTTGAATTTACGGTGATGATTGTTATTTTTTGCCCCTCTTCACGCCCTTCTTGCTTTTAAGCAACTTATTCAATTCTCTCCTGAAGGTGTGCGCGTCCTTGAACGACTCATAGACGGAAGCGAAACGGATATAGGCGACTTGGTCCACCTTCTTAAGATGCCTCATTACGATTTGCCCGATTTGATTGGAGGTTACTTCGTTCTTTCTCAACATCTGCAAGCTCCGCTCCACTCCGTTGACCAATTTCTTGAAAGTGTCGTCGGTAATCGGGCGCTTCTCCAGCGCTTTTTTCAGGCCGTTGACCATCTTCTCCCTTGAATACGCCTCCCTCTGCCCGTTATTTTTAACAATTGTCAAATCAAGAATCTCAACCTCCTCGTAAGTGGAAAACCGAAAGCCGCATTTTAGGCATTCGCGCCTTCTTCTTATGGAAAGACCGTCCGAGGCGACCCTTGAATCAACCACCTTGGTGTCTTCATGATAACAAACTGGGCATTTCATAATATCTGTAAATTACTCGCGAATTTGCGAACGCGCAAATCATATTTCAAATATTCGCGCGCTCGCGAATTCGCAACGGGCTTGCCGATTCGCGAGGAATAAAAAATTTTTTAACGCTCTATCTCGGTTTGGTAACAAAAAAACACCTATTCGCTTACCAATATTTAATTAATAAGGGGCCGTGCATTAGGTGTTCCCGTATTGCCAGGAGGTTTTAAATGGCTATATCTTGTGCCTCCTGCCTTTACTTAACCACAACATATAGTATTACTTATATTATATCATACGGACAGGTTTAGTCAAGTCCCGCAAAGTTGCTTTAAGGTTAGTGCAAATCATCAATTATAAACAATAACCGCCCCGCGGAACTCCGCCGAACGGCCGGACGCGACAAATTTCCTGTGGATAACCGGCTAAAACTCAACATCCAATAACTGGAAAACATCAATCGGTACTTCTTCGTACGGGTGCGCTTTTTTGATCGCCTCAACAACGTCTTTAACCTTATCTTTCGCGCAAACAAATTCAATCTTGATTTCTTCAACCTTTTCAATCTCGCCTATTTTGCCGATTGTCGGATTTGAGCCGTCCATCGGCAAGAAATAGCCGTGGCCGGGAGTTAAAAAAGCGCAATAAGCGTAGTTGCCGATTACGCCGCCGCCGGAGCGGCCGATTGCCAAACGAACATCGTCCGCGGCTTCTTTCGGGCAATAAGTTTGAATCTTTACGATATTGCTTCGCTTCATATAATTTTACTTATTTTAATCTTATTTAATATTATACGCCATTACAAAATCAAAATAAAGCTGTTATTTAATCAAGCGTCCGCATTGGCGGCGTTGTTTCAACGCTCAAGCTCAACGCGCGAATCGTTCAAGCAATGTTTCCGAGCAAAAAAGCGGCCTCAAAACCGCTTTTCTTGTTTATGTGTTCGTAAATTTATAATTCGCGTCCCCCTACAACATCTTTTTCCGAATAAACGCCGGAATGCCCAACTCATCTTCTTCCTCTTCTTGAGCGCCTTTCTTTTGCGCCGGTTCGGCTTGCGCCGCTTTCAGGGGAGGAATTTTCGCTTTCTTTTTTTCTCCGCTAAACGTTTTGGAAGATCTCTCTTCCCGTTCTTCTTGTTCAATAAAGGCATTGGGGGTGTACGACTTCTCGCTGACGGTTTCTTTCGGTCCGCCGACGCGGGCCGAATCAAACCCGGTTGCCACCACGGTTATCTTTATGTCGTCTTTCATCTTGTCGTTTATCACCGCGCCGAATATAACCTTGGCGTCTTCGTCCGCCGAAGCGGTAATCACCTTGGCCGCTTCATTCACTTCGCTCATTGATAAATTGGGGCCGCCCACGATGGTGAAGAGCACGCCGCGGGCGCCTTCAATGGAAACCTCCAAGAGAGGAGAGCTGACCGCCGCTTTGGCCGCTTCAATCGCCTTGTTTTCGCCGGATGCTTCGCCGATTCCCATTAAAGCGCTGCCGGCGTTCGCCATCACCGCCTTTACGTCGGCAAAATCAACATTGATAAGCCCGGGAATGGTAATCACTTCGGCAATGCCTTGAACGCCCTGCCTTAAAACTTCATCAACCACCATAAAGGCGTCCAGAAGAGATGTTTTTTTGTCAATCACCTGCAATAACTTGTCATTGGGGATGGTGATAATGGTGTCAACTTTGTCGGTAAGCTCCATTAAGCCCCGTTCGGCGATATTTTTCCTTTGCGCCCCCTCAAAAGAAAACGGCTTGGTGACAACGGCCACCGTCAAAGCGCCCAAATCTCTGGCTATTTCAGCCACAATAGGGGCCGCGCCGGTGCCGGTGCCTCCGCCCAGTCCGCAAGTGACAAAAACCATATCGGTGTCTTTCAAAACGTCCCTGATGTCATTTTGCGATTCCTCGGCCGATTGCTTGCCCAAGTCGGGGTTCATGCCGGCGCCAAGCCCGCGGGTGATGGACTTGCCGACATGAAGCTTCTTGGACGCTTTGTTGTAGTGAAGCGCCTGCACGTCCGTATTGACCGCGACGAATTCCACGCCCTTGATGCCGCTGTCAATCATACGGTTGATAACGGCTCCGCCCGATCCGCCCACTCCGATTACTTTTATTTTGGCAAAGGTTTCAATGTTTGGTTTTACTTCAGCCATATTGGTTGGGATTATGAATTTAGAATTATGGGCATAGAATATGAATTTTTAAAAAAATCGCAATTCTATCGCCAATTCTAATTATCAACAATTAAATTTATCTTATTTACATAATACCCCATCGCCGAAAAAAACACAATACTGTCAAATTAGGGTGTATAAAAAATTTATACAGCCCCGCGAATCCGCGAAACACCCCCTCTTTTTTTGTCGCGCCGATTGTTTCGCGCCTTTTAAACTTTGTTTCCGGATTTACGTTAAA
>Ga0256830_1001305_pt1 | contig 17782 bp, 16 predicted proteins | sample 128326metaG_FD_190537 | JGI IMG/M metagenome (GOLD analysis project Ga0256830, IMG submission 190537) | Hydrothermal vent microbial communities from Lau Basin, Pacific Ocean - 128-326 | ecosystem: Environmental > Aquatic > Marine > Hydrothermal vents | place: Pacific Ocean: Lau Basin | collected... | reverse complement strand
GGTCGTGGTGCCTGGTTCGCGTCCTGTTCGGCTGCATCGGGAGGTGGCGGCGCTGTTCGGGGCGTTCGGGGTCCGTCCGGTGATCTTGGGGCCCCGCAAGCCCGTGTCGAAGGGTCAGGTGGAGCGCACCATCGGGTATCTGGAGCGTTCCTTCCTCCCGCTGCGGCGGTTCGACGATCTGGAAGACCTGCAGGCCCAGCACGACACCTGGGCCCGAGAGGTGGCGTTTGCTCGTCATCATCGGCGGGTGGGCGCCAAGGTCGCCGACGCCTGGGCAGCCGAGCGGGGATTCCTCGCCGCGCTCCCCGATCCCCTGCCCGATACCGACCGTCGGGTGGAGGTGCGGGTCACCCGGGACGGGTTCTGCCGCATCGGCGACGTCGACTACTCGGTGCCCCCAGGGCTCACAGGCCGGCGAGTGCAGGCCCGCATCTCACCCGGCGAGGTGGTGATCTTCTCCGAAGGGGCCGAAGTCGCCCGCCACCGGAGGTCCTATGTCCCCGCCGACGTGGTCCTCGCCCCCGCCCATGTGCGGGCGTTACGCCTCGCCCGGGAAGCCAACCGGCGGCTCCAAGCCGCCGAAGTCGACATCCCCGAGCCGGATCTGGCCCGCTACGACACCCTCGCAGAGGTGGCCCGATGACCCGCACCTTCACCGACCTCTCCTACCTGACCCGCGCCCTGAAGATGCCCCGAGCCCGAGACGTCGCCGCCACCCTGGCAGAAACCGCCCGCAGCGAAGGCTGGGACCCCCTCGAGTTCCTCGTCAAGGTCCTCGCCGAAGAAGTCGCAGCCAGAGAAGCCCACGGCGGCGAACATCGGGTCAAAGCCGCCCACATCCCTCCAGGTCAAGACCCTCGACGACTTCGACTTCACCCACCAACGGTCCGTCTCCCGCACCCAGATCGCCCACCTCCACCAACTCGACTTCCTCCGCGAAGCCCACAACGTCATCTTCCTCGGCCCACCCGGCACCGGCAAGACCCACCTCTCCATCGCCCTCGGCGTCCAAGCCGCCCGAAGGGGCTACCGGGTCGCCTTCGCCACCGCCACCGAATGGGTCACCCGCCTCGCCGACGCCAAGCGAGCCGGCCGCCTCGCCGACGAACTCGAACGCCTCCGACGCATCCCCCTCCTCATCGTCGACGAACCAGGCCATCCCCTTCGACCCCGACGCCGCCTCCCTCTTCTTCTCCCTCATCTCCTCCCGCTACGAACGGGCCTCCCTCATCGTCTCCTCCAACAAGAACTTCTCCGCCTGGGCGGAGATCTTCGGAGACGCCGTCGCCGTCGCCGCCATGGTCGACCGGCTCGTCCACCGCGCCCACATCATCGTCCTCAAAGGAGACAGCTACCGGCTCAAAGGCAAGACCAAGGAGGTGATGGCCGCCGAACAGACCCGCTAGAACGCGCAGAATTCAACCGGCGATACCCGCGCAGTTTTAAACCGGCGTTGACAGCGGCCGGAGAGCTTCGGAGGATCGGCCATGCTGGCGACGTTGCGGATCACCGAGCCCTTGCATTGGGCGTCGGCGAGCGCCTTGTGGAAAGCAAAGGCTACACCTTGTGTCTGGTGAAGGACTTCCCTTGCTGCTGACCGTGGAGGAGGCGGGTGCGCTGCTGCGGATCGGGCGCACCAAGGCCTACACCATGGCAAGAGAGTGGCGGGAGACCGATTGTCGCTCCGGTCTGCCGGTGATCGACCTGGGGCATGTGCTGCGGGTGCCACGCCGGGCCCTCGAGGAGCAGTCTCGACATTCTTCTGGCTCCGCGACGAGTCCCTTGAGGACACCGACAATCTCCCACCGCCTGCCGTCATCGCCGCGGAGATCGCCGAGGATCTCAAGGCGGCCCTGGCCCAGTTCGCAGAGATCTCGGCATCACTCGGTGGTGAGACCGACTGACACTGGGCTCGCTCGAGTCGTCGGCTGGATCTCGGAATCGAACCATGTGAAGTTGGCCCACGTCACCTCCACATACCTTATAAATAGGCTATACCTCACGAATCGGTGAGGTACACTCACTGCGTGAGGTATCAGTGACTATTGTGTCGTCGGATGTCAGGCGTCGGGTTGAGGCGGCGCTCCGGGCCGTGATCCCGGATTCGGTCGACCTCGAGCTTCGGGCTACTCCTGGTGTTCGTGGGAGCGAGTTCGAAGCCAGCATCCGAGGAAGGCTGCTGAAGGTCGAGTGGGTCGGTCACGCCTGGTTGAGCGCTGTCGAGGAGATCCTCGCACGGTCGGATCGTCCCGACATCGTCGTCGGCCACCGAGTGTCTCCAGCCTCACGTCAGGCGCTCTCCGAGGCGGGCATCGGCTGGGTCGAGACGACCGGGGCCGCGGAGATCGACACCGACTTTCTGGTCGTGTCGAGAACCGGAGGAATCCGGTCTACTAGGAAGGCCGCCAGTGCGTGGACTCCTGCCGTACTCGGCGTGGCTGAGGCGGTTCTGGCTGGCGTCGAGCCGACCGTTTCGGCGACCCATGAGGCCACAGGGCTCTCGGTTGGGGCGTGTACCAAGGCTCTGCGTGCGCTCACGGACATGCAGCTCCTGGAGGCCGACGCGACGAGAGGGCCTCGATCGGGGAGGAGGATCGCCGACCGCGACGCGCTGTTGGATGCCTACGTCGAGGCAGCTCACGCTCGAAGCTCAACGCTCTTGCTCCCCGTCGGTGTGACCTGGCGAGACCCGGTGGAGGGTCTCATGGAGCTCGGTTCCCGTTGGGACCGGGCAGGCGTTTCGTGGGTTGCCACCGGTCTGGTTGCTGCCGCGGTGGTGGCCCCGCTCGTCACCTCCGTTGGGACTGCGGATGTCTACGTGGCGGCGTCGACCGTCGTTGAGCTGGAGCTGGCGGCGTCGGCGGCGGGGCTGCGTCCGATCGAAGGCGGGCGCCTCGTCCTCGCACCCCTACCGACTGAAACCACTCTCAAACTGGCGACCGTCGTCGACGGAATGAGAGTGGCGCCGTGGCCACGATTGGTCGCCGACCTCCGCCGATCCGGGGTGCGGGGCGAGGAGGCTGCCGAACAGGTCAAGGAGGTCTTCGGTGGCCGATGACCCGCCTCGAAGTCGGGTCGCCCGCGCCGCGGCAGAGGCCGCCTTGGTCCGCGTCGTGCATCACTACGGCGAACGTCCCGAGTTCGTCGTTCTCGGCGGCCTCGTTCCCGAGCTGCTGTGCTCGGAGAGTCCGTACCGACATGCGGGGACGACGGACGTCGACGTGCAGGTGGACCTCGAGATCGCCGCCGGCTCGGTCCATACCGCCCGCCTGGAGACGGCCTTACGCAACGCGGAGTTCGAGCCCGACGTCGACCGAGCCTGGAGGTGGACCGCCGAAGGCCTGGGAGTCCACATAGTGGTCCGGTTCGAGCTGCTTGCCGATCTCGACGATCACCCGGAGGGTGCCACCGTCATCTTCGACGAGTGTGAGGATCTGGGAGCAGCGAACCTGCGAGGGACCGGCTATGCCGCCAGGGACGTCGAAGTCCGCCAGGTGAGCAGCAAGATCGGGGGAGTGGTCCACACCGTCGAGGTGAACGTCGCGGGGCTAGCCGGGTTCCTCCTGGCCAAGATCGCCGCCGCCTACTCGCGCCGGAAGCCGAAGGATTGGTACGACGTCGCCTTCGTGCTGCTCCACAACGATGCTGGGGCCCCGAGCAAGCAGCAGCCACGGTCCTCAGCCGATTAGGAGGTGAGCTCGCCGGCTGGATCCGTACCGCCATCGAAGACCTACGGGCCAACTTCACGGACCCCACGGCGCAAGGGCCGGCCGCGTATGCCGATCAGCTCCTCCTCGACCATCCTGAGCTCGACCGGGCTACGGCTGTCGCCGATGCCGTCGTCGCCGTCGAGCGGTTCTGCGAGCTGGTGTTGTCATGAAGGCTCGTTCGAGCGGAGAGGACGGTGGAGCCTCGTTCGGCGAGCTGACCAGGCAGCCCCTCGGAACGGTTCGTCGTCTCAAATGTGGCGTCGAGGCGTGGTTCGAGACCCCAGCCGACGCCCACGAGGCGAGCTGGGACGTCGCCCCCTACTTCAGACTCCAGCCGCTCTGCCCAGACTGCCTGTACGGACCGTGGGCGAAGGAGTTTCTCGTGTGATCCGAGAAAGGGCCTGTCAGCCAACGCCGACGGTCGGCGCTCGAGTTTCGGGTGGATGGTGAAGGTCGCGGGCGGACATCGGTGTCGTGCGCGTGGCGCAGCGGCGTCCGGCGGCCCTGTCCGGGGTCGACGGCACAGGCTGCCTTCTTCGTGTTCGAGCCGGAAGGTCCCCCAAGCGTCGGGCGGGTCAGCCCGTCGGCCATACCTCGGTGGCCGGCGGACGGGTGGCGCGGATCCGCCTCAGATAGTCGTTGAAGGAGGCCTTCCACTGCTCGTGGGCGCGCTGTTGGAAGGCGACCAGGTCGGGGCCGTCGAGACGCACCTCCGGATAGCGTTCGGCGAGGCGGCGGGCGAGGGCCACCGTCGCGGCGGCGTCGACGTCGGCACGGTGGACGTCGTCGAACGACACGCCGTAGTGGGAGGCGACCGCCGTGAGTGTGCGTTTCCCCGGCCGGTAGCGGTCGACGTAGCGGTCCAGGACGAGCGGGTCGATGAGGACGGCCGGGGGGACGTCGGGGAGCGCAGGGAGGTCGTGCCGGGCGAGTTCGTTGGTGAGGAGCGGCCAGTCGTAGGTGGCGTTGTAGACGACGATCGGTGTCCCTTCGGCGGCCAAGTGGCGGATGGCGTCGCCGGTGGCCGCAAGCACGGCCGCCGGTTCCCCACCTGCGGCGGCGAGGTCGGCGGGGGTGATCCCGGTGAGGTCGGTGACGGCCTTCGGGAGCGGAACGCCCGGATCGACCAGCTGGTGGACGACCGCTTCGGACGTGCCGTCGGCGTCGACTCGGAACAGCCCGACTTCGACGATGCGGGCGGTGTCGGGGTCGGCCCCGGTGGCTTCCAGGTCGAGGACGGCGAGGGGACGGTCATGCCAGGGCATGGCGCCAGGCTACCCCTCCCGGTGCGACACGCCGCACCTCGGGAGGTCGTCGGCCTCCCACCCCCGTCCCCGAAACGTTCCGGCCGCGGCCGACCTGTCGACCCCATGACTCCTGTTCCGACGCGGAAACGCACACCACCGGGCCTCTCCGGAACCCGCTATGGATGGCGGGCCGGGCTCGTGGGCCCACGTCCAGAGAAACGGTGTATGAGCGGTGCCGGGTCGGTCTCGTGGTCATGGTCCTGGCCGGTTGTTCCGAGCCTTGTTCCCCGACTTGCTGGGACCGTCCTTCGAACGGTCGGAACGCAAAGAAGCCGCCGAAACGTCACCGGCGGAATTGCTGGAGTTCAACGACGCGGGCGTCGGGCGAGGTTTTCGCCATCAGGTCTCTCATGGCCGGATGGCACGTGAGCAGGAGCACCTGGTGGCGGGTTGCAACATCTGAGATGACAGCAGCCACATTCGCTGCACGCTGAGGGTCGAAATTGACCAGCACGTCGTCCATCACCAGGGGCAGCCTTGCACCCCGCGCGGAGAACTCTTCGGCGAGGGCAAAGCGCAGGCAGAGGTAGAGCTGTTGAACCGTCCCGGTGCTGAGATCAACGACGTCGATTTGGTCTCCTCCGCGACTCAGGATCTTGAGTGCCCCCTCAATCGACAGGAGCTTCGGATAGCGCCCGGCCGTCACGTGGTCGAAGAGTTCGGCGGCACGCTCGACAACCTTCGGCTGATGCTTACGTTCGAACCGGTCAAGGGTCGCTTCGATGAGCGCTCGTGCCGTTGCCACCCGGGCCCACTCGGCCGTTGCTTCAGCTAGCTCCTCTCGATACACCTCCACGGCGAGCGCCTTCTTGGCAACGTCCGATGTGCTCGCTATCCGCTGCGCAGAGGTTCGGAGATCCTGATGACGTCGAACCGCTTCTTCATGCTCCTTCTCGAGCTGGCCGATCAGGGTGGTGAGCTCATCGAGCTCCGCCCGCCATCTGGGGAGGTCGCCGGTGGAGAGCTCCTCTCGCATGAGGTCGGCGCTCTCCCCAGCTCCGATCTTTGCTTCGATGACGCGGGAGAGCCCGGCAATGTTCTTTTCCAGCTCGATCCGGTGCTTCAGTTTCTCCAGCGCCTCCTCGAGCGCCGCACCGTCGGTAACACCCGCCTCGGCAAGCACCTGGTCGCGGGCCGCCTCGGCTCGTTCGAGATCGGCCTTTGCCTCCTCGAGGTCCCGCCGCGCCCCGGCGATACCCTTCTTGAGTCCAGTCATCGCCTTGCGTTCGCTCTCGTCGGCCAGAACATCCTGATACAGGGCTTCGACGGCAGCCATCAACGCCGAGTCGACGACGTCGGCGTCTCGCCCGGTGGCCGCGAGCACTTCAGATGCCGCCCGTTCGAACATCTCGATTCGCTGGCGCAGGTCGCTCGCTTCGGCTCTGGCCTCGCGTTCCTGTCTGATCAGCTCTCTGGTGCGGGCGATGGCCGGTACCAGATCCATGACCACTTCCGGCTTCATGGGCTCGGCGATGCCGTGATCCGTCCGCCACGCGTTCCACTCGTCTACGAGCTGCGCGCGGAGAGAGCGCTGCTGTTCGAGCTCTTCCTTCGCCTGTTCGATGTCGTCGCGGAGTTTCCGTTCCTTCTCCGACGCCTCGTCGATGAGCCTCGCGACGAGGTCCGCTGCCTCGCGGTCCGATCGTTGGTGCGCGATTGCTGTCAGACGATCTTCGATCTCAGCGGGTCCGGGGGTGTCGGAGAATCCCAGCTCTTCGGCGAGGGTGCGGGCGTCACGTTCGGCCGTCTTGAGTTCGTGTCGTGTCTCTTCTGCAGCAGCATGCTGTTCCGGTCTCTCCGGCCTGCCCTCCTTGTCTTTCCCGGCGTCTGCCGACCGCCGCCATAGAGCGATACCGACACCGGATGCGGCGGCGAGCACGACGAAGATGATGGCCGAGACGATCTCGCCAACGAACCCCATGGCGATGCCCGCGATCGCCAGGATCACCGGCATCCAAAGGAGAACGCCCTGCGGTCCGGTAGTACCAGCAGCATGACCTGTGCTCTCGAGGACGGCTGCTACCGCGGCGGCGCGCTCGTCAGCTGCCCGGACACGCTCGCGGAGTTTCCCGATGTCGTCGACAAGGATTCGCAAGTTTCGTGTCCTTGCCTCTGATTCTGCGATCTTCTCCGATGGCGGCACCCCGGCATACTGCTCGAGCTTGCGCTCGTGGCTGGTGCGTTCGTTCGACGCCTCTTCCAGTCTTTCCTTGAGATCGGAGACTCGACGATCTACGTCATCGACGGCCTTGTCGGCTTCGGACAGGCGGTCTCGCCATTCGACGAGCTTCCCCTTGATGGGGATCGACGTGTCGAACCGCTCGACACGTTCCTCGTTCCATTCGGGCCCCAGATCTGTCAGGGAACGTGACACGTCGGCCTGCAGGTTGTCGATCCTGGTGGCGAGTGTGCGGAACCGGGTGCGGTCCGTGTCGTAGCGCTGGATTTCGGCATGCAGTTTCTTGACTTGAACGGCGACTGGGGGGAGCGAATCGTTGACAACGACCTTGTTGAGGCGCGACTGCTGTCGCTCGAGGTCCTTCTGCCTTTCTTGCAGTACCGCTTCCGCCTCTCGGATCTTGTGCTCGGCTTCCCGGAAGCGTGTCTCCGATGCCTGTTCGACACCCCCGGGGATCTCGATGGATTCAGCTTCCTGCTGTGCCGAGAGGCGCTCGGACCATTGTGGCCACACGTCGATCAGGGTCTCGTATCGGGATGCCGCCTCCCGCTTCTCGCGCAGCGCCGCCGCGATGCCTTGAACGACCTGGCTGGCATCGTCCAGGTCCCGCATCGCCTGCTCGTAGGACTTTGCTTCGCGTTGGAGTGCGAGCAGTTCCCCATGCGCTTCTTCCAGTTTCTTGCGGAGGTCGGTGATCGTCGAGTCGGCCCGGGGTCGGAAGAGTTCTCTCTCCCGCGCCTCCAGTTTCTTGATGATCTCCCGAGCCGATAGTCCACCCCCGAACATCGGGGTTGCGAATATTCGTTCGCGAACGGAGTCTCCCTCGAGGGCTTTGAGATCTTCGAGCTGCTTCAGCCCGAAGGCGAACACATTCTGGAACAGTGTCCGGTCGGCGTTGCCGAGTAGGTCTCGGATCGCCTCTTTGCCGCCCACTTCGCCGTCCGGGTAGCGCACGATCGGCTCTCTGCGGGATCTGAACCGCTCGATGACGAATTCGCCTCTGTCGTCGCGAAGAAAGAGCCTGCCTCCGTGGTTGCCGCCCATCAACGGCTCGTAGCGGGGGCCCTTGGACCTTCCGTCACTGAAACCGAACAGGATGCTGAGGATGTAGTTGACGAGCGTAGACTTTCCGGCTTCGTTGGGTCCGTAGAGGATCGTCAACCCGTCGGGCAGGTTGTCCAGCTTGTAGTCGGCGAACATGCCGAATCCGCTGATATGCCAGCCAGCGATCCTCATGTTTCACCGCTTTCGAGTCGCTCGATGGCAAGCATGACGGCGTCCTCCAACAGGATCGGATCGTCGGGTACTGGCAGCTTCACCCCGAGTCTCGAGAGCTTCGATATCGGGAGGCGTTGCACGATCCGGTGGACGAAACCGTCCTGATCCTCGTTCGATGCCTTGAGCTCGTCTGAGAGCGCCAGGAGCTCGGCTGAGAAGTCGCCACGTTTCCGGACGACGTCAAGGTCGATGGCTCTGGTGGTCCTGTCCTTGATCGACTCCCACCAGAGGAACGGCGTGTGTCCCTCCGATTGGGTGCGCAGTTCGTTGAGCAACTCATCGACCGCTTCCTTCCGAGCAAGGTGCTCGTGAATGTCGCCTGATCCTCGGAGGATGCCGCGCACGAGAAGTGATCGGCCGTCGGCCTTGGCGAGGGCCGTATCGCCCAATGCAAGAAGTTCGCTTTCGACCTCGGCGAGGTCCATCCCTGAGACATCGAGTTGCAACTCCTGGAAACGAATCTTGTCCACGGCGACGAACTGAGGTTCTGCAATATTCGTACCGTCGACCTCGACGACGTAGACACCTTTGGCACCCATTTCGCTGTGTTTCGGGCTTCTTCCCTGGAGGTTGCCGGAGTAGACGACCCAGGGATCGGTTCGCAGAATCTGGCGTTTGTGAATGTGACCTAGCGCCCAGTAGTCGAGATTGGCTCGTTCCAGATCGCTCAAGGAACAGGGGGCGTAGGGGTCGTGGTCCTGGTTGTTGCCGACATTCGCGTGTAGTACACCCACGTGGATCCCGGGGCCGTTGCCCCGCTCGAACCTGACGGCAAGGTTTTCGGTCTGCTCCCGCTTCTCGTAGCTGATGCCGTGAACGGTGGCGATCTCTTCGCCGCGCCATTCGACCGTGACCGACTCGACCCGCTTGTGCCCGAAGACGGTTACACGCTCTGGCCATTCGTTGATGGCCGACCAGCCGACCTTCACTGGGTCATGGTTGCCGTGAACGATGAAGGAGGAGATTCCTGCCTCGCTGAGGCGCTCCAGACCTCGGCGGAAGCGGAGCTGTGCCGCGATTCCCCGTTCGGCCCCGTCGTAGATGTCGCCGGCGAAGACGACGAACGCGGCGTCTCGTTCCAGTGCGAGGTCGACGAGGCCATCGAAAGCGTCGAGGGATGCGCGTTGAAGCGCATCCGATACTTCAGGAGCGACTTCCCGAATGCCGGAGAAGGGCGTGTCCAGGTGGAGGTCAGCCGCGTGGATGAAACAGAACTTCACATTGCCTCTCGTGCTGGATCCGCTCCGCGAGATCACACCCTAGCTAGTCCCGATCCTTCGTCTGGGAGGTTCTGAGTGGCTGGCAGCCTGCGCGGGAGTGTCGGGTGATTCCATAGTGGTCGTGTGCGAAGGCTTGGGTTCTTTTGGAAAAGGGGCATCGCGTCAGCTTCGTGAACATGTGCTGGAAGCGACCGCGCGGGGAACGTGGCGGTCACCGAGGGGATGGATGCGTTGGACTGGCTGTACGGCCGGTGCCGTGGACGCCATCGACCTGTTGGCGTTCAACGAGTCCCTCCCAAGCTCTCCCGTTCCAGATCCGGTACCAGCAATTCTGAGAACCCCTCAACGGCGAGACCCATCCACCGGACCACCATGTGAGGTGTCTCCCCACCGGAGAAGCGAACATCTCGGCGCAGCCGACAGCCTCGGACAACCGGAGGTCGCAGCCCTCGAAACAACCAGCGAAAACCACCACCACGGCACTGACCCGACGTGACCCGCACATCGCGCTCTGAGACCTGACCGTTGGGCCCAGGCAACCGCCCGCCGGGACATGGCATCGGGCGGTTCGCGACGCCTGCCGGCGGGCCGGCATTCGACCGACATCGACGGACGGACATCGCGGCGGTCACCGACCTCCTCGACGACGTCGGTGGCGACCCGATCGTGGTCGCCCGTGTTCCACCGGCAACGGTCTCACCGTCGCATCCCGACGGTGGCGTCACGCCGCCGGGACTATCGTGTCTGTCGCGATGTAGCGACACAGACCTCCACTCGTGTTCCCGTTCCGTCCCCGTTCGGAGGTCTGCCGATGTCGTCGTCACCTTCCCTTCTCCCTTCTGTCGATCTGTCCGGTCATGTGGCCTTGGTCACCGGCGCCAACCACGGTATCGGCGCGGCCGTCGCCCGACGTCTCGCCGCCTGCGGTGCGTCGGTGCTGCTCACCTACCTCCGGATCGACGACGAACCCGACCCCGGGATCCCCGATGCGTACCGGCGGAACCGTGCCCGTGACGCCGACGACGTGGTGCAGGCGATCACCGACGCCGGCGGTACCGCCGTCGCGGTGGAAGCCGACCTCGCCGCCGACGAGACACCCGGGATGCTGTTCGACGTCGCCGAAGAGGCGTTCGGGCCGGTCGACATCCTCATCAACAACGCCAGCGGATGGGTCGCCGACACGTTCGCCGTGGACGGCCGCGACCGTCTCGGTCGCATCCTCCGCCGGGTGTCGGCGGCGACGGTCGACCGACAGTTCGCGGTGGACGCCCGAGCCACCGCCTTGCTGATCTCAGAGTTCGCGTCCCGCCACGTACGGCACGACCTGAAGTGGGGCCGGATCGTCGGGTTCACTTCCGGCGGTCCGCTCGGCTTCCCCGAAGAGGTCTCCTACGGGGCGGCGAAAGCCGCGTTGGAGAACTACACGATGTCGGCCGCCTTCGAGCTGGCCGACCGGGGGATCACCGCCAACGTCGTCTACCCGCCGGTGACCGACACCGGATGGGTCACCGACCAGGTACGCCGGGCCGTCGCCGACCACCCGACACTGATCCACATCGCCCAGCCGGACGACGTCGCCGAAGTCGTCGCCTTCCTTGTGTCCGACCAGGCGAGGCTGGTGACCGCCAACATCATCCATCTGCGATGAACCTTCCCGGCGTCCTGCACACGGTTGAACCGGCAGGGGAGGCGCCGGCAACGGTCGGTAGGTCCTGGTGGAAGCGTGTCGTGGCGTCGGCCCGAAGTCCCGGTGAGTAGTCGGCTACTCAGGACAGAAGACCCGCCAGGTCCCATGATGGTGTCGGACGGGGCTCCGGCGGCCGCGTCCGCGAAACACGACGGCGAAAGGCTGGTGATGTACACACGGATCGGGGTGGCGGTGACGGTGGCGGCGCTCGTTCTCGCCGCCTGCTCGGCCGAGGATATGGCGCAGCTCGAACAGCTCGCCAGCGAGTTCGAAGACGCCGCCGCAGAGCTCCAACAGACTGCCGGCGGGGTGCCAGTGCGTATCGTCCCCACCGTCGAAGCCCGCCTCTCCTTTTGGGAGGAGTATCAGGGTGGGCTCGTCTCGGACTACACGGCGACGCTCACCGAACGGTTCCGGGGCCTGTATTCGGGGGCGACGGTGGCCGAGAACCGGGGAGAGTGGAGCGGCTACCTCTCCTGCAACGACGGTAGCACCGACGACGGGTACTGGAAGGGTAACTGGTCCAGTCCGCTGCGGCTCGGGGAGGCGACCCTCGGCACCGACGAAGGTTCGCTGCTCGTCGAAGACGCCGGCGACGCCCTCCTCGTCGCCTACGACCCTCCTCTGGTGCTTCCCTTCGACACGCCGCCCCAATGCGTCGAGCGGGACGGGGAGATCTTCGAGCTGTACTTCCCGTCGGCCGACCTCGAGGAGGTGGCGTCGCCGGTTCCGGGGTATCCCACTGTCCTTCAAACCGAGGAGGGTTCGGGGCTCCTCGTCGCCCTCGTCCCCAAGGACCAGCTCGAATCGGGTCCGATGGACCTCAGCGCCTCCTACCGGGCCGCCGGCACCGACGAGAACGGGCCTTTCGACATCTCCCTCGACGTCACCATCCGCCTCCAACCGGCAGGGTGAGTCGGATCGGACCTCGACCAGCCCGGAGTCGACGCCCTCCTGGACCGAAACGGCGGGTTCGGCCTGCCCGAGCCGCCGTATCCGGACCGGTAGCGTCGGCGCACGGCACGGCGGGAACGTCCGGACCGGACGTACCCCGACGGCTGCCGCCGGACGCGTGGAGCCGGTCAGTCCTCCAGCGTGTTCCGGAGCGTGTCGAAGTCCCGCTTCGCCTGCTCGAAGGTCTCGGCGTCGAGCCCACACGACGGCGCCCAGAAGAACCGGGCGTGGGTGACGGTGCCTCCGTCGTTGAAGAGTCGGGCGGTGCCGGTCGCCGGGGAACCGAAGACGATCGTCCCCGCCGGTCCCGCCGACAGGCGCGGTCGGGTGACCTCGGTGAGGGAGACGAGGGGGAACGGCTCCCGGCTCACGACCCTCGGTTCGCCGCCGGGGGAGATCTCGGCGTCCTCGAAGGGGATGGGGAAGACCTCGACGGCGGCACCGTCCTTCGGTCCCAGCGACGCGGGAGGATCCTGAGTGAGGAGGAGGTCGGTCACGAAGCGGCCGTAGTAGGTCGCTCGCCTCACCTGGATCTCCAGGTTCATCCGATCCAGCGTGAGCTGGCCGGTGCCGAACATCGCACCGATGAGGTCGTCGGGCTCGATGGCTCCGATCGCCGCAGCGATGCCGAGTCCGGCCATTCCGAGCGTCAACACCCCGCCGGTCGCGATCCATACCACTCCGCGCCACGGTCCACGGAGCCGGGGTCCGCTGGTGCAGGCGAGGAGCGCCGCCCCGAAGGAGAGACCCGAGAGCAGGGTCTCGTCGGAGAAAGTCGCCCAGTTGGAGCCGACGAGCTGCCACACCCCTCCGACGAACGCCGTCGACCCGGTCGCCCCCGTCGCCGGGATCGACGGTGACGCCGAGGCGAGGAAGCCGTTCCCGGTCGGTGACGCACCGGAGACCGCCAGGCTCGCCGTCACCGCGAGGGGCTGGACCTCCGGGGCGTCGGGAGCAGTCCAGGTCACGGTCACCGAGCCGTCGTCGTCGGTGTCGGCGACGCCGAGCAGCGTCCCGTCTCGGGCGTCGACCACTTCGACGGTTGCCCGCTGCCCGGTCCCGGCGAGGTCGGTGACCCGCACCGGCAGCGACACCGTCTCCCCGGGTTCGCCGATCGCGATCCCGGCGGTGGGGCACAGGCTCGTGGCGGCGACGGTGGCGACCAGCTCCGCCGGGTCGCCGCGCAGGCCCACGGTCCCGTCGAAGACCGTCGTACCGTCGGGTTCCGCCACCGCAGCCAAACCCCCCGGAGACCACCGGGAGGCGAGGCCGACGACGAGCTCCATGGGCCGGAGGACGCCGTCGGCGACGGCGGCGATCGCCCGTTCGACGTCGTCGACGGTGAGGACGTCGAGCCGGTCCAGCCGGTCGAGTTCCAGCGCAGCCGACGATGCTTCGGATCCGGCGACGGTCGCCGTCCTGCAGGCCCGGTCCGGTTCGGCTCTGCCCAGCAGGTCGATCCGCACCCGAGCGAGGTCGAGGAACTCCGGTTCGCCCGTGGGCGCGTCTCCGACCGTCGCCGTCTTCCCGCAGACGGCCCGGCCCGTCGCCCGCAGCGGAGTGCCGTCGTCGGCCAGCCCGGTGACGACGACCGGGCCCGGGGGAGCGAGGAACCGGAACCCGCCGCCGGTGGTGACGAGGGCGCCGCTGCGGCCTGCCGGGGACAGGGAGACGGCTCGTACCCGCCCCGTGTTCCCGAGGTTCCCTTCGACGGCGCCCGGGGTGTCGCAGACCTCGAAGGACACGTCCTGGGGATAGACGTCGGTCTCGGTGAGGACCGTCACACCTGACACGCCGGCCTCCTCGAGGGCCTCGGCGGCCTCGTGGGGGAGCACGAGGGGCCCGCCCTCGAGGGCGTCGAGGTCGATGGGTTCCGGGTAGCCGACGGTGAGGAAGACGTCGCCGGCCGCGGCGAAGCCCCGGGGTTCCCCTTCGAGGTCCCCGGCCATGAGGAGGACCTCGGAGGTAGGGAGGTCCCGGTGGAGGATCCACACGAGGGCGACGTCCCCTGGCGTGAGCTCGGTGTGGTCGGGGACCACCCAGACGCCGGGGCCCTCGGTGACGTAGAGCACCCGTGGGACGAGGGTGTCGCCGCGACGTTCGACGAGGAGCAGCTCACCGTCGGCGTCGGCGGGTACGACGACGGCGCCGTCGACGATCTCCGCCGCGGCCCGGCCGGCGGCGGAGACCAACTCGACGCGGTCGGCGGCTTCGTCGACGGGGACCCGGTCGCCGGGGGCGACGAGCAGCGGTGCCACGTCCCCGAGTTCCAGCAGCGGACCCGGTGGAGCCGACGGGACGGCTTCGGGCTGGGCTCCCGTCCCCGGGGATGTGGTCGAGGAAGGGGCAGGAGTGGCTCCTTCTTGGGCGGTGGCGGGTGGAGCGGTGGTCGGCGCCGGCGTGCAGGCAGCCGCCACCAGCATCGTCGCGGTCGCCACCGCCACGCGGCGGAGACTCGCCGGGCGCCGAGAACGAGACCGGAGGTCAGTCACGGTCGCGCCTCCCGGCTTCGGTTGCCTCCTCCACCGCGGCGAAGAGCAGTTCGGGGTCGGGGAGGTCGCAGCGGTGCTGGTAGCGGTAGGCGAGGCGGATCGTCCCGGAGGGGTCGACGACGAATTCGGCGGGGATGATCCACGGGTTGTCGCCGCGGGGCATCCCGGCGGCCCGACCTCGTTCCATCAGTTCCAGGCCGCGGCGTCGCGAATGGTCCCGTTGGAAGGGGGGGATGTCGAACAGGACTTCGGCGAGGGTGCCTTCCCGCAGCCCGTAGGCACCGTAGGCGTGGAGGTCGGGGTCACACAGCAGCGTCACCTCGTCGGTGTAGAGGGAGGCGAACTCGGCGGCCCGGATCGGTTCCGCCTGACAGATCGCGACGACCTGCGCGCCGAGCTGGCGGAGCCGACGGGCCTCCCCGTCGAAGCGGCGCATCCGTTCGTGGGCACAGCGGCAGCCGAACTCCCGGAGGAACACGACGAGGACGGTGCCGGTCGCCCAGGCGGCGGCGAGGCGGCGCCACTCTCCGGACACGGTGCGGAGGTCGGCGTCGGGGGCGGCGTCGCCCACCTGGGGTGGCAGGTCGGTGACCGCGACGTCGATCGGACCGCGCACCCAGGTCTCCAACCAGCGGAGTTCGGCGGCCCGGATGCTTCGCTCCAGGCTGTCGGCGGCACGGACGTCACGGTGGCGGGTCGTCATGGGAAATAGGTGCAGGTGACGGTGCCTCGGAGCGTCCCTTCGCCGGCATCGCCCCGGTAGGTTCCGTCGAAGGCGATCTCCGCGAGGGGGAAGTCGAGATCAGTGGTGCCGTGCTGCACCTCGGCGGTGAACCGTCCCTCCATCGGTTCGGACGGCCAGGTGCCGTTGGGGTTGAAGTCGATCTCGACGTCCCCGGCGGCGAGCTCGACGGTTCCGGTACGGTCGGGTGGCCGGATGCGGAACACCACGTTGAAGAACGACTCGCCGAGTTCCACCCCGGTGGAGGTGTTGAAGGCGGCGTGGAGATGAGGCCCGCCCGGTTCGTCACGGAGCATGCATCGTGCCGGGACCCGGTACTCGCCTTCGACCAGCCCGGTGGCGACGACTTCGGCGATGTTGTTGCTGGGTCGCTCCTCTTCGAGGGTTGGCAACCCTGGGTCGGGCTCGCCGTCGTCCCCTTCGTCGGAGATGACGAACGCGACGTCACCATCACCGGTTGCCGGCGTTGTGGTGTTCTCGGTGCTTTCCGTGTTCGGCCCCGAACAGGCGCCTGCGAGGAGGGCGAGCACGACAGCCGCGGCGAGGTGGCGCCTCAGATCGTGCACCGGAAGCTCCCTTCGAGCTCGCCTTTGCCGGCGTCGCCGGAGACCACCGCGGTGAACTCACCGGTGAGGAGGTCGAGTGCCTGGGGGGCGTCGGTGGTGGTCAACGTCATCCATCCGCTCCCCTGCGATGTCCCCGCTTCGGTCTCGATGGTGAACGCGATGCCGTAGTTGGTGCTCGCCGGGTCGTAGTCGGTGGCGCGGAGCTGGTAGGTGAACACTCCGGTGGCGTTCGTCGGGACGAAGTCGACGATGAGCTCGGTGTCGCCGGCGAGCTGGCAGGCGGGGACCCCTTCGTGTTCGAAGGCGAGGTCACCGGTCGACGTGAGTTGGTAGGTGAGTTCGGGCAGCTCGTCGATCGCGGTCTGGCCGCCCGAGGCCGGCGCCGTCGTCGTGTTCGCCGCCGCGGCGGTGGTGGCCTCCCCGGCGGAGCCTCCACCGCAGGCGGCGGCGATGATGGCGACCACCGTGTACATCGGGAGCATGCGTGTTCGGCGCATCGTTTCTCCTCAGGGTTCGTGGTAGAGGGTGATGAAGGTGCGTTCGCAGTTCTGTCCGTCGCCGTCGAAGTCGAAGCATTGGTCCCAGGTTCCGGTGGCGTAGATGCGGCCGCCTTGGAAGTCGTCGAGGGCGAGTTCGTAGATCGCCGTGAAGGTCTGATCCTCGCGGGGGGCAGACTGGCGCCGCTCGTCGAACTGCTCGTAGTAGAGGCTGCGGTCGTCGACGGCGTCGAGGGCGTGGAAGAAGAAGAAGACGGCCTGCCACTTCTCGCCCTCGTCGGTGCCGAGGCCGCCGAAGTCCGGGCAGCCCCCGGTGGCGGTCTCCCGGGGGTCGCCGGGGTCGATGAGGATGATGGTGGTTTGGTTGGTGGGGGGGTCGGGGGGTTCGGGGACGGGTCCGACGAGGTGGGGGACGGACCAGGGCCCGTATTTCTGGGGGCGGGCGGGGAGGTCGGCGATGTTGGCGAGGATCTCGCTGTCGACGCCTCCGGTGATCGTGGCCTCGCAGGTGCCGCCGGGGAGCTCCCAGCTACTCCGTCCTTCGGCCACTCGGTATTCGAGGGGTCCGGTGCCGATGTAGTCGGTGATGGTGGTCTCCAGGGGGTAGAGGTCGTCGACTTCGCCGACGACGAAGCCGGTGAAGTCGTTCGAGAGTCCGTAGGCGTTGCCTTGTTGGGTGATGGTGGATTCGAAGACGAGGCGGAAGCGGCCGCATTGGAGGATGAAGTCCTCGTAGTCCTCGTAGGTCAGGGTGCCGCCGAATGCCTCGGAGATGCCGATGAGGTGGAGGGCCCAGTCGCTTTCGCCGAGGCGGTGTTCGTTTTGGCAGCGGTCGAGGGCCCGGTCGAAGGCGGCGGGGAGGGGGGCGACGAGGATCGCGGAGAGCTCGTCCGGATCGTAGGTGACGGTGATGCCGAGGAGCTCGTAGAAGGCGTTGAGGCCCAAGATCTGTTCGGTCTCGTAGAAGAGTTCGAGGAGGGCGATGTCGTCGCTCTCGGCCTTCTCGGCGAGGGGTAGCAGCCCGAGTTCGACCCACTGGTCGTGGAGCTCCCGCATCCGGTCGATGGGGAGGGTGTCGATGATCTCGTCGAGGGTCGGGGGCGGGTCCTTCCGGGAGGCGGCGAGGAGGGCGGTCTGCCAGATGCGGGCG
>Ga0256830_1001304_pt1 | contig 17800 bp, 11 predicted proteins | sample 128326metaG_FD_190537 | JGI IMG/M metagenome (GOLD analysis project Ga0256830, IMG submission 190537) | Hydrothermal vent microbial communities from Lau Basin, Pacific Ocean - 128-326 | ecosystem: Environmental > Aquatic > Marine > Hydrothermal vents | place: Pacific Ocean: Lau Basin | collected... | reverse complement strand
CTTCGTGCATCGCCATAGAATTTACCAAAGCAGAATTTTCTGGGCCGAATATATTCGGTGCAAAGCTGTCAATAACTTCACCGGCTTGGCTAGTCGCCGCTAAGTGTGTGCGTTGTTTGCCCCCTATTTCAGTAAACTGACCACCTACATAAATAATATCGTTATCAATGCTCAGCGTATTCACCGGTTTTTTGAAATAGCCCAAGGTAATCGCTGGCTTCCAATCCGTTAATGTGCCATCGCGTTCGAACGCAGCTAAATGTTTGAGTGGCTGCTTCATTAATCCAAAATCCGACCCATCCGTACCCGTAATAAATAAGACATCATCAATGAGGGTCGTTCTAAAAACTGACGCAGTAGCATCTCCTATTGAAGCAAGATTGGGGTTCCAGGATAATACATTACCGTTATTATCTAGTGCTGCGAGAGCGAAGCGTTCCTCATCACCGGCAAATCCAAAATTTCCGCCGACATAAATATTGCCACTATTACTGACTTCCAAAAAATTAAAACCACCGCCAGGGGCGTTTATCCCAGATGAGGCGGGTGCCCAACCAATGGAGGGAGCCCATGGCAATAATGTATTATCTGGACCAAAAGCAGCAAAGTTATATCGCACTTGCTGATTAATAATGCGAAAACTACCGGCTACATAAAGATTGCTTCCGTCACTCGCGAGATCATAAACGATACCGAGAGCTGAGTTATTCCCGGCCCATCCAATGTTCGGGGCAAAATTAGCCTGATGATCACCCGTTTCTGCATCGAAAGCATTGAGGTTTTGCGTTAGAGGGCTATTAAACCCATAGCCACCCGCAACGTAGACAAAATTATTGGCGTATACGATGTCCTGGATAAAGCCGCCAAATATCGTAGAGATCCATTCTAAAGCTGGAGTATCATCGGGTGGATTCAGTGATATTTTTGCTAGGTAATACGATTCGAGACTGTTTGAATGTCCAGCGATATATAATTCATCACCGTTATGTGCAAAGTCAGTAATGCGTCCAGGGATTTCAGGTATAACGCGGGTTAGCAGTTGTGCATTAGCATCAAATGCGGCGAAATAATTCCACTGAGTCCCATTTATTTGCGTAAAACTTCCTCCCGCATACAAAATGCCTTGCTCATATGCAAGCGCATTGACAGGGCCATCAAATGATCCCGGATCCCATTGCAAATCGAGAGCACCATCCGCGTGTAATCGTGCTAAAGATTGGCGCGGAACACCATCAATCGAAGTAAAATCACCGGCAATAAAATAACCTCCTTGATCGTCTTTTACCACCGTGTAAATCACTCCGTCACCCACATCGGAAGACACCACTGGCCCATAATCTTCAGGCTTATTAGCGTCAATTCGCAGACCGAAAAAACTACCCATGTACATGCTATAATTTTGAAAGTCTCCACCCACATAAACTCGGCCATTGTCGGCAACCGCAAGTGCAGCCACTTCTCCATCTAAAGCGATGTTATTAGGTCGTGCACTGACTTTACTTGTAAGTGAAGCGAATCCGGGAAACACGGCTTCGACGATAAAAAAATGTAGGGCATTATTGGATAAATTGGTAATGGCTGTCGGTGACAACGCATTATTGATTGAAAGACCGCCAGTTCCTACAACATCGGCGATATTTAAGTTACGATTTGCTGCATGGTGTAAAACATATTGATCAGCGCCAACGTCATTCCACGAAACCTGGACTTGGCCATCCCAAGGTAATGTTTTTGCGTTAAGCTGAGCCCCAAATTGTGGACCACATTGCAATGATATGAGTATATCCGTATCAGCGACCTGACCATCCTCATTAATGAGTTTACATGTCTGCACGGGATCTTGTTGATCTATTAATAAAACAGCGGCGTAATTCTCTTGTGAATCTAAACGCGTGTCAAAGGTGTATCGACCAGGTTTTTCGACGCTAAGTGTTTCAATATTATTCAGCCTTATTAAACGAGTGGATTGTAAGGCACTGACTTGTAGATGAACGGCAAAAGCAGGGTCAGGGTCGGGTATATTGTTACAGTTTATAGCAAACGATACTTCAGTTGTTGCAGCATCAATCGCGGAAAGATTCAGAAGCTCGCAGTTTTGGCTAGCTGGTTTTGCGGTGAGACTCAGTGGCAACAGCTCCAGCGCAACCGTGGATTGCAGCTGAAACTCCGATGCTCCATCTTGTAAGATTTCGAGCCTTGTTCCATCCGCAGTACTAACTGTAACCGGTCCCGCCAAACCAGTGGCCGAAACCTTGATGAGTAAAGGTGTCGGGTCGGGTATATTGTTACAGTTTATAACAAACGATACTTCAGTTGTTGCAGCATCAATCGCGGAAAGATTCAGAATCTCGCAGTTTTGGCTTGCTGGTTTTGCGGTGAGACTCAGTGGCAACAGCTCCAGCGCAACCGAGGATTGCAGCTGAAACTCCGATGCTCCATCTTGTAAGATTTCGAGCCTTGTTCCATCCGCAGTACTGACCGTAACCGATCCCGCCAAACCAGTGGCCGAAACCTTGATGAGTAAAGGTGTCGGGTCGGGTATATTATTACAGTTTATAGCAAACGATACTTCAGTTGTTGCAGCATCAATCGCGGAAAGATTCAGAATTTCGCAGTTTTGGCTTGCTGGTTTTGCGGTGATACTCAGTGGCAACAGCTCCAGCGCAGCCGTGGATTGCAGCTGAAACTCCGATTCTCCATCTTGTAAGATTTCGAGCCTTGTTCCATCCGCAGTACTGACCGTAACCGGTCCCGCCAAACCAGTGGCCGAAACCTTGATGGGTAATGGCGCAGGTGCAGTCAATACTTCTTTTTTATTGCTACACACAACAACGACCGAGGTCACATTGCCGCTAGCAACAGTTCCTGTATCGTTTAGCAATTGGCAAGTTTGATTTTGTGGTTTATCTTCTATACTAATTTGAAATATATCACCTGTCGTCACATCTCCGTCGAAGATGAAGCTACTGTTCGCATTAAGCTCGATTTCTTGTTCACCATTGCTTAATCTAAGCGTACCGCTTAATCCAATAACTTGTCCGCCCAACTTAAACTCAGTTGCAACAGCATTAACTTCGTTGGAGGCTTTGTTTGAAGCATTAGCTTTATCTGCATTTTCTAGAATGCCTTGATCACATGCACTGAGCAGAACCATGCAGACTGCTAGAAAAAAATAACGGCCAATTTTATACATATATTTGTGTCGTTTCATAAGCTGTTTCCAATGTAGGGGGTTGTCCGAGAACAGCCTCCTAGGAGCTTGGGTGAACATAGCATTCGGTTTTAATGAGTTTCAATTGTGTTTGTCGTAAGACCTGCACTTTGCTAACGTGTGCAAATTTTACACGCTATACTGAGAATTGCGGCTTTTTATAATATTTTGCTAAATATCTCATTCTAATCTAGTTACTTTCTATGCATTATTAACCATTTAGCCATGTAAACACACATAATGCAGTATATAAAGTAGATTTTCGTGAGCTTTGATGTCTTACTTATTTCGCGCAGCACAAACTCTTTTAGAGGTATTCTACGCGAAAAATACCAATAGTTAAATCATGCCCATTAGCAAAAAGCTAAATTTATAGTCAATAACATAGAACCGCCCACCCTATGCTTGACGCTTATTTTCCTCTGGGCTAGAGTCGCTCATATTAGTAAACCTGAATAAGTGGAAAATCGTATTGCTAAAGGTTAATTCTCTAGTCCAAAATATTAAAGCAAACCGGGAAAAAGCATTGATGCTTGCAAAAAGGGAGATTAGTGTTCTGGTGCATAATGCCGTATTGCTTGAAGGGATTAATTTTACATTACCCGAGATAGCCACCTTATTAGATTAGAAGGCATCACTGTCGGTGGACACAAGCTTAGTGATCAACAGATAGCAGTAAATCAAGGTAATGCTTGGAATTATTTATTTTCGACGATAAAAAACAATGAACTCATGATGCGCTTTTATGATTCCGGTAATGAAGCAGAAATGAATATATATGCGTTTGTGTATTGATCCGCGTATTGTAGAGATTATGAGTGAATAGCGCTGGAGCTTGTTGTCCGCGAGACAATCCGGAATTAGTAACTCTCTGATAATACATGCTTTTCATTGGTCGGGACGAGAGGATTTGAACCTCCGACCCCTACAACCCCATTGTAGTGCGCTACCAAGCTGCGCTACGTCCCGTCGACCGTTCTGCCTATTATAAGCAGCTTCTCTAGGAGACTGTCCTAGAAGCGCTGCATTCTATATGATTTGTGAGAAGGGTTAAACTACTAATGTAGTAATGAAACAAAGGATGAATACATAGATTACCTGAATCCAAGTTAGCTTATTCGTTCAACATTTCCAGAACGTCTTCAAGCTCTCCACATAGCTCTTTAACCAAGTCATTACTCTGCGCGGGTTGAGCTTCTTGAGGTTTTGCATTTTTTCCGGTTAATTGCTGACGTGCGCCATCAATGGTAAACCCTTGCTCATACAATAAGCTACGGATTTGGCGCACCATGAGCACATCATGTTGTCGATAATACCGCCGATTTCCTCGACGCTTAGTCGGTCGCAACTGCGGAAACTCCTGTTCCCAGTAGCGAAGAACGTGCGGCTTAACCAAGCAAAGCTCGCTCACTTCACCGATGGTAAAGTAGCGTTTGCCAGGTATCGGTGGGAGTTCTTCGTTACGGTTGCTGTTGCTCACTACCCGTGTATGCCTCAACTCTAGCTTTGAGTTTTTGCCCTGGGCGGAATGTTACAACCCGGCGCTCTGATATCGGGATTTCTTCCCCAGTTTTAGGGTTTCTCCCCGGTCTTTGATTCTTATCGCGTAATGTAAAGTTTCCAAAACCAGATAGCTTAACGCATGTTCCTGATTCAAGAGAAACCCTTACTTCTTCAAAAAATAAATCAACTAGATCTTTGGCCTCACGCTTATTCAAACCTAGTTCTTCAAAAAGTCTTTCCGCCATATCTGCTTTTGTTAACGCCATAGACTACACTCTCAATGTTGCCCCAACGGTTTCTTTTAATGAAATCAATATCTTCTCGATAATAATCTCTACCTTATCGTCGGTGAGGGTTTCAGCATCATCCTGTAAGGTCAAGCCAATTGCAAGGCTTTTCTTACCTTCTGCTACCCCGTTTCCACGATATATATCAAATATTTCTAACTGCTTTAGCAATAGTCCACCCACTTGCAGAACATTATCAACTAAAGCCTGTGCAGTAATTTTTTCTTCCACTACCAACGCTAAATCTCGCTTAATAGATGGAAATTTTCCTATGGCTTTAAATTCAGGTAATTGACCATCTTGCAATTTGGAAATATTCAGTTCAAACATACAAATATTACCCGTAATCCCCAGCTTTTTTTGAATGCTCGGATGCAACATGCCTAAATAACCTAGGTCATTCCCGTTGCGCATAATTCTTGCTGTTTGCCCAGGATGTAATGCAGAATGTTTACCTGCAATAAAGATATATTCATCAATAGCTTGGGTCAATCCCAAAAAGGCCTCAACATCCCCTTTTAAGTCAAAAAAATCAACTTTTCGTGATTCTCCTGACCAATTTGCCGGTTCAACACTTCCACAAGCAATCCCGGCGATCATGCGCTCTTGTTTTATGCGACCTTCATGCCGATAAAAACGCATACCTACCTCAAATATTCTAATACGTGATTGCTGCCTAGCTCGGTTGTAACACAAGGTTTTCAACAGGCTTGACCATAGGGTCGTACGCATTACCGTCATTTCTGCTGAAATAGGGTTTTCAAGCAAGACAGTCTCAGTGTCGGGGTCCAGCAACTGTTGTATTTCGGAATCAACGAAACTGTAGGTAATGCATTCGCTAAACCCTCGATCAACCAACACATTTTTTAGTACATCGATCCTACTACGAGCTTCCGGTTTAGGGTTTATTTTCATGCTGCTGATAGGCATATGATCAGGGATATTATTATACCCATAGACCCGAGCCAACTCTTCTATTAAATCCGCCTCAATAGCAATATCAAACCGATAGCTCGGAGGAGTTATTTTTAATGCATCTGACTCAACCTTCACTTGCATACCAAGACCCAGCAAAATGGAGTTAATATGTGCATCATTCAATTGAACTCCTAATACACGCTCAATCTGACTCTTCCGCAAAGTGATGACTGGACGAGAAGGAAGAAGTTTTTTATTTTCTACTTTAACAACTGGGCCGACCTCGCCACCCGCGATATCAACAATGAGCTGGGTCGCTCGCTCAATCGCTTTTTCTTGTAATTGAAAATCCACACCGCGCTCAAACCGATACGAAGAATCTGTTTGCATCCCAAAACGGCGCGCCTTACCACGAATGGAATCGGGTGAGAAAAATGCGCATTCAAGCAATATCGTATTTGTAACATCAGTCACTGATGAGGCTAATCCACCCATCACGCCTGCAAAGGCTAAAGATTTTTTGTCATCAGCTATAACGAGTATGTCTTCATCCAGGGTAACTTCTGCCTCATCCAGCAAAACAAGTTGCTCATTTTTTTGCGCTCGACGAACCGTAATACCCCCGTCAAGTTTATCAAGATCAAACGCATGTAAAGGTTGGCCGTATTCTAATAGGACATAGTTTGTTACATCTACTGTCGGACTTAAACTACGCAACCCCGCACGGCGTAAATGCTCTTTCATCCAAATTGGGGTTTCAGCTTTAGAGTTAATATTTTTTATGACTCGTCCGAGATAACGCGGACAGTCTTCCGCAGCATTAACCTTAATTTTAATCGTATCGTCACACGTAGGGATGAATGCTTCGACTTTGGGCGGCGTGACTTCTATCTCGTTTAATGCACCCACTTCTCGTGCCATTCCGGCAACGCTCAAGCAATCACCTCGATTTGGCGTAAAATCAACTTCAATAATACGATCGTCCAATTCTAAATAATCGCGTATCGATTTCCCGACCGGTGCATCACTTGGCAGAATAAACAAACCATCGGCTTGTTCAGCCATGCCTAATTCCGCTTCAGAGCACAGCATTCCAAATGACTCAACACCACGAAGTTTGGCTTTTTTTATGGTTAAACCAGCTGGCAATACTGCGCCAATTTTTGCCGCTGGAACTTTAGCGCCTTGAAACACATTGGCAGCGCCACAGATAATCATCAACTTCTTTGCATCGCCAACATCAACCGTGCACAAATTTAATTTGTCGGCCGCAGGATGTTTTTCCATTGCAACAACTTCTGCGACAACTACATGATCAAAATCAGCGGCCGCCGGTTCTACAGAATCAACCTCTAAGCCAGCCATGGTCAACTGCTCTGCTAACTCTGCGGTAGAAAGATTTGGGCTAACCCATTGCCTTAGCCATTTTTCACTAAATTTCATCTCGTTATCTCTTTCTTAGTCTTACTTTAACTATTCACCACGAAGGAAAAACAAGACATCCATTCATTAGGTGGTCTAATGTGATAAAATTTACGAAATTCAGGATATATTCCCGGATTCACTTAATATCGTCGAACAGTCATCTCTTATTTCTGCATTTAAATTCTTCGTGAGCTTCGTGGTAAAAAATTCTTTTATCTCTAATCGTGGATCGAAGAGCTTACCCAAACTGTTTCAAAAAACGTAAATCATTTTCAAACATCAAACGTAGATCATTAATTCCGTAACGTAGCATCGCTAAACGATCGGCTCCCATGCCAAATGCATAGCCGACGTATTCGTCTGGGTCTACATTTACATTTTTTAATACTTGCGGGTGTACCATGCCACAACCCCCGACTTCAAGCCATCCGGTATGGCTACACACTCGACAGCCTTCACCGGCACATATAACACATTGAATATCTACTTCCGCAGAAGGTTCGGTGAAAGGAAAATACGAAGGACGAAAACGTAACTCCAACTCGTCTCGCTCAAAAAAATGGCGCATAAATTCTTTCAATGTTCCCTTTAAATCAGCGAATGTGATCTGCCTATCTATCAGCAAACCTTCAACTTGGTGAAACATAGGGGTGTGAGTAACATCAAAATCACAGCGATAAACCCGACCCGAAGAAATAATTCGAAATGGCGGTTTACTGTTTTCCATCACCCTTATTTGAACCGATGATGTTTGGGTACGCAATAGCGTATCAGGGTCAATATAAAAGGTATCTTGCATCGCACGTGCGGGATGATTTTGCGGAATATTCAATGCTTCAAAATTATGAAAATCATCTTCGATTTCGGGGCCGTGTGCAGCGGTAAAACCCATATCGGTAAAAAAAGCTTCTACCCGCTCAATCGTTCGAGTAATAGGGTGTTTACTACCGACTTCTTGCCCACGACCGGGCAATGTGACATCAATGGCTTCTTCAGCAAGCCTGGCCTCTAATTCTGCGGCTTGGAAGGCAGCTTGTTGCGCATTAATGGCTTGCTGTAGTGCCTGCTTGGCCTGATTAATTTTTTGGCCAGCCTTTGGCCGTTCTGCAACCGATAATTGACCCAAGGCTTTAAGCTGAGCAGTTAACACCCCTTTTTTACCCAAAAAGTGTATCCGTATATCATCTAATGCTTTTAAGCTAGATACGGCGGTGATTTGCTTAAGTGCCTGCTCAACTATTTGTGAAAGTTCGTTTTGCATTTGTCTGCTATTTAGTTGCGAATGATTGATAAGCCATGCAGCCCATCTCATTAGTGTTAATGAATGAAAACTTTGCGGTTAAAACAAAAAAGGGAAGGTGCAAAACCTTCCCTTTTTGAATTTCGGCAGGTTTATATAAATTTATGCGTTCAAACCCACTTTTGCTTTTTCGGCTAAAATGGCAAAGGTGTCTTTGTCAAATACGGCGATATCGGCAAGTACTTTTCGGTCAATTTCAATTTCGGATTTTTTCAAACCATTAATGAAACGACTATACGACAGGCCGTTAACTCTGGCTTGTGCATTGATACGCACAATCCATAATGAACGAAATTGACGTTTACGCTGCTTGCGGTCACGATACGCATATTGACCGGCTTTGGTGACCGCTTGTTTTGCAACACGATATACGCGACTACGCGCACCATAATAACCTTTTGCTGCTTTTAATACTTTTTTGTGCCGCTTACGTGCTTGCACACTACGTTTAACTCTAGCCATTTTCTGGAATCCTCTTTAACAATTATAGATATTAGTAAAACAAGTGTTTGCGCTTAAGCAAGCATGCGATTTACGCGATCTACATCGGATTCAGAAACTGACATTGGTGAACGTAAGTGACGTTTACGCTTAGTGCTCTTCTTGGTAAGAATATGGCTACGGTGAGACTGACCACGCTTAATATGGCCTGAGCCCGTTTTACGAAAGCGCTTTTTAGCACCGCTTACAGATTTCATCTTTGGCATTTTACTACTCCGCATTTTAGACTCATTGCTCAGGTGGCATACGCTCTTAAACCCAAGGCAATGTTCTGATTGTTATACATGAATATTTAGAATAATTTCTAACTATCCTACTTCGTTTTTTTAGGGCCTAAAACCATCACCATTTGTCGACCTTCCATCCGAGGATATTGCTCAACGGTTCCATAATCCGTTAAATCACCTTCTATTCTCTTCAGTAAATCACGACCAATTTCCTGGTGAGCCATTTCACGTCCGCGAAAGCGTAATGTGACCTTGGCTTTATCCCCATCGTTTAAAAAGCGAATCAGGTTGCGTAGTTTTACCTGATAGTCGCCTATGTCAGTCCCAGGACGAAACTTAATCTCCTTGACCTGAATTTGCTTCTGTTTCTTCTTAGCCGCCGCCAGCTTTTTATTCGACTCAAATACAAATTTCCCATAATCCATGACCCGGCAAACAGGGGGTTCAGCAGTAGGAGACACCTCCACCAAGTCTAACTCAGCTTTATCGGCAATCTCTAAGGCTTGTGCAATCGGAACTACACCAACCGCTTCGCCATCAGCACCCAGTAATCGTACATTAGGGACAGTAATTTCGTCGTTTAAACGAACATCACGTTCTTTTTGTTTTCCACCAGCGATAATTATTCCTCCAAAACAGTTCTACCGCGCTGCTGCACTGCATGGGTTAATAGGCCAGAAAAAGCCTCTAAAGACATGGATCCGAGATCTTCTCCACCACGAGTACGCACGGCAACAGATTGATCAGTCACCTCTCGATCACCAATCACTAATATAAATGGCACACGCTGCATTGTGTGCTCGCGAATTTTAAAGCCGATCTTTTCATTTCTCAAGTCTGAATTGACCCTGAAACCCTGTTTTTTCAGCTTTTCTTTCACATTTAACACATATTCACTCTGTTTGTCGGTAATATTTACGACTACAGCCTGCAACGGAGCCAACCACGGCGGCATGGCACCTGCAAAATTCTCGATTAATATTCCGATGAAACGCTCTAAAGAGCCCAAAATAGCACGATGTAACATCACCGGCGTTTGCCGCGAACCATCTTCAGCAACATATTGAGCATCCAGACGACCCGGCGTAGAAAAATCTACTTGAATCGTTCCACACTGCCAAACCCGGCCAATACAGTCTTTTAACGAAAATTCAATTTTAGGCCCATAAAATGCGCCTTCACCGGGCTGCAAGTCCCAATCCAGTCCCTTGATATTTAATGCTCGTTCAAGCGCATGCTCTGATTTATCCCAAACCTCATCAGCACCTACCCTCTTCTCGGGGCGCGTAGACAATTTGATAATGACTTCGTCAAAACCAAAATCCGCATAAACCCCATACAATAAATCGATAAAGTCAGATACTTCGTCCTGGATTTGCGCCTCGGTGCAAAATATATGCGCATCATCCTGGGTAAAGCCACGAAGCCGCATTAAGCCGTGCAGAGTCCCTGATGGCTCATTGCGGTGGCAACAACCAAATTCAGACATTTTAAGTGGTAAATCGCGGTAACTTTTAAGGCCTTGATTGTATATTTGTACATGACAAGGGCAATTCATCGGCTTAACCGCATAGTCACGGTTTTCAGCTTCAACCGTAAACATGTCAGCATGAAACTTTTCCCAATGACCGGATTTTTCCCACAATGAGCGATCAACAATCTGTGGCGTTTTTACCTCTTGATAACCTTTTTCCCGAATAACTTCACGAATATAATTCTCAACGAGCTGATAAAGCATCCAACCTTTATCATGCCAAAAGATCATACCCGGCGCTTCTTCTTGGATATGAAACAAATTTAACTGCTTTCCTAAGCGGCGATGATCTCTTTTTTCTGCCTCTTCAAGCCGATGTAAATAGGCTTTTAACTCTTTTTTATCTTTCCAAGCCGTACCATAAATACGCTGTAACATTTCATTTTTAGAGTCGCCACGCCAATACGCACCCGCCAACTTCATCAGTTTGAACGCCTTTATGCGCCCCGTACTCGGCACATGAGGGCCACGACACAAATCAATAAACTCGCCTTGCTCATACAGTGAAAGCTCTTCACCGCGTGGGATATCTTCGATAATTTGGGCTTTATAATTCTCCCCAAGGCCTGAAAAGAAATCGATTGCTTCTTCTCTAAGCATAACCTTGCGCACAATAGGTAGGTTTTGCTTGACGATTTCGGCCATGCGTTTTTCGATTTTTGCTAAATCATCGGGCGTAAAACCAGGTTCATACGCAAAATCATAATAAAAACCATCTTCTATAACTGGCCCGATAGTCACCTGAGCCGTGGGATATAATTGTTTGGTCGCTTGCGCTAACAGATGCGCCGCTGAGTGGCGGATAATATCAATACCTTCTTCATCTCTATCAGTAATAATAGCGAGCAAAGAATCTGCCTCAATAACATGCGATGTATCAACAAGTTTACCGTCGATCTTACCTGCCAAGGCCGCTTTCGCTAAACCGGGGCCAATATCCGCAGCAACATCATGCACCGAAACGGGATTATCAAAAGATCGTATAGAACCATCAGGAAGTGTAATAGAAGGCATTCAATCGTTTCCTTGTCAGTGGCGATCCCTACGTAAGACCGCGTGAATGTATAAAATTGAAAAAGGCAGCCCCTGAGTAGACCAAGGAAGCTGCCTTTTAAATGTATGGTAGGCGCGAGTGGACTCGAACCACCGACCCCCACCATGTCAAGGTGGTGCTCTAACCAAGCTGAGCTACGCGCCTAAAATTTAGGAACGGCACAATAGCATAAGTGTATTAACGGCACAAGATTGTTAGGAATTATTCGAAGATAAAAATGACACATTTGTAGCGAGACAAAGCCGTGTCTTGGCTGGTGTTCAAACAATACCTATATTCGCCTCTTGTATATGCTTAATTTCATCTCTGATGCGCGCAGCTGCTTCAAAATCTAGGTTCTGCGCGTGTTTATACATCTCCTGCTCTAACGCATTTATTTTTTTCGCGAGTTGCTTAGGAGTGAGCGATTCGTAACTTATAAGTTCTTCGGCAACCTTAGCAAACGTCGCTATCGGTGCACTTGAAGTCTTGCCATAGCCCATTTCCATCACATCTCTGATCGCTTTTTTGACACCTTGCGGAGTAATGCCGTGTTTTTTATTATGCGCCATTTGTTTTGTGCGACGACGACTCATTTCATCAATCGCTTTACGCATGGATTTGGTTATTTTGTCGGCGTACATAATAACGCACCCATTAACATTACGTGCCGCACGACCCGAGGTTTGAATAAGTGAACGTTCGGAGCGTAGAAATCCTTCCTTATCCGCATCAAAAATAGCAACCAATGACACTTCGGGTATATCCAGTCCCTCGCGTAACAAGTTAATGCCCACTAATACATCAAACTCACCGAGTCTTAGGTCGCGCAATATTTCCATGCGTTCGACAGTATCAATATCGGAATGTAAATATCTGACTTTTACGCCATGCTCTAAATAGAAATCGGTGAGGTTTTCTGACATACGTTTAGTCAGTGTGGTTACCAGTACACGCTCGCCCTTCTCTGTGCGTCGATTTATCTCAGACAAGCAATCATCAACTTGAATATCGACAGGCCGAATTTCCACTTCGGGATCAACCAAGCCCGTGGGACGCACAACTTGCTCAATAACGGAGCTTGAATGTGTATTCTCGTAATCACTTGGGGTCGCAGAAACAAAAATAGTCTGGGGTAATAAGCTCTCAAACTCTGCAAATTGCAAGGGCCGATTATCAAGCGCCGAAGGAAGCCGAAAACCATATTGCACCAGGTTTTCTTTACGCGATCTATCGCCTTTATACATGCCGCCAACCTGGGGCACGGTCACATGGCTTTCATCAATAAAAACCATTGCATTCGCTGGTAAATATTCCATTAAAGTTGGCGGTGGCTCCCCTGGGGCCCGATTGGATAAATAACGCGAATAGTTTTCGATGCCGCTGCAGTATCCAAGCTCGAGCATCATTTCAATATCCATTTTAGTACGTTCACTTAAACGTTGGGCTTCGAGTAATTTATTCGCTGCATAAAGCTGTTCAAGCCGTAGTTTCAATTCCTCTTTTATCTCATCGATAGAATCCAGAATCGTTTGCCGAGGCGTAACATAATGTGTTGCAGGATAAACCGTAATCCGTGCAACCTTACGCAATACCTCCCCGGTCAACGGGTCAAAATACGACAATGACTCGATTTCATCATCAAATAATTCTATTCTCACAGCATCGTGATCAGATTCTGCCGGAAAAATATCGATGACCTCGCCGCGCACTCTAAATGTACCGCGCTGAAGCTCTGTATCATTGCGTTTATACTGCAAATCAGCCAAGCGGCGTAAAACGGTTCGTTGGTTAATCGAATCCCCACGATCCAAATGCAATACCATGGCAAGATACGCCTTCGGATCACCCAAGCCATAAATTGCCGACACAGAGGCAATAATAATCGAATCCGGACGCTCTAATAAGGCTTTCGTTGCCGACAATCGCATTTGCTCTATATGCTCGTTGATCGAAGCATCCTTTTCGATAAACGTATCAGAGGCCGCCACATAAGCTTCAGGTTGGTAATAATCGTAATAGGAAACAAAGTACTCCACGGCATTATGTGGAAAAAATTCTTTCATTTCACCATATAACTGAGCCGCAAGTGTTTTATTTGGCGCCATGATTAAGGCAGGCCGTTGTAGATTATTGATCACATTTGCAACGGTATAAGTTTTGCCTGAACCGGTCACCCCGAGCAAAGTCATAAAAGCTTCGCCGGAATTTATGCCATCGCATAAACCTTGGATAGCTTTTGGTTGGTCGCCCGCAGGCTTAAAAGGAGATTCTAATAAAAACTTTTTATTCATTTGGGATTCTGATTAGGCGAATGATCGAGTATATTACAGGCTAATAAGTAAAGCAGCTTTACAAGGAAGCATTTCGAGAATCATGTCCAATCTAAGCATTTCACAACGCGTTAAACACATAAAACCTTCTCCTACCCTTGCAGTTACCGCACGCGCAGCTGAACTTAAAGCCGCGGGCAAGGATATCATAGGCCTGGGGGCTGGGGAGCCAGATTTTGACACCCCGGATCATATTAAGGCCGCCGCCATTGCTGCGATAAATAGCGGTTTCACCAAATATACTGCGGTTGATGGTACACCTGAACTAAAATCAGCCATTATCAAAAAGTTTGCCCGCGATAACACGCTTAGCTATGAACCTCATCAAATATTGGTCTCCTGTGGTGGCAAGCACAGTTTTTATAACCTTTGCCAGGCCTTGCTCAATCCTGACGATGAAGTGATTATTCCCGCGCCTTATTGGGTATCGTATCCGCCCATGGTTGAGCTTGCAGGTGGCAAGCCGGTTATTGTTCAGGGCTCCATGCAAAACAACTTCAAGATCACCACCGATCAACTGCGCAAAAGCATTACTGCAAAAACACGCATGCTTGTGATTAATAGCCCGTCAAATCCAACGGGCGCTGTTTATACCACAGAAGAACTGATCTCCATTGCACATATACTAAAACAATACCCCAATATATTAGTCGTCACGGACGATATCTATGAAGCCATTGTGTTGGAAGGAAACCCCTTTCAGAATATTTTGACCGTTGCTCCTGAGCTTTTTGCACAAACGATCGTTTTAAACGGGGTTTCCAAAGCCTATTCAATGACAGGTTGGCGTATTGGTTATGCCGCTGGCCCAGCGCCACTGATTAAAGCGATGAAAACCATACAATCTCAAAGCACCTCAAACCCTAGCTCCATTTCACAAGTAGCTGCCCAAAGGGCGCTCGAAGGTGACCAAAGCTTTATTCAAACCATGCTGGATGCTTTTCGTGCACGACATACCTTCGTTCACCAGCGCTTAAATGAAATCAACGGCATTGAGTGCAAGCCAGCCCACGGTGCGTTTTATTTATTTCCATGCATTGAAAATGCGATAAAACAAAAAAATCTGAAAGACGACATCGAGTTTGGGGAGTGGTTACTTGAAAATGCAGGCATCGCAATGGTTCCCGGCTCGGCTTTTGGTAGCCCTGGCTTTATGAGGTTGTCATTTGCCACTTCGCTGGAGAAGCTAACAGAGGCCATGAATAGGCTAGAAAAGGCGTTAACTCGTTAATTTCGAGAATTTTTAAATCCACCTATTGACCAAAATTGATTGCGTCAGTAGACTACGCGTCTTTAAATATTCCCCGATAGCTCAGTTGGTAGAGCAAATGACTGTTAATCATTGGGTCACTGGTTCGAGTCCAGTTCGGGGAGCCATTTGAATTTCATGGCCAGCAACGCAGATATTGCGTCACCATCTGATGCATGTATCTTATCGGCAACGTTTGTCCTATATCAGATCAGACTCATAAACCAGAAAGAGGATTTGCAAACGCCCCCTCCGTAAGTCCATTCGTTCGCGAAGTCCTGTGCAGCAGTCGGCTTCACCAGTGCCATCATCAATCTATGAACTAAATACCCACTGACTCTTTTCGGAACGAAAAATAACTCTTACCAAGCAACGCAGGTGACATTCGCTATCCCAAATGCAAAACTCGGTTTCGCTGGTAACAATAATCCTATGACAGGATAATAGATAAATGTGGGTAAGTCTCTCTAACATTGCTTAATTCTCCCAATAGTAAATATTCTACTATTTACTATCCAGCTAACGTAACTCCTTACGGGTTGAGAAACCATGTATACGGATCATCTGCTTTCTTGATCACACGCTTAAATAAGCTTTCACCATTGGCTAATCGTTTTCTTTGTTCCGTTAATTCTGCTGCAGAAATAGGCAGCACTGTCCAAGAAGCAAAGCTAGGGGATTCAGAGCTAGAAGCAAGACTTCCAACGGATTCATTTAATTCTTCAACAATATCTAAGGTAAACGTCGCACCTTGTATTGTTTTAGAACCATCAATCGTTACCCACAGCTCACCCGAACTATTTGATGTTTGAGGGCAATTCAAATCAGCTATTCCTGGATTAATTGAGAGGCAATAAATATTCATATAAAACCCATTATTGGAAGTAGTTATACCAAGAAGGTCTGACTGATTTGACAATGAAATATAATATGACGAATTCGGTACCAAACCACTTATATGGTAATGGCTATCTCGTACTGGACTAACCGAACCTGAATACGGTAAATCATTATCAATCGCAAGAGACACTGGACTTGCAAAAGTTCCTTCCGATGTTGGGCCTATATATTCAACAATGTCTAAACTATAACTAGCACCCGCCGCTTCACTCTTTCCAATGACCTCTATCCACAAATGATCAACTTCACTTGAAGTAACTAAACAAAGCTCTTCGTTTACTCCCCAATCCCTCGACTGACACATCGGGCCTTCCCATGCATTATCTGCAAAAACTAAAAGATCAACATCATTTGTCAAAGCAGTCAATGACACCAAATACGAAGTGTGAGCAGCCAAACCTGTTACTTGATAAAAACTATTTTGCGGACTCGCGCTCCCTTCGTGCGGCAACTCACTTCCAAAAGCTAACAATAAAGGCGTAGTATTAGTACCTTCTGAAGCAACACCTGAATAAGCAGTCACATTTAAATCAAAAGTTGCACCTAATTCAGCATACTGCCCAGAAACTTGAACCCACAACTTACCTGCACTATCTGTCATAACAGTGCAGTTCTTATCATCTGTTCCCGAATTCGAAGACTGGCATAACCACCCCCAGGATTCAAAGATATCATCGATATAAACACTCAGACCAACACGAGCAGATAAATTAGATAACGTAATTGTATATAAACTATTTGCCGCTAAATCGGTTATCGCATAATAGCTATGCAACGGACTCACTGAACCCTCATATGGAAAATCTTCTTGCGCTAGTGAATAAGGAGTAGCTTCCGTTCCATCGGACAAGCTGCCTAGATAAGTAATTAAATTCAAGGTAAATGTCGCACCTGAATCCGTTAAAGAGCCATCCACATGTATACTTAGCTCACCTGAGTTATTAGACATTGCTAAACATAATTCTTCTTCAATATCCCATTTAGAAGAATCACAACTTAATTGATACCCATTATTTTCGGTATAAACTTTGAGATTAACGTTATCGGTCAATTCAATGAGTGATACTGAATACAGAGTATTCGGAACTAAGCCCGTTACATGATAATAGCTACCCAAGGGACTGGACGATCCCTCATGCGGCAGATCACTGTCGAATGCTAACTCATATGGGGATGCAGGTGTACCGTCAGATATTAGGCCAGAATAATCGGACACTTCCAAAGTATAATTTACACCTTCCATCGTAGATGATGCGATCACTTCAAGCCAAATAAAGCCGGAACTATTTGATGCTGCCGAGCAACGTTCATCACTTGTTCCCGCATTGTCAGAACGGCAACTAGAAAGCATAAATGGCCAAGATTCACTTCTGAATACC
>Ga0256830_1001303_pt1 | contig 17801 bp, 30 predicted proteins | sample 128326metaG_FD_190537 | JGI IMG/M metagenome (GOLD analysis project Ga0256830, IMG submission 190537) | Hydrothermal vent microbial communities from Lau Basin, Pacific Ocean - 128-326 | ecosystem: Environmental > Aquatic > Marine > Hydrothermal vents | place: Pacific Ocean: Lau Basin | collected... | reverse complement strand
GGACCTCATCCAGCCCATCGCCATGGAACAGGGCCTCCGCTTCGCCATCCGCGAGGGCGGCCGCACCGTCGGCGCCGGCGTCGTCGCCAAAATCATCGAGTAACAGAGAGAGGCGAGGGGCCGCCATGCAGACCCAGAACATTCGCATCCGCCTGCGGGCATTCGACCATCGGGTGCTCGATCAGTCGGTGCGCGAGATCGTCGGCACGGCCAAACGCACCGGCGCCCGCGTGCGCGGCCCGATCCCTCTGCCGACGCAGATCGAGCGGTTCACCGTGAACCGCTCGCCGCACGTGGACAAGAAGAGCCGCGAGCAGTTCGAGATCCGCACCCACAAGCGGCTCCTGGACATCATCGACCCGACACCGCAGACCGTGGACGCGCTCATGAAGCTCGATCTGGCGGCCGGTGTCGACGTCGAGATCAAGCTCTGAGGCGGGGACGATGCGCACCGGACTGATCGCCCGCAAGATGGGCATGACGCGCCTGTTCGGCGTCGACGGCAGCCACATCCCGGTCACCGTCCTCAAGGTCGAGGACTGCGAGGTGGTGGCCGTCCGTACCAGGGAGCGGGACGGCTACACGGCGGTCCAGCTCGGGGTCGGCAAGGCCAAGGTGAAGAACGTCACCAAGCCCATGCGCGGCCACTTCGCCAAGGCCAAGGTGGAGCCCAAGGCCAAGCTGGCGGAGTTCCGGGTCTCCGAGGACGCGCTCCTCGAGGTGGGGAGCCGGCTCCACGTCGGCCATTTCGTCGCCGGCCAGTTCGTCGACGTGAGCGCCCTGAGCATCGGCAAGGGCTTCGCCGGTGCCATGAAGCGCCACGGCTTCGCCGGTCTGCGGGCGAGCCACGGCGTCTCCATCTCCCACCGTTCCCACGGCTCCACCGGCAACAGCCAGGACCCGGGCCGCGTCTTCAAGAACAAGAAGATGGCGGGTCACATGGGGAACCGGCGGGTGACGGTGCAGAACCTCGAGGTGTTCGGCGTCGATCCCGAGCGCGGGCTCATTCTGGTCAAGGGCGGCGTGCCCGGCCCCCGGGGGGGCTGGGTGGAGGTGCGGGACGCGGTCAAGAAGGCGCTGCCCAAGGAGGCGCCCTATCCGGCCGCGGTGATGCACGCCGGCGAGGCCATGGAGGCCCATGTGGTGGAAGCGGAAGGCGAGGGCTGAGCGATGCAGGTTCCCGTCCGTAACCTCGCCGGCGAGGAGGTCGGCAGCGTCGAGCTCGACGAGGCCGTGTTCGGCGTCCCGGTGCGGGTCGACATCCTGCACCGGGTGGTGGAGTGGCAGCGGGCGAAGCGCCGGGCCGGCACCCACAAGGTCAAGGGTCGCAGCGAGGTGGCCCGTACCAAGCAGAAGATGTATCGCCAGAAGGGCACCGGCCGCGCCCGCCACGGCGCCCGCAGCGCCAACATCTTCGTGGGTGGCGGGCGCGCCTTCGGCCCGGTGCCGCGGTCGCACGCCTTCGATCTGCCGAAGAAGGTGCGTCGGCTCGGGCTCAAATGCGCCCTCGCCGGCAAGCTCAAGGAAGGGCGCCTCATGGTGCTCGACAAGGCCGCCCTCGAGGAGCCCCGCACCAAGCTCCTGGCGGAGCGGCTGGCCGGGCTCGGCCTTTCCTCGGCGATTTTCGTCACCGGCGGCGAGCCCGAGCGCAATTTCGTCCTCGCCTCGCGGAATCTTCCCGGGGTGAGCGTGCTGCCGCAGATGGGGGCCAACGTCTACGACATCCTGCGGCACGACACCCTGGTGCTGACGGAGGATGCCGTCCAGCTCCTGCAGGAGAGGCTGCGATGAGCGAGCTGCGCCATTACGACGTCATCCTGCGGCCGATCATCACCGAGAAGTCGACGCGGCTGTCGGAGCACAACCAGGTGGTGTTCGCGGTCCGCAAGGATGCCAGCAAGCCCGAGATCAAGGCGGCGGTGGAGGCCATCTTCAAGGTCAAGGTCGAGGCCGTGAACACCCTCGTCCTCAAGGGCAAGAGCAAGCGTTTCCGCGGACGTCCGGGGCGCCGCTCGGATGTCAAGAAGGCCATCGTGACCCTCGCCGAGGGCCACAGCATCGACGTCACGACGGGGATCTGAGATGGCGCTCAAGACCTACAAGCCGACGAGCCCGGGGCGACGCCAGCTGGTGACGGTGGACCGCCGCGACCTCTGGAAGGGCAAGCCGGTCAAGAAGCTCACCGTGGGCCTCACCAAGACGGGCGGCCGCAACAACCAGGGGCGGATCACCGTCTGGTGGCGGGGCGGTGGCCACAAGCGCAAGTACCGCATCGTCGACTTCAAGCGCCGCAAGTTCGGCGTGCCGGCGGTGGTGGAGCGGCTCGAATACGATCCCAACCGCACCGCGTTCCTGGCCCTCGTCAAGTACGAGGACGGCGAGCTCGCCTACATCCTGGCGCCGCAGCGGTTGCAGGCCGGGGATACGGTGATCGCCGACGAGCGGGTGGACGTGAAGCCGGGCAACGCGGCTCCCATCGGCAACATCCCGGTGGGCACCATCGTCCACAACGTGGAGCTCAAGCCGGGCAAGGGCGGCCAGCTCGCGCGCGCCGCCGGCACCTACGTGCAGATCGTCGGCCGCGACGGCGACTACACCCAGCTGCGGCTGGGCTCGGGCGAGATCCGGCTGGTGCGCTCGGAATGCATGGCCACCATCGGCGCGGTGTCCAATCCCGACCACCAGAACATCAGCCTCGGCAAGGCCGGGCGCAGCCGCTGGCTGGGGCGCCGGCCGCACGTGCGGGGCGTGGTGATGAACCCGGTCGACCACCCCCACGGCGGCGGCGAGGGCCGCACCTCGGGCGGCCGCCATCCGGTGACGCCTTGGGGCAAGCCCACCAAGGGCCGGCGCACCCGCCACAACAAGAAGACCGACGTCTACATCATCCGCAGCCGCCATCTGGCGAAGAAGAAGCGAGGGGGGTGAGCCCGATGCCGCGTTCCGTCTGGAAGGGCCCGTTCGTGGACGGGTATCTGCTCGAGAAGGCCGAGAAGGCCCGCGCCTCGGGCCGCAGCGAGATCATCAAGACCTGGTCGCGGCGTTCGACCATCGTGCCGGAGTTCGTGGGCCTCACCTTCGCCGTGCACAACGGCAGAAAGTTCGTACCCGTCTACGTGACCGAGAACATGGTCGGGCACAAGCTCGGGGAGTTCGCGCCCACCCGCACCTTCTACGGGCACGGCGCGGACAAGAAAGCGAAGAGGAAGTAGGACCATGGGCAAGCCGAAGCGGCCGCGCCGGCTGGCCGAGGACGAGGCGATGGCGGTGGCGACCCTGCTGCGCACCAGCCCGCGCAAGCTCAACCTGGTGGCGCAGATGATCCGCGGCATGAAGGCGGAGAAGGCGGTGATCGCCCTCGAGTTCTCGCGTCGGCGGATCGCCAGGGCGGTCAAGAAGACCCTCGAATCGGCCATCGCCAATGCCGAGAACAACCACAATCTGGACGTCGACCGCCTCTACGTGGCGGAGGCCAGCGTCGGCAAGCACCTGGTCATGAAACGGTTCCGGCCGCGGGCGCGGGGCCGGGTGGGCCGCATCCAGAAGCCGCTGTCGCGGCTGCGGATCGTGGTCCGCGAGCGGGAGGAGGCGGCCTGATGGGCCAGAAAGTCAATCCGATCGGTCTGCGGCTCGGCGTCAACCGGACCTGGGATTCGCGCTGGTACGTGCGGCGGGGCTACGCGGAGCTCCTGGCCGAGGACATCCGGATCCGCGAGTTCCTCGAAAAGCGGCTCGCCCAGGCCGGGATCTCGCGCATCGTCATCGAGCGGCCGGCACGGAAGGCGCGGATCACCATCTACACCGCCCGGCCGGGGGTGGTGATCGGCAAGAAGGGCCAGGAGATCGAGCAGATCCGCAAGGACCTCGCCGCGCTCTGTTCGGGCGACGTGCATCTCAACATCGTCGACGTCCGCAAGCCCGAGCTGGACGCCAAGCTGGTGGCCGAGAACATCGCCCAGCAGCTGCAGCGACGGGTGACCTTCCGGCGGGCGATGAAGCGGGCGGTGCAGGCGGCCATGCGGATGGGCGCCCAGGGCATCAAGGTGGAGACCGGCGGCCGTCTGGGCGGCGCCGAGATCGCCCGCACCGAATGGTACCGCGAGGGGCGGGTGCCGCTCCACACGCTGCGCGCCAACATCGACTACGGCCGGGCGACGGCCGTCACGCCCTACGGCACCTGCGGGGTCAAGGTGTGGATCTTCAAGGGCGAGATCATGGAGCACGACCCCATGGCCTACGACCGCCGTCTGTCCGAGCAGGGCGCGACGCGGGGAGCGGGGTGAGGTAGAGCGCCATGCTGCAGCCGAAACGCACCAAGTACCGCAAGGCCCACAAGGGCCGCATCCACGGCGTCGCCAAGGGCGGCTACACGCTCAACTTCGGCTCCTACGGCATGAAGGCGCTGGAGCCCGAGCGCATCACCGCCCGCCAGATCGAGGCCGCGCGCCGTGCCATCACCCGCCATCTCAAGCGCGCCGGGCGGGTGTGGATCCGCGTCTTCCCGGACAAGCCGGTGACCAAGAAGCCGGCCGAGGTGCGCATGGGCAAGGGCAAGGGCTCGGTGGAGTACTGGGTGGCGGTGGTCAAGCCCGGCCGCATCCTGTTCGAGATCGACGGCGTGCCCGCCCGTCTCGCCGAGGAGGCGATCCGGCTCGGTTCGGCCAAGCTCCCCATCCACACCAAGTTCGTTTCGCGGGCGACGGCACAGGAGGTGACGGAGTGACGGAGGCCAGCGAATTGCGGGGCAAGAGCCCGCAGGAGCTGAAGAGCCAGCTCCTCGACCTCAAGCGGGAACAGTTCAACCTTCGTTTTCAGCTCGCCACGGGGCAGCTCGAGAACACCGCGCGCATTCGCGAGGTGCGGCGCACCATCGCGCGCATCAAGACGGTGTTGCACGAGAAGGCGCGGCAGCAGAAGGCGAGCTGAGGAGGGAGAAGCGATGCCGAGGCGAGTGCTGCGCGGCACGGTGGTCAGCGACAAGGGCGACAAGACGGTGATCGTGCGCGTCGAGCGCATGATCAAGCATCCGCTCTACAAGAAGTACATCAAGCGGTCGAAGCGGTACGCGGCGCACGATCCCGACAACCGCTTCAAGGTCGGCGACGTGGTGCAGATCCGCGAATGCCGGCCCCTGTCCAAGACCAAGCGCTGGGAAGTCCTGGTCGAGGCCTCCGCCCCGACGGGCGAGTGAGTTGGAGAGCGGTCGATGATCCAGCCGGAAACACAGCTCGAAGTGGCGGACAACTCGGGGGCGCGGCGGGTCCAGTGCATCCGCGTGCTCGGGGGCTCGCACCGGCGCTGGGGCTCGGTGGGCGACATCATCGTGGTGTCGGTCAAGGAGGCGATCCCGCGCGGCAAGGTGAAGAAGGGCGACGTGCTGCACGCGGTCATCGTGCGGACCGCCAAGGAGCTGCACCGGCCGGACGGCTCGGCCATCCGCTTCGACAAGAATGCCGCCGTGCTGATCAACAAGCAGGGCGAGCCCATCGGCACCCGCATCTTCGGCCCGGTGCCGCGGGAGCTCCGGGCGCGGCGGTTCATGAAGATCATCTCGCTGGCGCCGGAGGTGCTGTGATGGCGGCGCGCATCAGGAAGGGCGACAAGGTGATCGTGATCGCCGGTCGCGACAAGGGCAAGCAGGGCGAGGTCCTCAAGGTGCTGCCCAAGGAGAACCGGGCCATCGTCCAGGGGGTGATGATGGTCAAGCGCCACGAGCGGCCGGGGCCGCGCAGCGCCGGCGGCATCGTCACCAAGGAGGCGCCCATCCACATCTCCAATCTCGCCCATCCGGACCCGGCCGACGGCAAGCCCACCCGGATCGGCTTCAAGTTTCTCGAGGACGGCCGCAAGGTGCGCTACGCCAAGCGCTCCGGCGAGCTGATCGACCGTTGAGGACAGAGCGATGGCGCGGCTGAAGGCCTATTACGAGGAAGAGCTGAAGAAGCGGCTCGCCGAGCAGTTCGGCTACGGCAATCCGATGCAGGTACCGCGGCTCGAGAAGATCGTCATCAACATGGCGGTCGGCAAGGCGGTGCAGGACAGCAAGAAGCTCGACGCCGCGGTCGGCGATCTCGCCCGCATCGCCGGCCAGCGGCCGGCCATCTGCCGGGCGCGGCGCTCGGTGGCCAACTTCAAGCTCCGGAAGGGGATGCCGATCGGCTGCAAGGTCACGCTCCGCCGCGAGCGGATGTACGAGTTCCTCGACCGGCTGGTGAACGTCGCCCTGCCGCGGGTGCGCGACTTCCGGGGGCTGTCGCCCAAGAGTTTCGACGGCCACGGCAACTACGCCTTCGGCATCCGGGAGCAGATCGTGTTCCCGGAGATCAACTACGACGAGATCGACGAGATCCGCGGCATGGACATCATCATTTGCACCACGGCGAAGACCGACGAGGAGGCCAAGGCGCTCCTCGCCGGCTTCAATCTGCCGTTCCGCGGGTGAGGAGGAGCCCCTCGCATGGCGAAGAAGAGCGCAGTCGAGAAGAACAAGCGTCGTCGGGAGCTGGCCGCCAAGTACCGCGAGAAGCGGGCGGCGCTGAAGGCGATCGTCAAGGACCGGACGCGCGATCCGGGGGAGCGGTTCGAGGCGGTGCTCAAGCTCGCCGAGCTGCCCCGCAACAGCGCCGCGGTGCGGGTCCGCAACCGCTGCGCCCTGTCGGGCCGGCCGCGCGGCTACTACCGGCGTTTCGGCCTGTCGCGGATCGCCCTCCGGGAACTGGCCTCCGAGGGCAAGATCCCGGGTGTTGTGAAAGCGAGCTGGTGAGGCGGCGACCATGGGCATGATATTGAGCGATCCGCTCGGGGACATGCTGACCCGGATCCGCAACGCGCAGCGAGCGGCCAAGCATTCCGTACGCACGCCGGCCTCCAAGCTCAGGGCCAACGTGCTCGAGGTGCTGCGCCGCGAGGGCTACATCCGCGGCTACGAGGTGGTGGACATCGGACCCGGCAAGAAGGAGATCAGCATCGAGCTCAAGTACCACAACGGCGAGCCGGTGATCCGCGAGATCCGCCGCGTCTCCAAGCCGGGGCGGCGGGTCTACGCCGGGGTGCGGGAGCTGCCCCGGGTCTACAACGGTCTCGGCATCGCCATCCTCTCCACGCCCCGCGGGGTGCTGTCCGACGCCGAGGCGCGCGAGCAGCACGTGGGCGGCGAAATCCTCTGCACGGTGTTCTGATCATGTCGCGTATCGGCAAGCATCCCGTTCCGGTGCCGGGTGGCGTCGAGGTGGCCCTCGAGGGCCAGCAGGTGCGGGTCAAGGGCAAGCTCGGCGAGCTCGCCCAGACCCTGCCGCCCGAGGTGGAGGTCCGCCTCGAGGAGGGGCGGGTGGTGGTGCGTCCGCGGGACGACAGCCGCCGGGCGAGGGCCATGTGGGGCCTTTCCCGCTCGCTGGTGGCCAACATGGTGGAGGGCGTCGACAAGGGGTTCGAGAAGCGGCTCGAGCTTTCGGGCGTCGGCTACCGGGCGGTCGCGGAGGGCAAGATCCTGACCCTGCAGCTCGGCTACAGCCACGACATCAAGTACGCGGTGCCCGAGGACATCACCATCACCACGCCGACCGCCACCTCGATCGTGGTCGCCGGCGCCGACAAGCAGCGGGTCGGGCAGATCGCGGCGGAGATCCGTTCCTTCCGCAAGCCGGAGCCCTACAAGGGCAAGGGCATCCGCTACGCGGACGAGGTGATCCTGCGCAAGGAAGGGAAGAAGAAGTAGCCATGCTCAAACCCGAGGAACGCTTCGCGCGGCGCCGCCGGCGCACCCGCTACTGGATCCGCAAGCGGGCCAAGGGCAAGCCGCGGCTGTCCGTGTTCCGCTCCAACAAGCACATCTACGGCCAGATCATCGACGACGAGCGGGGCCACACGCTGGTCACCGCCTCCAGTCTCGACCGGGCGCTGCGGGAGGAGCTCGGCAAGGGCTCGGACAAGGAGGCGGCGCGGCGGGTCGGCCGGCTCCTGGCCGAGCGGGCCAGGGCGGCGGGCATCGAGAAGGTGGTGTTCGACCGGGGTGGCTACCGGTATCATGGTCGGGTCAAGGCCCTGGCCGACGGCGCCCGCGAGGGCGGCCTCCAGTTCTGAGAAGGCGAGAGGAAGAGATGGCACGAGCTCGGGCGAGCGACGACCGCCAGGAGACGGAAATCATCGAGCGCCTCGTCAGCGTCAACCGCGTGGCGAAGGTGGTCAAGGGCGGCCGCCGCTTCGGCTTCTCGGCGCTGGTGGTGGTCGGTGACGGCAAGGGCCGGGTGGGGTACGGCAGCGGCAAGGCGCGGGAGGTGCCGGAGGCCGTGCGCAAGGCCACCGAGGCGGCCCGTCGGAACATGATGCGGGTGCCGCTGCGGCAGGGCCGCACCCTCCATCACGACGTCAAGGGGCATTTCGGCGCCGGCAAGGTGATCATGCGCGCGGCCCCCCCCGGAACGGGGATCATCGCCGGCGGTCCCATGCGGGCGGTGTTCGAGGCTCTGGGCGTGCAGGACGTGGTGGCGAAATCGCTCGGCAGTTCCAACCCCCACAACATGGTCAAGGCCACCTTCGACGGGCTCGCGCGGGTGATGTCGCCCCGCGCCGTGGCCGCCAAGCGCGGCCGCAAGGTGAGCGACATCGTCGGTCGCCGGCACCATGTCGAGCAGGGCGGGGAGTAGCGGCATGAGCGGCAAGCTGCGTATCACCCAGGTGCGGAGCCCGATCGGCCGGCCCGCCTACCAGCGGGCGACGCTGATCGCCCTCGGCCTCAACAAGCTGCGGCGCAGCAGGGTGGTGGCGGACACGCCCGAGAACCGCGGGCGCATCGCGCGGGTGCGGCATCTGCTCGAGGTCGAGCCGGTCGCCGAGTGAACGGGAGAGCAGCAGCATGCGACTGAACGAGCTTCGCGATCGGCCGGGCGCCCGCAAGGCGCCGAAGCGCCTCGGCCGCGGCATCGGCTCGGGCGTCGGCAAGACCTCGGGACGCGGCCACAAGGGCCAGAAGTCGAGGAGCGGCGGCGCCTCGCGGATCTTCGAAGGCGGCCAGATGCCCATCTACCGGCGGCTGCCCAAGCGCGGCTTCAAGAACCCGATGCGCCGCGAATACGCCGAACTCAATCTCGACCGCCTGCAGCGGGCCATCGACGCCGGCAAGCTCGATCCCGGCCAGCCCATCGACGCCGACGTACTGGTCAAGGCGCGCGTCGTCCGCCGCGCCCTCGACGGGGTGCGCCTCCTCGGCCGCGGCGAGCTCAAGCAGGCGGTGACCATCGAGGTGGTGGGCGCCAGCAGGAGTGCCGTCGCGGCGGTGGAGAAGGCGGGCGGCAAGGTGGTGGTGGTCGGCGGCACGGCCACCGAGCCGGAAGCCTGATCGGAGCGCAAGGGCATGGCATCGGTAGCCGAGCAACTCGCCGCCAACATCAACTTCAGCGCGTTCGCCAAGGCCACGGAGCTCAAGAAGCGCCTGTGGTTCACGCTCGGCTGCCTGGTGGTGTTCCGCCTCGGTACCTACATTCCCCTGCCCGGCATCGACGCCGCGGTGATGGCCCAGATCTTCGAACGCCAGCAGGGCGGCATCCTCGGCATGTTCAACATGTTCGCCGGGGGGGCGCTGGAGCGGATGTCGATCTTCGCCCTCGGCATCCTGCCCTACATCTCGGCCGCCATCATCATGCAGCTGATGACCGCGGTCTCGCCGACCCTGGAGCAGCTCAAGAAGGAGGGCGAGGTCGGGCGCAAGAAGATCAACCAGTACACCCGCTATCTGACGGTGGTGCTGTCGGCCTTCCAGGCCTACGGTCTCGCGGTCGGCCTCGAGGCGATGAGCGGTCCCGGCGGCAGCGCGGTGATCGATCCCGGCTGGTTCTTCCGCGCCACCACCGTGATCACCGTGGTCGGCGGGACCATGTTCCTGATGTGGCTGGGCGAGCAGATCACCGCCCGCGGCGTCGGCAACGGCATCTCGCTCATCATCTTCACCGGCATCATCGCCCAGCTGCCGGCGGCGCTGGTGGCGCTCCTCGAGCTCGGCCGCACCGGCGTCATGTCGCCGCTCGCCATCGTCACCTTCATGGTGTTCGCGCTCGCCGTCATCACCTTCATCGTGTTCATGGAGCGCGCCCACCGGCGGATCCTGGTGCAGTATCCCAAGCGCATGGTGGGCGGCAACCGGATGGTCGGCGGCGAGAGCTCGCACATGCCGATCAAGCTCAACATCTCGGGCGTGATCCCCGCCATCTTCGCGAGTTCGCTGCTGCTGCTGCCGAGCACCATCGGCGGCTTCTCGGCCGGTACCGGACCCGACTGGCTGCTGGCCATCACCGCCGTGCTGGGACCGGGCCAGCCCCTCTATCTCGCCCTCTACGCGGCGCTCGTCATCTTCTTCGCCTTCTTCTACACCTCCATCGTCTTCAATCCCAAGGAGACGGCGGAGAACCTCAAGAAGCACGGCGGCTTCATCCCCGGCATCCGGCCGGGCGAGAAGACGGCCCAGTATTTCGACTACGTCATCACCCGGCTGACCACCGTGGGCGCCATCTATCTGGCCGCGGTGACCGTGCTGCCGCAGGTCCTCATCACCCAGTACGGCCTGCCCTTCTTCTTCGGCGGCACCAGCCTCCTGATCGTGGTCTCGGTGACCATGGACACGGTCGCCCAGATCCAGTCGCACCTCATCGCGCACCAGTACGAGGGGCTGATCAAGAAGGCCCGGCTGCGGGGACGCCGTCGATGAATCTCGTCCTGTTCGGCCCGCCGGGGGCGGGCAAGGGCACGCAGGCCGCGCGCCTCGCGGAAAAGTACGGGCTCGCCCATCTCTCCACCGGCGACATGCTGCGGGCGGCGGTGGCCTCCGGCAGCGAACTCGGTCGCCGGGTGGCCGCCATCATGGAGCGTGGCGAACTGGTGCCCGACGACATCGTGGTGCGGCTGATCGAGGAGCGGATCGAGCAGCCGGACTGCGCCAAGGGTTTCATCCTCGACGGCTTTCCGCGCACCCTGGCGCAGGCCGAGGCGCTCGATCGCATGCTCGAGGCCCACGGCCGGCGGATCGACGCGGTGATCGAGATCGCGGTGGACGACGACCGCCTGATCGACCGCATCCGCCGCCGGATCGCGGAATCGGGAGGGGCGCGCAGCGACGACAACGAGGAGACCCTCGAGAAGCGGCTCGAGGTCTACCATCGCCAGACCGCGCCGCTGCTGCCCTACTACCGTCGGCGGGGTGTCCTTCACTCGGTGGACGGGATGCGTTCCATCGAGGAGGTGACGGCGGAGATCGATCGGGTTCTCGAGGGGCTGCGTTGACAGGCAGAAATCGGATCCTATAATCCCGCCGCTTCAGGTTCCGTCCCGTCTCATCCGCCCGCGGACGGCATACCCGACACGGCAGGAGAGTTTCGAGGAGAACGGCACGTGGCGCGTATCGCCGGTGTGAACATTCCGAGCCAGAAGCCGATCTGGGTCGCGTTGACGTACATCTACGGCATCGGCCCCACGACGGCGCGCAAGATCGTCGCCGAGGTGGGGGTCGACGGCCAACGCCGTACCAACGAGCTGAGCGACGCCGAGCTCGCCCGCATCCGCGAGAAGATCGACCGCGATCTGCGGGTGGAAGGCGACCTCCGCCGCGAGGTGGCGATGAACATCAAGCGGCTGATGGATCTCGGCTGCTACCGCGGCCTCCGTCACCGCAAGGGGCTGCCGGTCCGCGGCCAGCGCACCCACACCAACGCCCGCACGCGCAAGGGCAAGGCCCGTCCCATCGCGGGCAAGAAGAAGGCGACGAAGTAGGCAGCCATGGCCAAGGAATCGACGAGGATCAAGCGCCGCGAGCGGAAGAACATCAGCTCCGGCGTGGCGCATGTGAGCGCCACCTTCAACAACACCATGATCACCATCACCGACCAGCAGGGCAACACCATCTGCTGGTCGAGCGCGGGTGCCCAAGGCTTCCGCGGCTCCCGCAAGTCCACCCCCTTCGCCGCCCAGGTGGCCGCCGAGGCGGTGGGCAAGAAGGCCATGGAGCACGGCATGCGGACCATCGAGGTGGAGGTCCGGGGGCCGGGGTCGGGCCGCGAATCGGCGCTCCGCGCCCTGTCGGCGGTGGGGCTCACCATCACCGCCATACGGGACGTGACGCCGATTCCGCACAACGGCTGTCGTCCGCGCAAGCGACGCCGGGTCTGAACAACAGCCTCCGGCGTTCTATCTCATGGGGTGACGGTCGTGCGGACGGCAGTCCGGCGACCGCTCGGCCGTTCACGCGACTCAGACGAAAGCGAGGATTCTCGTGATCCAGAAGAACTGGCAGGATCTCATCAAGCCTCAGAAGCTCAACACCATTCCGGGGCGGCAGCCGGATCGCGAGGCGACGATCATCGTCGAGCCCCTCGAGCGCGGCTTCGGCATCACCCTCGGCAACGCGCTGCGCCGGATCCTGCTCTCCTCCCTCCAGGGCTCGGCGATCACCGCCATCCACATCGACGGCGTGCTGCACGAGTTCTCCTCGATCCCCGGCGTGCGCGAGGACGTGACCGACATCGTCCTCAACCTCAAGATGCTGCCCATCAAGCTGCACAGCGAGGGCGCCAAGCGGATGTACCTCAAGGTCGAGGGGCCGGCGGTGGTGACCGCCGGCATGATCGAGCACGGCCACGACGTCGAGATCCTCGATCCCGACCACGTCATCTGCCACGTCGATCGCGGCGGCAAGCTGAGCATGGAGCTCACCGCCACGAGCGGCAAGGGCTACGTGCCCGCCTCGCAGCTCAAGAGCGAGGACGCGCCCATCGGTCTCGTCGCCGTCGACGCCATCTACAGCCCGGTGCGCAAGGCCGCCTACAAGGTGGAGAACGCCCGCGTCGGCCAGCAGACGGACTACGACCGGCTGACGCTGACGGTGGAGACCGACGGCTCGGTCAGCCCGGAGGAGGCGGTGGGCCTCGCCGCCCGCATCCTCCAGGACCAGCTCCAGCCCTTCATCACCTTCGAGGAGCCGCATGCGGTCACCGCCGAGGAGCGGCGGCCCGACCTGCCCTTCAACCCGAACCTGCTCAGGAAGGTGGACGAGCTCGAGCTCTCCGTGCGCTCCATGAACTGCCTCAAGAACGACAACATCGTCTACATCGGCGATCTCGTCCAGAAGACCGAGGCGGAGATGCTCAGGACCCCCAATTTCGGCCGCAAGTCCCTCAACGAGATCAAGGAGGTGCTGGCGCAGATGGGGCTGCATCTCGGCATGGAGGTACCGGGCTGGCCGCCGGAGAACATCGAGGAGCTGGCGCGCAAGATCGAGGAGCCGTACTGAGGCGGCGCCGAGCGGACGAGAAACGAGAGGGTGGACCATGCGTCATCGCAATCGCGGCCGCAAGCTGAACCGGACCTGGAGCCACCGGAAGGCGATGTTCGCCAACATGGCCCAGGCCCTCGTCAAGCACGAGCAGATCACCACCACGCTGCCCAAGGCCAAGGAGCTGCGGCCGATCGTCGAGAAGCTGGTGACGCTGGGCAAGCGGGGCGACCTGCACGCCCGCCGGCTGCTGATCGCCCGTACCCGCAGCGAGGCGACGGCGGCCAAGATCATCGACGTGCTGGCGCCCCGCTACAAGGACCGCCCGGGCGGCTACATCCGCATCCTCAAGGCCGGCTTCCGCTACGGCGACAACGCGCCGATGGCGGTGATCGAGTTCGTCGACCGCGACGTCGAGGCCAAGGGCAAGGACAGCGGGCCGCCGCCCGAGAAGGAAGCCGGGGAAGCCGAACAGGCGGCCTGAACGGGGCGGGGCGATGATGATCGCCCGCGGCATCCGCGAAATCGGGGCCGGGAGGTTGCTCCCGGCCTTGCTGTTGGGGCTCCTGCTGCTGCCCTCGGCGGCGGCCGCCCAGACGCGGGTGGTCCCCGAGAGCCGGGAGCAGATCCGCCTCTCCTTCGCCCCCGTGGTGCGGCGCACGGCACCGGCGGTGGTCAGCATCACGAGCCGCACCTACCTCGAGGTGGCGAGCGACCCCTTCGCCTCCGATCCCTTCTTCCGCTTCTTCTTCCGCGAGTTCGGGGTGCCGGCGCGGCGCGAACGGCGCACCCGGACCTCGCTGGGCTCGGGGGTCATCGTGCGCGGCGACGGGCTGGTGGTCACCAACAACCACGTGGTGGCCGACGCCGACGAGATCACCGTGGTGCTGGGCGACAAGCGGGAGTTCGAGGCCCGCATCCTGATGCAGGACGAGGACGCCGACCTCGCCTTTCTCCTCCTGGAGGACGCCCCCGGGGACCTGCCGGTGCTGCCCCTCGGCGATTCCGACCGCCTCGAGACCGGCGATCTCGTGCTCGCCATCGGCAATCCCTTCGGCATCGGCCAGACGGTGACCTCGGGCATCATCTCGGCGGAGGCCCGCACACCCCCCGGCGGCAGCGGCGAGGTCTCCTTCCTGCAGACCGACGCCGCCATCAATCCCGGCAACTCGGGCGGCGCGCTCGTCGATCTCGACGGCCAGCTCGTCGGCATCAACACCGCCATCTTCACCCGCGGCGGCGGCTCCATCGGCATCGGCTTCGCGATCCCGGCCAATCTGGTCAAGGCGCGGCTGCTGGCCCTCGAGCGGGGCGGCGATTTCGTGGCCCCCTGGCTGGGCGCCCAGGTCCAGGGGGTGGACGCGGCGCTCGCCGAGGCGCTGGGGCTCGACCGGCCGCGCGGGGTGCTCGTGCAGCGGGTTCATCCGGCCTCCAGCGCCGCCCGCGGCGGCCTGCGCCCGGGGGACGTGATCCTGGCCGTGGACGGCTTCGCGGTCGGCGATCCCGCCGGCCTCAACTACCGGCTGGCGCTGCGCGCGCCCGGCGAGCGGACGCGGTTTCTCATATGGCGCAAGGGGGTGGAACGGCGGCTCGAGATCCGCCTCGAGGCGGCGCCCGAGGATCCACCCGCCGAGATCACCCTGCTGCGCGGTCGTCATCCCCTCGAAGGCGCGCGGGTGGCCAATCTCTCGCCGGCGCTGGCGGAGCGGCTGGGGCTCGATCCCTTCGAGAGCGGGGTAGTGGTGCTGGAGATCACCCGCCGCGGCTTCGCCCGCCGGCTGGGCCTGCGGCCCGGCGACCGCATCCTCGCCGTCAACGGCCGCGAGATCGCCGAGGTGCGGGCGCTCGAACGGGTGCTCGCCGAACGCCGTCGCCGCTTCGACATCACCATCGCCCGGGGCGACCGGCGCTTCACCCTGACGGTCGGGTGATGGACGACCTGTTCGGCGGCGACCGAGAACGGCGGCGGCCGCCGGCCGGGGACGAGGGGCGGCCGCTGGCCGACCGGCTGCGACCCGCACGGCTGTCCGAGCTGGTGGGCCAGGATCATCTCCTGAAGGACGGGGCGCCGCTCGCCCGCATGCTGGCCCGCGGGCGTCTCGCCTCGATGATCCTCTGGGGTCCGCCGGGTTCGGGCAAGACCACCCTCGCGCGCCTGCTGGCCAGGGAGACGGGCGAGCCGATGCTCGAGCTCTCGGCGGTGATGTCGGGGGTGGCCGATCTCCGCAAGGCCTTCCAGGAGGCACGCAGGCTGCGCGCCAGGGGGCGCCGTCCGATCCTGTTCATCGACGAGATCCACCGCTTCAATCGCGCCCAGCAGGACGGCCTCCTGCACGAGGTGGAGGACGGCACCGTCACCCTGATCGGCGCCACCACCGAAAACCCCTCCTTCGCCCTCAACCCGGCGCTCGTCTCCCGCTGCCACGTGCTGATCCTGAACCGGCTCTCGGAAGAGGCGCTGACCACCCTCCTCGAGCGGGCGGAGGCGGCCATCGGCCACCGGCTGCCGCTCACGGGGGAGGCCCGCCGGCGCCTCGTCGAGCTCGCCGACGGCGACGGCCGCTATCTCCTCAACATGGTGGAGAGCCTCGCCGATCTGCCGTCCGACCGGGAGATCGAGGTGGCCGAGCTGGCGGCGCTCTTGCAGAAGCGGATGCCGGTCTACGACCGTGCCTTTGAAGCCCATTTCAACCTCATCAGCGCGCTGCACAAGTCGGTCCGCGGATCGGACCCCGACGCCGCCCTCTACTGGCTCTGCCGGATGCTCGACGGCGGCGAGGATCCGCGCTATCTGGCCCGGCGGCTGATCCGCATCGCCTACGAGGACGTGGGCCTCGCCGATCCCGACGCGGCACTGCACGCCCTCGCCGCCGCCGAGACCTTCGAGCGGCTGGGCTCGCCCGAGGGCGAGCTGGCGCTCGTTCAGGCGACGATCTACCTGGCCCTTGCCCCCAAATCCAACGCCGCCTATCTCGCCCACGAGGCGGCCATGCGCGCGGCCCGCGAGCACGGCTCGCTGATGCCGCCGCCCCACATCCTCAATGCCCCGACCCGTCTCATGAAGAAGCTGGGGTATGGTGAGGGCTACATCTACGACCATGACGCGCCCGACCGTTTCTCCGGTCAGAACTATTTTCCCGAGGGCATGGCGCGCGAGCGCTACTACGCCCCGACCGGCGAGGGGGCCGAGAAACGGCTGAAGGCGCGGCTGGAAGAACTCGAGCGGCTGCGGCGGGAGCGAGGGACCGCGGGCCGCCGGAAGACGGACGATGGGTGAGGTCGAACACCGCGAGATCGCACCGGAGGAGGCCGGGCTTCGTTTCGACCGCTGGGTCCGGAGCCGCTATCCCGGCCTGTCCCATGCCCGCCTGCAGAAGCTGCTGCGCACCGGCCAGTTCCGCCTCGACGGCCGGCGGGTGCAGGCCGGCACCCGCCTCGAGGCGGGCCAGGTCGTGCGGGTGCCGCCGCTCGGGCCGCGGGAGAAGGCCACACCGACGCGCGAACGGCCGCGCCCGAGCGCCCGCGACGCCCGCTTCATCCGCGAACTGGTGCTGCACGAGGACGAGGACATCATCGTCCTCGACAAGCCGGCCGGGCTCGCCGTTCAGGGCGGAAGCGGCACCCACCGCCACATCGACGGCATGCTGGAGGCGCTGGCCGCGGGCGGCGAGCGTCCGCGGCTCGTCCACCGTCTCGACCGCGACACGGCGGGGCTGCTGGTGCTCGCCCGTCACGCGCGGGCGGCGCGGGAGCTCATGCACGCCTTCCAGCAGCACCGGGTCCGCAAGCTCTACTGGGCGGTGGTGCTGGGCCGGCCGGCGCGGCGGGAGGGGATCGTCGATCTGCCCCTCGGCAAGGCCGGCCCCCGGGGGCGCGAGCGCATGACCCCCGAGGCGCCGGATGCCCGCAAGGCGCGCACCGCCTTCCGGGTGATCGCGCGGGCCGGCAGGGTCGGGGCCTGGCTGGGTCTGATGCCGCTCACCGGCCGTACCCACCAGCTCCGCGCCCATTGCGCCGCCATCGGCTGCCCGATCCTGGGCGATCGCAAGTACGGCGACGGCGGGGCGGTGCCGGAGGGGGCGCCCTCCGGGCTCATGCTGCAGGCGGTCGAGCTCGAGCTTCCCCATCCCGGAACCGGCCGGCCGTTCCGCATCCGTGGCCGTCCGGCCCCGCATCTCCGCGAGGGGCTGTCCTGGCTCGGCATGGAGGCCGGCGAGCGGCTGCCCTTCTCCCGCCTCGAGGACTGGCCCGAAAGCTTCTGACCCGGATCGCCGGTCAGCGACCGCTCGTACCGGCGGAGATTTCCGAGAGCTCGAGGCCGTGCTCCCGCGGTGTGCGGCCGCGGCGCGGCGGCCGCTTCCGCGCCGCCGCCGGTGCGGTCTATGATGCCGCCCGCCAAGGGGGAGCGGCATGATCGACTTTTCGCCGACGCCGGAACAGGAGGCCCTGCGCGATGAGGTGCGGGCCTTCGTCGAGAGGTGCATCCTGCCCTACGAGCGGGATCCGCGCTGGGGCCGCCACGGGCCGAGCGAGGCGCTCCGGCGCGAGC
>Ga0256830_1001302_pt1 | contig 17801 bp, 17 predicted proteins | sample 128326metaG_FD_190537 | JGI IMG/M metagenome (GOLD analysis project Ga0256830, IMG submission 190537) | Hydrothermal vent microbial communities from Lau Basin, Pacific Ocean - 128-326 | ecosystem: Environmental > Aquatic > Marine > Hydrothermal vents | place: Pacific Ocean: Lau Basin | collected... | reverse complement strand
CTGGCCAGTGGGCCAGAAATCTGCAAAACTCAAACTTCGCACGCCCGGCACTCGCCCGTAAACTCAGGACCTACTCGCAAGAAATCTCTCTCCAGAGAGGCGCCCCGGTAAAGCACCTGGGTTTTCTTTGAGCCATACCGGTAAATAGTCAGGCCCCTGCATTTCAGCGTGTAGGCAAGACGGAAGGATTCCCTGATTTCGGCGGAAGTTGCTTCCTGGGGAAAATTTATTGTTTTAGAGACTGCATTATCCGTATGCCTCTGGAATGCCGCCTGGATTCTTATATGCCAGGCGGGGGAAATATCAAAGGAAGTAACAAACAACCTTTTAATACTCTCAGGAATGCCTTTTATCCCTTTTAAACTGCCGGTACGAGAAGCTTCCTCTATTATTCCCCGGGAATAAAAGCCTTTTTCCCTGGCTACACGGAGAAAATCCTGGTTTACCTCCAGCAACCTGCTACCTTCCATTACTTCCCTGGTGTAGGCAATGGCAAAGAGGGGTTCAATCCCGCTGGTAGTTCCCGCAATTATGGAAAGTGTGCCAGTGGGAGCTATGGTAGTCAGCGTGGCATTCCTGATATGCCTGAAACCGTTCCTCTCCCAGAGACTGCCTTTAAAATTGGGGAAATTACCCCTTTTTTCTGCCAGAGTGGCAGAAGTCCTCACGGCTACCTTATGCACGAACCGCATAATCTCGCCGGCTACCTTTTCTGCCTCTTCGCTATCATAGGGTACATTCATCTTTATGAGCAAATCGGCAAAGCCCATAACCCCCAACCCTATTTTCCGGTTAGCACGGGTTATTTTTTCCACCTCAGGGATGGGAAACTTATTTACTTCGATTACATCGTCCAAAAATCTCACTGCTATTTCCACCACCTGCTCCATTCTTTCCCAGTCTATCCCTCCCTCCCTGTACAAACGAGAAAGGTTTACGGAGCCAAGATTGCATGACTCGTAGGGGAGCAGGGGCTGCTCCGCACAGGGATTAGTCGCCTCTATCCTTCCCAGGTGGGGGGTGGGATTGTACCGGTTTATCTCGTCTATCCATACTATCCCCGGGTCACCGTTTTTCCAGGCATGGTAGGAGATAAGGTTGATTACCTCCCTGGCCTTTAACTTTCTCACTTCCCTGCCGGTACGGGGATTTATTAAAGGGTAATCCCTGCCCTCTTCTACGGCCTGCATGAATTGGTCCGTGGCAGCTACTGAAATATTGAAGTTTTCCAGCATTCCCGGCGTATCTTTTGCAGTTATGAAGTCCAGGATATCGGGATGGTGTACGGAAAGAATACCCATATTTGCCCCTCTCCTCCTTCCTCCCTGCTTTATTACCTGGGTGGCTGTATCAAATATTTTCATAAAAGAGACAGGGCCTGAGGCAATCCCACCCGTAGACTGCACTACATCTCCCTGGGGACGCAGGGAAGAGAACGAGAAGCCGGTCCCCCCGCCTGACTGGTGTATAAGAGCCATATGATGCAGTGCCCGGAATATTCCCTGCATAGAATCTTCTACCGGTATTACGAAACAGGCAGAGAGCTGGCCAAGGGGAGTGCCCGCATTCATAAGGGTAGGAGAGTTGGGAAGAAATTCTAAATTACGCATGACCTCAAAGAAAGTTTCCTCCCATTTTTTCGCATCTTCTCCATACTCCTTTTCCGCTTCTGCTATTGTTCCAGCTACTCTTTCAAACATCTGCGCGGGAGTTTCCACGATTTTCCCCTTTTCATCTTTCCTCAGATACCTCTTCTGTAAGACACGCAGTGCATTGAAGGAGAGTTTAAGGTCATCCCTTACCCCCAGAATTTCTTTGCATTCCCTCAGCTCCCTTCTTTTTTCCCGGTAGAGGATGTAGGCACGGGCAATATCCTTAAAACCTGATTCCATCAGAACTTCTTCCACCACATCCTGGATTTCCTCCACGTGAATCCTCCTGGTTTCTTTCCGGTGCAGGCAGGAGATAATCTTTTGCAACAGGCTTCTTATTGCCTGTTCATCCGATCTATTTTGCGTGGATACAAAAGCTTTTTTTAAAGCATTCTCAATACGTGCAGGGGAAAAGTCAGCAATTCTTCCGTCCCTTTTAATAACCTCTTTCACCATATATTAATAATAGCATAAAAATTTTCTTTCAAGGGAGAGGAAGAATTTTAGGTTTTCCTTTCTTCCATTTCCCCTCCTTTACCTCTTGAAAGGTACGCGCCGTATAAAGATAGGTTTTCACCCTTTCCGGGTATATTTCTACCACCCGGAACTGGTGCGGCACTTCGGTCAAGGAGGAGGTGGTGATATAATAGACTCCTTTCTTTTTCCAGAGAAAGTTAGAATGTGCATGCCCGCTTATTACCATTTTAATCTGGGGATTCTTCTGGATACGGTAGGCAAAGTTTTTCCACTGGGGGGAAAGAAGAGTAACATCACGAAACAACATCGCTATTCTTTTGGCTAAGGGGGAAGCATATATAAGCCTATGGGTAAAGAGAATAGCAGGATTCCCGTTTTTTAACCCTTCTTTCATAAATTGCCACTCTTCCCCGGAAGGGTAAATGGAAAAGGTCATGAGCGTCCAGCCATTGATTTCTACAAGATTATTCCTGTTTTTAAAAACTTCGTAATAATATTTACCCTGGTTCTCGTCATAATCGTGGTCCCCCATAAGCACATACCAGGGAGAGTTGAGTGAGGAGAGTATTTCAGCAACTTTTTTCATCTCCCCCCGGCTTCCATTCTGGGTCAGGTCACCTGTATGCACAACCACATCAGGCTTTATTTTGTTTATAAATTCCACCGTGTATTTCAGGATTTCTTCTGAATTCTTTAGGTCAAGCCAGTGCCGGCGGTAGGGTCCCAGATGCAAATAAATTAAGGGAGGAGGGACAGAAGAGGGGGCAACCAGTGATACCTGGGTATCAGAAATCTGGACAATGGTCAGAACAGGCAGGTTCTCCCCAAGAAATACAAGAGGAGAAAATAATAAAAAGATAAGCAGTATCCACCTTTTTATCCCGAGAAAAAGGATACCGCAGCATTTGCCGTGGACGAATACCATTCCCATTGGGGCTTTTGAATTAGCAGCACGGGTCTGCCTGTGCAGCCCTGTTTTATGCAAATTAACTCCGTCCATCCAACCATTAAGCATTAATATTGTATAAGTGTACCATCTTTCTTGGCCTTTCTTACTGCTTTCCCGAATAGGTATATGCTTAAAGGAAGCATAATCAGAGAAAACACCACCAGAAAAGCCCACTCTGGCATCAACATTTTCAGAGAATACCCTTTTAGAAGCGACATTCTCATTCCCTCCAGGACGTGGGTAGTAGGGAGAAAATAGGCTATTTTCTGAAGGCCTTGAGGAAGAACCTTCACCGGATACAACACTCCTCCCAACAGTCCGTTAAGCGTGGAAAACACCCAGGTAAAAGGGTCACCCTTTTTGAATACCATAATAAAGGAAGCCGATATTATCCCTACGCTCGCAAAAGATGTGATGGCCAGGAAAAGGAAAACAAAAGCAGCAATAAAATTTACTGTCAGGTGCACATTAAAGAAAAGCCCGCCTATCAATATGTATAAAATGACGTGGAAAGAAGAGAACAAAAAGTTGTATAAAGAAGAAAACAGTATGAGCAAGGGAATAGGGGTCTGCGTAACCAGGATGGATTCTATGGTGCCCATTATCTGTTCTCTCCGGATACTGGAAGAAAAACTGCCCAGAGATACTCCCAGGTAAGTAGAGAAAGCAATGCCAATGAGAGCGAAGGCAAAATAATTCCCCCCGTATGGCTGAAGCAGGGGAATATTTTTACCAAAGAGCCGGGAAAGGAAAAAGAAGGTAAGAATAGAGAAAAATACTCCCCCTAATTGCAAAAAGAAGGCAAAACGGTAACTCAATGCCTCCAGGAAATCTCTCCTTAAGAAATAGAGAGCTTTTTTAATCACCATAGCCCTTATCCTTTTCAATAATACGTGAGAAGGATTCTTCCAGCGTCAACTCTTTTTTCCTTACCTCAGAAATCTTCCCCCCTTTATCAAGTATTTTCCGCAAAAGTTTATTAAGCTTTTCCTCGGGAAGAATCGCTTCTGCCCTGTACTTTTCCCCTTCGCTTTCGATTATGGAAAGCTTTGTTATGCTCAGGGAAGAAATCCCCCCCGGAATACTAAATTCTAAATAGTACCTTTTATCCCTGGTGATATCCTTTTTTATTTCTCCTGCTTTCCCTACTTTCTTAATTACCCCTTTATCTATAATGGCAATTCTTCCTCCCATTTCTTCTGCCTCGTTTAAATTGTGGGTGGCCAGAAGCACGGTCAAACCATCCTGCGAGGCCCGCTCTTTTACAAATGCCCTCAATTCTTTCGCCATTATAGGATCAAGACTACGGGTAGGCTCATCGAGAATGAGCAGGGAAGGAGAAACCAGGAGCCCCCTGGCCAGGGATAATCGCTGCCTTAGCCCGGTAGAATAGTCTTTCACAGGACGATATATCCAATCTTCCAACCCGGTTAATTCTACCACCTGGTTAACTCTCTCTCTCAATTCTTTCCCGGAAAGATTATTCAACACACCAAAAAACTTTAAATTCTCCCACCCCGAGAGTCTCCAGTAAAAACTCCTTTCTTCATTCACCACGTACCCTATACTCTTCCTTACCTTGTTTTCTTCTCTGAGCACGTCAAAACCATTTACTGTAACTCTGCCTTTATCGGGAAGAAGTAAGGTGGCGATTATTTTGAACAGGGTAGTCTTCCCCGCTCCGTTTGGGCCTATTAATACAAATATCTCCCCCCTGCCCACTTCGAAACTTATGCCTTTTAAAGCCCTCGTGTACTTCTCTTTGAAGGGAGAAAGAAAAAACTGTTTGAAAGTTTTGGGCAAAGGATAATCCTTTACCACTCCTTCACATACTACTGGATTCATTCTCGCAGAGAGGTAGCGCTCCACAGGCGGGGAAGCGGCACCACTTTTCCCACATCCTTCCGCGGAGCAGAATCCTGACTAAAAGTATCCCCATACTTCACCTGGAGATAGGAATATTTCGCTGTCAGGGGTAGAAAATGTAGATTATTCTTCTTTCTTGGAAGAATAGTAACGATAGTAATAGTATCCCCCCTCACTTCTCTCTGCCCTGTTTAATATCACCCCTATTATCTTCGCATTAAGCCGTTCCAGGTGGTTTTTCACCTGCATCCCGGCACGGCGAGAAGTCTGCCCCTGAGAGACTACAAGAATAACACTTCCCACCTCCTGCGCCAATATTCCGGGATCAGAGACCAAGAGTACGGGAGGCGAGTCCAGAAAAACAAAATCGTAATGTTTTTGCGCATATGAGAGTAACTCTCTAAAACGAGGAGTAGTCAATAGTGTACCAGGATTGGAGGTAGTCTCTTCACAAGGAATTACCGAGACATTTTGCAGGGGAGTAGGATGAATTACCTCCTCTATACTCATTTCTCCCCTGAGAAACTTCACCACACCCTTTTCGGGTGAAATATTTAGGTATCTATGTACGGCGGGTTTCCGCAAATCCGTGTCAATAAGCAAAATTTTCTTCCCTATTTCCCCGCAGTACTTACCCAGAAGGAGAAGGATACTGGTTTTACCATCGCCGGGAGCAGGACTGGTCACCAGGAAAGTATTTAAACTACCTTCGGGAGTCTTTATAGCAGAGAAGAAATTAGTGCGCAGGGTTCTAAATGCCTCCTCCACAGCTCCCTCACCGTATCCGTAGTAGTATCCGCCTTTATCCTTTTTCTTAGCTCTTCTCTTCATGGTTGTCGTCTTCCTTATTATTATTTTCTCTATCCCAAAAATCCTTTATATCCTTCACTTTAGGAATCCTTCCCAGAACCTGCACATGGAAATACTTTTCCACTTCCTCAGAATCCCTTATTGTGATATCCATATACTCTCTGACATAGGCCAAACCCACCCCCAGCACCAGCCCCACTACCAGAGAGAAAAGTAAATTCATAGTCTTCTTGGGTCTTACCGGTGCCCCGGGTATCCTGGCCTGATCAATCACCCGTACATTATTTTCTTCCAGCCCCTTGGAAATATCCGCCTCAGCTAACTTCTTGGTGAGCAGGAGGTATATCTCTTCATTGGTCTTCACCTCCTGCTGCAGCAGGTTATATTCTGATTGCTTTTCGCTAAAGTCCTGCGCATCTTTCCGGTAGTCTTTTATGGCCCTACTCAGGGCTTCCTCTTTTGCCTGCAAAGCACGGATATTCGTTTCCAGGTTAACGACACTCTTGTTTATCTCTTCCTCCAGCATCTTTTTCAGTAATTCGATTCCTTCTCTCAACTGCTTTACTGCCGGATAGTTTTCCTTGTAGGTCTGAAGAAGCCCGGAAAGTTCTATTTTTTTATTGGTAAGCTGCGTTTTCAGGTCCTGAATCACAGAATTATCCGGGAAAAAGGAAGAAGCTGCTACAAGCTTTTCTTCCGGCGAAAGCTTCTTTATCTCCTGCAGCTTCACCTCCAGCCCTAATCGCTCTGCCTTGGTAGAGATAAGCTGAGCATTGAATTCTGAAAGCTTCTCCATGTCAATATCCATATTGCCTACTAAGACAACGTTGCGTTTTCTCTTGAACTCTTCCAGTTTTCTGCGTGAATCTGTTAACTCTTTCTTTAATTTAAAAAGTTTATTGGTAAGAAATGCGTATGTATCCTGGAAATTCTTTGTTCTGCTGTACAGGTTCTCTTTTGCGTATGCTTCCGCCATGGTATTGGCAATTTTTGCCGTCATCTTTGGGTCAGAACTATAGGCAGTAATAAATACTATTCCCGGCTGTCTTTCTCCTGCCTGGGCTACACTCACAGAATTCTTTATCCTTGCCGCCAACCTGGCCAGCTTTTCTCCTTTTGCTTCTGGATAAAGCATCTGGGCAGCCCTCTTGGCCACACTCATACTCCGGATAACCTCTGTCTGATTCTGGAAATAATAATAATTATAGTAACCACTTCTTATTATTTCCTCTCCTAAAGTAACTTTTGGTAAAGGTGGCTCAATAAGAATCCGGCAGGTAGCCTTATATAACGGCTTCTGCATTCTGTTGATTGTAAAACCAAGGATCAGGGCTACTATAACAGGAATAATAAAATAGTACTTCCTTTTCAAAAGTACCTTGAGGTATTCGTCGGGTGTTACAAAATTTTCCATTTCAAGTTTTAAAACCAGGAGGTGGGAACATAAATTATATCACCGGGTTTAAGCAAAATATCGCTCTCTTTATTCCCCCTGAGTATCTCCTTTACATTAATAATAATATTTTGTTCCTTGTCATCCTTCCCCCTGATAACCTTAATTTTCCTGGAAGCTCCCTCGGCAAAACCTCCCGCCAGGAGTACTGCCTCAAAAGCCGTCAAACCTTCTTTCCAGGCATAGGAGCCGGGCTTCTTTACTTCCCCCATCACATGTACACTGGGAACTTCTTCACCGCTTACGTAAATTACATCCCCCGGTTTAAGAAGGATATTACCCTTCCAGTTACCCTTTCTCAGTACATTGTAAAGGTCTACGGTCAAGGGGGAACTTTCCTTTCCTTCCTGCGGCTTTCTCATTATTATTATTTTTGCTTTACCACCTTCAGAAGACACTCCCCCTGCCTGGGAAAGAATTTCTAATAAACGGGTTTCTCCCTTCAATACGTAATCACCCGGGTTATTCACTGCTCCCAGAACCATCACCTTCTGGCTATTGTATTCCTTGACCGCGACGAAAATCTGGGGGTCTTTAATAAAGTCTTTTTGATACTTCTCTGTAATCAGCTTCCTGATTTCCTCACAGGTTAACCCGGCAACCTTCACTTCTCCCAGAAGAGGCAACTGAATATTACCCTCGTTGTTTACAGTAGCTTCCATACTTAGTTCGGGATGATTCCAGACAGTAACCTGCAGTACGTCCTTGCTGCCTACCTTGTAGGCAGAGGCAAAAAGGAACAGGGGGAGAGCAATTAACAAAATTACCCCCCATGTCCCTTTTCTTCTCATCTTATATCCCTGCAATCAAATATGAATCTGTGTATTACCTAAAAGCTAACGCTTGCCTTCAAACCACCGGCAACAGTAGAGTAGTGGAAATCATCCCCTGGTTTATTCTTTACATCTACGTATCTGTAAGTAATGCCCACTGAGACCCACTTGCTTAACCGGTAATCAAAGCCAGCCTGGTAAACGTAGAAATTGGACCTCCACCTTTCATCTCTGTCTGCCAGTTTGTCATTGGTGAGAACAATCTCGTCCGGGTATACATTTCTCTGATAAAAAGTACCCAGGTTTATTTTGAAAAGCTTGCTTAGCTTATAGTCATAGTTAACGCCAACTCTCTCCACGGTTGCATACCTATAATTTGTCTCCAGGGTTCTTAATTCAGAATAGTTGTAGAAGGCAACACCTGCGTATTTATCCCGGAAGGTATCCTGTATGCTCTTAGAGTAGTCGAAACTAAGTTTCCCCTTACCTGACTTAGCAGTAAGGTTAACATTCCAATCAACATTTTTTACCGTATCTCTTTCTGCTTCTGTATAATTCCTGTACTCCCAGGAGGGTGCTATCTTCAACTTCCATACATCACTCAGCTTATGGCCCAGTTCCAGCCCCAAACTTAGGGAGTCGTAATCCTTGGCTTCCGAGTCCTTAAAATCGCGCTTCCTGACGGAAGGATTTATGGCCAGGTAAGTTCTGGGGCTAAAGTTGTTCTTCAACTTTAAGTAGGTAGTATGGCCTTTATAATCAGCAAACGGGTCATCGGTAGGGTCTTTAAATCTATCCACCTTATAACCCATTTCCACGCTCCAATTATTTTCCACCTGATATTTTAAGGCAGCGGATGCTGTGTTCTTTCTGTAAACGCGTCCCTCATTCTCCACCCGGCTTTTATCCGGCAGAGCTGTTTCTTCGTAGTCATCTTTGATCCCGATGGAAAAGCGGGGGCCAATATTGTACCTGAGAACACCCTTTGCCAGGTCAGCCTTGTAATTGTAGTCCTTGTCTTTGCTGAAGTAAGCAAAAGTAGGCATATAAGACAACTCTGCGTAAAAGTTCTCCAGCGGTGCCTGGATGGAAAGCCCCGGCCTTACATAAGTAATCCAGCTGCTCTCCTTGTCATCAGCACTCAGGTTAATATTTGTGTTATACTCCGAAGATATATTAAGCGAAGGCTTTATCTTAAGCCCTGCCCCCTGTGCATAAAAAGATACCAGAAGGAGACATAAGCCTAACAGAACACCTGTTCTCCCTTTCTTTCCCATTTTTTCCCTCCTTTTTCCCATCCTTAAAATTTAAAATATAGGAGACACCGCACTCACTGGAGTTGATTCTGGCACGTAGGTAGGAGTCTCTCCCACCCATTTCTCAAGAATCCTCAAAACCTCTTCCAGAGTCAACTTTTTGCTCCTATTTCCTTTGCCATCGATGCCAAGCACATCATAGAGATCACCCAGGGTAAGAGGAAATTCGTAATCCCAGCCGTATGCCGGCTCCATGCCTAATGAAGACAGCAAACTGCCGTAATCTTCCACGGTAGCTGCAGGAGGCAGGTCACCTTCCATCCCGAGCACCCTTACCAGAAGCATAGCAAACTCGCCCTGAGTAATTTTTTCGGCTGAAAAAGCCGGGGCTATTATCGTACCCAGCAGAAATAAAACTAACCCTAAAATTACACCGCTTCGCATCGTGTCCCTCCTTTCTCAAGACAATAATACCACATCCACTCTAAAATCCAAAAATTGAACGCTCTTTTCAGAATCCCTCAACCCTTAAGATAACTCAAATCAGGTCTTTTGTCAAGAGGTGCAATCACATTTTCCCCAATTGCGGATAAAAATAAGGGAGGCCGGAAAATACCAGAGGTGATCATTTGAAGGATTCCAATACATAATTGTATACAATTTCCCTGTCCCAGTCACCTTTTAAGCTTGCTTCTCGCTTTACTGATTATATCGCCTAAGCCCTTTTCTTCCTGCAATTTCTTCTTGAAGTCCTCCCACTCTTTTTCAAAAGCAGTAATGGCTTTTAGCATTTCTTTTTTATTGGTGAGAAAAATATCTTCCCATATCTCTACCCCACCCCTGGCTATACGGGTGGTGTCTAAAAAACCTTCTCCAACCAGAGAGCAGAATTTATCAGGCAGAGAGTTGGTCAAGGTAAAGGCAACAAAATGCGGGAGGTGGCTGGTGTAGGCAACTATATGGTCATGTTCCTGCGGGGAAGTGGAGATTACCCTCATTCCCACACTTTCCCAGAACTTCTTCAAGAAATCTATGTTTTCTTCCTTTTCCTGGCAGGCAGGAGTAATAAAACAAATAGAACCAGGGAAAATGTCCGGCTTAGCTGCTTCCATTCCCTGCTTTTCCGAACCACAGAAAGGATGGCTGCCGATAAAGGTGTAAGAAGGCGGGAGAAAACCGCTTATCTCTTCCGCTAACCAGGACTTGGTACTTCCCATATCTGTTATAAGGATAGCAGGGGAAAGACGGGGAAGCAGAGCTTTCAACACCCCCGGGATACTTCGTACGGGAATGGAAAGGATTAAAATGTCAGTATCGGCGGGGGGGTACTCTACTGCCTCATCGATTATGCCCAGGCTCTCTGCGGTCTGCAGCTTTTTCTTGTTTCTTCCCAGGCCCAAGATTTTTATACGCGGGGATTTTCTTTTCAAGGCAAGCGCCAGGGAGCCTCCCATAAAACCCACACCAAAGATGGCCACTTTTTTCATTTTTCTTTTTTTCTTTCCGTGGCAATAGCAAATCTTTTTATCCCCGCCTCTCTGGCCAGGTCCATTACCTTCACCACTTTGCCATACCGCACATCCTTGTCCGCCTGGATAATGAGAAGCGGCGAAGAGTAGCGAAGCGACTCCCGGTGCAGGATAAGGGGAAGCTGGTCCCAGGAGATTGGCTTATTCTCCAGGAAAAGCAGGTTGTCGTATGTAAGAGTAATATGAATCTCGCTTTTTTCTTTCTTCCAGGCAAACCCTGAGGCAGGCAGTTTTATCTTTACCCCGGGCAGGATAAGAAAAGAAGAGGAAAGCGCGAAGAAAATCAGCAGGATAAAGACTACATCCACTAAAGGAGTGAGCTCAGGCCAGATAATAAAATTGCGCCTCTCTCTCATACGGGGCCTTCCGAAGTTTCTATTATCTCCACCACATTTCTAGAGGCAAGCTCCATCTCCTGCACCAGGGCCCGTACCCGGGCAGTAAAATAGTTATAGGCTACCAGGGAGGGAATGGCAATCAGCAGCCCGAAAACAGTGGTGAGAAGAGCCTCCCAGATACCACCTGCCAGGGTGCCCGGGTCAACCTGCCCCCCTGCACTCTCTATGGCAGCAAATACGCGCACCATCCCTGATACGGTGCCCAGAAGACCGAGAAGGGGAGATATGGCAGCCAGCGTAGCCAGAACACCCAGAAATTTCTCAAGCTGCGGTATTTCCTCGGTTATCTGGGTTTCCATCGCTTCTTTTATCACTTCCCTGCTGCGGTCATGGTGTATAAGACCTGCTTTTACTACCCGGGAAAGAGGCAAATTATAGTTCTCGCAGAATTCTATGGCTTCAAGAATCTTGCCCCGGGTAATAAATTCTTTTATTTTTTCAATGAAAGGCAGCCGGTAAATCGCTTTCTGGGAAAGGGAGATTACTCTCTCAATGATAACGGCAAGAGATAAGATTGAGCAGAAAAGAAGAGGATACATAAGGTATCCTCCCCTTACAATAAAATCCCACATTTTTAAATACTCACTATCTTATTTAGGGTTCTCATCTTCTACTTTCCTCCAAATTATACCATTATTTATGTTGTATCTCTTCTCATTAATTCCTGTAGTTTCTTCAACAGGTTTTTTTCTTCTTCACTCCCTTTTGCCACACGCTTTATTTCTTCCTGCAGTTCTCTGATTTTTTTACGGGTGCGCTGTTCTTTTATCTTTCTCAGGCAATCATTGCATTCCTTCTCCGGGTCAGAGTGGGGAATGCCCCTCAATAGAAGTGCAGATACGTATTTTTTTTCTTTCTCTTCCAGGCTCTCTAAAAAAGCGGAGAGGGAAAAGGTGCTTTCTCTTTTTTCCTTAAGCAGGGCAAAAATGCGGGAAATAGCCGGGTCTTCTATTTCCTCCAGGGGCAACTCGGCAAAAATTTTATCTCTGACAGAAGGGAAATTTAAAAAGAGGGAAAGGAGATATTGCTCCTCCGGATTGGCCAGCAAGGTGAAAGATTCGGTAACAGCAGACCATTTCTTCTTTCTGAAACTCTTCCAGGCATCCTTGAGAACGGAGACATCAATATTCAATAATTCTGCCCCCCGCTGAATCAGGGTATCCCGCATCCATACATCCTTCAGGTCCTGCCAGAAATAAAAACATCGTTCCATAATCTTTCTCGTATTTCCCCCTTCTTTTTCTTTCAGCCTGTTAAAGTAAAATTCGAAACCATCCTGGGCACTTTCCAGAAGTTGCAGGAGTTTATCTTTGCCCTTGTGTTTGAGATAGGAATCCGGGTCATCGCCGGAAGGGAGCACCACCACTCCTACCTTTATCCCCTCATTCCAGAGGGATTCCAGGGCTCTTAAACTGGCATCCTGTCCTGCTTCATCCGGGTCGTAGAGAATAATCACCCTCTCCGCAAATCTCCGCAGGAGGGAAGCCTGATAGGGAGTAAAAGAAGTCCCCAGAGAAGCACAGACATTTTCAATCCCTGCCTGGTACAGGGCCAACAAATCCATGTACCCCTCTACGAGTATGGCTGTTTTCTTTTTTGCAATTTCTCCCCGGGAAATATTCAGTCCGTAGAGAATCGTACCCTTCTCAAATATAGGAGTTTCAGGAGAGTTCAAGTATTTCGGTTCTCCTTCCCTCAGCATTCTGCCGCCAAAACCGGTAACTTTTCCTGAAAGGTTAAAAATGGGGAACATTACCCTATCCCAGAAGTAGGGAAATATTCTTCCTTCTTTCTCCAGGGCTAACCCGGTCTTGAGAAGATTGGCATCACTTCCTGCCTTTTTCCTCAATTCGTTGAACCAGGCTCTTCCGGAGGGTACGTATCCCAGAGAAAACTTTTTCAGCGTTTCCGGGGTTATCCCTCTTTCTTTCAGGTAATCGTATGCTCTTTTTCCCGGGGGGGAAAGAAGAAAATTATGAAACATCCGGCAGGCCTCACCCAACAATTTGTAAAGGGAAAGAGTTCGGATATCTTCTCTCCCCATTCTTATTCCCAGTCTTTCTGCCAGGATTTTTACGGCTTCCCTTCTCTCCACTTTCTCCTGCAGCATGATGAAGTTGATAACATTTCCTCCTGCTCCGCAACCAAAGCAGTGAAATATCTGCTTTTCAGGAGATACGGTAAAAGAAGGCTTTTTTTCCAGGTGAAAAGGGCAGTTTGTCCTGTAATTCTTGCCCGCTTTCTTCAAGGGATAGTAGGAGGAAATCACCTCCACTATATCTGCCCGGGCAAGTATCTCATCTATTATTGAAGGCATATTGTTTTAAGCTCTAAACACAACACCATGTGCAACTTTTAAGGTTGACTGTCCGGAAAATGCCCTGCCCGTCCCTCCTGATCTCCATTGTTCCCGAGGCATGTCGGGGCGCCTATCACTCCACATCTATCTCATATCCTCCCTAACTACTCACCACTATCTACACCCGCTACTGTTCACTGCTTTCTCAGTCTATTGTCCAATTCCCACTGCCACGGCTATGGCTCGTTTTTTTTCGTGCGAAATGCTCAGCTTAATGGAGCAAATATTGTTCTCCTCCGCCATGGCCCTGGCTTTGCCTTTCAGATTTACTTCCGGTTTGCCTCCCCGGGAAATAATTTCTATGTCTTTATAGCATAGGGTTCCGATAACTTTGCTCACCGCTATTTTCCCTGCCAGTCTGCCTGAGACATGTACGGGATTAAGAGAGAGAAGTTCTCCGGGGCGGAAAATTCTTTCAATAAACTTTCTGCCGAACTTTTTGATGGTATCTTCTATACGTGCTACTTCTACGATAAATATTCCCACATCTTCTATCTTCATTCCACAAACTTCAGGGGAGCATAATCCTCGTAGCGATGGAAGGAATAAGCGGAAAAAGGCGTGGAAGTGGAGAGTTCTTTTGCATTAGTGTAACTCGCCGGGAGATAAACTGAGTAGTTATACCTGCATACGGCAAAAGTCCACTCGCTGCCTACCCGGGGCGGCGGTACTGTTTCTTTAAAAGCAGTAAAAGGTATGGCTACCTCCAGAACCCATTTTTCATCCTTATCCTTCCAGTTTTCCAGGGTTCCATACACTTTCACCGCGCTTTTAAGATTAGACTCGTACCTCTTGGAAAAGGCAAAGGAACGGGAACCTCTCCGGGGTATTATCAAGTCCAGGACCACATTCTTAGGGCTGAATTCGAATTCATAATAAGCAGGGTTATTCTTGTCCGGCTTGATAAATAATTCCAGCACATCTTCTGTCCAGAGTTTTCCGTCGTGTTCCGTAATTGTCGCCCAGATATCCTTATCCTGGGCCTCTATTCCTATGTAGAGAAACTCGTCATCCCATAATAAGCGTGCCACGGTCCTGGATACAGCCGGCTTGATTTCATCCTTGGGACTTTTTCGCAAAAGGTAAAAAGTATCTATAACGTCCGCGGATTTCCACGCTTTTTCATCCAGCTTGCCGTCTATTGTTATCTTGCCTGTCACTTTGCGGCAAAGATACGGTTTTTTCCCTTCTTCTTGCTTGGGAGTAGGGGGCCGAAAGATTTTAATAAAACCAAGATTAAATAAAGAAACACCCACAATTAAACAAATAAAAACCCACTTTTCTTTTTTCATTTCATCCCTCCTTGTTTCTTCTAATATTATAGCCGCTTTTTTTCTCTTTTCAACCTGTGTTAAAATTCGGCAGGAGGGTTAAGCCATGGCAACTGCAATTAAAAAGTATGCCCGGGAAATTAAGTCAGGCAAGGCAAAATTACTCTTCCCCTACCAGGGAGGCGGCAAAGGCACAATTCTTGACCCCTCCTCGCCGGAAGTACCGCTTGACATACTGGGATTTGGTATCTATGACCTCAAGGAAGGACCCTTCCAAAGGGAAACGGGGGACAGGGAAATAGTGTTGGTGCCACAGGAAGGGTTTTTCAGGATAGAGGTGGAGGGTAAGGCATGGGAAGGAGACAGGAAGGGAGGGCCGTTTTCCCCTCCCTACGGAGAAAGCAATGCTTCTGCCATTTACGTGGGAAGTGATTCCCGCTTTACCCTGAGCGGAGAAGGAGAGGTGATATTTTATAGTGCACCCGCTTTAAAAGACCTCCCGGCCTGCTTTGTTCCCAAGGGGAGTAAAAAATACGCTTCCCGGGGAGAAGCCTTCTGGAGAAGAGACGTGGTAACCCTGGTAACCCCGGGTAATGAAACAAGCAATCTTACCGTAGGGGAAACCTATTCCCCTCCCGGCCTATGGTCAGGCACCCCTCTGCATATACACGATTTTGATGACCCATCCGGTAACCAGTCAGACCACGAGGAGGTTTACTACCACATTTCCCGCTTCAAAGGCGAAGAAATAGGTTCTTATCCTGTGCAGCTGGTATTTGACAAAGACCTGGACATCTGGCTTTCCTTTATAGTGAGAGATAAAAGCATAATTGTCTTACCGGGCGGTTGTCATCCGGTAGTAGCTTCTCCCGTTTCAGATATAATCTACGGCTGGGGGATGGCGAACCATGGCAAGCCCCCGGTTCTCTACGATTTACCCGAGTTTGCTTACCTCAAAAAGGTGGAAAACTTGCTGGGACAAATAAAGGAGAAAGTCCCTCTTTCCCAGATAGAATTGCTCCCCGAGTATAAACTGCTGCCAGATATCGGCAAAAAGGTACTGGAACTTATCTTGCGGGAAGAAAAGTTGCTCAGGGAAGATGAAACCTCTTCCTGAGAAACCATTCTAAGGTAAGAAACAGGAGAATTAAGAGATAGAAGAGGAGGGCGGGTGCTCTCGGCGTACTAAAGACGTTTTTCCCTTTTTTTGTCGTTATCCGGGCATCCACATAATCCGGCGAAGCAGCCGGAGAAAAATATTCCCCCCCGGTCTGAAGCGCAAGTTCCCGCAAGAATTCCTCTTTTAACGAGGTGTCTTTCCATTCTATGAAAGGGTCCCCGTAATAAAATTCCCCACTTCTTTCCCCCTCCGGAGTAATTACCTGAAAGGTATATTTGCCTGTGTGCCGGGGAGAAAAGACAGCAGAAAACATATAGGGGGCAGAAGGGAGAAGTCGAAAAGGATAACTTTTCTTCCCTTGCAGAATCTTTCCTTTTAAATCCCGGGAAGCACCACCTCTTTCCTTTTTCCCCGCTTTTACCATTACCTTAACTTTCTCTCCTTTCAAGTAGTAATCCTTATCAGTGTAAACAATGTAGCCTTCTTCTATGTTTTCTCGCGCGGGCACAAAGTATTCGAATATAGAGAGCCAGAATGTAGAGTAGGGAACTTCTTCTTTCAATTTCCATCTCCAGGTGGAAGGGGTGCCCAGCAAAAAGACTTTGCCTTTTCCGTATCGCAACAGTCCCCCTATGGGTAACCTGTTACCCTGGTAAGAAATCTTCAAGAGAGGTAATCCACCCGGGGAAATGCGGGTAAAGAGCAAGGCCCCCTGGACAGGAGGCAGGTTGCTGCTACTTAAAGCAGAAAACATGGGATGATTCTTGCCTTCCGGGGTGAAAGCAAGGGGAAATTGGCGGGGAGACCATCCTTTCAATCCCTGCAAAGGCAGAATCTTCTCCCATTGAGATGGTGCCTGCAAAGGGAACGAATTATTATCCCCTATAATTATTACGCCTCCTCCTTCCTCCAGCCAACTCTTTACTCTCTCCCAGGGAGGGAGTAAGGGAGAAGGAAGCTGACAAATTATCAGAAGCGAGAGGTCCTCTGTGCCGGGAAACTTTTCCCCCAGGAACACCTTCTCCCCGGCGCGGATATAATACTTTAGTTGGTAAGAGGGATTATCTTCCAGCAGTTTTTTCAAGTATTTCACCTCCCAGGAGATTCTGCCTGCCATAAGAAATACTTTTGCCCTTTCCCTCATCACCAGCAGATGAAAATTTCTCCGGTTATCATCCGGAAGAGAATCTCCTGCCACGGGTGAAACTTCAAATTGCAATAAGTGCTTGCCCTGCTTAAAAAACGTGTGATTGAAGAGTAAATTGTTTTTCCCCCTGCCAAGCTCTACCTTCTTTTTTGCTATAACTTTGTCCTTCTCTTTTACTATTAGCGCGGTAGAAACTTTCCTGCCCAGGGAATTAGCCACCTGTACCTCCAGGGTAAAGTTTTCCCCCGGAGAAACCATCCTCTTGCCGCTAATCGCCTCAATGCGGATGTCTGGATAATTCTCGTTACCTCCTATTCCCAGAGTATAGACGGGAAAAGAGGGAGAATCCTTAATGGGAGAGGTGGCATTACCATCGGAAATAAGGAACACTGCATCAACGTTGTTTTTTCCCACATTACGCAGGGCACTGTCAATATCTGTCTCCTTCCCTGTGGCCTGTAAATCTTTTAACTCTTCTTTTTTTACCTCTTTCAACCCGGGAGAAATAGTGAAGAGATGCACCTCGAATCTCTTCCTCAGAGAAGGAAGCATCTCCTGCAAAAATTTTTTTGCGGTAAAGAACCTGCTCCCGGGAAACTCCGGGTCTCTAATAGACATGCTCAAGGAATTATCAATGAGAACTGCTAACTTTCCCTTGCTTTTCCTCTCAAAAATAAAAATGGGCGATAGAATAAGTATCAACAGGAGAAGGAAAGAAATAAATCTAAGCATCCAGAGCCG
>Ga0256830_1001301_pt1 | contig 17802 bp, 12 predicted proteins | sample 128326metaG_FD_190537 | JGI IMG/M metagenome (GOLD analysis project Ga0256830, IMG submission 190537) | Hydrothermal vent microbial communities from Lau Basin, Pacific Ocean - 128-326 | ecosystem: Environmental > Aquatic > Marine > Hydrothermal vents | place: Pacific Ocean: Lau Basin | collected... | reverse complement strand
GAGATCCCAGGCGTTGCGTGCGAGATGGACGAGGCGGCCGTCGCGGTCAGTGGCGAGGCTCGCCCGCTTGGCGGCGACGAAGGCCTCCCGCGTCCGCTCGTCCGGCGGCCAGCACCAGCGCGCGGTCACGTAGGGCGCCGCTTCGAACTCGACCGGCAGGTCGTATTCCGCGGCGAGCCGCGCCCGCAGCACGTCGAGCTGCAGCGGCCCCACGACGCCGACGATCCAGTCGGCGCCCAGGAGCGGCCGGAACACCTGGGTCACCCCCTCCTCGGCCATGTCGGCGAGTGCCTTCTTCAGATGCTTGGCGCGCATCGGATCGCCGAGGCGCACCCGCATCAGGATTTCGGGTGCGAAATCGGGGATGCCGGTGAAGCGGAGTTTCCGTCCCTCGCTCACCGTGTCGCCGACCCGGAGCTGGCCGTGGTTGGGCAGGCCCACGATGTCGCCGGCGCAGGCCTCCTCGGCGAGCTGGCGATCCTGGGCGAAGAAGAAGATGGGGGCGGCGACGGTGAGCGGCCGGCCGTCGCGGAGATTGCGCAGCTTCATGCCGCGCCGGAAGCGCCCCGAACAGAGGCGCACGAACGCCACGCGGTCGCGGTGGCGGGCGTCCATGTTGGCCTGCACCTTGAAGACGAAGCCCGTGACCTCGTTCTCGCCGGGCTCCACCGCTGCGGGTTCGGCCGGCTGGGCACGGGGCGGCGGCGCGTGCTCGGCGATCGCCTCCAGGAGCGCGCGCACGCCGAAGCTGCGCAGCGCGCTGCCGAAGAAAACCGGTGTCAGATGCCCCTCGAGATAGGCGGTGCGATCGAAGGCGGGCAGGGCTTCGCGGGCGAGATCGAGCTCCTCCCGGAGCCGCGCCGCGGCCCCCTCGCCGATCCGCCCGACCGCCGTTTCGAAGTCACATTCCACCTCCGGCAGGGGCTCGCGCTCGGGGTCGAACAGCAGCACACCTCCGTCGGCGATGCGAGCGACGCCCCGGAAGTCGCGCCCCATGCCGATCGGCCAGTTCACGGGCGCGGTGTCGAGGGCGAGCCTGTCGGCGATCTCGTCCAGAAGCTCGAGCGGTTCGCGGGATTCGCGGTCGAGCTTGTTGACGAAGGTCATGATCGGGATGTCGCGCAGCCGGCAGACCTCGAACAGCTTCAGGGTCCGGGGCTCGATGCCCTTGGCCGCGTCCAGCACCATCACCGCGCTGTCGACGGCGGTCAGGGTGCGGTAGGTGTCCTCGGAAAAGTCCTCGTGACCGGGGGTGTCGAGGAGATTGAAGCGCCGTCCGGCATGCTCGAAGGTCATCACCGAGGTGGTGACCGAGATGCCGCGCTTGCGCTCGATCTCCAGCCAGTCCGAGCGCGAGCGCCGGCGCTCGCCGCGGGCGCGGACCTCGCCCGCGAGATGGATGGCGCCGCCCAGCAGCAGCAGTTTCTCGGTAAGCGTGGTCTTGCCCGCGTCCGGGTGGGAGATGATGGCGAAGGTCCGGCGCCGCGCGGCGGCCTCCGCCACGGCGTTCCCTGGGCTCGATGTCACCGGCGACGACTCCGTGAAGGCGATCGCCCGCAGCGGGCGGGCGTGGGCAGGAGATGGCGCGGATCCCCCCGCGGCACAAGGGGGCGGCGCCGGAGAACCCGACCCGCGGCGGATCTTCCTGTGCGCTATGGTCGCAGTGGACCGCAACGGCTCTGGGCCCGGGCCCGATCGGTTCCTATTATTCCTTCCGTGATGAGCGGGAAGGACGACATCGATCCTCGCGCGACGCGGACACGGCCACCGCGGGCGCTGGTCCTGGCGGTGGTCCTGGCGCTCCTCCTGCACCCCTTCCTCGTCGCCAGCGGCTCGGCGATGCCGGCGGCGCGCGAGGATCTGGTGCCGGTCTGTACCGGCAGCGGCCTCGTCTGGGTCGATCCGGCGAATCCGGCGGTTCCCTACATGCCGCGACCGCCGGCCGGCAAGGCGGGACTTCACCTCTGCTGTTTCCTGGGTGGCCAGCAGGCGGCGCTGACGCAGCCCGCATCCACCGTTCCCTTCTTCCATCCCACCGTGCGGCGGCCTCTCCTTCCGGTCGCTTCCGTTCCCGCCGGGCCGCCGCCGCTCGATACCGCCTCCGCCCGCGGGCCTCCCTCGGTCTGAGACGCCCGAGTGGGAGGCGGAACCGCCGGTTCCCCTTCCCTCCGTTCTCCACGCCGTTCCGTCTGCATGTCCGGAGGGAGAGACCATGCAGCGCAAGTACGTCTATGCGGTGGCCGCCGTACTGCTGGCGGCACTCACCGGGATGAGCGCCTGGGAGTTCTACGCCGCCCGCGAGGCGGCGCGCGAGGCGAGCGAGCGCCAGTCGGCCGCCGCTTCCGTGCGTCGCGATACCATCGGCGGCAGTTTCACCCTCACCGACCACACCGGTCGCCGGGTGAGCGATGCCGATTACCGGGGCAAGTTCCTGCTGATCTTCTTCGGCTACACCTATTGTCCGGACGTCTGTCCGACGGCCATGGCCAACGTGAGCCTGGTCATGGAGCGGCTCGGCAGCGACGCGGAGGAGGTCCAGCCCCTCTTCGTCAGTGTCGATCCCGAGCGGGACGACCCGGCCGAACTCGCCGATTTCGTCGGTCAGTTCGATCCCCGGATCGTCGGTCTCACCGGCTCACCGGCGGAGATCGCCGAGGTCGCCCGCAAGTTCCGCGTCTACTACCGCAAGGTCACCGCCGAGGAACTGGGAGGCGAGGCCTCGGACGGCGACGACGACTATTTGATGGACCATTCGGCCTACGTCTACCTGATGGGGCCGGACGGCGGGTTCATCGAAGTCTTCACCCACACCGAGGACCCGGCGGAGGTCGCCCGCGCGATCCGCGAGGCGATCCGCAGCCGGCCCAGCGCATGATGCGAGGTCACCGATGAAAGGCTTTCGTAAACTGTCGCTTCTGTTCGTCGTGGCGCTGCCGTTCCTCGCGGATCCCGCCGCCCCGGCGGCCGCCACCGAAACGTTCCGCGCCGACGGCATTCTCGTGCGCGACGTCTGGGCGCGGGCCAGCAAGGTCCGCAACAGCGCCGCCTACATGACCATCACCAACGAAGGCGAGGAGGCCGTCCGTCTCGTAGCCGTGTCCACCCCGATCGCCAAGCGCGCCGAGCTTCACACCACCCGTATCGAGGACGGGGTGATGAAGATGCGGCCCGTCGAGGCGATCGAGATCGGTCCCGGCCAGACGGTGCGGCTCGAACCGGGCGGCCACCACGTGATGCTGCTCGGACTCGCGGGACCGCTTCGGGTCGACGACCGTTTCGACCTCACCCTCGCTTTCGCCGACGGTACCGAGATCGACGTCGCGGTTCCCGTTCGCGAGGCTGCGGCCATGGGGATGAAGATGGACATGGACATGGGCAAGATGAAGATGGACATGGGCAAGATGAAGATGGGCGAAGGCATGGCCGGGGGAGGCGAGACGGGCATGAAGGGCTCCGCCGACTGAGCTCCGAGCGGGGACCCTGCCGCGAGGCGCGGTCCCCGGCCCCCCGCAGCGGCCTCGACGGCGGTTCCGGGCCGGGGTAGATCTCGACGCGAACATCCGCCCGAGGTCGCCGGCCCGGAATCGCAATGAGCCTCGCTCCCTTCGTCCATCTGCGCGTCCGTTCCGCCTTTTCCCTGCTGCAGGGATCGGTTCGCCACGCAGAGATGGTGGCCGCCTGCCGCGAACGGCGCATGCCGGCGGTGGCGGTCACCGACGACACCAACCTGTTCGGCGTCATGCCCTTCTGCGCCACCGCCGCCCGGGCGGGCATCCAGCCGATCGTCGGCGCGCTCGTGCCGCTCGATACGGGGGATGCGAACGGTCGCCGCAACGGCCGCCGGACGAGCGAGGAGCATCTGCTGCTGCTGGTGCAGAACGAGGCCGGCTACCGCAATCTCTGCCGGCTGCTGAGCGACGCCTATCTGGGAACCGACGAGGCCGCGCGGCCGCGGCTGAGCGTCGATGCGCTGCTGGCCGCTTCGGAGGGGCTGCTGTTGCTCACCGGGGGCGCCTTCGGACCGCTGGGCGGTCTCCTTCGCCGGCGCGAGGAGGACGCCGCGCGCGAGCTGCTGCGGCGCCTGCGGGAGGGATTTCCGGGCCGGCTCTACATCGAGCTGCAACGGCACGGGCTCGAGGAGGAGGAGGCGACCGAGGAGACCTTCCTCGAATGGGCCTATGCCCTCGATCTGCCGATCGTGGCGACCAACGACGTCCATTTCCTGGACGAGGGGATGTACGAGGCGCAGCAGGCGCTCCTGTGCATCGGCGCCGGTACCACCCTGGACGATCCCGAGCGGCCGCGCCTCACTCCCGAACACCGTTTCAAGACGGCGGAGGAGATGGCGCGGCTCTTCGAGGACCTCCCGGAAGCCGTCGCCAACAGCCTCGTGATCGCCCGCCGCTGCGCCTATGCGGCACCGACACGCCCGCCCATTCTCCCCCATTTCCCGACCGGGGAAGGGCGCGACGAGGCGGAGGAGCTCCGCATCCGGGCGCGGCAGGGGCTCGAACGACGGCTCGAAGCCCACGTGTTCGCGCCCGATGCCGGGGAGGAGGAACGCGAACGCGCCGCAGCTCCCTACCGGGAACGGCTCGAATACGAGCTCGACGTCATCGTCCAGATGAAGTTCCCGGGCTACTTCCTGATCGTCGCCGATTTCATCCAATGGGCCAAGGATCGGGGCATTCCGGTCGGACCCGGGCGCGGTTCGGGGGCGGGGTCGGTGGTCGCCTGGAGCCTCCGCATCACCGATCTCGATCCGCTGCGCTTCGGCCTCCTGTTCGAGCGCTTTCTCAACCCCGAGCGGGTGTCGATGCCCGACTTCGACATCGATTTCTGTCAGGACCGCCGGGACGAGGTGATCCGCTACGTGCAGCGGAAATACGGCGTCGACCGGGTGGCCCACATCATCACCTTCGGCAAGCTGCAGGCCCGTGCCGTGCTGCGGGACGTGGGCCGCGTGCTCGGTCTTCCGTTCGGCCTCGTCGATCGGATCTGCAAGCTGGTGCCCCACAATCCGGCCAGCCCGCCGAGCCTCGACCAGGCACTCGAGATGGAGCCGCGTCTGCGCGAGTACCGCGACCGCGATCCCAACGTCGCCCGCATGATCGACATCGCCCGCCGGCTCGAAGGCCTGCCGCGCCACGCCTCCACCCATGCCGCCGGCGTGGTGATCGGTGACCGCCCGCTGACCGAGCTCGTGCCCCTCTACCGCGATCCCCGCTCCGACATGCCGGTCACCCAGTTCGACATGAAGGACGTGGAGAAGGCGGGACTGGTCAAGTTCGACTTCCTCGGTCTCACCACCCTCACCATGCTGCGGCTGGCCCAGGATCTCGTGCGGGCGCGCGGCGTGGAGCTCGATCTCGAGAAGCTGGGGCTCGACGATCCGGCAACATACGCCCTCCTCGGTCGGGCCGAGACGGCCGGCGTCTTCCAGCTGGAATCGAGCGGCATGCGGGATGCCCTCAAGAAGCTCCGGCCCGACTGCTTCGAGGACATCGTCGCCATGGTCTCCCTCTACCGGCCGGGGCCGATGGACAACATCCCGCGCTACATCAACGTCAAGCACGGGATCGAGCAGGCGAGCTATCTCCATCCTGCGTTGGCGCCCATCCTCGAGGAGACCAACGGCGTCATCATCTACCAGGAACAGGTGATGGAGATCGCCAAGCAGCTCGCCGGCTACAGCCTGGGCGGCGCCGATCTGCTCCGGCGGGCCATGGGCAAGAAGATCAAGGCCGAAATGGACGCCCAGCGGGAGGTGTTCGTGCGGGGCGCGGCGGAATGCGGCATCCCTGAGGATCGGGCCGCCGCCATCTTCGAACAGGTGGCGAAATTCGCCTCATACGGGTTCAACAAGAGCCACGCGGCGGCCTATGCGCTGCTCGCCTATCAGACCGCCTATCTCAAGGCCAACCACCCGGTCGAGTTCTACGCCGCGGTGCTGACCATGGAAATGGCCAACCAGGACAAGCTCGCGGCATATCGCCAGGAGATGCGACGCCAGGGCATCCCACTCTATCCGCCCGACATCAACACTTCCGCCGATCGCTTCCTGGTGGAGGACGGTGCGGAGGGAGCAGGCGTCCGTTACGCGCTGGCTGCCCTCAAGGGCGTGGGGATCCAGGCGGTGCGCGCCATCGTCGCCGAGCGCGAGCGCGGCGGGCCGTTCGCCGATCTGTTCGATCTGGCGGCCCGGGTGGGGACGCGGATCCTCAACCGGCGGCTCCTCGAGGCCCTGGTGCGGGCGGGGGCCTTCGACCGGCTGGAGCCCAACCGGCGACGGCTGTTCGAGGCGATCGAGGCGGCGCTGCGCTATGCCCAGGCCTGGGCGGCGTGCGAGGAGGATCAGCAGGCGAGCCTGTTCGGCGGCGAGGTGATCCGCCCCCGGCGGCCCGAGCTTCCCGAGTGCGACGACTGGAGCCAGCTCGAACGTCTGCGCGAGGAGGCGAGCGTGGTCGGCTTCTATCTCTCGGCCCATCCCCTCGACGCCTATGCCTCCGAGCTCGAACGGCTGGAAGTCGTCTCCGCCGCCGCCCTGTTCGACGATCCGGCGGCCTTCGAGGGGCAGCGGGTGCGTCTCGCCGGGGTAGTGATCGGCAAGCAGGAGCGCACGGGGGGGCGCAGTCGCTACGCCTTCGTCCAGCTTTCGGACGCCAGCGCCCAGTTCGAGGTGACGGTGTTCGCGGATCTGCTCGCCCGCAGCCGCGAGCTTCTGGAGGGACAGGCGCCGCTGCTGATCGAGGCGGACGCGCGGGTGGACGGCGGCGAGGTCAAGCTCGTGGCGCAGCGGATCGAACCGCTCGAACTGCGCGCCGCTGCCGGCGGCGCCCTGGAGCTGCGGGTGACCGAACCCGCGACCCTGGCGGCGCTCGCCCGCATCGTGGAGCGCGGAGCCGGGAGAGGCCTGCGGCTGCGTCTCCTGCTGGTGACCGCCGGCGGCGAGGAGGTGCTGGTGGAGCTGCCCGCGGATTGGGTCCTGCCCTGGCCGAACCGCCCGGACGTCGAGCGGCTGCCGGGCGTCGCCGCCGTGCGCGACGCGCCGGCGCTGCATTGAGCGCGGGGAGAACAGTGGTCCGCCGGGGCGTTCGCGGTCGCGGTGGGCCGCCTTGACAAGCCCCCGGCCGCTACCTATTCCTCCGCTCGTCCCGGCTTGGGGGATAGTTTAACGGTAGAACTCTCGGCTCTGGACCGAGCAGTCCTGGTTCGAATCCAGGTCCCCCAGCCAGCCGGACGATCGGCAATCCCGTGTCGCGGGACTACCGGACGGCCGCACCGGACCCACGCGACCGGTCCGGCCCGCGCTCGGACGCGGATCAGCTGTCGCCGTCTTCCTCCGATTTCGCCACCACGCTCTTGAGCCGCAGCCGTTCGCGCGACTTGACGCCGAGGCGGGGCGTCGGGCCGGTGTTGGCGGCCGGTCCGGCGGCAGCGGAAAGCGCGGGCGATTCTTCCTTCTGCTCGCGCTGACCCGGCGGTGGTGGCACCCGCGCCTGCTCCGCCGCTGCGCTGCTGGTGGTCACGGCGAGGGACAGCGCGACTTCGCGCAGCCGTTCCGCCGACACCTCGTTGGGTGCCTCCACCGCCGGAGCGGGCTCCGCGGCGCTCGTTTCCTGCTCCTGGAACATGGCTTCGGCGTCGGCCACCGTCAGCTTCAGGCGCGCGAGCTGCTCGAAGAATTCCTCCCGCGCCGCCGGCGGCAGCCGGTCCACGGCGCGCTCGGCCACCAGCCGTTCGGCCTGGGCGAGCACGTTGCGCGCATGGACGGCCTGGCCGGAAGCCTTGACGTTGCCGGCGAGCATCTGGGCGAGGGATTTGGTCGCGGGCTGGAGCAGCGGGAGCAGTTCCGCCGCGCTCTGCGGCACGCGCCGGCCGTTGCCATCGCGCTGGCGCCGGGCGCCCCCCTTCGGCCGCTTCTTGGGACGACGGTACGGAAACATCGGTTTCGGTTTCATTCCTCCGCTCGCTGCTGGCGGACTCGAAGGGAAGTCGTTGTCTGCGATATGCTCTTCGCGTGCCGACGCTGCCTCTGATGTCCGCCCACGGTCCCGTTTCCGCCGGCCGGAAGACGACAGATACCCCATCAGGACTCGCGACGTCCCGACAGAGCCGATTGGCTCTCCCGAGTGCCGATCAACACGTCAGGTCCGACCTTCCCGCCTCCGAATGCCGGAAGGTGTGTGCTTGTCCTTGGTCCTACAAGTAACGATTGCCGACTCCTTTTCAAGCCAAAAACGTGCGACGGGCGTTTCCCGCTCCTCGGGATCCCGCGGTCATCGCCGCGTCTGTCCGAGAGGTCCGTACCGACCCCGGCAGGTGCGAAGCGGCGGCCGCGAGCCCGGCTTCACCCTCCGCAGGAGGAGATACGGCACGCCCCCCTCTCCCGGAAGCAGTCGGCCGCCGCCGCGGCGAACCCGGAGGGCCAGCAGCGTCCACAGGATGCCACCCGGGACCGGAAGCTCGCCTTCTCCCGCGGTCTCCGGACCGAGCAGGGCCAGACGCCGGCGTTCCAACACCCGCAGCCGGCGCACCGCACCGCCGTCCCTGGCTCCGAGGAGCTCGAGGGCGGCGCGGATCTCCCCGGCGGCCGCCAGCACGGTCACCTCCGGCGGCTCCTCGTCGACGATGCCCGCGAGAAGCTCACCGAGGAGGACGGGACGCGGCGTCGGGCGCGGCTTGGCGCGCAACCGGTCGATCGCCTGGCAGTGCCGCAGATGGGTCTCCAGCGCCCGCGCCGCCTCGACGACCGTCCCCGCCGCCATGAGGCCCTCCGCCGAGAGCGGACCGGCGGCGCCCGACAGCAGGAGCTCGCTCGCCCCGCGCAGGGCGTTGAGACAGGTGTACAGCTCGTGAGCGGCGAACCAGGGGCGCGCCTCACGGTCGACGTGTTCACTCACGGCATCGGCCGGTGACCCGCTCATCGGACGTTCTTCCTCGAAACGTTCGCTCGCACCGCGAACCCGCGTCCCGGGCCGCCCGAGGGCCGGGCGCCCCCCGACGCGGTTCGACCACCGCCCGCCGGTGGTCAGCGCCGCGCGGTGGACCTGCCGCCGGCCGGGCGCGGGGTGGCGCTCGGGACGTGCACCCAGCGCGTGGTGGCGTTCACCGAATAGTAGGGCCGGTACTGAGGCACCGCCTCGTCCGGGCGGATGCTGTCGGTGACGTTGTCGAGGAGCAGCACCTGACTGCCGACGTGCACGGCGAGCACGGCGTGATCGATGCCGCGTTCGGTGTCCCGCAGCACGACGATGCGCATCTCCTCCTCGGGCACGCCGAGAGCACGCAGGCTCACGTACTTGAAGATGGCGTAGTCCTCGCAGTCGCCCGAGCGGTCGAGGAACTCGAGAGGCGAGGCCCAGTAGTCGTTGACCCCGTAGTTGGCCGGGTCGACGATGTAGCGGTTGCGGTTGGCGAAGCGGTTGACGGCCTCGAGCTGGCGGGCCCGCGGCTGGTCGCGCAGGCCGTTCAGGAGCTCCTGCCATTCCCGGACCAGAGGGTCGGGGCAATCGGCGGCACTGGCGGCACAGCGGCGGTAGACGGGCCGCTCGTCTTCGATCCGGCGCAGGACGTCCTCCCATTTCGGCAACGGGAGACGTTCCGACGCCGAAAGGGGGACGGTGCCGAGGAGCCGGGGCACGGTGGCATGGGCGGCGGGGGCGGCGAACAGGGCGGTGGTCACAAACGCGAGCAGGGCGATGGTCCGTGGCATGGATCGTTCCGGGTTTGTGGGGCATCCGGAACCGATGATGAGGGAAACCTGTTACGATTAGTTTAACGGAGAACGCATATATCAACCATAGGTAGATTTCGCTCTCTTGCCACCTGCCGACGAGGCCGGGAGGTGGCTGCGGCGGGCGGTGAACCCTGCGGTGCGATGGCTTCCGGCGGAGCGTGCCGGCGAGGGGAAGGCGCGCCGGGTCGCGTTCGAACGGGCGCGGCCGCAAGCCATCATGCGCCCCTTTCCTTGCCGAAAGGTAAAGGCGGGCCGGTATTCCTCGCCGGGCGCGCGGGGGGAAACTTGACCTTGCCGCGACCGCAACCTTTACCGTTCCGGGGGATACGCCACCGGAACGATGGAGAGACGCCATGGAGCTGCGGGTCGAAGGCATGAGTTGCGGGCACTGCGCCAGGGCCGTGCGCGAGGCGATCGTCGCCGCCTGTCCGGGGGCGACGGTGGAGGTCGACCTCGAGGCGGGGGTGGTGACGGTGGAGGGCACCGAGGACCGCGGGGCGGTGGTCCGTGCCGTGCGCAACGCCGGCTACGAGGTCGAGGAAGAGGTGCTCGGCGACGGCTAGGCGGGTCGAAGGTCGCCGGATGACGGCGGGCGGGCGGAGCGGCGGATGCCGGCCCGCCTCCGGTCCCGGGCCGAAGCCCCTTTCAAGCGGTCGCCGGCTGGGTTAGGTGTAGGCGGCGGGCCGGCGGGCCCGAGCGGCATTGTTCCAGTGCAGGGAGTGCATCGTGAAACGGCAACCGGGATTGGTCTCGCTGGCGACGCTGGCACTGACCTTGGTCGCACCGGCAGTCGGTGCCAAGACCCTCGTCTACTGTTCGGAAGGCAGCCCCGAGGGCTTCAATCCGGCCTTCTACACGGCCGGCACCACCTTCGACGCCTCTTCGAGACCGATCTTCAATCGGCTGGTGGAGTTCTCGCCGGGAACCACCGAGATCGTGCCGGCACTGGCCCTGGGCTGGCAGATTTCCGAGGACGGGCTCACCTATACCTTCGAGCTCCGCAAGGGCGTGAAGTGGCAGACCACCAAGAACTTCAAGCCGAGCCGCGATTTCAACGCCGACGACGTGATCTTCACCTTCGAGCGGCAGTGGAAGAAGGACCATCCCTACAACACCGTCGGCGGCGCGTCCTACGAATACTTCGAGAGCATGGGCCTTCCCGGCCTCCTCGACCGGATCGAGAAGGTGGACGACTACACCGTGCGCTTCGTGCTGAAGCAGCCGGAGGCGCCCTTCCTCGCCAATCTGGCGATGGACTTCGCGTCCATCTTCTCCGCCGAATACGCCGACGAGATGATGCAGGCGGGAACGCCCGAGACGGTGGATCTGGAGCCCGTCGGCACCGGTCCCTTCCAGCTCGTCAGCTATCAGAAGGACGCGGTCATCCGCTACAAGGCCCATCCCGACTACTGGCGGGGCAAGGCCAAGATCGACAATCTGGTGTTCGCCATCACCCCCGACGCTTCGGTGCGCTACCAGAAGCTCAAGGCGGGGGAATGCCAGATCATGCCCTACCCCAATCCCGCCGACATCGAGGCGATGAAGGCCGATCCCGACATCGTGGTGCTCGAGCAGGAAGGGCTCAACGTCGGCTACCTCGCCTTCAACACCGAGAAGGCGCCCTTCGACAACCGCCTCGTGCGGCAGGCGCTCAACATGGCCGTCAACAAGCAGGCCATCATCGACGCCGTGTTCCAGGGCGCGGCCAAGATCGCCAAGAACCCGATCCCGCCCACCATGTGGTCGTACAACGACGCGGTGCGCGACTATCCCTACGATCCGGAGGCGGCCAAGCGCCTGCTGGCCGAAGCCGGCTATGCCGGCGGCTTCAAGACCGACATCTGGGCGATGCCGGTGCAGCGGCCCTACAATCCCAACGCCCGCCGCATGGCCGAGCTCATCCAGGCCGACTGGAAGGCGATCGGAGTCGAGGCCGAGATCGTCTCCTTCGAATGGGGCGAGTATCTCAAGCGCTCCAAGCAGGGCGAGCACGGCACCCTGCTCCTCGGCTGGACCGGCGACAACGGCGATCCCGACAACTTCCTCTACGTGCTCCTGGGCTGCGAGGCGGCCAAGGACGGCACCAACCGCGCCCGCTGGTGCAACGAGCGCTTCGAGGATCTCGTGGTGCGGGCCAAGCGCACCACCGACATCGCGGAGCGCACCCGCCTCTACGAGGAGGCGCAGCTCGTGTTCAAGGAAGAGGCGCCCTGGATCACCATCGCCCACTCGGTGGTCTTCATGCCGATGCGCAAGGAGGTGAAGGGCTACGTGATGGATCCCCTGGGCGGCCACAGCTTCTACACCGTCGATCTGGTGGAGTAGGCCGGCGGGCTCCGGGGACGTGGCGGGGCGGCCTTCGGGCCGCCCCGTTCCGTTTCAGTCCGTTCGGTCCGTCCGCCGCCGCAGCCGGTTGCGCGAGGGATGGCGGTCGGCGTCGCGGTAGCCGAGGGCGTCCTCGGCGATCAGGATGCGCTGCACGTTCTCCGTGCCCTCGCCCACCGTCAGCATGTCCACATAGGCCCTGAGCTTGCGGACGGGATAGGCGTCGGCCAGGGCGTAGCCGCCGTGGACCTCGAACAGGGCGGCGGCCGCCGTCTTCGCCGCCATGGTGGCGAAGTACTTGGCCCGGGCGGCGATCCGGTTGGCGGGAAGTCCGCGGTCCATGGCCCAGCCGACGCGGTAGGCCATGAGACGGGCGGCATCGGCCATCACCACCGCGTCGGCGATCCGCTCCTGCACCATCTGGTAGCGGCCGATGGCGCGGCCGCCCACCTCCCGCTCGCGGGCGTAGGCGACGGCGAGGTCGCAACAGGCGCGGGCGAGCCCGGCGAGACGTGCCGACACCGTGAGCCGCCCGTATTCGAGCGCGTTGAGGGCGATCCTAAGGCCCTCGCCCTCGGCGCCGAGGCGATGTTCCACCGGCACCGGGAAATCGTCGAGGAACACCGCATTGGCGCGCAATGCCCAGGACAGGCCGCCCATGCGGATGCCGTCGGCGCGGAAACCGGGATGGCGCTTCGGTTCGACGATGAAGGCGGTGATCCCGTGGCCGGTCGCGTCGGGTACGCGGGCGAAGAGAATGCCCGCGTCCGCGGCATGGGCGAAGGTGATGAACATCTTGGAGCCGTCGAGGCGGTAGACCCCGCCCTCGCGGCGGGCGATGGTGCGGATGCTGCTCCTGGGATCGGAGCCGCCGCCCGCCTCGGTCAGCGCGAACATGCCGATGCGGCGGCCGGCGATCAGATCGGGGACGAAGGCGCGGATCTGGGCCTCCTCGCCCCAGTTGAAGATGGTGAAGGGGCAGGTCATGGCCTGCATGTTCATGCAGTAGCCGAGCTCGGGTGCCCGCCGCGACAGCTCCTCGGCGATCACCGAGACGGCGAGAAAACCGAGGGCGCTGCCGCCGAGCTCCTCCGGGAAGGTGGCGCCGAAGAAGCCCGCCTCCCCCATGCGGCGGATCTCGGCATGGGGGAACGCGCCGCTCTCCTCGTAGCGGTCCGCGACCGGCAGCCAGACCTCCTCGACGAAGCGGCGCACGCTCTCCCGCACCGCCTCCAGTTCCCCGGGCAACGCGAAATCCACGGTGGTCCTCCCCTGCACGACGAAACCATGCTAGGCCGCCCGGGCGTCCCTGTGGAGGGCGAACGGGGAGGGAAAGGATGGGCGCCACCGCGCTGATCGGTCTCGACTGGGGCACGAGCGCCCTGCGCGCCTACCGGATCGACCGCGATGGCGCGATCCGGGAACGGCGCCGGGCCGACCTCGGCATCCTGCACATCGTCGACGGCGCCTTCGAGGAGGCGCTGGTGGCCACGATCGGCGACTGGCTGGCCGAGGCTCCCGACGTTCCGATGCTCGCCGCGGGGATGATCACCAGCCGGCAGGGCTGGCTGGAAACCCCCTATCTGCCCTGTCCGGCGGGCATCGATGCGCTGGCCGCGGCCCTGGTTCCCGGACGGCTGCGCTCGGGCCGCACGATCCTGTTCGTCCGCGGGCTTTCGATCCGGGGCGCGGACGGCGTGCCGGACGTCATGCGGGGCGAGGAAACCCAGATCGCCGGCGCCCTCGCCGGCGGTGACGCGCCCCGCCTCCTGCTGCTGCCCGGCACCCACGCCAAATGGGTGCGCTGCGAGGGGGAGAGGATCACCGCCTTCGCCACCATGATGACCGGCGAGCTCTACGGGCTCCTGCGCCGGCACAGCATCCTCGGCCGGCTGATGGAGGGCGACGCGCAGGATGCCGCCGCCTTCGCACGCGGGGTAGGCCACGGCGCCAGCGAGGATCCTGCCGCGGGCGGGCTCTTGCACCGTCTCTTCGGCACCCGCAGCCTCGGCCTGTTCGGGGAAATTCCGCCCCCGGGTCTCGCCTCCTACCTCTCCGGGCTGCTGATCGGCAGCGAACTGCGCGAGGGCGGCCTGATGTACGGTGCCGGGGAGCCGGTGGGGCTCATCGGCGAGACGGCGCTCGTCGAGCGCTATCGCACCGCCTTGGGCCTGCTCGGCCGCGCCTGCCGCATCCTGCCTCCCGATCTCGCCGCCTGCGGTCTGTTCGCGCTCGCCCGCCGGGCGGGGATCCTGGGCGGCGGATGAGGAACCGCTATTCGGCGGGCGCGGTCTCGCCCGGGGCGAGCCGCCGTCTGCCGGGCTGCCAGCGTTCCTCGGTGACGAGCAGGATGGCCAGCAGCGGCGGTACAAGGAACAGCGTCAGCAGCGAGGACAGGGCGAGACCGCCCACCACCACCGAGCCGAGGCCGCGGTAGAGCTCGGAACCGGCACCGGGGAAGAGCACCAGCGGCAGCATGCCGAAGACGCTGGTCGCGGTGGTCATGAAGATGGGCCGCAGCCGGTCGCCGACCGCCGCCATGATGGCCGCCTCCGCCCCCAGGCCCTCGTGGCGGCGATAGGCGAGCGCCCGGTCCACCAGCAGGATGGCGTTGTTGACCACGATGCCGATCAGGATGACGAAGCCGAGCAGGGTCAGCATGTCGAGCGGCTGGAAGGTGAAGCGGTTGAGCAGCCACAGCCCGCCCACGCCACCGGCGGCCGCCAGCGGGACCGAGACCATCACCACCAGCGGATAGAGGAAGCTCTCGAACAGCACCGCCATCACCAGAAAGACGATGATGGTGGCCAGAAGCAGGTCGAAGGCGAGGGCGTCGAAAGTCTGGCTGAGCTTGTCGGCGGTGCCGGCGAGATCGAGGGTCACCCCCGGCGGCAGCCCCCCGGCCTCGAGCGGCGTCACCACCTCCCGGCGCAACAGATCGAGCGCCGCCTCGAGGGGCAGGGTGGGGGCGGGACGGATCTCGAGGGTCACCGTACGGCGCCGTTCGATGTGGCGGATCTGGGTCGGACCGGCAGTGACCAGCACGCGGGCGAGATCGCCCGCCCGCAGGATGGTGCCGCCCGGGGTCACGATCGGGGTGGCGGCGATGTCCTGGGTGCGGCCGGCGACCTCCCGCGGCCCCCGGAGCACGAGATCGAACCGTTCGGCGCCGCTCGCGAGCTCGTCCACCCGCACCCCGTCGTTGAAGGCGTCGAGGGCGATGGCGAACTCCCGTGCCGAAAGCCCGACGTCGGCGAGCCGCACCCGGTCCGGCAGCAGGCGCACCTCCGGCGCACCGAGCTCGAGGCCGGGCTTGGGCCGGAGCTGGTTGCCCGCTTCCCGCGGCAGCACCCGCCCCACGAGCCCGGCGGCGCGCAGCGCCACCTCGAGGAGCTGCTCGATGTCCGGTCCCGAGATGTCGAGATCGATCGAGCGGCCGCCGCCGATGCCGCGACCGAAGATGGAGGGCTGGGTGAGGAAACCGTAGGTTCCCGGCTCGCCGAAGATGGGGCGGCTGAGCACCGGTACGAGCTCGCCGGCCCGGGTCGGTTCCACCGCGCTGGCGCCGAGGAACGCCGAGCCGCGCACGGCCACGAAGAAGAAGTTCTCGATCAGCGGCGGACCGTCCGGATCGCCGGTGGCGCCGGCGCTCGCCCAGAGGGGGCGCGATGCGGCCTCGATCCGCTCGGCGATGCCGGTCATGGTGTCGAGATTGTAGCCGGGCGGCGGCAGGATGATGCCGAACACGAGGTTGCGGTTGCCTTCCGGCAGATATTCGAGCTTCGGCAGGTAGCGCCAGGCGAAGCCGCCGGCCAGGAGCGTGATGCCGGCCACCAGCAGCAGGGCGAGGGCGCGGTTGCCCACCACCTGACGGAGGAACGCCGTGAGCAGCCGGGCGAAGCCCCGGGCCAGGGGGTCGAGAAGGGGAATGCGCAGCCCGGGTCGTGCCCCCGCCTCGCCGCCGAGGAACTGGCGCGAAAGGGCCGGGATGACGGTCATCGCGACGGCCAGCGAGAGCAGCACGGAGACCGAGATGGCGACGGCGATGTCGCGGAACAGCTGGCCCACTTCGAGCTGCATCACGAGAACGGGCACGAACACGAGCACGGTGGTGAGGGCCGAGACCAGGATCGCGCCCCAGACCTGGCGCGCCCCTTCGAGGGCCGCCTGGAAGGGCGAGCGGCCCCGCTGGCGCAGGCGGTAGATGTTCTCCAGCACCACGATCGCGGCATCCACCACCATGCCGACGGCGAAGGCGATGCCGGCCAGCGAGATGACGTTGAGGGAACGGCCGGTGAAGGCCATCACCACGAAGGTGGCCACCACCGAGACCGGGATCGAGAGCACGATCACCGCGGTGGCGGCGAAGGAGCGCAGGAAGAGATAGAGGACGAGGGCGGCCAGGGTGCCGCCCACGTAGATGTTCTGCACCACGAGATCGATGGCGCTGTCGATGTAGACGGTCTCGTCGTAGACTTGCCGCAGGCGTAGGCCGGCCGCCGGCAGCGGTCCCGCCTGCAGTTCGGCCACCGCCTCGCGGATCCCGGCCATGGTCTCGATGACGTTGGCGCCCGCCTCGCGGGTGGCGTTGAGGGCGAGCGCCGGTTCGCCGAGGAAGCGGATGCGGGCCACCGGCCGGCTGTAGTCGTAGCGCACGGTGGCGATGTCGCCGACCCGGATGCGGGCGAGGCGGCCGGTCTCGGGATCGACGACGCTGCGCACCAGCACCGCCGCCACCTCCTCGGGCGCGTCGAGATCCCCCTCCACCCGCACGAGGTAACGCCGCTTGCCCTCCTCCACCGCCCCGGCGGTGAGGGCGATGTTGGCCTCGCGGAGCGCCCGCACCACGTCGCCCGCGGTGAGCCGGTAGAGGGCGAGGCGCTCGGGGGCGACGATCACCTGCAGCTCGCGCTCGCCGCCGCCGAACAGGTTGACCCGGGCGACACCCCGCACCCGCTCGAGACGGGCCTTGACGACGTCCTCGAGGAAGTCCCCGAATTCGTGGATCGGGCGCCCGTTGCCCGGCTCGCGGGTGACGATGAACCAGGCGATGGCATTGTCCTCGTTGCCGGCCGTCGAGAGGCGCGGCTCGCCGGCCTCGTCGGGGTAGCCGCCGACCTGGTCGAGGCGGTTGGAGACCAGCAGCAGCGCCCGGTTCATGTCGGTGCCGATGCGGAACTCGAGGCTCACCTCGGCACGCCCGTCGTAGGCGGTGCTGGTCATCTTCTCGACGCCCTCGAGACCCTTGAGGGCCTCCTCCTGGCGGGTGACGATCTCCCGCTCCACCTCCTCGGGGGCGGCGCCCGGCCAGTCGGTGCGGACGGTGATCACCGGCCGCCGCACGTCGGGCGCGAGCTGGATCGGGATCGTGCGCAGCGCCACCCAGCCCATGAGAAGGATCAGTGCCACCGCGGCGAGCACCGCGACCGGCCGCTCGAGCGCGAGGCCGATGAGGTTCATCCGCCGGCTCCCGGGGCCGCACCGGTCCCGGCGACGGTCACCCGCTGACCCGGCCGCAGCCGCTCGTTGCCGCGCACCACCACGAGGTCGCCCGGCGCGACGCCCTCCGTGACGACGAAACGGTCGCCCAGGGTGCCCGCGGTCTCCACGAACCGCCGCTCGACGACACCGTCGGTGACCACGAACACCGTCTGCCGGCCGCCGCTCACGGTCACCGCGTCCTTGGCCAGCGTCATCACCTCGCGGGTGCCGACCACGGGCACCTCGACCCGCACCGA
>Ga0256830_1001300_pt1 | contig 17807 bp, 17 predicted proteins | sample 128326metaG_FD_190537 | JGI IMG/M metagenome (GOLD analysis project Ga0256830, IMG submission 190537) | Hydrothermal vent microbial communities from Lau Basin, Pacific Ocean - 128-326 | ecosystem: Environmental > Aquatic > Marine > Hydrothermal vents | place: Pacific Ocean: Lau Basin | collected... | reverse complement strand
AGCTGGTGCGAGCCCGCCAGCGCGTCCAGGGCCGCGTCCACGGTGGTGGCCTCGAAGGCCGACTTCGGCCAGGCGGCCAGTACCTGGCGCGGGGTCAGCAGGCCGGCGCTGACCGCGGTTCCGACGACACCTACAGCCACCGAACCCTTCAGGAACGTTCTGCGTTTCATGCTAATCACGTGTAATTCTCCTATCAGCTGCTTTGAACTCAAAGTGAGTAGATGAACTCGACGATCTTGTCGATCTCACTTTCGCTCAGAATCTTATGACGCCCGAAAGGTGGCATGATGGTATTCGGGTTGGCCTTGGTGGCATCCCAGATCTGGGCGCGCAGCTTGGCCTTGTCGGGGTAGCGGGCCTTCATGGCAACCAGCGGCGGGCCGATGTTGCCGGCCAGCTTTCCGCCTTCGATGGCATGGCACGCCAGGCAGTTGCCTTTCTTCCGGTCGAATGCGATTGATTTGCCTTCTTCGATGACTGATCCGGCCGCCGGCCCAGCTGTTGCGGTCGTCACGGGAAGCAGGGTGAGGCTTCCGGTCAGCACCAGTACAGAGCTTGCGGTGGTCAGGATGCCGGGAATGTTCCGCATCATTTCCTCCTTACGCGGTTATATAAGGTGATTGTGCCGCCAGTCCGGCCGACGAGCGGCTGCGAGTCATTGCGCAGCCTCGCTTTCACGGAGACTAATATGCCTGGCTACAAGGTCCAACTGACTATAGCTCGCGGTCTGCGTTGAGTCAAAGCCGTTTCTCGCCCAACCCACAGATACCAAAGAGCTTTTATATTAGTAACCATTAAAGTTCTCTTGGCAAGGTGCCGGGGCCGTTTGCGGTTACTGTTCGTTGACGCGACCGCCCTGCGGTTTATTCCATGGCATCAGTGGCGCTGCTTTTCGCTGCCCGCTTCCCGGGCAAACTGCTTGAGGCGGGCCTCGAGGCGGGCACGCTCGTAGTAGTCGAGCTGCTTGAACGCCAGCGCCTGCTTGAGCTGGCCGATCGCCGCGCGTGTCTGGCCCCTCATATAATAGATCTCCGCCGTTGCGCTGCGTGTTTCCCACGGCCGGTTGGTGGCGGAAGCGGCTTTCGCCAGCAGTTGGTAGAGCGCCGGCGTATTGGCGGATGCCTCACGCAGCAGTTCCAGGATCAGTTCCCTGGCTTTTTCCGCCCGGCCGGTCTGCAGCAGAGCCCGCGCATAGTAGCGGGACACGGTCAGGTCGCCGGGATACAGCTTCAGCGTGTCGGCAAGCAGTGCCAGCCCTTCGTCTGCACGGCCGTTGTCGACATCCAGCTCGGCCAGGGTGGTGCGGTAGATGATGCGGTCCGGATCCCGGTCGAGCAGCTTGCGCAGCAGGGCGCGGGCCTCGTTCACCCTGCCCATCCGGGCCAGTGCCAGTGCGTGACCGTACAGAATCCGGGGTGGAGGATCGTCCCTCTGCGCTTCACTGGCGAATGCCTTGAGCGCCTGCTGCGGGTCGCGGTTGCCGAGCACCCGCAGGCGGGCGCGGACCAGCTGGAACGTGAGCGAGTCGCGCCGCCCGTGGCGGCCGTATTCCTCGGCGCGCGCCAGCGATTCGGCGATGCGGTTGGTGGTGACCGGGTGAGTGCTGAGGAACTCCGGCATGCCGCTGCCGTAAAGGCGGGTCGAGGCCTGCAGGCGCTCGAAGAACCTGGGCATGCCGAAGGGGTCGATGCCGCTGCGGTCCAGGGCCTGGATGCCGATGCGGTCGGCTTCCTTTTCGTTGGCGCGGGTGAAATTCAGCTGATACTGGATGCTACCGGCCTGGATGGCCGTTGCCGCCGCGATGCCGGCTTCGCCGTCGGCCGCCACCCCCAGCAGCACGGCGGCGATCATGGCGGCCGCGGTCGGCAGGCTCATGCGCTGGGCAGCCTCGTAGGCGCGCAGCAGGTGGCGCTGGGTGACGTGTGCGATTTCGTGGGCCAGTACACCCGCCAGTTCGCTCTCATTGCGGGCGGTGGTGATCAGGCCGGTGTGCACACCGATATAACCGCCAGGCCCCGCGAACGCGTTGACGGTCGGGTCATCGACGACGAAAAACCTGAAGGGATAGTTGGGTGTATCGCTGTTGGCAGCCAGGCGCTGCCCGAGCTGGACGATATAGCCGTCGATGTCCGGATCGTCGATCAGCCTGGCCTGCTGGCGGATGCTGCGCATGAAGGCCCGGCCGAGTTCCTGCTCCTCGGCGGGCGAGAGCAGGACCCCTGTCGAATCGCCGATATTCGGCAACTCGCTGCCGGATATGTCACCAAAAGCCGGGGAGTGCAGGATCAGCGCCAGCGGGATGGCCAGCAGGGTGGTGGACAACTTCAATGTCATTCAGTCAAGGTTCGATGTCTCTACCGGAGTGGGACAGGATTCTGCCGGCGGAGTTTCAGTTGCCATCATACCCAGAGGTGCCCGTAAACGGAAACGGGTGGATCTTGACAACCGCCACCGCCCTCATCAGTATATTAGTACTAGCTAATAAACTGATGAGGGAGGTGAAGATGTCAGCTGTCCGGGAACTGAATGCCAGTGAATTGAATGAACTGCTGGGCGCCGCCGAGGCCCGGCTCAGGGTGGTCGATATCCGCACCGCCGGCGAAGTGGCCCAGGGCATCATTCCGGGTTCGGAGTTCGTCCCCATGCACCTGATCCCGCTCAGCTGCGACCGCTGGCGTGACGACGAACTCATTGTTTTATATTGCCGTTCGGGTGCCCGCTCGGCCCAGGCCTGCCTGTTTCTGCAGCAGCAGGGCCTGAATAATGTCGTCAATCTGCGCGGCGGCATCATCGACTGGCACCGCCAGGGTCTGCCAATCGAAGCGCCCGAGCGTGTCGAGGCCGCCGTTTGAACGCGGTTTCGGGCTTGCGTTTGGCAGGCAGTTGGCATATAAGTACGGCCTCCTGATAATCCCTGGTTTCAATTTACCTCTTACAAGACGTTAAGGAGCGCTGTACGATGGCAAATTACGACGAAGAATTGGATGCATCCGGGCTGAACTGCCCTCTGCCGATCCTGCGGGCAAAGAAAGCACTGGGTGCGCTGGACAGCGGTAAAGTACTGCGCATCATTGCAACCGATCCGGGTTCCGTGAAGGATTTCGAGGCCTTCGCCAAGCAGACCGGTAATGAATTGCTGGAATCCAAGGAAGCCGGCGGCAAATACGAGTTTCTCATCAAGAAGGCGTAAGCCGTCAGCCGTCGGTTGAAGAAGCCGGACGCGCGTGCGCGTCCGGCTTTTTTGTGTCCGGTGGAAACCTCCAGGGTCGACCGGACGTGGGGTGGGGTTCGTTACGCTCCCCGCCACCCTACGGGAAGCCACGCCGTGAATAACGTGTAGGGCGGGGTAAGCAAAGCGCACCCCGCCATAACGGTCCGGTGGCTGCCTCTTATACAGAACCACCGGATCCTGGTACGTCCCGGTCAAAAAGACCCCGGCCGAGGCCGGGGTCGGGGGTCCTTCGGGGCCGGACAGGCTCCTAGATATTCCACACCACCTGGGCGCTGAGGATATCCACACTGGCGTCGTATTCGCCGTTGATGTTGCCGCCCGTCGATGTGTGATTCATTTCCGGGTCGTCGACGAACAGGTGCGAGTAGCCGACATCGACGGTCACCGCCCGACTGGCCTTGTAACCGAAGCCCAGCGACAGCCAGATGCGGTCCTCACCGGGGATGCGGGGTGTGCGGTGGGAGGCGCTGGGAATCGGCGTCTTGTCCAGCGCCGCGCCCGCGCGGAGGGTCCAGCTGCTGTCGGGCCGGTAGTCGACGCCGAGCGCATAGCGCAGGTTGTTGTTCCAGCTCTCGTCCGTCACCGAGTCGTCCTGGTTGGAGTCGCTGTCGTCATACTTCACGCGCAGCTCGTCGAAATTGCTCCAGCCCGTCCAGGTCAGGTCCGCCATCACCGACCATTGGCTGTTCACATCGTGGTAGACGCTGAGCGAGGCCGATTGCGGCAGATCGATTCCGGCTTCCGCGCCTGCGTCCACGAACAGCCCCGATCCGGTAAACGCCGGGTGCGCGTTGCTGAATTTCGCGTCGCCCTGCAGCCGCTGCTTGACCTTGGACCGGTACGACAGGCCGATACGGGTATTGGCGGTGGGCTGGAACAGGAAGCCGAAGTTGTAACCCATGCTCCAGTCGTCGCCTTCAATCCTGGCCAGGGCATCATTGTTCTGCGGCGTCAGCCCCAGGGCCGTGCAGGTGGCTGCGCCGTTCTGCGCCACGCAAAGGCTGCCCTGGTCGATCGCCTGGCTCAGTTCTGCCTCGATATATTGAAAGCTGATGCCGACCCCGATCGAAAAATCGTTGTTGACCTTGAACGCCAGCGTGGGGTTGATGTTGACGGTCCTTACTTCAGACTTGATGGCCTGGTAGCGGCCGAGCCAGTCGTCGTCGTATTCCGTGGACAGGCCGAAAGGCACGTTCACGCCGAGTCCGAACACCGTGCCCTGGTTCAGCGGCAGCGCGTAGTACAGGTTCGGAACCAGGGCGGTGTCGCCCGCGTCACTACCTTCACCACCGGTGACGGGGGAGCCCAGAATGGTGGTGGCGCTGCCGTCGAAATCGGCCGACGTCCTGATAATGTGTCCGCCCACGATCAGCTGATGGGGAACGCGCGTCAATCCGGCCGGGTTGAAGTAAATGGTCGATGCATCGCCGGCGAAAGACGAGGCGCCGGCAAAGGCGTTGCCCATCTGGCTGGCGCTCTGTTCGATCAGCGCGAAGCCCGCCGCCAGGGTGGCGGACGAAAAAGCAGTCAGTATTCCGGCAGTGAACAGACGGAGTGTCGGGAAACCGACGTGTGGTTTGTAGGGCATTGTTATCCTCCCGCATGTGGTGTGGCTGCTACGGTGGACAGCATAGCGCCGCGGATAAGCCGAATTCAACAAAACGATAGAGTGAAAAGTGCCGGGGAAGCGTTTTAAGTGGCCTGAAATACAAATGTATCGAAGCCGGGCACGGTTTTTGCTTTTTACCTTGTCGATTTGACAATCTGTGGCGTGCTGTTCAATCTTGTGGCTAATGGCCCTATGGGTTGTTGCTAAAATACAACTAATCTGGACGCCACATACTTCTATAGAGAGGAATGGAACTATGAAACAGATCCTGAAACGTACCCTGACGTCACTTGCCGTCGCTGCAGCCGTCGCCGCCGCCCCGGTGGCCAATGCAACCAACGGTTACTTCAAGATCGGCTATGGCTCAAAGAACCGCGGCATGGCGGGCGCAGGCATGGCGTACGGGCAGGATTCGCTGGCCCCGGCGATCAACCCGGCCGCGCTTTCCGGCATGGGCAACCGCTGGGATGCCGGCGTGGAGATCTTCAACCCGCAGCGCGAGGGGGGCGTGGATGCCACCGGCATGGCCACACCTGATTTTGACGGCCCCGGCGCGGCCCAGGCGCTGTCGGGCATGAACTCGAGTGCCAACAGTGGTGCAACCATCTTCGCGATTCCGAATTTCGGTGTCTCGATGGACATGGGGGGCGGCATGACGGTCGGCCTGGCGGTGGTCGCCAATGGCGGCATGAACACCCGCTACAACACCAATATCTATACCAACGCCTTTGCGCCGGTGATCGGCGATTCCTCCAGTTCGACCTTCATGCCCGGCCCGAGCGGTTTTGCCGGTGGCCTGGAAATCGGCGGACTGGACGGGGTGCCGTTGAACGGTGACGAATACAGCGCCGCCACCCTGGATCCCAACCTGGCGTCACTGTACATGAACCCGAACACGAACCCGTCGCTGGGTGTCAACCTGTCGCAGCTGCTGATCACGCCGACCATCGCCTATCAGCTCTCGGAGAACCATTCCGTCGGTTTCTCGCCGGTCATCGGCTATCAGCGCTTCCGGGCGTATGGCCTGGGCCTGTTCCAGGCGTTCTCCAGCAACCCCACCAAGGTAACCAACAACGGTGACGACGACGCCTGGGGCTTCGGTGCGCGCATCGGTTATCAGGGCACTTTCGGCATGGTGTCCATCGGCGCTTCCTATACGTCCAAGATCTACATGTCGGAGTTCAGCAAGTACAAGGGCCTGTTCGCCGAAGAGGGTGATTTCGACATCCCATCCACCTACGGTGTGGGCATATCGATTGCGCCGACCTCGAGCCTGACCATCGCCGCTGACGTGACGAGGATCAATTACAGCGATACGGCCTCGATCAATAACGACGGGCCGACCGCCGACCAGTTCTTCGGCGCGTTCACCGGCGCGCTTGTGGGAGATTCTTCTTTCGTGTCCAACCCCCTGGGAACCGACAACGGCTGGGGTTTTGGCTGGGATGATGTGACCGTGTACAAGGTCGGGGTCAACTACGCCTACAACAGCCAGTGGACGTTCCGGGGAGGATATAACTATGCGGAATCTCCCTATGACGATGACCAGGTGCTGTTCAATGTTCTGGCCCCGGGTCTGGTCGAGAAGCACGTAACGGCAGGTTTCACCTACAGCCCGTCGGCGGACAGTGAAATCACCGTGACCTACATGCATGCGTTCCGCAACAAGCAGTCCTTCACGTTCACGGGCAGCAACGGCCAGTCCTATTCGGTCGACAATGCCATGCAGCAGAACGCCATTGAAATCAGCTACGGCGCACGCTTCTGAGCAGGGCGCATGAGCGGTATCCGCGTTTTCCGGGAGTCGGGGGAGGGGTCATGGCGTCATGACCCCTTTCTTTGTCTGGCAGAAATAGGCGGTCGTATAAGTCAGTATCTGTACTAGAATATCCGCTGTTATCGAGTGGAGCGTCAAGGAGATTGGAATGAAGATGATGAAGAAAATCCTGGGAATATTTGTAACCTGCAGCCTGCTGCTGTTGCCGCTGGCAGGCGGCGTTCAGGCCGCCGAGCGTTACAAGCCGTTCGTGCTGGCTTCCAAGGGGCCTGGTGATTTCGATGCCAAGGTGCAGGAGACCAGGCAGGCGCTGCAGGACGCGGGGTTCGAGATCCTGGGTGAATACACGCCCTACAAGGATACCTTTGTTGACAATACACGCGTCATCGTCGTGACCAACGATGAACTCAAGGAGGCGGCAAAAATGTCCGAGCAGGGCGGTTTCGCCGCTCCCTGGCGGGTTGCCGTGACGCAGGTGAACGGCGAGATTCAGGTGTCCTATGCGAACCCGATTTATATCGCCAACGCCTATCGCATGAAGACGGAACTGGCCGGCGTCAGCGATGCGCTCGGGAAAGCGTTGGGCGCGCAGGAGACTTTTGGTTCCAAAAAGGGGCTGACCAAGCGCAAGCTGCGCAAATACCACTATACATTTGGTATGGAGTATTTCGATGACCCCTACGAACTGGCCACCTATGACAGCCACGAGGCCGCTGTCGATGCGCTGGAGAAGAACCTGGCCGCGGGTGTCGCCGGTATAACCAAGGTCTATCGCCTGGACCTGTCCGATGATGTCACCGTGTTCGGCGTTGCCCGCAAGGCACCCACCGAAGAGCAGAAGTACATGGACGAAGATTTCATCATGAGCAACGTCGACTTCAAGGAACTCAAGGGCACCGCCTACCTGCCTTACGAGATCATGGTCGACGGCAACAAGGTCATCGCCCTGCACATGCGCTTCCGCATGGCCGTGCACTACCCCGACCTGAAGATGATGGGCAAGAACAGCTTCATGAACATCATGCCAAGCCCCAAAGCCATCAGGCTGGCGCTGGAGGCAGTGGCTGGCGGAGGCGAGTAGCCCGGCGGATATTGTCCGCTTCATACTGCAAGACCCCCGCTCCGGCGGGGGTCTTGCTTTTCCCCCTTCGCGTCCCGGGTTAACAGGCTGTTGAAATGCTACTCATGCGGCGCGATACGGCGTTGGAAATGGGCTCAAAATGCTCATTTACTGCGTGTAAACTGCGCTTTTTCGCCCATTTCCGCCTTGTCTCGCACTCGCCCGGGCGAATTTCAACAGCCGTTAATAACCGCCTGTATCCGGCGGACTTTTACCCTCACGGTGTGCTGAGGGTTCCATGAGGAGAGTGGCCGGGTCCCGTCAAGACCGGTGGGGAATGCGGGTTAAACTATTCGCCGGGACAGTCGCTATAAAGGGCAGGTGCCTCGTTGAGGAGGGCCGGTTCAAATCACCATCGTTCGAAGCGGGCGGAGTCTATGAAGCCAAGTATCTTGCGTAATCTCCTGGTCGGGTGCGTTGCCTTCGGTCTTGCCATGGGCGCCGTATTTCCGGTATTCGCCAATTTGTTCGTCGAGTGGAAGCCCGGCATGTTGTGGTGGTTTGTCGGCGGCTGCCTGGTGGCCGGCGCCCTCATCGGCGTCGCCAACTACTGGCTGGTCAATGTCATACTGCTGCGCCGCCTGAAGCGTATTTCGGAGGTGGCGAATGCCATCGGCCGGAACGATATTTCGCATACCTGCACCATGGAAAGCCATGACCTGATCGGCGAAATCATCGGCGCATTCAACAGCATGGCCGAGAATCTGCGCAACGTGATCGGCCAGATCAGCGGCGCGACCACCCAGCTGGCTGCCGCGGCCGAGGAGACCTCGACCATCACCGAGGAAACCAGCCGCGGCGTTCAGCAGCAGCAGACCCAGATCGACAGCATCGCGGCCGCCATGAGCGAAATGACGACCACGGTACAGGAAGTGGCGCGTAACGCGGCCGATGCCTCCGAGGCGGCGGACAAGGCCGACCGCGAGGCCAAGAATGGTGCCCTGGTGGCCACCGAGGCCATCGGTGGCATCGACTCGCTGGTATCGGAAATGAATTCCGCCGGACGCGCCATCCGCGATCTGGAGCAGGAGAGCGAGAATATCGGTTCGGTACTGGACGTGATCCGCGGCATCGCCGAGCAGACCAACCTGCTGGCGCTGAACGCGGCCATCGAGGCGGCCCGTGCCGGTGAACAGGGACGCGGGTTCGCGGTGGTGGCGGACGAGGTCCGCACGCTGGCCAGCCGCACCCAGCAGTCGACCCAGGAGATTCAGGATATGATCCAGCGCCTGCAGGATGGGGCCGTCAATGCGGTCAAGGTCATGGAAGGCGCCCAGGCCAAGGCGCAGGACAGCTCGGAACTGGTTGAAAGAGCTGCAGAATCCTTGGCCACCATCGCCGGTTCCGTGGCTTCCATCAACGACATGAGTACGCTGATCGCCAGTGCCGCCGAGGAACAGAGCGCGGTGGCGGCCGAAATCCAGGCCAACATGAACAATATCCGTGAGGTGGCCGACCGTTCGGCGGAAGGCGCCGTGCAGACGGCCAAGGCCAGCGACGAGCTGGCGCGGCTGGCCGCCGAACAGCAGACGCTGATGGCGACCTTCAAGATGTAGACAGCGCGACGGCGGGTCGGGGGCCTGCCGTCCGCCTTCCTCCCCGCAGGCGGTTTCTTCCCAACCGCCAAAAAATGCATGCAAAATTTTTTTGCGTCCTGTATCTTTGCGCTCCCGATCAATTTTTTTTATCCAGGGAAAAGCAGTGGGTGGCCGTTCAGGGCCGCCCTGTTGTTGCAGAGAGCCCGAACACCATGGCAGATCGCAGATTACAGGTTTTTCACACAGTCGCCCGTCTGCTCAGCTTCACCAAGGCGGCGGAAACCCTGCACATGACCCAGCCGGCGGTGACCTTCCAGGTCCGCCAGCTGGAGGAACATTTCAACACCCGCCTGTTCGACCGCACCCACAACCGCATCAGCCTCACCGAGGCCGGCAAGCGGGTATACGAGTATTCGGACCGGATATTCGCGTTGTACTCGGAAATGGAGAACGCGGTACGCGAGATGACGGGCGATGTCAGCGGCGTGCTGATGATCGGCGCCAGTACCACCATTGCCGAATACATGCTGCCGGCGCTGCTGGGTGACTTCAAGAAGCAGTACCCGGACGTCAATGTCCAGCTCAAGGTGTCGAATTCCGACGGCATCGTGCACATGGTCGAGACCAACGTCATCGATCTGGGCGTGGTGGAGTCGCCGGTCATGAACAAGAACCTGGTGGTGGAAGTGTGCCGCATGGATCAGCTGGTCGCCATTGTGCCGCCGCATCACCCGCTGGCGGCACAGTCGTCCGTCAGGATCGAGGATCTGCTCGAGCATCCCTATATCTGCCGCGAGGAAGGGTCTGGTACACGGGAGGTCATCGCCGAGTACATGACTGCGCGCGGCGTGAACAGCGGCCAGGTCAAGCTGTCGATGGAACTGGGCAGCCCGGAATCGATCAAGGGGGCGGTCGAGGCCGGCATGGGTGTTTCCATCATCTCCCGCGCCACGGTGCTGAAGGAGCTGCAACTGGGTACGCTGGTGGCGCTGACGCTGGATCCGCCGCTTGAGCGCCCGTTTTCCTTCGTGCACCAGAAGCAGAAGTTCCGTCACCGGGCCATGGACGAGTTGCTGGAATTTGCCCGCGCCTACTGCAAATCCCACCCTGAGGCTTTTTAAGCGGCCCGATGGGCAAGAGCGGCGAAGAACAACTCCTTTCCCTGTTCCGGACACTTTCCGCCACCGACCGGGCGGCGGTCCTGAGCTTTGCCGACTTTCTGGCCAGTCGCAGTGGCGGCCAGCCCGCCAGCACCGCGCCGTTACACCAGTCCGTCGCTGTCCCTGAACCCGAACCGATCCCGCGGCCCGAAGGTGAAAAGGTCGTGGCGGCGGTCAAACGCCTGTCGCGCACCTACCCGATGCTGGACAAGAACGCCATGCTGGGCGTGACTTCCGATCTCATGATGCAGCACGTGCTGCAGGGCAGGGAGGCGAAGGAGGTGATCGACGAACTGGAGCAGGCGTTCCGCGACGAATATGACCGCCTGAGGCAGGAGCGCGGACAGTGAGGGGGCGCTGATGGACATCATCCGCCGCTGGTTCCAGCGTTATCTGTCCGACCCCCAGGTGGTGATTCTGGCGCTGGTGCTGCTGGTCGGTTTTGCCGTCGTCGTCACTTTCGGGCAGATGCTGGCGCCGGTGCTGGCGGCGCTGGTGCTGGCCTATCTGCTGGAAGGGGTGGTGAGTGCGTTGCAGCGTTACGGTGTGCCCAGGCGCCTTGCGGTTACCCTGGTATTCCTCGTCTTCCTGGTGTTTCTGGTGTTCACGCTGCTGGGCCTGATCCCGCGCCTCTCCTACCAGGTCACGCAGCTGGTCCAGCAGCTGCCGAACATCATCAGCAAGGGACAGGAGGCGGTACTGCACCTGCCGGAGAAATACCCGGATCTGATCAGCGAAGAACAGATCAGGGATCTGATGGCTGCGGTACGGGTCGAACTTGCCGGTCTCGGCCAGCGTGTGGTGTCGGTGTCGCTGGCTTCCGTGGTAGGCATCATTACCCTCATGGTCTACGTAATACTGGTGCCGGTGCTGGTATTCTTCTTTCTCAAGGACAAGCAGCGCATCATCGACTGGTTCAGCGGCTACCTGCCCAGGGACCGTGCACTGACCACGCGGGTCTGGCGTGACGTCAACGCGCAGATCGCAAACTACGTGCGCGGCAAGATCTGGGAAATTCTCATTGTCGGCAGCGTGAGCTACGTGACGTTTGTGTTCATGGGGTTGCAGTACGCCGTACTGCTGGCGACGCTGGTCGGCCTGTCGGTGGTCATCCCCTACCTGGGCGCGGCCGCGGTCACCCTTCCCATAGCCGCCATCGCCTACTTTCAGTGGGGCTGGAGTGCCGATTTCTGGTACGTACTGGTCGCCTACGGCATCATCCAGGCGCTGGACGGCAACGTGCTGGTGCCACTGCTGTTTTCCGAAGTGGTGAACCTGCACCCCATCGCCATCATTATCGCGGTGCTGGTGTTCGGCGGCATCTGGGGGTTCTGGGGCGTGTTCTTCGCCATACCCCTGGCGACGCTGGTACAGGCCGTACTCAAGGCCTGGCCGCGCTTCGACCATGCGGAGACGCCGGAGGGGGGGTGATTGGGGCGGGGTTTTCCAACCACAAAGGCGCACGAAGGCGCACAAAGGAAAACCAAGGAAAACCAAGGAAAAACCGTAAAATCGTTTTTACCGCGAAGGACGCGAAGGAAAAACATACCCAACCCCGGCAGTTCTTTTTGACCGGGACGTACCAGGATGTGGCGGTTCTGTTAAGAGGTGGCCGCCGGACCGTTATGGCGGGGTGTGGTTCTTTTTGACAGGGATGTACCAGGATACGGTGGTTCTGTTGAGAGGTGGCCGCCGAACGGGTATGGCGGGGTGCGCTTTGCTTACCCCGCCCTACATGTTATTTACCGCGTGGCTTCCCGTAGGGTGGGGTGAACGAAGTGAACCCCACCGTTGCATCTTTGTGGTTAAAAATACTCTCTACAAAACCTCTGAAGCATAATCCGCCAGCCGCGAACGTTCGCCGCGGGTCAGGATGATATGCCCGCTGTGGGCCCAGTCCTTGATTTGGCGGTTCTGTTAAGAGGTGGCCGCCGAACGGTTATGGCGGGGTGCGCTTTGCTTACCCCGCCCTACACGTTATTGGCGGGGTGTCTTCCCGTAGGGTGGGGTGAACGAAGTGAACCCCACCGTTGCACCTTTGTGGTTAAAAATACTCTCTACAAAACCTCCGAAGCATAATCCGCCAGCCGCGAACGTTCGCCGCGGGTCAGGATGATATGCCCGCTGTGGGCCCAGTCCTTGAAGCGGTCGACGACGTAGGTCAGGCCCGAGCTGGTCTCGGTGATGTAGGGCGTGTCGATCTGCGCCACGTTGCCCAGGCAGATGACCTTGGTGCCGGGGCCGGCGCGGGTGACCAGTGTCTTCATCTGTTTCGGGGTCAGGTTCTGCGCCTCGTCCAGGATCAGGTACTTGTTGAGAAAGGTGCGGCCGCGCATGAAGTTCATGGAGCGGATCCTGATGCGGTTGGCGAGCAGGTCGTTGGTCGCCGCCCGGCCCCATTCGCCGCCCACATCGGAACGCGTCAGTACTTCCAGGTTGTCCATCAGCGCGCCCATCCAGGGGGTCATCTTTTCCTCTTCGGTGCCCGGCAGGAAGCCGATGTCTTCGCCGACCGGTACGGTGACGCGGGTCATGATGATCTCCCGGTAGCGGTTTTCCTCCAGCGTCTGGGTGAGGCCGGCGGCGAGCGCCAGCAGTGTCTTGCCGGTGCCCGCGGTGCCCACCAGGCTGACGAAGTCCACCTCCGGGTCCATGAGCAGGTTGAGGGCGAAGTTCTGCTCCCGGTTGCGGGCGCTGATGCCCCACACCGTGTGGCGCGAGCCGCTGTAATCCCGGGTGGTTTCCAGCAGGGCGTCGTCGCCGTTCTTTTCCCGGACCAGTGCCTCGAAGCCGTTTTCACCCGGCAGGTACAGGCATTCGTTGATATGCCAGGATTCCACCAGCGGCCCCTTGACGCGGTAATAGTTGCGCCCCTCCTGCTGCCAGGACTCGACGCTGTTGCCGTGTGTTTCCCAGAAGTCGGCGGGCAGTTCGCTGATGCCCGGATACAGCAGGTTTACGTCGTCCAGCACCTTGTCGTTGTAATAGTCCTCGGCGTGTATGCCCAGCACGGCTGCCTTGATGCGCAGGTTGATGTCCTTCGATACCAGGGTGACGGTGAGGTCCGGGTGGTCGGTCTGCAGGGCCAGCGCCGTGGCCAGGATATTGTTGTCCGGCTTGTTGCCGGGCAGCGCGTCGGGCAGGGCGGACGGCAGCGTGTGCATCTGGAAGAACAGGCGGCCGCTGTGGTCCGATTCCTCGACATCCGGCATGGTGCGCGTACTGAGGGGGATGCCCTTCTCGATGTCCTCGACGGCGACATCGCACATCAGTTCATCCAGGAACCGGCTTACCTGGCGCACGTTGCGCGCGACTTCCGATACGCCTTTCTTGCCGGCGTCCAGTTCCTCCAGCACCACCATGGGCAGGTAGACGTCGTGCTCCTTGAAACGGAACAGCGCCGTGGGGTCATGCATCAGCACGTTGGTGTCGAGGATGAAGAGGCGTTTGCTGGAGGTGTCGGCTTTGATCATGTGGCGGGACCGGTGGGGTTCGCTGCGCTCGCCGCTGTCCTACGACCGCCCGAGTTCGCGCACGGCGTCCAGGACCTCGTCCACGTGCCCGGGCACCTTGACCTTGCGCCATTCGCGGCGCAGCACACCTTTGGCGTCTATCAGGAAGGTGCTGCGCTCGATGCCCATGACCTTGCGGCCGTACATGTTCTTTTCCCTGATGACGTCGAACATTCTGCAGAGCGTTTCATCCGGGTCGGAAATCAGTTCGAAGGGGAATGCCTGCCTGGTCTTGAAGTTCTCGTGCGATTTCAGGCTGTCGCGCGACACGCCGACCACGACGGTCTTGTTGCGTCGGAATCTGGCATGGTTGTCCCGGAAGTCCTGCCCCTCGCGGGTGCAGCCGGGCGTGTTGTCCCTGGGGTAGAAATAGATGACGACGTTCCTGCCCTTGTGATCCGACAGTCTGAACGTCCCGCCCGTGGCTTCGGCGGTGAAATCCGGCACCTTCCTGCCGGGTTGGACTTTACTTGGCTTGCTCATGATCGAAGTTAAGCTTGGCGTCCTTCGCAGTTGATAAAGGGTGCGTCTCTATCCCTTGACAGGCTCGATCACCGCATCCAGGTTCAGCCTGTCGCAGAAATCCAGGAACTCTTCCCGCAGGCTCGCAATGTGGGTGTCGGCCGGCACGTCCAGGATCATGTGCACGGAGAACATGGGCGTGCCGGTGTGGGCCGCCGCGTAGCTGGCGGTGGACAGGTCCTGGATATTGATGTTGCGCGCGGAAAAGAAGTTCGCCAGGTTGTGCACGATGCCCGGGTGATCCAGTGCCACCACGTCCACCGCATAGGGCAGGAAGTCCCCGTTCCGCGGCCTGGGCTCGGTGCGTTTGAGGGTGATGGTCATGCCCAGGCGGTCCTGGACACCCCCCAGCTGGCTCTCCAGCTTGGCGATGCTGTTCCAGTTGCCGGTCACCAGCAGCAGTACGGCGAATTCACCGCCCAGCACCATCATGCGGCTGTCCGCGATGTTGCAGCCGCTGTCCAGGATCCAGCGCGACAGTTCGTCAACCAGACCGGGGCGGTCCTGTCCCAGTGCCGATATAACCAGCTGGTTAGTCATGGAGGCAGTGTAACACGTCAGAGTTCGACCGCGCGCAGTTGCGCGGCCGCATCTTCCGGGCTGATGGTGCTGACGAACAGCCCCGAGCCCAGCTCGAAACCGGTGGGGATGCTGGTGCGCGGGCAGATTTCCAGGTGCCAGTGGTAGCTGTCGTGGCAGTCTTTGAAGTCGTTGTTGTGCGGCAGCGAATGCAGGAAGAAGTTGTACTGTGCGCCGCCGATGACGGCGTCCAGCCTGGCCATGGAGCGCCGCAGCACGCGCGCCAGGTCCTCCCGTTCGTTATCGGATATGTCCATGAAATCACTGCTGTGCCTGAGCGGCAGGATATGGATCTCCCACTCGTAGCGGCTGGCGAAGGGCTTGATGGCGACGAAGTGCCGGCCGCGCTCCACCACATACTGACCGACGCTGATGCGGCGGCGGATGGCGCCGGACTCGCGGTCATAGATGGTCGCCTCGAAGGTCAGGGCCTCGTCGATCAGCGAGCAGAAGATGCACTGGCGGTTCTTCTCGAAATAGTGCCGGCTGTTGACCACCTCGTTGTACAGGTTCTCGGGCACCACCGGCATGGCGATCACCTGGCTGTGGGTGTGGGGGATGCTGGCGCCGGCCGCCGGCCCGAAATTCTTGAACACCAGCACGTACTGGATGCGCGGGTCAGCCTCGTACAGGCTGAGGATGCGGTCGCGGTACATGCCCAACAGGCGCACCAGGTGGTCTTCCGACATTTCGTGCAGGGCGATGCCGTGCTGCGGGTGGTCGATGATGACTTCGTGGCGTCCATAGCCGTCGATGGCCTGCTGCAGGCCGAACACCAGGTTGGACGAGGTGCTGTCGTCGCCCAATACCGGGTACAGGTTTTCCACCACCCGCACCTGCCAGTCCGGCTCGGCCGGCGAGGCAGCCACCGTGGGCGGCGTCATGTGTTCGTTGCCGGTGCAGAAGGGGCACTTGTCGACGTGCCTGCGGGTGTCGCGGGGAGCCGGATCCTCCGCCTTGCGGGGCCGCATGCCGCGCGCCGTGGACACCAGCACGGATTCGCTCGGCACGATGGGGTTGATACGAATTTCCCGAATGCCATCGGCTGGCTGACTCATTGGGTGCTTCTCCGTAAAAGTCCGCGCGCAAGCATACCGGCGGGTTGCCGGCTTGTCACCAAGGGGCCGGAAAAGTACCATGCGTCTTGTTTTGCGTCCCGGAGGTCTTCGATGTTTCACGGCAGTATGGTTGCGCTGGTCACGCCGATGCGCGAGGATGGCGCCGTCGATGAAGACAGCCTGGAAGCGCTCATCGAATTCCACGTCTCCGAGGGTACGGATGCCATCGTCGCGGTCGGCACCACCGGTGAATCGGCCACCCTGGACGAAAAGGAGCATTGCGGCCTGCTGCGCCGCATCGTCGGGCAGGTGCGGGGGCGGATTCCCGTTATCGCCGGCACCGGCGCCAATTCCACCCGCGAGGCCATCGACCTGACGCGCTGCGGCATGGAGGCGGGCGCTGACGCCTGTCTGCTGGTGACACCCTATTACAACAAGCCCACCCAGGAGGGCCTGTACCGGCATTTCAAGGCCGTGGCCGAGGCTGTGCCGGTGCCGCAGATCCTGTACAACGTGCCGGGCCGCACGGCCTGCGACCTGCTGCCGGAGACCGTCGAACGGCTGGCGCCGATATCCAATATTGTCGGTATCAAGGAAGCCACCGGCGACCTGCAGCGCGGCCGCGAGATTCTCGATCGCTGCGGCGACCGGCTGGACCTGTACAGCGGCGACGACGCAACCGCCATGGAACTGATCCTGCTGGGTGCCAAGGGGGATATCTCGGTGACCGCCAACGTGGCGCCGCGCGCCATGCATGCCATGTGTGCCGCCGCCCTGGCCGGCGACCGTGAAAAGGCCGAAGCCCTGGACAGGCCGCTGCGCCTCCTGCACAGGGATCTGTTCATCGAGTCCAGTCCCATCCCCGTCAAGTGGGCACTGCACGAAATGGGCCTTATTCCACCGGGCCTGCGTCTGCCGCTGACGCCCTTGTCGGCATCGTGTCACGGCGCGGTGCGCCGCGCGTTGCGCGAAGCCGGCGTGCTCGACGCCTCCGGGCCTGATATGTGAGACCAGGGTAACCGCATGCGTAACTCCAAGATTTATCGCCGGCTTCTGCTGGTGTTGCCTGTTCTGTTCCAGCTGGCAGGCTGCGGCCTGCTCGACCGGCTGTTCCCGGACCGGAGCGGGGACTACAAAAAAGTGAAGCCCGCCGCGCCGCTGGATGTGCCCCCCGATATGGTGACCACCACCCTGGGTGACGCGCTGGTGGTGCCGGAAGCCTCGACCACCCTGTCCGGCTACACGACGGCGCGGCAGAAGGTTGACAATGCCGTTGCCGGCGAAGTGCTGCCGGTACAGGCCGACATCCGGCTCGAACGCGACCGGGACCGCATGTGGCTGGTGGTGCAGGGCGAGCCGGACGCGGTGTGGCACAGGGCGCGCGAATTCTGGCTGGAAAACGGCTTTCTGATCGAGCGCGAGGACCCGGTGGCCGGCTACCTGGAGACCAACTGGGTGGAGAACCGGGCCGCCGTTCCCAAGGATATCCTTCAGCGCGCGATCAGCCGGGTGTTCGACCAGGCCTATTCGTCCGCTTTCCGCGACCGTTACCGTATGCGTCTGGAACGTGGCGAGCAGGCCGGGACGACGGAAGTCTATATCACCCATCAGGGCCTGGAAGAGCAGTACCAGGGGCAGGAGAGTGACGTGGTGACGACCAAGTGGTATCCGCGTCCCTCTGACCCGGCCCTCGAGTCCAC
>Ga0256830_1001299_pt1 | contig 17807 bp, 15 predicted proteins | sample 128326metaG_FD_190537 | JGI IMG/M metagenome (GOLD analysis project Ga0256830, IMG submission 190537) | Hydrothermal vent microbial communities from Lau Basin, Pacific Ocean - 128-326 | ecosystem: Environmental > Aquatic > Marine > Hydrothermal vents | place: Pacific Ocean: Lau Basin | collected... | reverse complement strand
CCCTGCGCGTCAAGGCCTTCGTGCGGGAGCATTTTCCCGCTATATTCCCTTACTACCGCATTGCATACAACCTCTTTGCCGTGCTGGCCCTGCTGCCGGTGCTGGCCTATTCCTTCACCGTCCAGGGGACTGTGTTTCTGCAATGGGAGGGGCCTTGGGTGGCCGCGCGGATGGCCATGATCCTTGCGGGCCTGGCCTTGTTCATCGCCCCGCTCAAGCGCTATGACATGTCGCGCTTCCTGGGGTGGCGGCAGATCACCGAGGGAGAACAGCCCGCGTCCCTGGCGGCCGACGCGGGACTGGATACCGGCGGGGTTCTCGCTTATGTGCGCCACCCCTGGTACAGCGGCGCCATGTTGATCATCTGGGCGCGCGATCTGGATATGGCCACCCTGATCGTCAATGTGATCATTACCGCCTATTTGTTTATTGGCGCCCGCCTTGAAGAGAGAAAGCTGGTGGAGGAACTGGGCGATGAATACCGCCGTTATCAGCGTACCGTCGGCATGTTCTTCCCGCGCCTCTCGCGGCGGAGCGCCGGGGAATAGGGTGCGCCTGGGGTCGCCATGGGCGGCATTGCGGGCGGGCCGGGCACCTACGTTCTCCTGCTCTCCTCATGTGGGCGCCGGCCACTGCGCATTGGCCGGCGCGGTGTCATGGAGTTGGCGCCCGGTTGTTACTTCTATGTGGGCAGCGCCTTCGGCCCGGGCGGAATCGCCGCGCGTCTCGGCCACCACCGGCGGGTGACGCGCCGGCCCCACTGGCATATCGATTATTTGCGCCAGGCCTTGCCGCTGAGCGATTGCTGGTTTTCCTTCGATGAGCGCCGCATGGAGCATTGCTGGGCCGCCGTGGCGGGCGGGTTGCGCGGGGCTTCCATTCCCCTGGCGCGCTTCGGAGCCTCGGACTGTCAATGTCCCGCCCATCTGTTTCATTTTCCGGAACCGCCTGCTTTTCAGTCCTTCAGGCGGCGTCTCCTCCTGGCGGTGCCGGATCACGCGCCGCTGGAGCGGATCACAGAATAGAGGGAATGGCGGGCATGGAGTCGAAAACAGGCTGGCGCACCAGGTGCAGGGATGGCGGCGGATGTCCCGTTTCATTGCGCCACACCAGGATGTCATAGTAGTTGCGGATGTTCTCCACGTACTGCAAGGCTTCCAGTCCGCGCGCGTAGCCATAACGGGTCTGTTGGTACCAGCGCTTCTGCATCAGCAGTGGCAGGCGCTCCTTGACATCGACCCATTTGTCGGGGTCTCCACCCTGGCGCCTGGTGAGCGATCGCACATCATGCAAGTGGCCCATGCCCATGTTGTAAGCCGCCAGGGCGAACCAGGTGCGGTCGGGTTCCTTGATGCGTTCCGGCAACCTGCGCTTGAGCTTGCGGAAGTAGCGCGCGCCGCCATCGATGCTGTTGCGGGGTTTGATGCGGTCCCGGTAGCCCATCTCCGCGGCCGTCTTGCGCGTCAGCATCATGATGCCGCGGACCCCGGTTGGAGAGACGGCGCGGTGGTTCCAATGGGATTCCTGGTAACCGATGGCCGCCAGCAGGCGCCAGTCCAGATTGTATTTGCGCGCGGCCTCCTCGAAGTAGGCCTGATAGCGGGGGAGGCGTTGTTGCATATGGCGCAGGAATTTCCGAGTCCCTACATAGTCGAAATCCCTCACGTGGCTGTAATGGCGGTCCCTGAGTTGGGCAAGCTGGCCGTTACGCTCGATGAGAGCGAAGAATTTCACGGCCTCATTGTAGAGACTGTCGTCCTTGCCCTTGGGGAAGGCCCACGCCAGTTGCTGGGGCGGGGAGATATCGAAGGCCACCCGCAGCTCGGGATAGAAGTGCTGATTGAGGGTGAAGGCATTGGAGTCGGCGATGGTGTAGTCGATTGACTTGTTCCAGACACGCGACAATAATTCAGCCTCCCCGGACTGATCGCTGGCCCGCCAGGCCAGGGAGGGCAGGGAGATGGCCAGTTCGCTCAGCCGCGCCGCGTGGCTGCTGCCGGCCACGACCTCGATGAGGCCGCCCCGCAGGTCTTCCAGGGAACGTGGACGGGGGTTTCCGCTGCGATAGATGAGCTGTTGTGTGATACTCTGGTAGGGTGGGCCGAAACGGATGTGTTTCTTGCGCGCGTCGGTTATGGTGAGGCCCGCGGCTGCCAGGTGGACATTGCGCTGGGCGACATTGGGTATGATGGCGTTGAAGTTTTCCGGCACCACTATTTTGAGTTCCACGCCCAGATAGTCGGCGAAGAGCCGTGCCAGGTCGTACTCAAAGCCGGTGGGGCCGCTGGCACCCGCATAATAGGTCGTGGGACTGTTACGGGTGAGGACGACGAGTTCGTTCTGTTCGCGGATCTGATCCAGGACGCTGGGTGACGGGGCGTGCCGGGTAATGATCGGCGCGGTGGACAGGCCTAGCAGAATGATGCTGATACCGAGGGCGGGGCCGAGATAGACTGGCTGTCTCATGGGAATTTCCGGCTTGGTTGCTATATTGGGGCGCCAGGCGGAAGACTATCGCGCTCAGGCTTTATCTTACGAGAATATTTGCAACGACATGGAGAGGTACCGAAGTGGTCATACCGGCACCGACTCGAAATCGGCTGGGGGCCTGACCGCCCCACGCGGGTTCGAATCCCGCCCTCTCCGCCATTTCGTTGCGGCAGCCAGAACGAAAGCTCTCCCTGATATTGCAGAATGTGATCTATGTCACTAATTTTAAACGATTCCAGCGTGAAATGCGAGCAAAATATGCCTCTGGAAATCCCGACCACAGGTATAACTTATTGAAATGGTTGTGTAATTTTTCTTTGGGGGGTTGATTCTCTACCTGTCCTGGCGCACAATTCCATCTGTCAGAGGTGAGGTGAGGCAGGCCCGCGCCGGTATGGTGAGCATGGCGGGGGCGGCGCTGAAACCGGATCGTCATTTCAACACACCGGGAAGGAAGCAAGGATGGCGTTGAAGAGATCAGAGAGTGGCTGGCGGATCATCGCGATCATGTGGCTGATGCTCGCCTTGCCAGTCTGGCAGCACACCGCGCTGGCTGCCGATACCGATGGCGCCGGGGTCAGTATCGTATCCGCTCAGCATGATTACCCCGATTTGAAGTCCATCCAGCACCAGGCCAACGCCATGCACATGGCCGCCTCACGTCATCGCAGTTGCAACCATAGTGTCTGTCCCGTTTCCGGCTGTTGCGCCGTGGCATACCGTCATGTCCCGGTCGGTCTGGAATCCCGACAGTCGGACAAGCCCGTTTCCACTTTCGCCGCGGCGACGGAATTTATCCAGCCCGCGGAAATCCGACCGCCCATCCATATCCTCTGAGCGGGCGCAAGCCCTTGTACGGACAGCTTCGCGCGCATCCAGCCGCGCGATAAGGTTTTTCCTGTCCGGCGACGGGAGACTGGATTGGGAGGGAAGCGTCACTTCACGGGTACCGTTATTCACACACACCCAACCCGTCCCCATTGGGAAGTGTAGGCGTTACCACGGTGAGTGACTGAATTTGCTCCATGTTCTTGTTGCCGGACAGGATCTTTTTCTTGTGGGGGCTCATGAGAACGGATTTCAGACCGATAAACTGCCTGAGCCCTTGAAATTGCAACAGAAAGCAACCTGTCTGAACGAAGAGAGCCTCATGAAATACCGCAAGATTACCGCCGTCATCCGCCGCAACACCCTCAAGAGACTGGTCAAGAACCTGAAAGAGATTGGCGTGCGCGGCATGACCGTGAGCCGCGTTGAGGGCTTTGGCGAGCATGCGGAACTCTATGCGGGCGATCGCCTGGTGCCAGGCGCCAAAATCGAGATTTACGTCACTGAAAACATGGTGGAGGAGATCTCCCGGGTCATCGTTGCCATCGCCCACACCGGCCGGTCAGGCGACGGCATTCTGGCCATCCATCCCGTCGAGGAACTCTGCCAGATACAGGCACAGGAAGTTCCCGGTTTCGACTGAGGGGCCGGCCTGTGCTAAGGTGTCCCGAAGGACACAGTTGACCTGTGTCCAGCCCACAGCTTCATAATTATCAAGGAACCTCTGATTGATTCTGGACCGGATGGATGGAGGGATGAAATATTCCGGATCAAGGCGAAAAGCGCAGGTAATCGCGCGCTATTGCCAAGCTTTTCAATGCAGGGCCGGGACATTTCAGCCGCCAGACGCCGGTTCATGAATTAATCAGGGGTTCCTCAAGAAGGCAAGGGCCCCAAACAGCGGGTAAAGAAGGGGTGATCATGGCAATGGCCTCGGCTTATGATCAGTTGAACGACGAGCAGCTACTGCTGCTCGCCATCTCCATTGAGCGTTGCTGCGCCCGGCTCTATCAGGACTGCGCCTATCGTTTCAGGCCCTACAACCCCGGCATCAGCGCCGTGCTGGAGGAACTGGCCACGGAAGAACGCCAGCATGAGCAGGAACTGCTTGCGCTGTATCGGGAGATACTGGGAGAAGAGGCGGATCCACGGCTGCCGGCACCTCCCGAACTGCAGGCCTTTATTCAAGGGTTGCAGGAACTGAGCGGCCATTTCTTCGTCGTCGATTCTCCCATGGCCAGGACCATGCTCGAGATCGCGCTCAATATCGAGCGCCACACCCACAATTTCTATCTCCAGATCCAGAATCAGTTGGAGGATCCCCGTGTGTCCGCCGTCATTGGCAGGCTGGTGGCATTCGAGGAAGATCATGTGCGCGTGTTTCTCGAGCGCCTGGGCCGCATCTGACAGTGCCGTGAAGTTGCAAGGTCGCGTGTCAGTCCAAGCTACTTTTTTGCAGTGATCGGGTTTACAATGCCATCCATGGGATACCATGGCATGAAGCATGATGTGGAAGTCACGCTCTTGACGGAGCCGCCGCCCGCTCACCCCGCGAGCCGGCAAGGGAAAGCAGCTTGAACAAGGAGAAACAATGCATCTGCCAGGATACCCAGCGTCATTTCCTGTTCAGGGCCTTCGACAGCCTGGGCCTGGAGGATGCGCACAGGGAACTGCTCCTCGCCTCGTTTCGTGAAACCCGTTTCAGCATCCCCGTCGTACTGCGCCGTGATGGCAGGGACGTATTGCGCACCTTCCAGGGTTTTCGTGTACAGCATAACCATGCCCGCGGCCCCTTCAAGGGGGGGCTCCGTTATCACCCGGAGGTCAACCAGGGGGAGGTGAGGGCACTGGCCCAGTTGATGACCTGGAAGACCGCCCTCATCGATATCCCCTTCGGAGGCGCCAAGGGCGGCATTACCATCGATCCCGCCGAACTGGACAAGACCGAGCTGGAGGTGCTCACCAAGCGCTTCATCCAGAAAATGGAGCCGCTCCTTGGCGTGCACCAGGACATTCCCGCCCCCGACATGGGCACCAATGCCCAGGTGATGGCCTGGATTCTGGAGGAGTACAGCAAGAGTCATGGCTACACGCCCGGAATCGTCACGGGCAAGCCGGTGGAGCTGGGGGGCTCAAGAGGGCGCGAGGAAGCGACGGGTTTTGGCGTAGCCTGCATTACCCGCAAAGTGATCAGTGGCATGTCGCTGCCCCTGGACGAGGCGCGGATCGTCATCCAGGGCTTCGGCAATGTGGGTTCTCATGCGGCCCAGGCCCTGGCGAGGATGGGTGGGCGCATCATTGCGCTTTCCGATGTGCACGGCGCCATTCACAGCGCGGCAGGGATCGATGTTGAAGCGGCGCGCGCCCACCAGGCCGCAACCGGACGGTTGCAGGGGCTGCCGGGCGTGGACGCGCTCAGCAACGAGGAAATGCTGGAACTGCCTTGCCACATTCTGATCCCGGCGGCCCTGGAAGCCGTGATCAATTGCGACAACGCCGGCGCCATTCAGGCGCGGGTCATCGTCGAGGCCGCCAACATGCCCGTCACCCATCAGGCCGATGAGGAGTTGCGCCAACGCAACATCGTGGTGGTGCCCGACATTCTTGCCAATGCCGGTGGCGTGCTGGCGTCGTATTATGAGTGGGTGCAGAATCTCCAGGAGTTTCCCTGGGAGCATGGGTCGGTTCTGCGCCGCCTTGAGCAGCACCTGTTGCGCGTCTATGGGGAGGTCAGCCATCATGCCGGGGAGAACGAAACCGATTTGCGCACCGCGGCCTACGAGCTTGCCATCGGGCGCGTCAACAAAGCCATCCAACTGCGGGGATTCTGATGCATGCCACACATTGCCTGAGGCGGGTTCATGACCGCGCCGCATAAACCCATGGAGCAGACAGGCCCGGTCATCCAGATCGCGGGCGCCGGTCCCGCCGGGCTGACCGCCGCCATTATGCTTGCGCGCGCGGGCCGGGAGGTCGTGGTGCACGAGGCGCAGAGAGAAGTGGGAAGCCGCTTCGGACGGGATTTTCAAGGCTTGGAGAACTGGAGCAGCGCCGAGGACGTGCTTACCCTGATGGAAGAGGAGGGGCTCACAACCCGCTTCGCGGCCATGCCCTGCCACCAGGGCACCGTTTATGACGCCTGGGGCAATGCCTACGACATACGCAGCGAGCAACCCTTGTTCTATATGATCGAGCGTGGACCCGGCCCCGGCTCCCTGGACAGCGCCCTGCTCCATCAGGCGCGGGACCTGGGCGTGGAAGTACGTTTCAACTCCCGCCTCAAGCGTCTCAGCGGGCCGGGTATCCTGGCGGCGGGGCCGCGCGCCGCGGATGCCATTGCCGTGGGCTATCACTTCGACACCGACATGGAAGACGGCTTCTGGGCCATATGCGACGACGGCCTGGCGCCCAAGGGCTATGCCTATCTGCTGATCATGGGCGGGCGCGCCACCCTCAAAAGCTGTATGTTTACCGACTTTAAGCAGGAAAAGCGCTATGTCGACCGCACACTGGAAGCCTTTCAGCGCCTCACCGGGGTGCAGATGAAGAATCCCGTGCCACATGGTGGTGCGGGGAATTTCCGTATTCCGCAGAGCGCCTACAGCGGCCGCCATCCCCTGGTGGGGGAACAGGCGGGATTTCAGGATACCTTGTGGGGGTTTGGCATTCGCCTTGCCATGGCCTCGGGCAGGCTTGCGGCGCAAAGTCTGCTGACAGGTGAAAATTATGATACCCTGTGGCGCCGTGAGTTGCTGCCGCAGATGGAAACCTCGGTGGTCAATCGCGCGCTTTATTCCCTGGCGGGCAATCGCGGCTACCGCTGGTTTCTGCGCCGCCTGTCCACGCGCCAGGATATCCGCCGCTCGCTGCGGCGCCAGTATCAGACCTCCTGGCCCAAGCGGGTGATGTTGTCCTGGGCCAACGGTCGTTACCAGAGTCAGCGCAAGGATGTCAGTTGCAGTCATGTGGACTGCAACTGTGTCTGGTGCCGGGGCTGCGCATAGCAAGCAACTCAATGTTGATTTCCGGGTGGCGGACGAACCAATCGGCACAAGACTGGCATGACCAAAACGACATCGACGACATGTCCCTATTGCGGGGTGGGATGTGGGGTGCTGGCCACCGTGGATGAACAGGGTGGCGTCAGCGTGGCCGGCAACCCGGACCATCCGGCCAACTTCGGCCGCCTGTGCTCCAAGGGCATGGCCCTGGGCCAGACCGTTGGCCTCGAAGGGCGTCTGCTCCATCCCCAGATTCAGGGCAGGCGCTGCGGCTGGGACGAGGCCCTGGATCACGTGGCCCAGGGGTTCCGGCGCATCATCGATGAACACGGCCCCGATGCCGTGGCCTTCTATGTGTCGGGCCAGTTGCTGACGGAAGACTACTACGTCGCCAACAAGCTCATGAAGGGCTATATCGGGTCCGCCAACATCGACACCAATTCCCGTTTGTGCATGTCGTCATCCGTGGCCGGGCACAAACGCGCCTTCGGCATGGATACCGTGCCCTGCGCCTACGAGGACCTGGAGCGCGCCAAGCTCATCGTGCTGGCGGGTTCCAACGCGGCCTGGTGCCATCCCGTCCTCTTCCAGCGCATGGCGCGGGCGCGCGAGGAGAATCCGGATCTCATGATCGTGGTCGTCGACCCGCGCCGCACCCCCACCTGTGAGATCGCCGACCTGCACCTGCCCCTGAAGCCCGGCAGCGACAGCATCCTCTTCAATGGATTGCTGTGCCATCTGGAACGCAGTGACGAGAAAAATGCCCTGTTCGTGGAGCAGGCCACTGAGGGGGCGGCCGAGGCCCTTGAGGCGGCGCGCGTCAGCGCGCCCTCCATTGCCGCGGTGGCTGAGCAGTGCGGACTGCGGGAAGACGACGTGGCGCGCTTTTACCGCCTCTTCGCCCGCACCGAGCGTGTCGTCACCGTCTATTCCCAGGGCATCAACCAGTCCACCAGCGGCACCGACAAGGTCAACGCCATCATCAACTGCCACCTGTATACAGGCCGCATCGGGCGGCCGGGCATGGGGCCGTTTTCCTTCACTGGCCAGCCTAATGCCATGGGCGGGCGGGAGGTGGGTGGCCTGGCCAACCAGTTGGCCGCCCACATGGATATCGCGGTGGCAGAACACCGCGCGCTGGTGCAGCGTTTCTGGAACTCTCCGGCCATTCCCGCCCGCGAAGGCCTCAAGGCCGTGGGTCTGTTCGACGCCATCGGGCGCGGCGAGGTCAAGGGCCTGTGGATCATGGGCACCAATCCCGCCGTCAGCCTGCCCGATGCCGACCAGGTGCGCACCGCCCTGCGCGCCTGCGACCTGGTGGTGGTGTCCGACTGCATGGCCCGCACGGACACCACCGCCTGCGCGGATGTGCTGCTGCCCGCCGCCGCCTGGGGCGAGAAGGATGGCACGGTGACCAACTCCGAGCGCCGCATTTCCCGCCAGCGCGCCTTTCTTCCCCTGCCGGGCGAAGCCCGCCCGGACTGGCGGATCATTTGCGGGGTTGCGCGGCGCATGGGCTTTGGGGAGGCCTTCGATTATACCTGTGCCGCCGATATCTTCCGTGAGCATGCCGCCCTGTCCGGTTACGGGAACCAGGGCCGGCGAGACTTCGACATCTCCGCCCTGAGCCGCATCAGCGATACCCAATACGATGCGCTGGAGCCGGTGCAGTGGCCTGTTTCGCAAGCAGGGGAGGGCACCCGGCGCCTGTTCGGCAACGGCTGTTTCTACACCGCCAACGGCCGCGCGCGCTTGGTGCCCGTGACTCCCCGTCCGCCGGCCAACCCCGTCGACGCGCATTTTCCCCTGGCGCTCAATACCGGACGGGTGCGCGACCAGTGGCACACCATGACCCGCACCGGCAAGGCGGCGCGCCTCTCCGAACACAGTCCCGAGCCCTATGCGGAGATCCATCCCGACGATGCGCGCCGCCACGCGATCCGTGATGGCGAGCTGGTGCGCGTCTTCAGCCGCCGGGGCGAGATCATCGTGCGCGCCGTGGTCTCCTCTGAACAACTGCCCGGCAGCGTCTTTGTGCCCATGCACTGGAACGACCAGTTCTCCAGCCATGGCTGCGTGGACGTGGTGGTGAATCCCGCTGTCGATCCCATCTCCGGGCAGCCGGAGCTGAAGCATACCCCGGTGCGCATACGGCGCTATGAACCGGCTTGGCACGGCTTCATCCTGTCCCGGCGGCGCCTCGATCTCACCGGCGCCAGCTACTGGGCCGTGGCCAGGGGGGAGGCGTGCTATCACTACGAGATCGCCGGTGAACAGGCCATGGACGACTGGATGGCCTGGTCGCGCGCCATGCTGTGTACCTCGGATGAAGACGTGAACTGGGTGGAATACCTGGACAAGGCGGGCCGCCAGTACCGCGGCGTGCGCCTGGTGGGCGACCGGGTGGAGAGCTGCATCTTCATCGCGCCCAGCCACCAGCTCCCCTCGCGCAGCTGGCTGGCGGGCCTGTTCGCCAAGGACCGCCTGGACGAGCAGGAGCGTCGCGGCCTGTTGCTGGGCAAGGCGCCGCCGGGCCAGGAGGACGTGGGCCACATCGTGTGCGCCTGTTTCTCCGTGGGCGTGAATACCCTCGTCAAGGCCATACGCGACGACGGGCTGGATACGGTGGAGGCCATTGGCGAGGCCCTCAAGGCAGGGAGCAATTGTGGCTCTTGCGTGCCGGAACTGAAATCGCTGATTGCTTCAAATAGTGGTTGAACAGATACGCAGCTCGTTAGTTCAAGGTACAAGGTACAAGGTACAAGGGGTCTCGCGGTCGTTTTGTCATAGAGAACCAAAACCTTTGTGCATTTCGTGTTCTTCGTGGTATATGCTTGTCATATGACCTGGAGCGGAGGGAAGGTGTGATGGATACGACGCAGGAACACGACCCGGAGGTGCCCGAACCCGCGCATCCCCACAAGCGCAGCGAGCCACTGCCGTGGGAGACCCCCAAGCCCCTGGAGGACGAGCCTCATGCCCTGGCGCGGGTGGAGGCCATCCTGCACAGCCCCAGCTACCGCCAGGCCGATCACGATGTGGACTTTCTCAACAGCGACGAGACCCGCGGGGTGCGCCTGCAGATCGACTATCTCAAGGCGGAGACATTGCTCAAGCGTCATGGCATCGAGCACACCATCGTGGTCTTCGGCGGCACGCGCATCTCGGAGCCCCTCGCCGCGCAGCGCCAGGTGGATACCCTGCGCAGCCATCTCGCGGACAGCCCCGCGGACGAGGATCTGCAGCATCGCCTCGCGGTGGCGCAGCGCATCCTGGAGAAGAGCCGCTACTACGACGTGGCGCGCGAGTTCGGCCGCCTGGTGGGCGAGTTCGGTCAGGGACCCGAGGACGCCCGCGTCACCCTCATCACCGGCGGCGGGCCGGGCATGATGGAGGCCGCCAACCGCGGCGCCTTCGACGTGGGCGCCAAGTCCATCGGTCTCAACATCACCCTGCCCCGCGAGCAATACCCCAACCCCTACGTCACGCCCGACCTGTGCTTCCGCTTTCACTATTTCGCCATTCGCAAGCTGCACTTCCTCAAGCGCGCCAAGGCGCTGGTGGCCTTCCCCGGCGGCTACGGCACCCTGGACGAGTTGTTCGAGACCCTCACTCTCATTCAGACGCGCACCATCCAGCCCCTGCCCGTGGTGCTGGTGGGGGAATCCTTCTGGCGCCAGGCGGTGAACGTGGATTTCCTGGTGGAAGAGGGCGTCATCGATCCCGAAGACCGCAACCTGTTCTGGTATGCCGAGACGGCCGGCGAGATCTGGGAAAGCATACAGCAGTGGCATTGCGCCTGCGGCAGGCCCCTTCTCGACAACGGCGCCTGCCGGGTGGAAGAAACACCATGAAGATCGCCTTCCATGGCGCCGACCGGGGCGTGACCGGTTCCTGTCACCTGGTGACTTGTGGCGGCAAGCGCATCCTCATCGACTGCGGCCTGTACCAGGGCGGCCATGAACTGGACGAAGAGAATCACCAGCCCTTCGGCTTCGACCCGGCCACGGTCAACTACCTGCTGCTCACCCACGCACACCTGGATCATTGCGGGCGCATCCCCCTGCTGGTGAAGCGTGGCTTCCAGGGGGAGATCATCACCACGTCCGCGAGCCGCGACCTGGCCAAGCTGGTCATGCTGGACGCCGCCCATCTGCAGGAAGAGGAGGCGGAATGGCGCATGCGCAAGGCCGCGCGGCACGCCAGGGGCAAGGACAAGGTGGAGACGGTCGAGCCCCTGTACACCACCCTGGACACCCTCACCAGCCTGGATTACTTTGGCAGGACGGCGGTCTACGACCAGGCTCTCGAACTGGACACAGGCATACGCGCCACCTTCATCGATGCCGGCCACATCCTGGGGTCGGCCAGCATCGTCCTGGACCTGGAGGAGCAGGGCCGCCGCAGGCGCGTCCTGTTCTCCGGCGACCTGGGCTACGGCGGGCGGGTCATCCTGCGCGATCCCACGCCGCCGCCCCGTGCCGACGTGGTGGTGATGGAGACCACCTACGGCGACCGGCGCCACAAGCAACTGCAGCCCTCCATCGAGGAGCTGTACGAGGCCATCCATGACACCTTCCGCCGCGGCGGCAATGTCATCATTCCCAGCTTCGCTCTGGAGCGCACCCAGGAGATTCTTTACTACCTGCGCGAGGGCATCAACGACGGCGTGCTGCCCGGCAGCATCCAGGTCTTCCTCGATTCGCCCATGGCCATCTCCGCCACGGAGATCTTCCGCCGCCACATGGAGTGCTTCGATCCCGACGCCTGCGACCTGTTCTGCGAGGGGCGCGATCCCCTCAACTTCCGCGGCCTGCATTTCACCCGCGAGACGGCCCAGTCCATGGCCCTCAACCAGATCAGCGGCGGCGCCGTCATCATCGCCGGCTCGGGCATGTGCACCGGCGGACGGGTGCGCCATCATCTCAAGCACAACCTGTGGCGCGGCAACAGCAGCGTCGTGTTCGTGGGCTATGCCGCGCGCGGCACCCTGGCGCGGCGCATCGTGGACGGGGTGAAAAAGGTGACCATCTTCGGCGAAGATATCCCGGTGCGCGCCCGCATCTACACCATCGGCGGCTTCTCCGCCCATGCCGACTGCGAGGAGCTGTACCGCTGGCACCAGCACACGGGCAACCCCGGGAAGACCTGCCTGGTGCACGGCGAGCCGCCCGCCATGCAGGCCTTCGCGCGGCGCCTGAAGGGGACGGAGGTGGTGATGCCGGAGCTGCACGAGGTGTTTGGGTTATAGGCGGTGGTCTGGTGCATTTTCTTCTCCCCCGAGGGGGTTAGCTCCTTCTCCCCTTGAGGGGACCTCGGTGCCGCTTGACGGTAGAAGGTTGGGATGAGGGGTGCAGGCCACTGCCGTTTCAGAGGCCCACCGAGCCGCCCCTCACCCTGGCCCTCTCCCCCAAGGGGGAGAGGGGGTTTGGCTCCTTCTCCCCCCTGGGGGGAGAAGGCTGGGATGAGGGGGTGGGCCACTGTCGTTTCAGAGGTCCACCGGACCGCCCCTCACCCCGGCCCTCTCCCCGGAGGGGAGAGGGGGTTATTACGCCTTCTCTCCTTGAGAAGAGTGCGGGGGTAAACGATGCCCAGGGTGCATGCTTTAAGAACATTATGGAAAAGCGTTTCCTCATCACCTCAGAAGGTTTCGGCGCACTGCTCGCCGAGCTGGCGTCTGCAGGCCATACCCTCATCGGCCCTGTAGTGCGTGATGGCGCCATCGTCTACGACGAGATCCACGGCCTCCACGACCTGCCGGCCGGGTGGGGGGATGCGCAGGACGCCGGCCGCTACCGGCTCCAGACGCGCGGCGATGGGGCGCTGTTCGCCTACAACAGCAGTCCCATGGCATGGAAGAAGTTTCTGCACCCGCCCTCGCTGACTCTGTGGCGGGCGCGGCGTGACGGTGAGGGGTTTCAAATCGGGGCTGAGCAGGAAGAGGCGCCCCGTTATGCCTTCATCGGGGTACGTGCCTGTGATCTGCGCGCCATCGCCATCCAGGACCGGGTGCTCATGGACGGGCCTTGTCCCGATCCTCACTATGCGGCGCGCCGCCGCAAGGCCTTCATCCTCGCCGTGCAGTGCGCCCAGGCGGGCGGGACCTGTTTCTGCGCCTCCATGGATTGCGGGCCGCGCGCCTCCGCGGGTTTCGACCTGGCCGTGACCGAGCTGCTCCAGCCGGAGCACTGTTTTCTGGTGGAGGTGGGCACCGAGGCGGGCAACCGCGTGCTCGCGCGGGTGCCCCACCGGGTGGCGGGCGAGGCCGAGTGGCAGGCGGCCCTGCAGGCCACGGAGGACGCCCGCGCGCAGATGGGGCGGCGCATGGACACCCGCGGCATCAAGACGCTGCTCTATGACAGTGCGGAGCATCCCCGCTGGGCGCAGACCGCACAGCGCTGCCTGTCCTGCGCCAACTGCACCATGGTGTGTCCCACCTGTTTCTGCACCGCCATCGAGGATCACACCGATCTCGACGGCGGCGAGGCGTGGCGGGTGAGGCGCTGGGATTCCTGTTTCACCAGCCAGTTCTCCTATATCCACGGTGGCGTCATCCGCGCGGGTACCGCCGCCCGCTACCGCCAGTGGCTGACCCACAAGCTGGCCGCGTGGCAGGACCAGTTCGGAAGCTCGGGCTGCGTGGGTTGCGGGCGGTGCATTGCCTGGTGCCCCGAGGGCATCGACATCACGGAGGAAGTTGCGGCCATCCGCGCGGCGCATCAGAATGAGACCGGGGAGGATGCCTGATGGAAGACCTGAAACATATTATTCTGGAACATCCCTTTTTTGCGGGAATGGACGACGAACACATGGACCTGGTGGCGGGCTGCGCCAGGAACATGCGCTTCCGAGACGGCGAGTTTCTCTTCCGCGAGGGAGAGGAGGCCGATACCTTCTATTGCCTGCGCACGGGAGAGGTGGCTCTGGAGATCCACAGTCCCCACCAGGGCGCCATCCAGATCGCGCGCCGCCGCGCCGGTGACGTGGTGGGGTGGTCGTGGATCGTTGCGCCCTACCGCTGGTATTGCGACGCACGCGCCATCGGCGAGGTGCGCGCCCTGGGTTTCGATGCCGTATGCCTGCGCAACAAGTGGGAGACGGACAAGGTTTTCGGCTTCGAGATGTACCGGCGTTTCGTGCCCCTCATGCTGGCCAGCCTCCAGGCGACGCGCATGCAGATGCTGGATGTCTATGGCCGCCGCTGATCCCCTGCGTCCCCTGCCGGTACCGGTGCGCGCCGTGCGCCGCGAACTGGAGGACGTCTTCACCCTGGATCTCGATGTCTCCGCCATTCCCGGCGGCATCGCCTTCTCTCCCGGGCAGTTCATGATGCTCTATGCCTTCGGCGTGGGGGAGGCGCCCATCTCCATCAGCGGCGATCCCCATGATGGGCAGACCCTGGTGCATACCATTCGCGCCGTGGGCGGCGTCACCCGCGCCCTGTGGGAACTGCAACCCGGCGATGTGGTGGGCCTGCGCGGTCCCTATGGCAGCGCCTGGCCCCTGGAGGCGGCGCGGGGCCGCGACCTGGTGATCGTCGCCGGCGGCATCGGCCTGGCCCCCCTGCGCCCCGTGATCTGTCACCTGCTGCGGCAGCGCGGCGACTACGGGCGCGTGGAAATCTGTTATGGCGCCCGCTCTCCCGGTGATATCCTGTACGAGGCGGAACTGCGGCGATGGCGTGAGGCAGGAGGGATGGAGGTACGGGTGACCGTGGATCATGGCGGGCGCGGCTGGCGGGGCGACGTGGGGGTGGTGACCGACCTGCTGGCACGCGTGCGGTGCAATCCCGCCAACACCCTGGCCTTCGTGTGCGGCCCCGAGGTCATGATGCGCTTCACCCTGCGCGGCCTGCGGGGTCTCGGCGTCGCCGGCGACGCCATCCATCTCTCCATGGAGCGCAACATGCACTGCGCCGTGGGTTTCTGCGGCCATTGCCAGCTCGGCCCCCTGTTCATCTGCAAGGACGGGCCGGTGTTTCCCTGGCCGCGCATCGCGCCCTTCTTCGGGATCCGGGAACTGTGAACACGGTGCCGGAAAAAGGCAGGCGCCCCCGCCTCGCCGTATGGAAGTTCGCCTCCTGCGACGGCTGCCAGCTGAGCCTGCTGGACTGCGAGGACGAACTGCTGGCGGTGGCGGGCGCCATCGACATCGCCCACTTTCCCGAGGCCTCGCGGCGCAGCATCGCGGGGCCCTATGACCTGTCCCTGGTGGAGGGCTCCATCACCACGCCCGGCGACCTGGCGCGCATCCGCGAGATCCGCGGGAACTCCCGCACCCTCGTCACCATCGGCGCCTGCGCCACCGCGGGCGGCATCCAGGCCCTGCGCAACCACGCCGACATCGAGGAATACATCGCCGTCGTCTACGCCCATCCCGAATACATCGACATCCTGGCGCGGGCCACCCCCATCGCGGAGCACGTCGCGGTGGACTTCGAGCTGCGCGGCTGCCCCGTGAACAAGGGGCAGTTGCTGGAAGTGGTCAACGCCTTCCTCAACGGCCGCCCGCCCGCCATTCCCGCCTACAGCGTGTGCGTGGAGTGCAAGCGGCGCGCCACGGTATGCGTCATGGTGGCTCGGGGCATCCCCTGTCTCGGACCGGTGACCCAGGCCGGGTGCGGCGCCATCTGCCCCGCCTGCGCGCGCGGCTGTTATGGGTGCTTCGGCCCCCAGGATACGCCCAATACGGAATCCATGGCGCAGGCGTGGCTGAAGGCGGGCAAGAGCCGGGCCGAGGTGGCGCGCATCTTCCACACCTTCAATTGCGGCGCCGAGCCCTTCGCCGGCACGGGAGACAAGTACGGGGGCGGAGGATGAAGCCGTGAGCCGCACCATCAAGGTGGACTATCTGGCCCGCGTGGAGGGGGAGGGCGCCTTGGAGATCCATCTCGATGGGGACACGGTCCGCGACGTGCGGCTGAAGATCTTCGAGCCCCCGCGCCTGTTCGAGAGCTTCCTGCGCGGCCGCGACCGGGACGAGGTACCGGACATCACCGCGCGCATCTGCGGCATCTGTCCGGTGGCCTACCAGATGAGCGCCTGCCATGCCCTGGAGGATGCGGCCGGCGTTACCGTCTCTGGCCAGTTACGCCGTCTGCGCCGCCTGCTCTATTGCGGCGAATGGATCGAGAGCCACTGCCTGCACATGTTTCTGCTCCACGCGCCCGACTTCCTCGGCTACGAGGATGCCATTGCCATGGCGCAGGCGCATGGCGAGCTGGTGCGGCGCGGCCTGCGCATGAAAAAGGCCGGCAACGCCATCATCAGCATCGTGGGCGGGCGGGAGATCCATCCGGTGAACGTGTGCGTGGGCGGCTTCTACCGCCTGCCCGACGCCCGCGCCCTGCGCGGGCTGCTGCCGGAGCTGGAGTGGGCGCGGGATGCCGCCCTGGAGACCGTGGAAACCTTCGCGCAACTGGACTTTCCCGATTTCCAGCGCGACTACGAGTTCGTCGCCCTGCGTCACGACGGGGAATATCCCTTCTGCGAGGGGCGCATCGTCTCCAGCAAGGGGGTCGACATCGCGGCGCGGGCATTCGACCAGGTCTTCGAGGAACGCCAGGTTCCACACAGCACCGCCCTGCATGCCGCCGTCAAGGGGCGCGGCGCCTATTTCTGCGGGCCGCTGGCGCGCATCAATCTCAATCATGACCGCCTGCGTCCCCTGGCCCGGGAGGCAGCGCGCCGCGCCGGATTTGACCTGCCCTGCACCAACCCCTTCAAGAGCATCCTGGCGCGCGCCATCGAGGTGGTGCAGGCCTGCGACGAGGCCATCGAGATCATCTCGTCATGGGAAGGGGGCGTGGCGGTGGCGCAACCCGTCCCGCGCACTGCCGGGACGGGATATGGCTGTACCGAGGCGCCGCGCGGCATCCTGTTTCATCACTACGATGTGGACGATGCGGGACTCATTACCCACGCCAGAATCGTGCCCCCCACCTCCCAGAACCAGAAGACCATCGAGGACGATCTGCGCGCCCTGGCGCGGCGCCTGGCCACGCTGCCCCATGACCAGGCGACCTGGCTGGCCGAGCAGGCGGTGCGCAACTACGACCCCTGCATCTCCTGCTCCACCCACTTCCTGACCCTGAAGATCGTGAGGGACTCATGATACGCGTCATCGGCGTCGGTCATCCCGCCGCGGGCGACGACAGCGTCGGGCTGGAGATCGTCAGGCGCCTGCGCGCGGAACCCCTCGGTTATTGCTTCGAGCTGTACGAGATCACCGATCCCATGCGCTTGGTGGATCTGCTGGATGGCGACCGCCCTGTCATCATCGTGGATGCCGTGCTGACCTCCGAGCCTCCCGGAACCCTCCATCATCTCACCCCGGAGGCCCTGGCGGAGCAGCCGGGCATCGCTCTGTCCAGCCATGGCACCAGCGTCAGCCAGGCCATCGCCTTGGCCGCGACCCTGAATTCGCCGCATTGCACCCGGCACATCGATATCGTCGGCGTCGCCATTGCCGTGCCCGGCCTGTACACGC
>Ga0256830_1001298_pt1 | contig 17809 bp, 14 predicted proteins | sample 128326metaG_FD_190537 | JGI IMG/M metagenome (GOLD analysis project Ga0256830, IMG submission 190537) | Hydrothermal vent microbial communities from Lau Basin, Pacific Ocean - 128-326 | ecosystem: Environmental > Aquatic > Marine > Hydrothermal vents | place: Pacific Ocean: Lau Basin | collected... | reverse complement strand
GGTTCAGCACCACCTGGGCGTGGGCACCCCTGCGCAGCTCCACAACAATTCGCATGCCCTCACGGTCGCTCTCATCCCTTATGTCGGAGATGCCCTCAATCCTCTTGTTCCTGACCAGCTCGGCTATACTCTCAATCAGCTTGGCTTTGTTCACCATGTAGGGAATCTCGGTTATAACTATCCTGGTCTTCTTCCCCTCCTCAATGTGCGCCTTCCCCCTGAGCTTCAGCGTTCCCCTCCCGGTGGTGTACGCCTGCACTATCCCCTTCCTGCCCAGGATGCAGGCGCCCGTCGGGAAGTCAGGTCCCCTTATGACCTGCATCAGCTCCTCAAGGGTGGCATCGGGGTTGTCTATGAGCAGGGCTATGGCGTCGCACACCTCGCCGAGGTTGTGGGGGGGTATGTTGGTCGCCATCCCCACCGCTATTCCGGAAGAGCCGTTAACGAGCAGGTTTGGCAGCTTTGCCGGGAGCACGCTGGGCTCCTTCAGGGAATCATCAAAGTTCGGCACGAAGTCCACGGTATCCTTCTCAATGTCGGCCAGCATCTCCTCGGCAATCTCTGCCAGCCTGGCTTCGGTGTACCGCATGGCAGCCGCCGCATCCCCGTCAACGCTGCCGAAGTTGCCCTGCCCGTCAATCAGGGGGTACCGCATGGAGAAGTCCTGCACCATTCGCACAAGGGCATCGTAAACCGCCGCATCCCCGTGGGGGTGGTACTTGCCCAGCACCTCACCCACTATGCGGGCGCTCTTCTTGTAGGGGCGGTTGTGGAACAGGTTAAGCTCGTACATGGCATAGAGGATGCGCCGGTGCACGGGCTTCAGCCCGTCCCGCACATCCGGCAGGGCTCTGCCCACTATAACGCTCATGGCGTAGTCAATGTAGGAGCGCTTCATCTCCTCCTCAATGGGCACCCGCATTACCTTCTCCTTCAACCCGGCTCACCATCCTTCAAGTGCAGGGGAAGGGATTTGAACCCTTGACGGGCCTGCGCCCAGCAGATCTTGAGTCTGCCGCCTTAGCCACTCGGCCACCCCTGCTGTCCTTAGTGCTGGAGTTAGCAAGCTCAAACATCCCCGAACCCCCAGCGCTCCAGCTCGGCGGTGCCCTCCTCCAGCGCCTCAATCCGCCTCTCCGTCTCTGCTATGTACCTCCTGAGCTCCCTCTCTATCTCCTCCACCTTCCCCTGCTCAATTGCGCCATCCCTCGGCGTCAGGCACTCCCGGAACTTGTGGTACCTGTCCCCCAGCTTCTCCATGAGCTTCCTCAGGCTGAACCCGCCGAGGAGTATCAGCACATCCACATCCCGCTTCTCCGGCACCGCAACCAAGCTGGCGTACCTAACCAGCCCTCCCCCGCCGCCCGCAAGGTGCCGCTCAGCCCAGCTCCTCACCTCCTCCTCCAGCATCTCCTGGGTGAGGGTGCCCTCCAGCACGGCGCTCTCCGGCACCGCCAGGATGACGTACGCCATGGTCGCCTTCCCCCTGTCCAGGGGCACCAAGGGGTTGGCTGAGGCGCTCTCAAGCATCGCCTCAATCCCCATGACCTCGGGGTCGTTGCCCCAGCTCATGCAGGGGGTGAAGTGGGTTATCCCCAGGCTGCTGGGAAGCTGGTAGTAGTCCGCTATATCAATGGTCGCGGAGGAGGTGTATATGCTCGGAGCTATGAGCATGTGGATGCACCTTATAATCTCGGAGTTTATCCTCATGTACCTGTCCTCCCTGCCCCCGAGCCCGAGCACCCGCTCCACCTGGGAGTTGTCCACCAGTATGAGCAGGGCGGCGTTCTGCCTTCCCGCGTACCTGAGCAGCCTTGACATGCCGCACACTGCGTTGAAGTGCCTCTGGGGCGCCTCAAAGTCGTAGGGCAGGATTCCGAGAGCGAGGAAGTTGTTCATCTTCTCCATCCCCACCCCTGGGTCGGTGCGCATCCTGTGGATTATGTAGGGGAGGGAGCCGTTTCCTGTGCCGCCTCCCAGGGTAGCTATCCCCAGCAGCACGTCCTGGGGGCGCAGGTTCAGGCTGGCTATGTACCGCCTTATGGTGTGGAAGTCGTCCATCGCCTCCCTCTCCCCCACCGTCCAGTTGTTGCCAGCCCCGCTGGGTGTCCTGCCGAAGATGCACACCCTCCTCTTCCTGATGCTCTCGTAAACCTCTCGCAGTTCCGGGTCTGCCTCAAAGAGCTTCTCCAGGGGCTTCTCGGGCTTCACATCCGCCGGGGTGGTGTTCAGCAGCAGCACCCTGTCGTCTATGGCGGGGTTTCTGTACTTAGCGTAGTACAGGAACCCTATCCTGTTGGCTCCCTGACCGCTTGCAACTATGCCCCACCTGGTGCTCATCCTCTCATCACCTTCAGCCTTCCCTGCTTCCTCACCAGCTTCACGTCTTTATTCATGCTGGCGTACCTCTGCAGAAACTCCTCCGCATACCTGACCCCCAGCTCCTCCGCGGCAACCTCACCCTTCTCACCCAGCTTCCTCTCTATAATCCTCTCCACCGCCGGGTAGCTGCTCATGACCTTCAGCTCGGTGTAGCAGGCATCATACTCCTGCGCCAGCCTCTCCATGGCCCTGAGCGCCCTGCGGGAGAACTCGGCAAAGCTGCGGGCGCTCTCGGGCACCTGGGGCTTCCTCCAGCGGCGCCTGATGCCGAAGCTCTCCAGCTCCCCGTGCATGCGCTCAACCTCTTCCGCAAGCCCCTCAATGAGCTCCACCGTTGCGGTGATGCACTCCTCCCTGAGGGAGGAAAGCTCGCCCAGCATGGAGGGCTCGCGAAGCTCCTTAGCCCGCTCCTCCAGCTCCCTCACCCTGCTCGCATCCCCCCTCACCAGCTCCTTTAGCCTGGTGAGGTGCCCCAGGAGCTGCTCCCGCAGCTTCGTGAAGGGCCTGGCGAGCATCCCGCCCACCTCGGCTCTCAGGGAGATGAGCTCGTCCACCGCCTCCGGGGTGCGGAGGTGGCGCCGGAGCACCTGCAGCCTCTCCATGAGGGGCTCAACCTTCCTACCACCCGCGGCGGCTGCCTCAATCAGGTACTCAAGCTCCTCCACGCACACCTCCATGAGCCTCATGTAGGTGTCCTTCAGCCTCTCCCACCGCCCCAAGGACTCGGCCAAGGAGTGGGGGGTTATCCCCAGGACGCGCTCCAGCTCCTCCAGCTCAGCCTCAACCCTGAAGCCCGCATCCCTCAGCCTCTCCCCATTCTCCAGCATCCTCCTGCCCCTGGGCTCCACCGCCTCGGCGTGCTCCGCCAGCGCCACCGCCTCGGTGCTCCTGAGCTTCTGCTCGGCCCTGCGCACGCTGAGCTCAATGGCGGTGAGGGTCATCCTCCCCACCTGCCTGTCGTTCACATCAAACACCACGGTGAAGAGCCCGTCCTTAATCAGCCTGGCTCTTACCTCCTTCACCTCCTCCTGCAGGTGCTGGGTCTTGACCAGCTCCTCAGCCAGCTTGAGCTCAGCCTCAAGCTTCTGAATCCTCTCCTTCACCCTCTCAAGCAGCCCCAGCTTCATCCCCTGAACCGAGGTGTCGCTCCTCCCCTCCCACCAGGTGTAGGCAACGCCTCCCACCAGCGCCACCAGTATGCTGGCAACCGCCACGTAGGCGGCTGCGCTCACCCCGAAGAAGAGCACCATGCCCAGGGTGAGAAGCAGCACCCCCGCCGTAGCTCCTGCCGCAAGCACCTGCTCCCTGGTGAGCCTCACTCCTCACCCCTCCTCTCGTACTCCTCAAACACCTTAAGGGTGACCTCCTGGTGCTGCGCCGCCAGCCTCTCCAGCTCCTCAAACCTGCCTATCTGCGCGGGGCGGTAGGTCATGAGCACGGTGGCGCTTGCGATGTTCCTCCTGGTCATCGCAACCCCGAAGTGGGTCTCACCTATGCGGGAGTGCTCCTCCATGACCTCCTTTGCCATGCTGGTGTTTATCCTCCCGGTATCGCTCAGGTATGCGGGAGGCACCCTGAGGAGAGCCAGGTTCTTCTCAGCCTGCTCTGGTGCAACTCCCGAGACGGTGAGCTTCATGAAGCTGCGGTAGAGCAGGGATACCACATCCACCTCCCTGTACCCGCCGAAGGGGAAGAGGTAGTGGAGGAACCCCCTGGTCCTCTCCGAGGCTCTTCCCAGGGCGGCGAAGCCCGGGAGGGTGCGCCTGCCGGCGCTGAAGGTGGTTGCGGATATCATGTCCTTCAGGTCAAGCACGGGAGCGTAGCTCTGCTCCTCAGCCCCAATACCCTCCTTCGCGGTGCCCGCAAGTATGTCGCATATCCCCCTCGCCACGTAGCTGTTGTACTTCCTGAAGAGCGCCTCCATGGTCTCGGAGTGGGCGATCTTCTGGTTGTCAACCAGTATCACTGAGTCGGCGCTGTCTATGAGGGCGTTCAGGCACTCCACGGCGTTCTTCGCGCTCAGGCCGCCCTCGTGGCTCGCCGGAAGCACAGCCACCGCAACCACGGGGATGTTCATCTCCTTCAGCAGCCTGGCAACCACTGGGCCGGCTCCGCTTCCCGTGCCGCCGCCCATGGAGAAGGCAACAACCCCCACGGGCACGGCTTCGTCTTCACCTCCGAGCACCTGAAGCAGAACCTCCCGCAGGGTCTCCCTGTGGGTGATGGCATGCTCCTCCGCAAGCTTCCTGTTCTTCCCGTACCCCCCGCTCACCAGGTGCCTGAAGCCCGGGGTTGAGCCGGGGATGAAACCCCTCTCCCTGGAGATGCCTATCCAGCACTCCCGGGGCACGTTTGCCAGGGTCTCCAGGTCAAGGGTTGCGGAGTTGATTGCCACGGGTACCGCTATGCTGAACATAAACCTGTCAGAAAATGCGGAGTCTATTATAGCCCCGCCGCACTGTCCTACTCCTATAAATGCATACGGCATCTGTTTAACATTGCCAGGGCATCTTTTATATTTTTTTCTAAGGTCAGGAAGCTCATATCAGGCATGCATGCAAGGGTTGTGCTCCTGCTCCTGCTTTCCTTTCCACTGCTCAGCGCGCAGGAGTGCCAGAACGTGCTTGAATCTCTGAGAGATTTCACTTCTCCTGCTCTTTCAGAGTACCCGGAGCTTGCCCAGGTAAGGAGCGACACCATGCTCCTGATATACTCGCAGGGAGGGTGCAGCGAGAAGCTTCAGGAGTTTGCAGCCGCGGGGCTTGAGTTTCTCAGGAAGATGGACGCAGCCTACGCTGAGCTCTCCTCCTCACCCCGGGAAGCCATACGCACCGCTGCTTCTGCCTCTGAGGAGCTTGAAAGGCTTGAGAAGCTCGCTCCGGGTGCGGGGGAGCTCGCTCCCGGAATAGCCGCGGATGCCCGCTCGGGGTGGCGGAGGTTCCTGGAGGATGTGGGGGAGGCGCACTACAGGAGAGCCGGAGAGGCGGGGAGCACCTCTGAGGAGATTTCGGAGCTTGAGGTTGCCCTCTCAGCCTACACCGCCGCTGACTCCCCAAGGGCGGTGATGGTGGAGGAGAGGCTGCGGAGGCTCAGGGAGGCGTACACGGAGGACATGAGGGCGGCGGGTGCTGCCTTAGAGAGGGGCAGGGAGTACCTGAGGGAGGCTGAGGGGCGCATGCGCACCCCCGCGGGCGCCCTTGAGGCGTATCCCGTCGCGAGGGATGCCCTGAGAGAGCTCAGGGTGGCGGAGTACTACTACAGGCTGCACGGCGAGCGGGTAGCAGGTGAGGCGGCGGGGCTGAGGGCGAGGGCGGAGGAGCTGGTATCTGAGAGCAGGCGGGGCATACTGAAGCTCTTCGGGGTGCTCGTGCTCCTGCTGGCTCCCCTCGCCGCATACCTGCAGGGCGTGATAGGTGCCTGGAGGAGAGATGGTGATGAGTGCAGGCTTGGCGCGGAGCTTATGGGCACTTAGCGTGCTCATGCTCGCTCTTCCAGCGCTCGCAGGGGCGCAGGTGAGCATGAGCCTCCAGCAGAGCAGCGTTGAGGTGTACTTTGACAAGCCGAAGCAGGAGGCTGACTACTTCTACGAGTACGTGCTGCTTGAGCTGAGGAATGAGAACAACGAGAGCACCGCCTACGTTAACATAGTCGCCTGGCTTGAGGGGGAGGCGAAGGAGGATGCGGGGATAACCGCCTTTGCTGAGAAGAAGGGGAAGTACGAGCTTGCCCCCTCGGAGAGCAGGGAGGTGAAGATATACCTGAAGGTGCCCTCGGGGGCTCCTCAGGGCTCATACTCGGCACGCCTCAAGCTGAGCGGAAACTACACCTATGACGGCTCAACCTACACCACCCTTTCGGGAACCTACTCCCTGAGTGTTGAGGTTGCATACCCTCCGGCGATGCTGGAGGTGCTGTGGGAGGGGAAGAACGACGACTGGGGGTACCTGAAGGCCGGGAAGCTGGTGGTGAAGAAGCTGTGGATAGGGGAGACCTTCGGGTACAGGGGGGTGAACAACCTCAAGCTAAGAATTAAAGCCACTGGGGATGTGGTTGTGGAGTACCCGGAGGAGGTGGGGAACTTAGAGGCTGGCAAGTGGAAGAGCGTGGAGGTCAAGCTCAGGCTCCCGGAGCGGGGGCTGGTGCCCGGGAAGTACACCGTAACCCCGGAGGTGAGCGCCTCCACCTGGTTTAAACTTAAGAAGGTTGAGGTGGCGAACTACAGCGTTGCCAAGCCTGCGATGAGCGTCTCAAAGGAGGCGATAGACTTCGGGAAGCTCAGCTTCTGGGAGGGCAGGGATTCTGCCACCGTGGGGGTGTGGGTGAGCGAGACCTCGGGGTACACCCCCATTGAGGGGCTGAGAATCTCCTTAGCTGAGGGGGAGGAGGGTTGGGTGTCCTGGAGCAGGGTCGGGTATGTTCCAGCGGGCGGTGCGAGGCTGGTGAACTTCACGGTTACCCTGCCCCCCTACGCCACCCTGGGTGAGAGGTGGTGGAGGTTCAGGGTTGATACGGAGTACGCGGGGAGCGCCGAGATTTCCGCGAGGGTTCAGGTGTACTTCCCGGGGCTTGAGGAGGCCCAGCGGAAGCTGGCGAACCTGAGCGCGGGGGAGGAGCTGAAGCCTGTGCTGGCGAACCTGAGCGCCCTGATGGAGGATGCGAAGGGGCTGAGCGATGCCAGGGAAATTGCCCTGGTAATGGGGGTGTACAGCGGCTTTTACAGCGGTGTGGAGCACCTCTCGGCGGGGAGGATGGTCGCTGCCGGGCGGGCGGTTCAGAGAGCCTATACGGCGGCTTCTGGAATCTCCGATGAGGGGCTCAGGGGGCGAGCCCTTGAGGTGGTGGGGGCGCTGAGGAGCGTGTGGAGGGAGAGCGCTCGCAGGGGTGCTTACGGGCTTGAGGCGGAGCTTCCAGAGGCGTCTTTCCTTGAGAGGGCTGACATCTACGGGCGGCTCTCTGCTCTCTACTCGCTGCTCGGGGATGACTCAAGGGCTTCGGAGTACGCGGAGCTGCAGGAGGAGGCGCTGGCGGAGTACAGGGAGAGGGTGAGGGTGGCTTCGGAGCTGCTCGTGGGTGCCCAGAGGGATATTGAGGCGGGGGAGAGGGGGAGCATGAGGGTGGGGGGCAGGCTGCTGCTCCTGAACCCCTTCTCCTACGATGAGGCTGTGGAGGGGTATGAGGGTGGCATTGAGAAGCTCAGGAAGGCTGCGGGGATGCTCAGGGAGGCTGGGGAGGTGGGGGAGGCTGATAAGGCTGAGTTCAGGGCTGAGGAGCTTGAGAGCAGCCTTGAGGGTGCCAGGAGGCTGGCGTGGGTGTGGTTCGGGCTTCTCGGGCTGGGGTACGTGGCTCTGATAGGGAGAACCTGCCTGGCGCTGCTACGGTGGGTGGAGGACAGCAGGGAGCTGAGGGAGGGCGTGCTGCTGGTGCAGGACGAGGCGGGGGAGGGATGAGGCTAAGCAGGAGGGCTGAGGACTACCTGAGGACAATCTACGAGCTGCAGGGGGAGCGGGTGAGGGTCAAGGATATTGCCGCTGCTCTCGGGGTGAAGCCGCCGTCGGTCACGGAGATGCTGAGGAGGCTGCAGGAGCTGGGGCTGGTGAGGTACACCAGGAGGGGGGTGAGCCTGACGCGGGAGGGGGAGAGGGTGGCGGGGAGCATAAAGGACAGGCACGAGGCTATTGTGGAGCTGCTCAGGATGATGGGCGTGCCCGAGGAGACGGCGAGAAGGGATGCCCACAGGATGGAGCACGTTATCAGCGTTGAGACCATTGAGCACATAAAGAGGTTTGTGGGCATGTGGCGCGGGGGTTAGGGTAAAGTTGGCGAGATGCAGCGGGCCTGCCGGGATTTGAACCCGGGCTTAGAGCTCCGGAGGCTCCTGTCCTGTCCTGGCTAGACCACAGGCCCTTAACCTCCCCCAAGGCTACCCTGTGCAAAGGTGTGATAACCTTATTCCTCGTTATCCACGCGGGAGAGATTCATGCGGGAGCAGGACCGCGTGAGCAGGCTGCTCGCCGAGCAGGTGCGCAGCCTCAACAGGCACCTTGCCGTGGAGCGCATCACCCTGAGGGAGCTGCTTCGCCAGGATAGGCCGTCGGTGATGCTGCGGGACGGGGTGAGGCACCACTTCAGGAGGTCGGAGCTTGAGAAGCTCGGAAGGCTTCTTCCGGAGCGCATGCACGGCATGCTGAGGCTGCCCATCTACATAGAGCTTTCCAGCGACAGGTTTGGTTCTGGGAGCGCGAGGATTGCGGGAAGAGCGGAGTGCGAGGTTGTGAGAAAGCTTCTGGGCAGGGAGGAGAGGCACGGCGGGGATGAGATGTTCATCTACCGCCCAGAAGTGCAGCTCATCCGCAGGGAGCTGCCCACCACCACCCAGTACATGTTCACCACCTCACTGGATGGAGAATGAGGGAGGTGAGTGGAGTACAAAATGCCCCACATACAGGTAGCCCTTGACCTGCTCAGCATTGAGGATGCCCTCACCATAGCCGAAGAGGCTGTGCGGGGGGGAGCTGACTGGCTGGAGGCGGGCACGCCGCTGATAAAAAACCACGGCATGCTGGCGGTGAGGAAGCTCAGAGCCAGGTTTCCGGGGTGCACCATCGTGGCGGACATGAAGACCATAGATACGGGTGACTTAGAGGTGGAGATGGCGGCTAAGAACGGTGCCGATGTGGTGGCGGTACTGGGGATAGCGGATGACCTCACCATAAAGAGGGCGGTGAACTCAGCCAGAGCCCACGGGGTAAGGATAATGGCTGACCTCCTCGGGGTCTCTGACAGGGTGAGGAGGGCTGAGGAGCTTGAGGCGCTGGGGGTTGACTACCTGCTGCTGCACACACCCAAGGACGTGCAGAAGGTCAGAATGCAGAGGGTGAACGCCCTCGCCGAGGAGTTCAGGAGGATAGGGGAGAGGGTGAGCCTGCCCTTGGTTGCCGCGGGGGGCATAACCCCGGAGACGCTGCCGGTGCTGAGGGATGCGGGTGTGGAGGTGTTCGTGGTTGGGAGCGCCATAGTTAAAGCCAAGGATGTTACAGCAACCACCAGGGAGCTGTGCAGGGTCGCGGGGATAGCGGCGCCTGCACGCCAGGAGCGCAGGCTGAGCGAGGAGGAGCTGCTCTCGGAGTTCCAGAAGCTCTCCACCGCCTGCATAAGCGATGCGATGAAGCGCTTCGGGGCGATGAAGGGGCTGAAGCCCGTTACCGCGGGTGTCAGAATCGCCGGCAGAGCCTTTACGGTGCGCACCCTGGGTGGCGACTGGGGGAAGGTGGTCAAAGCTATAGACCTGGCGAAGAGGGGGGATGTTATAGTGGTGGATGCCCAGGGCTCGGAGCTTGCGGTGTGGGGGGAGCTGGCAACCCTCAGCGCCATGCGCAGGGGAATAAGGGGGGTGGTGGTTGACGGGGCTGTGAGGGATGCGGAGGAGATAGGGAGGCTGGGGTTCCCTGTGTGGGCGAGGCACGTGGTGGCGAACGCGGGGGAGCCCCACGGGCATGGGGAGCTCGGGGTGAGCATAGCCTGCGGGGGGCAGAGGGTTGACCCTGGGGACATCGTGGTGGCTGACAGCGCGGGGGTGGTGGTGGTGCCCAAGGAGAACGCGGAGGAGGTGCTGAAGAAGGCGCAGGAGGTGGCGAGGAGGGAGGAGAGGTACAGGGAGGAGATACGCTCGGGAAGGACGATATCGGAGATATTCGGGCTGTGAATCAAGGTGCAGGAGGATAGAGTTATATAAGGGGTGCAACCACAGTATGCAGGGAGGAGTGATGCATGAGGATATCTGAGCTTATTGAGCCGGATATTGACAGAATGGTTGCGGAAGGGGATATGCATGGTATAGTTAAAGTGCTTCAGGATGATGACGATTTCATGAACAGAATCCGGGCGATTTTTGCTCTGGCGAGAATGCGGGGCAGAGGGGCGGCCGTGCCCCTGATGCATGCCCTTAACGACCCGGATGCTGATATAAGGAAGTGCGCCGCTCTGGCTCTCGGCAGGGTGGGCGACCTGAGGGCGGTTGATGCTCTGATAGAGGCGCTGAGGGACGCTGAGTGGAAGGTGGTGGCGTGCGCGGCTTACTCCCTGGGCATGCTCGGGGATGAGAGGTGCGTGGTGCACCTTCTAAGGGTTCTTGAGACGGCTGATGCGCCCGAGGTGAGGAGGGCGGTGGTGAGGGCGCTGAGGCGCTTCAGGGACCCCAGGGTGGTGGATGCCCTGGCGAGGGCGCTTATGGATGAGGATGAGAGGGTAAGGAGCATCTCCGCCTGTGTGCTTGGGGAGCTGAAGGCGAGGGAGGCGGTGGAGGTGCTGATTAGGGCGCTGAACGATGAGAGCCCGGAGGTCAGGAGGAGCGCCGCCATGGCTCTCGGGGTTCTCGCAGACAGGCGGGCGGAGGGGCCGCTGATAAGGGCGATGTACGACCGGGATGAGGGGGTCAAGGAGGCTGCGATTCATGCCCTGGGGAAGATGGGGAGAAGCGCGGTGGGGCCGCTGCTCAATGCCCTGAGGAGCAGGGATAGCGCCATCAGGGAGAGGGCGGCGATTGCGCTGGTTGAGGCGGGGAAGGAGGTGGTGGACAGCCTGCTGCACGCCCTGAGCGTGGCTGACCCAACCACCAGGAGCTACGTTATATGGGTGCTGGGGGAGCTTAGAGCCAAGAGGGCGCTGGAGAAGATAGCCGAGGCGGTGGCTGATGATAGCCCGGAGGTGAGGCGGAGCGCTGTAATTGCTCTGGGGAAGATAGGCGGGGGGAAGGCGGTTCCGCCGCTGCTCAGGGCGCTGAGGGATGGGGATGAGCGGGTGTGGAGGGCTGCGGTTCGTGCTCTGGGCGCTGCCGGAAGCAGGGGGGTTAAGCCCCTGATGGAGCTGCTCAGGAGCGCCGAGCCTGAGGTGAGGAGGAGGGCGGTGATGGCGCTGGCTGAGATTGGCATGCCAGCCGTGGATTCCCTTGCGTATGCCCTGAGCTTCTCTGACCCGGAGACGAGCAGGTACATAGTGAGAGCCCTGGGGGATATCGGGGACCCCAGGTGCACGGATGCGCTGGTGCAGGTGCTGGAGGACGTGGATGAGGGGCTCAGAGCCGAGGCTGCGAGGGCGCTGGGAAGAACGGGGGATACCAGAGCCACCGCACCGCTGGTGAACCTGCTGAGGGACCCGAGCCCCGAGGTCAGGGCGAGCGCCGCCAGGGCTCTGGGCAGAATAGGTGATGCGAGGGCGGTGGGACCCCTGCTGAGGGCTCTGGAGGATGAGGTGGAGGGGGTGAGGATGGAGGCGCTGGCGGCGCTGCTCAGGATTGGTGCACCCGCCCTGGAGCAGGTGCTCAGGATGAGGGAAGGAGATGAGGATTGAGGTTATTCCCCTGCGCTCTTCTGCCAGGGTCAGGCCGGGGGATGATGTGGGGGAGCTCATACTGGGCATGCTGGGTGATGCGGGTGTGGAGCTCAGGGATGGGGATGTGGTGGTGGTGAGCGAGAAGGTGGTGGCGAAGGCTGAGGGCAGGCTCGTGAGGCTTGCTGAGGTGGTGCCGGGGGAGCTTGCCAAGGAGCTCGCGGCGGCGGGTGATAAGGACGCGAGGGTGGTGGAGCTGGTGCTCAGGGAGAGCAAACGCATCGTGGCGGCCAGGGGTGGGGTGCTGGTGGTGGAGACGAAGCAGGGGTTCGTGTGCGCCAATGCGGGGGTTGACCTGAGCAATGTGGAGGAGGGGTATGCCAAGCTACTGCCGGAGGAGCCGGATGAGAGCGCTGAAAGGATAAGGAGGAGGCTTGAGGCTGAGAGCGGCAGGAGGGTGGGGGTGGTGGTGGCGGATTCCTGGGGGCGGCCCTTCAGGCTGGGCAGCGTGGGGGTGGCGATAGGGTGCTCGGGCATAGCACCCCTTGCCGACCTGCGGGGCAGGAGGGACCTCTTCGGAAGGGAGCTGCGCTCAACGGTGGTGGCGGTGGCTGACTGCATCGCGAGCGCCGCTAACCTTGTGATGGGGGAGGCTGCCGAGGGCACGCCGGCGGCGCTGGTGAGGGGGCTGAGGGTGCTGGGCGAGGGCAGAGCAAAGGAGCTCCTGAGACCCGAGGAGGAGGATGTGTTCAGGTTTCAGGGTGGTTTAACTCGTTAAGGGTCGGGTGAGCATTTGGAGCGGGTGTGATCTAGTCTGGTTAGGATTGTGGCCTTCCAAGCCACCTGCCCGGGTTCAAATCCCGGCACCCGCATGCCCGTGAGACTTTTGGATGTTAGCCTGCGGGGAGTGGTTGGAGGGTGTGTTTATGAGCGAGTGGTACTTGGAGTTTGTGGATAAGGGGTATGAGCCTTCGGAGAGGGAGCTGGTTGTTGAGTTCTACATGGAGCCTAAGGGGGTGAGCCCGGAGGAGGCTGCCGGGAGGGTGGCGAGCGAGAGCAGCATCGGCACCTGGACCACGCTGTGGAAGCTGCCGGAGAAAGCCAAGGAGCTCATGGCTACCGCATACGAGATTGAGAGGCAGGGTGAGGGGTACAGGGTGAGAATCGCCTACCCCCTGGAGCTGTGGGAGGAGGGGAGCATAGTGCAGCTGATGAGCGGAATCGCTGGCAACATCTTCGGAATGAAGGCGGTGAGCAACCTCCGCCTCCTGGATTTTGAGGTGCCTGAGGAGTACGCTGAGGGGTTTAAGGGTCCAGGGTTTGGAGCTGATGGGGTGATGGAGTTCATGGGTGTTAGTGGAAGACCTCTTACTGCAACGGTGCCCAAGCCCAAGATAGGGTGGAGCTGTGAGGAGTATGCGGAGGTTGCTAAGGAGCTGTGGATGGGAGGGATTGACCTGCTGAAGGATGATGAGAACTTTACGAGCCCGGGGTTTAACAGGTTTGAGGAGAGGGTTGAGAGGCTGTACAGGGTCAGGGAGAAGGTGGAGAGCGCCACGGGGGAGAGGAAGGAGTACCTGATTAACATAACCGCACCGTATGAGGTGATGAAGCGCAGGGCGGAGCTGGTGGCTGAGCACGGGGGCAGGTACGTGATGATTGATATAGTGGTGGCGGGGTTTGCGGCGCTGCAGAGCATGAGGGAGGTGTGCGGGGAGCTGGGGCTGGCGATACATGCCCACAGGGCGATGCATGCAGCTTTTACCAGAAACCCGAGGCACGGAATCAGCATGCTGGCGCTTGCGAAGTTTGCACGCATGGCGGGGGTGGACCAGCTGCACACGGGGACCGCCATAGGGAAGCTGGAGTCCAGGGCGGAGGAGGTGAGGAGGATTAATGATGCCCTGCTGGGGGAGTGGTACTTTAAGCCCGTGCTGCCGGTTTCTTCTGGAGGGCTGCACCCGGGGATAGTGCCGGAGATAATAGAGATGTTCGGGAGCAGGCTGGCGATTCAGGCGGGAGGGGGCGTGATGGGCCACCCGCAGGGACCCAGAGCGGGCGCGAAGGCGCTGAGGGATGCGATTGAGGCGGCGGTGAGCGGTGTTAGCCTGGAGGAGATGGCTGAGAGAAGCCCGGAGCTGAGGGCGGCTCTGGAGAAGTGGCACAGGGTGAAGCCGGTGTAGCTACACCCTGCGCTTCAGCTTTTTTATTTTGTTTTGAAGCCTGTGCTTCTCGTAGTCCGTGTACCTGACCGGCCTCTCCGCGGGCTCGCTGCCGGGCTTGAAAATCTCGGTGAGAACCCTGCCGTCCATGTACCTGGGCACGGGGAGGCCGAGCATGTGCAGGATGGTGGGGGCGAGGTCTGTTATCTTAATGGTGTCCAGCCAGACTCCAGGTCTTATCTCTGCGCCGCTGGCTATGAATATCCCGTAAATGGCTTTGTCGTGTGAGCCCACACTTCTTGCACGTTTGATATCGGAAAATGGTCTGTGATGCAGCTTTGTTGATATGTTATAGATATTTTCTAAAATCTATTCTTCATTGTATGTCGGAAGTATTATTGACACCATAAAAGAACACATCATACCATGTCTCCAAAGCAAACAGAGACCAAACTACTGAGGCATGATGGTAGTTCTCCACCTTATTTCTTTTAATCCTTTCCACAATATATCTTAAAGCTTTTCTGTCAAATTTCTTTCTGAGAAACTCCCCCTCAAGCTGCTGCAACATATATTCTCTCAGCTCGCCTTTTATCCATTCATGTATTGGTACACCAAAACCTTGCTTCTTCCTCCATAGAATCTCCTTAGGAAGTTTTAATTCACCAGCTTTTCTAAGAATCCACTTCCCTCTACGATTTCTTATCTTAAGGTTTGGTGGAATTTTATACGAAAATTCAACTATTTTTTTGTCCATGAGCACCAACCTCTCTTCAACACCGTTCGCCATAGTTGCTTTGTCAGCCTTCATTAAATACTTCTCTGCAAGGAGATTTTTCAAATCTAAGGCAAGCATCATATTCAAAGGATTTTTAATACCTCGTGGAACAACAGCATTTTTATACACATTAAAATCCTCTCTTTTCCCCAAGAGCCACATTATTTCGTGGTCACTCATACCTCTGGTGGTATATAGATGGGCCTTTATCAAATCTGCATTAGCAAAAAAATATGCCCTCCTAATATTCCTGTTTAACCATGGATTCCCACTTATTCTCAGTGGAAGCATATTCACACATTTACCTATCATCTGCCTTATAACTCTAGGCATTCTTAAATCCACAAAGTACTTCAGATTTGTTTTGTAGTTTCCATAACCTGCAAAAAGCTCATCTCCAGCTTCACCAGCAAGAACAACCTTCACGTACTTTCTTGCCTCTTTGGATAGAAAATAGTTGGCAATTATTGCGGCATCACCGACAGGTTCATCAAAATGCCAGGTAATTCTGTTAAAATTTTCTATAACATCTTTCTCCGTAATTATTATCTCATGGTGATTTGTTTTTAAATGCTCGGCTACCTTTCTCGCGTAATCAAGCTCGGAGAAATATTCAAAGCCCATGCTAAAAGTATGGAAGTCGTACTCAACCTTATCCCTTGCAAAGGCCACTGATGTGCTTGAGTCTATCCCCCCAGAGAGAAATGCACCTACTGGGACATCGCTTCTCAATCTAAGCTCTGCAGACTCCTCAAGCAGCTCCCTGAGCCTGTTTATAAAGTAACAGTCCTTCTTCCCTTGGATAATTTCTTCTTTTACATCCCAGTATTTGCCAATTTTTAGATTTCTATTTTTTAAATTAAATATTAGATAATGCCCTCCAGAAAGCTTTTTTATTCCATCAAACATTGTTTGCTCTCCAATTGTATATTGAAAAGCCAAAAAAGAAAGTAGCGCTTCTCTGTTGACCTTCTTTGGAATGTCATGCTTCAGTATAGCCTTTATTTCACTTGAAAATATAAAATGCTCACCATCAAAGTAGTAGTAGAGAGGCTTTTTGCCTACATTGTCCCTTGCAAGAATTAAGACATTCCTGCTGGAATCGTATATTGCAAGGGCAAACATCCCTCTCAGCTTATTTAGAAAGTCAAGCCCATATTCTTCGTATGCATGTATTATAACCTCTGTATCTGTGTTGCTCCTAAACTCATGCTTTTCGAGCTCATCTCTGAGTTCAATGTAGTTGTAGATCTCGCCGTTGTATGTGATCCAGATGTCCTGATCTTCATTGCTCATCGGTTGCCTTCCCTTTTTACTCAGGTCAATTATGCTGAGCCTAACGTGTCCAAGGCTAACATTTTCGTCTGTGTAATAACCGCTGCCATCAGGCCCTCTGTGCTCTATTTCTCTTATCATTTTTCTCACAAGTTCTCTATCTTCAAAATTAAATCCTGCTATTCCGCACATTTTTGTTCCCTTTCCTACAATTTTTTCTATAAAAAGGATACAAAAATAAAAATGAATATAAAATCCCGAGGACATGAATGTGAAACTTCAGAGTGTGGACAATGGAGAAGGGCAGGAGATACATCTTCCTTTTAAGAAGTTTGACACCAGTATAAAAATATAAAAGCCAGATGAAGAAAATTAGGTATATCAATATTTGAGGGTTTTTGTAGATCAATGAAAAAACCAAGATTCCAAAAAACAAAATTGCATAAAAAATCCTGAATATTAGCATTTTGTTAACTTTTTTATGAATTATATATGGCAAAATATAGTATTTCCCATAGTTGAACCACCTTTTAATAATGTCTCCAAATTTCTGTGGATGATCATGCAAAACTGTTAGATTTCTGGATAATAATAATCTGTAGCCTTTTTTTGTCAATCGAAAGCAGAACTCAGGATCTTCGCTGGCAATTAGATTCTCATTAAAGAACATATCCTTTATAACCTCTCTTTTAAACATGGCATTCATGGTTGCAAGAGACTCCACATCCTTTAAATCTGTGTTAACATAGTAAAGGAAGAGAGGATCAAAAAGCTCTGAAAGAAAATTTCTGCTCATATTTCTTGCAGGACCTCCAACACCTGCCACATCTCTATTTTTTTCCAGAATTTCAATTGCTTTCTTACTCCAGTCTTTTGGTAAAACAACATCGCTGTCAACAAATGCTATATATCTACATGAGCTTTTGTATGCCTCTTTTAACCCTCTATTTCTTGCCGCAGCAGGGCCTCTCCTGTTTTCTACATATATATTTATATTTTCAAAATTTTTAATGATTTTGTAAGTGTTATCCGAGGAGTTATTGTCTATTACAAAAATTTCCTTATTGATATCCTGACTAATTATGGATTTTATACATCGCTCTATTGTCTTCTCTGCATTATACGCCGGCACGATAAAACAGACTTTTTCCATTATAATTCCAACCTTTGATACATTTTTATTAAAGTTATTAAAGTTAATGTTATAAATAAAAATTATGAATGCTGCTATTCTGTTTACGATCCACGGCAGTCTCGAAGAGATATACAAAAAGACTTGTGGAGACCTATCGAGGGTTAATGAATTTTTACTATTAAAAAAATTTTCTAAAAGATTTGATAAAGTATATGTTTTTAGCGATGATAAGAGAGATTGCAGTCATTTTCTACCAGAAAACTGCATACACATCAGATTAATTAACTCATTAATCTATATTTTGTTTGGATGGATTGTCTTTCAGTATTATACACGAAAAAACAACATTACTATTGCATATCTTGTAGGAGCACCTGCTTTACCATTAATCTTCTTAAAAAATTTTATTAATATAATAACAGTTCTTGATTACAACTATCTCTGGTATAAATCTTACGAATACGATGTCAATTTACATTTAAAATCTAAAATAAAAAAGAATTATATAGTTGCAAAAATTATTAGACATTTTGAAAAATTTTTAGTAAATAATTTTGTTGATTTTATAGTTCTTGGGACAAAAGAGGCTAACGAAATAATAGATGATAAAAACAAAATCTTACCTATAAAAAAAGGATTGATTTTAAAATATTTTAATCCAGAAAAAGTAAAAAAACATAGAATTTATAAGATAATTAGAGGAAATACCTTAGTTTTTGTAGGTAGACTTGTGCCGATAAAAGATCCTATAAC
>Ga0256830_1001297_pt1 | contig 17812 bp, 18 predicted proteins | sample 128326metaG_FD_190537 | JGI IMG/M metagenome (GOLD analysis project Ga0256830, IMG submission 190537) | Hydrothermal vent microbial communities from Lau Basin, Pacific Ocean - 128-326 | ecosystem: Environmental > Aquatic > Marine > Hydrothermal vents | place: Pacific Ocean: Lau Basin | collected... | reverse complement strand
GAGTACGTGGACATTACCGGCGTCAACTCAATGACGCTTCTGAACGGTAATAACTGGAAGATTACCAGGGTGGATTCTACTAATTTTGCTGTCATTCTTACCCCTGTTAACAACTACACATCAGGCGGCACTTGGTCACGCGAAGCAAATATCAATACTTCTTCGATGAAAAAGAGAATTTACCGGACCGTTTCCGGGGTTTACAAGTTTGTTGCTGAAATAGACGCTTCCACAACCACTTTTTCCGATACCTTCACCGATTCCCAACTAGGTGAATCCATTGCATCGACCGATTACGATATGCCACCGTCGGAAATGCAGGGAATCAAGATGATGCCAAATGGTATCGCAGTAGGGTTCGTCAATAACGAAGTCTGTTTTTCGGAGCCTTATCTTCCTCATGCCTGGCCAGAAAAATACAGGATCAATACGGACAATGATATCGTCGCGGTTGAAACTTGGGGTATGTCTGTAGTGGTCGGGACGGTCAAATACCCTTACCGGATCACCGGTGTTCACCCATCTTCAATGAGTAAGACACGAATCAAGCGTAACCAGGCGTGTCTGTCGGCGCAGAGTATGCAACAACTCAAAGAAGGTGTGATTTATGCTTGTCCGGACGGACTGATGTATATTTCTTCTGCCGGGGCAGAGCTGATTACCAACAACCTTCTCAAAAAGGATGAATGGAAACTCTACAATCCAAGCAGTATCGTGGCCGCTGTTCACGATAACCGCTACTACGCTTGGTATAAAGACGGTGGAGAAAACCTCGACAAAAAGGGAGGCTTTGTCTTTTCTCCAGAGGAGCAGGGCGCGGAGTTTTCCCTGTTGAGTTCTGCAGCAATCGCTGCCTGGGTGGACTACAAGAACGATAAATTATATATTATTCAGACAGATACTATCCAGGAATGGGAAGCGGGGAGCACTCAGTATACCAACGAGTGGTTTTCAAAAGAATTTATTTTACCAAGGCATGTCACCCTTCGAGCGGCACAGGTCCACGTTGAAATACTCGATGCGGTATCACAATCCCAGTGGCTTGCGTCATTTACTTCTGGAGTCCAGGCCGTAGATGCCGGTTATACCAACAACACACTTTATTACGATGGGGCGTTAGGGGGCAGTTACCTTGGAAAATACGTTCTTGGTGGAGACGAGTATTACGACATTGTGCTTTCGCTGGGAACGGCCGCCTTTATTACGATGGAGATTTACAAGGATGGGACATTGATCCACTCAGAAACAATTGATGACGATAAGGAATTCCGCATTACTGATACCGGACGTGGGCATGGGTGGGAAATTAAGTTGGTGTCTTCACAGATTATTGTGAAGGACATAACTATTGGTGAAACCATGAGTGAATTACCGTGAGTGACAGACAGAATTTACCAGATATCCCTGACGATCTTCCAGACGGCCTGTTTGATTTCCTGGAGGCTTTGAAGCTCAATTACGAGATCGATCAGGGTTCTTTCGGAGTCAGCGAAAAACGTCCAACCGTTCAAGATTTGATCGACGCGGGAGTGACCAATGCAGACAAAATTAAGTGATTGGGGCGACTTCAGGGGAATGAGTGAAGAAGATCAGCTCAAAAAACTGCGGGTAAAGTTCAACGAATATATGTTGAATAACGAGGATGCGGTAAGGTTTCTTGAGTCCATTTACTTTGTGTCCCATGTTTGGGATGACCTGATTGACAGGGATAAGGATGTCGATAACTCACTGATCAATAAATGTTTTTTTATCGCCTTCTTTGAGTTGAACAAAAACCCGTTCTACCGGAAGCACCAGGACTACCTAGTAGACATTATGAATGTTTTTATTAACCAGTGGCTTGACTCGAACGAATTGGAAAAGGGAGATGAAAACGCGCAGATCCAGGCTTATGTGCTGCGAGATACCATGCTTGGACTGATCTGTCACTGTGCCTACCTGATTGGCGGCTTTGAACACATGCGCAATGTCAGTCATGACCTGTCGAAGATGACGAAGAAATATCAGACCTTCGACGAATACAAGAAGGAAAAGAACAATGCCTGAAGCACTTACCGCGATCGGTGTTGCCTTTGCTGCCAAGGGAGCAGTGGATGCCAACAGGGCGCGAAAAAGAGCGAAAGCCTACAATGCGATCCAGCAGTTTGCTTCGCGTGAAGAGCTAAATCTTGCGCGGGAGCAGTACAAGCGCTACCGGGAGAAGTACCTTCCTTATGAAGTCGAATCGCTGAAAGATGCCGAAAAATACCGAAAGCAGGACAGGAAGTTTTACGAGGAAAAATACCGGCCGATAGAGCGAGGGCTTGTTCAGGATGTTTCCAGGGATGACAGGACAAAGTTTTCTGAAGGGCTGGCTACTTTCGGGGTGGATCAGGATTATGTGAGACCCAGGGAAGATGTCGCGCTTGGTCTCCAATCGAGGCAGATTGCGCCGGATTCGGGAGCCTACAAAAACAGGTTGACGAGTCTCGATATTGCACAAGCCAGCGACCGGGCAGGGCAGCTTGGCCTTGCCAACCTCAAGGAACAGGAAAGGCAGTTCAACAACCAGATGCAGGCGTTGGGGCGTGGAGACGCGGCACTCAATACACCTGTCAATGTCAGGACGGGGCTGAATGCCGCGCTTCCGGGGCAAATGTACAACCTAGCTTCGAGGATTGCCGGGACTGGAGGAAGGGCGCAGCTTGCCTACTCGAATCAGCTTGCTCAAAATCTAGGCAACATGACCAAGAATTTGACATCATTGTATCAAAATTACGCAGCAGGCGCAGCCACCGGGGTAGGTGGATCTCTCGGCTTCGCGCATGGCGGGGAAGTGAATATGCAGTCGGGCGATTATGTTTTGCCAGCCGATGTAGTGGACAAGGTAAGTGAGAAATTCCTTGATAATATTGTGGAAAGAGTGACCGGCAAAGAGCCGAAAGGGTATAAAGTATGAGTGATTGGAAGCATGAGTTAGCAAAGATTCTCGATACTTACCCGCTAGACACCCCTGCACGCACTAAATTATTGAGAAGTAAGGGAATTTACATGGAGAAAAACGACCTGGGCGGCGGTCGTTTCAACTATGTGTATCGCCCGGCATCGGTATACACTTCTCCGGACCCTGATTGGTATAATTACGTTTCCTCGCCTACTCCAGGTGTGCCTGACGATATCAAAAAACTCGCTCCAAGCTACAAGCCGCCTCCGCCTCCAGGGCAGGATGGCAGGCCGGATACCAGGCCACCGGCACCAGAGCCTGGGCTTCTGCGGCCAGATCCGGTAGAAGCTCCTTCCGGGGATCTGACAAAGCAATCTGTCCAGTTTGGGAAGCAGCAGTATGAAGACTTCAAGAAGTATGTCGAACCCTACATTTTTGAGGGTATTAAGGATGACCGGCGGTTCAGACAGGGTGACAGGAAATTCTTCGAGGAAGTTTACCGGCCGCTTGAAAACCAGATTCTTTCAAGGCTTGGATACAGCCAGCCGGGAGCTGCCGGGACATTGGCTCCTTCAGGGAGCGCAACCCCCGGAGGCAAGACAACAGAGTACCAGCAGCCTGTAGGCTTGTCAAGCACGCCGATTCCGCAGACCTTTGAGGAAAGGGCGAGAAACAAGGCTATTAATGATGTTAATAACCAGTTCAACGTTCTCTATGGTGCCCAAAACCGCAGGCTTCAGTCTTATGGACTGGACCCTTCCAAGGCGTTATCTTCAAACACCATGCGCAGGATGCAGATTGGCCGGGAGGCGAGCAAATCCCTGAATGCGAATGCGGCCTATTACAATAACCAGGATTTGATTAGAAATATGCGAAATAGTGTTCTTGGCCGGGCACCAGGATACATGAGAGCGCCGATCAGTACAAAATCGCCTATAACCCCAAATAATATAGGGACAATGTATGCACAAGGTGCATATAACGCGCAACAGGCACTGAACAGCCAGCGGGCGCTGCAGATGCAAAACGCTATCGGCTATGGGAAGCTTGCCTATGGCGCAACCAATCTCTGGCTCAACCGCAACCGCACGCAGACGCCAGCACAACCGTTTGGTAGCTCAGGGGTCTACTATGCCCACGGTGGTCCTGTTGAAGGGCCTGGCGGGCCTATGACGGACTCTGTACCGGCAATGATCGACAATGCGCAACCGGCCGCAGTATCCAACGGGGAGTATGTGGTTCCCAAAGAGGTTGTGGACAAGGTTGGACGTGATTTTTTCGATAACCTGATCAGAATCTATCACCAGGAGGAGAAGTAATGTCTCTTGCAGCAATCCTAGGCTATGCGCTCGAAGGTTACACCAAGGCGATCAAAGAGCACGAGGAGAAGATCCAAAAGGAGGAGGAGAAGCAGTTTGACCGGGAGATCAAGCAGTTCAATTTCCAGCGTGCAAGAAAACTCGATAAGCGTGGCGATCAGGAGTACGAGTACAAGGTTAAAAAAAGGGAGAAGATGGACCCGCTTGAGTATCAGGGTAAAAAGCTTGGACTTCAGCTCAAACAGGAGCAGTTGAAAGGACTTCCTTTGGACCGGAGGTTGAAGGGGCTTTCCATTGCGGACAAGGAGGAGCAGCTTGCCAACAGGCCAACACAAAGAAAGCGAGAGGGCGAGCGCTTTGAGATGTTTAAAAAGAATTTTGGTGTGAGTTACGATACTGCGCTTCTCGATTATGCCAAAAAGAAAAATGCTTTAGATTCATCAAAGATTAAACTCAAGGAAGAAAAGATTCAGAAAGCGTTTGACAACATTGCAAGATCAATCATCAATAACGATATGAATGCCGCAGTCAGAGGATACAACAACTACATGAAAAGCAGTGGCAATCTTTCTCCGGAAAATGAAGCTGTTGAAGCCGTATTAGATGGCAAAGGCAAAGATGCTATCTTAGTTGTCAAAACCAAAGACGGCAAAGAACATACCTTTACAATGGATTTTATTACGCAGCTAAGGCAAGCTGGCCGTCCATCGAAGATGAAGCGTTACACAACTGTTAAGAGCACAGATGAAGGAATCCTTGATCAACTGTCTGGCAAGGTAACAAGATTTAAAAACAAGGCAGGCTCAACAGGAAAAGTCACAAACAAAACAAAATTCCTAATGGAGATGCAAAAGGAAATACAGAAAAAAACAGGAAAGAAATTGCCTTTGTACAAAGTTAACTCATTCATCCGTGGAGACGATAAGAAAACCATTGTCAGTATCGCTAAATCGCTTCAAAAGAACGATTTTAATCTTTTTGGCGAAAAGAAAAAAGACATCAAGGACTACATCAAGGATGCTGAAAAAGTCCATAAAGAATTGCTTAAAAAATACGGTGATCCGAAGTATTTGATCGACGGCAAAAAAGGCGAAAAGTTTGAAACCGGGTACAAAAAAGATGAAGCTTACTACCGAAAAAATGCCAAAGCATTGTCGAAAAAAACAGGCAAAGACCTTACTTTTGTCAGGCTCGACAGGGATCATGCTGTATACAAAGCAACAGTAAATGGTGAAGAAACGCTTATCAAGGTCAAAAGGCAGTGAAAGAAATAGTTGTTGATTCATTAGATGAAATTCCAGAGGTTGTAACAGGCAAGGTTATTTATCTGGATGATGAGTCAGAGATCGATAAGGTGTTGACCAAGGAAGATTCCAAAACACCCGGAATAACCGATTATATTTTTAACACAGAAAAAAAAGGTGAATTCCAAGAGGATCTTGCCACAAGACGAGAGGAAATGAACAAAAGCTATGGAGAGCTTTACAAGCAGGGCTACCCTTCCTTTGGAAGTGAAAAACAAGAACCAGAAGCCGCGCAAGATATCTATCCTGTAGACAAGTCGAAATTCAAGCAAAAGCCCCCACAGAATGTTTACGACATCATGAGGGCTATCATCCAATACAAAAAAACAGGAGGAGACCAGTCACCGACGCCAAAAACGCCGGGTGAGTATTCCCCGGAACCTAAATGGGATCTTGACGCAGAAATAGAGAAAATGAGTCCTGCCGACTACAAAAAACTGCTCAACAAGGCATACCGTATCGAGTCAAAACTGAACAAGCTTGAAAAAGAAAAGGAAAAAGAGGATGAAAAATTTGAGAACCTTTCTCCGGTAGGGAAGGGCTTAAGGACTCTTGAAAACCTTGGCGCGGGCGTGGCTTCCGCTGTTTCCTCTATCGGTGAAGGGGTCTACAGACTTCCTGACTCAGTAAACAGGATTTTTGGCTCCATCGGCATCAATGACCCCATTCTTGATCAGATTTCAAAATTTGCTAATCCTTCTGCCGATTACCTGCATAAAAAACAAAAGCAGGCTGAAAAAAAATTCCGTGCCTTCAAAAGAATGACAAAAAAAGGAAAAGAGGCTGAGGACGCCATGCAGGACGCCTTGAAAGGCGATTTCAAAAAACTGAATAATGTGCTGTCAGACCCTGAAGCCTGGGCCTTTTTTATTGGACAGGGAATTCCATCCCTGGCCTTTGCAATTGCTTCCAGGGGAAACCTGGGTGCTATCGCTGTTCTGGAATCCACTCAAATTTCCAATGATGCTAATGAGCTTGAAAAAAGACTAGGAATAAAAATCAGTGACAAGGATTTTGCCCATGCTTTTGTGAGAGCAACAGCCGTAAACTCACTGCTTGAAAGGCTTGGGGCCAAGGGGTTCATTGATCCCGGAAAAAGTGTCTTCGGGAAAATTGCCAAAGGTACAGGAAAGGAGACAGCCACAGAAGGAACGCAGGAGGTGAGTACTAACGAGGCAATCAAGGCGACTTACGACAACAAGAGAAAGCTTACCCAGGGATTGCTTGGCGCGCTTATGGGAGGTTTCGGTACTGGGCTTGGTGCTTCTGCATTGACCGCAAAAAACATCGAACAACCGGCAGATGTTCCGCCGCAGGATATTGTGGAGGATGCCGGTCAGTTGTCAGAGATCAGGCCGGGAATGCCTGACAAGCCGCAAACAAAGGAAGAAATCACCGATGCTGTTAAAAATTACATGCAGCAAAAATATGGTTTTAATGATGTTGAGGACGCCAGGGAATTTATCAGTGGAATGACAGATGAGCAGGTTATCGATCTGATCAAGAACGCTGGAAACCTGACAACGGAAGAGGCACAGGATTTTGCAACCAATGTCATCGAAAAAGCACAGGAACACCAGGAAGAAAAGATCCAGGACGAATTAATAGAAAAAGAAAACCCTGAAGTAAAAGAGGTTCCTCAGGAACCTGAGATTACCCAGAAAACAAAAGAGGCTGTCGAGAAACCAGAAGAGATCAAAGAACCTGAGGCAATCAAAAAACCTAAAGAAATCGAGGTTACTGAAGAAGACATCATTGAAAAACTAAAAGAAGAACCAAAGGATGTTGCAGAAAAAATAGATCAGCAGGCCAATGAGGCAGCCACGTCACCGAAAAACACCATTGCTGAACCTACTGAAGAGCAGAAGAAGGCTGGAAATTACAAAAAGGGCAAGGTGTCAGTTTACGGGATGGAAATCAGCGTAGAAAACCCGAAAGGATCTCTAAGAAAAGGAAAAGATGCGGACGGCAAAGAGTGGTCCACGAAAATGAAGGACCACTATGGATACATCAAGAGGACTGAAGGATATGACGGCGATCAGGTGGATGTCTTTATCAATCCTAACGCCGGAAAGGGTAAAAAGACATTTCCGCAAAATCTCCCGGTTTTTGTGATCGAGCAGGTGGACCCTAAAACAGGGAAATTCGACGAACACAAGGTAATGATTGGCTACAAGACAGAAGAGTCGGCCAAAAAAGCGTATCTCAGGAACTACGAAAAAGGATGGAAGGGACTCAGCAAAATCACAAAAATGAAGAAAAAGGAGTTCCAGGACTGGGTAAAATCCGACGCGCCCAAAAAGAGAAAGCCTGTAGCGTCAATGTCCAAGGAAAAGGTTACTACTGATATCATTGATGACACTGAGCTTGACTCAGTTATCAATCAGGCCTCAGACAAAACAGGCACAGAAGTTGTGCTTGTTAATAAAAGCAGTGATATTCCTAGGGAGGCGAGAAGGGAGTTTGTTGAAGCAGACGAAAGACAGATAGACGCTGTTTTTCACGATGGCAAAGTATATCTGGTAAAAGGCAACCTGGCAAGCATCGACCATGCAAAAAAGGTGTTGGCACATGAATTGATCGGTCACAAAACATTTGAGGATGTCTTTGATGATTCATTCGATGAATTAATCAATAAAATCGCCACCATGAATAAAAAAGGAAAAAAAATGGTCAGAAGGGCGATTAAGGAAGTCAGAAAACGCCATGGTATTTTGACTGAGGAGGAGGAAGCCAGAGAGGTGTTGGCCATTCTTTCTGAGAGCAAAACCAAAAACAGTCTGGTTTCAAGGATGACGGCCAAGCTTGCACGCTACATTCGCAGTGCCGGGATAGACATAACCCTGACAGATGCTGAGCTGAGGGAGATGCTTGCCAACATCTCAAGAAAATCTGGCATTGAGGAGTTTCAGGACGCAGAGTTAAAGGATATTGAAACAATAGATGATGTCAAGCCGTTTGTTGATCAGGAATGGATCGATGAAAACCTTAAATCCAAGAATGCATGGAAACGATTCAAGGCAAGTTTTGAGAAATTGACGCCTGCTTTTTTGGCCGGATTAAACATTCTTCAGTTAGTTGAAGTAGGAAAAAGGTATTTCTACAGTGAAAAAGACAAAGATGGAAATGTCGTAGGGCCTAACCCGCTTGAATATTTCGGCGATCTTTCAACCGATATCGACGGAAGAAGGAATGAATTGATCGATGAAGTATACGAACACGCAGACAAGTGGTGGAAGTGGGCAAACAGCAACAAGGGTGAGGCTGAAGACCTGGCTGTCATCATGAATGACACAACTGTTCTTGAGATTGACCCGGTTACTGACAAGCTTAATTCGCTGATTGATATTAATTCAGCAGAATCCAAAATAAAATCATTAAGGGATGAAATAGCAGACATCAGGAGAAGGGGAGACCGGAAAAAGCTCCAAAAACAAATAAAAGAACTAGAAAAAAGAATGAGAAGTCGAATTAAGTTTGCTGCTACTGCTCCACAAAATATGGCATCACAAGCATTGAAAGAAGTCGAAGACATTAAAAAAGAAATTGAAAAAATCAAGAAAAAGATCAATGATAACAGACTAAGAGATTCAGAGCTTACACAGGACCAGAAATACGAAATCAGGCAAAAAAACAAAGAGATCAGAGAGCTAAACGAAAGAATAGAGTTTGAAAAAAAACGCAAGAAAGAGTTTCCGCTGATTAAGAGACGGTACAATAAACTAAGCGACGATGCGAAGGAAATCTACAAAAAAACAAGGGATCAATACAACGCCAGATTCAAGCAGATGGAGGATGCGCTTGTCAATGTTGTTATCTCAAAAGACATCGATGAAGACAAAGCCGCTGAAGAAATCGCCGAAATCAGGAAGTTTTTTGAGGAAAAAAGAAAAAGAGGCCCTTACTTTCCTTTGTTCAGGTTTGGTGATTACTGGATCATGGCAAAAAAGAAGGTCGGCAAGAAATCAGATTACATTGCCATGCCTTTTGGCAACAAGGAGGACATGCGGGCCGCAAAGAAAGAGCTGGAAGACAAAGGTTACAAGGTAGATACACAGGTAAAGGTTGAGGAAGTTGCGGCCGCAGAATCCGCTGGAGAAGGTTTTGTCAGGAAGGTTTTTAAGGTCATAGAAAGTGCTGAGCTGGCACCAGAAATTACATCCCAGTTGAGAGAGGCGGTCAGTACGCTGTATATCAGGACGCTTCCTAGCGTATCGATGCGAAAGAACATGATTCGGAGGAAGAATGTAAAAGGATATTCCAAGGAAGTGATTCGTGGATTCGCCGAAAACATGTTCCACAGCGCATACCAGATTGCCAAGATTGAGTTTGTCCAGAAAATCAATTCAGCATTGCTTGAGATGGGTAGCCAGATAAAGTCAAGTCCAAACCCGATTTTTGCAGGCAGAATTTACTCAGAGATCAAAAAATCCGCTGAATGGATGATGAGTCCTGATTCTTCAAAGATTGCCAACAAGCTGAACGCCATTGGATTTGTTTGGACACTTGCAGGATCAGTGGCGGCCGGTGCGGTAAACCTTTCACAAACCTACCTGATAGGTATCCCAGTTATTGGTGCTGAATACGGCAGGAGAAAAACTACAAAAGAGCTGATGAGGGCAAACAGGGATTTCTTTTCCGGGCAATTTCATGTCGAAAAATCCAAGTATGTCACCAACGATGAAAAGGCGGCGCTAGCAGAGGCGGTAAAAAAGGGATGGGTGACAAAGACACAGGCCCATGACTTAATGGGATTGTCAGAGAAAAACTTTGACGAATATGACCCGTTCAAGGCCAAAATAAGGCACGCTCTTGCCTTTTTCTTTCACCATGCCGAAAGGTGGAACAGGGAGGTTACCTATATCGCTGTCTACCGAATGGCGAGACAAAAAGGCATGACACATTCCGAGGCAATCAAGGAAGGAAAAAGGCTTGTTTATGACACACATTATAACTATTCGTCTGCCAATCGCGCAAGGTTTATGCGCTCGCCGACCGCCAGGGTAATGTTGCAGTTCAGGCAGTATTCCCAGAATACGACCTTCCTTTTAGGAAGAAATTTCCAAAAATCGTTTTCTAACAAATTCTCACCGGAAGAAAAAAGAGTGGCAAGAAGGATCATTGCGGGAATATTGGTTACTCATTTTGCGGCAGGTGGAATCGCTGCTATGCCTGCACTGTGGGTCTTGTACAGCATTATAGGATTTTTTGGAGATGACAAAGATGACCCGTTTGATCCAGAAACAGCGATCAGGAGCGCTCTTGCAGACTTGGCCCAATTTGTCGGTGTTGATAAAAAATACGCGAATTACATCTACTCAGGCCCTATTGGAGAATTTTTAGGTCCATCAATTTCCAAAAGAATAACCTTGAACGAGCTTTGGTTCAGAAGCCCAGACTTTTACATTGAAAGCGAAAAACACCGCATTGCGTACTGGCTTGAGCAAATAGCAGGCCCAGTTGCTGGACTTGTTTTTAAGGGCGCAAAGGGTTTTGATTTTTACGCAAAAGGCCACACAGACAGACTTGTAGAAAATGTCACGCCAAAATTCATTGGAGACCTTCTCAAGGCTAAAAGGTACACCACGAAAGGAGCCAAAACGATTCGTGGCGACACCATAATGAAAAAGGAAGACTTCAGTTGGCTTGATCTTTTCTGGCAAGGCACAGGTTTTACCCCATCTAAGCTTGCATTGAAATATGACCGCGCACGAAAGCAGAGGAAGATACAGAATGCCTTGTACGACAGAAGATCAAGCCTGATGAATTTGCTTTATACCTATGCAAAGAGGAAGGATATTAAAAACGCAAAGAGGGTATGGAAACAAATGCAGAGGTTTGGCATGATTAATCCAGGGTTAAGGTTTTCAAAGGAATCTATAATCAGGTCATTCAAAAGAAGAAAGGAATATTCTTCAATGGTTGAGGACGGATTCCATCATACTAAGAAAACTTATCGCAGGATAAAACAGAAGGTGAGATTCTGATGGGAAATTGCAAAGATTTTAGTTATGATATATCAGTTGATAATATTTCTGAATTAAGAAATATAGACGGAAATATTTTCTTAGATAAAAAAAAGCTTGTTTATGTTAAAGGGCATACAACACCTGGCTCTGGGTGTGGTCCTTTCTACTGGGAAAGCACAGATAGCGTATCCCCTGATAATAACTCAACAATAATACAAGCAAACGGAGTTCCAGTAGGAAGATGGAAAAGACTTATCCCTGAAATAAATTATTTTGACTTATCATGGTTTGGAGATTTATCTTCCTCTGATAGAACGCCTTTATTAAATACTGCAATATCAGAAATACCAAGCGGATCAGTTTTAACTCTTCCTGCTGGATCACATCCATTTCAAACCAGGCCAAACGATATCAATAAACAGGTATGGATATTAGGAAGCGGAAAAACTGTTACAGGAATAAGCAAGGATTTTCAGTCACAAAATGCATGGGACGCAGTATTCAATTTTACAAATGCAAACAGTTCCAGATTATCAAATTTTAACGTTTATGCTACAGGAGGAAGTCAACAAAATGGAATAGGAACAGGAAGCATAGTATCAATAAACATAACCGGATCAAATTCAAGTGACGCAATTGTTTTGGAAGATTTATGGCTGTCTTCTACTGCTCCATCGGGGCAGGCTAATACTGAATATATGATATATGTTGATGGATCGATAAGAACAAGTCCTGGCGGCGTTAGAGACATGTCAATGAGGGATTGTTTTGTTTTTGGAGGCGAGTATGGATCTGTATATCTTAAAACAGTTGTTGATTTTTCATGGCAGGGTGGAATCTGTGTAGCTGCTGGAGGCAAAAAAGGGGTAGTAAAAGTTACTGGAATCAGCTCAAACAAATCTTATGCAGTAAATATTGATATTGACAATTGTATAGAGCTTGATATTGATTATGCAAATTATGTTGTTGCTAGAGGGCTTTTTGGTAAAGTTACAAACACTCCAAATGCGTTTGGATGTCATGTAGGTGGGATAGTTTCTGGAACAGTGCAAGACAACTGGGTAGATAGCGGAGTATCACTTCCAAGGGTTCTTATAAAATCTGGACAAGCATTATCAGCCAATACAGGAATAACTGTTCCCCATTCGCTTGGTTCTAGGGTTCCATCTTCAAAAATATTTGCAGAATTAAGATGCATCTCACAAGAGCTTGGATTTAATGTTGGAGATACAGTAAATATTGACGGGACACAAGGAATTACTTTTTACTCGTTAAACAACAACACAACATCGGTAGGATTTACAGTTGGAGACAATATCAGTATTATTTCACCAAGCAGTGGATTGTTGTCAAATATTACCCTAAGTAAATGGGTTATAGATGTTTACGTGGAGAGATAATGAAAGTAGCAATCGTAGTAGGTCACAGCAGTAAAGATCCGGGAAGTATCAATACAAAGTTTGATGTCACCGAATTTGAGATTGCAAAACAAGTTGCCGAGTGTGTTTACCAGGACTCGCCGATCCCTGCCGAACTAGTATTCAGAGACACGTACAGGGAATTGCCTGGAAAGATCAATGCGCTGTACCCGGATTTTATTATTTCCATGCATTGCAATGCATTCAATGGAAGTGCCAACGGGACAGAAGTACTGTATTACCATAAATCCAGAAAATCCAAGAAGTTAGCGCGTATTCTTCAAAAGAATCTGGTTAATGCGCTTGAATTGCCTGACAGGGGAATCAAGGCAAAGAGCAGAACAGACCGGGGCGGGTATCTGCTGAAGTACACCAATGCGCCATGCGTCATTGCTGAGCCGTTTTTTATCGACAATAACAAGGACTTACAGCGAGCGCTTGAGCGCCAGGACAGACTTGTCGATGCTTACGTAAAAACCATTCGTCAATATGCCGACTTTTTAAGCGGAAAGGGGGATTAAAAATGCGGCCGTTATTCAAGGATTTTACTTTCAAAGACTGGGTATACTTTGCTACACTGATACTAGGCGGTGTGACTACAATCACGATGATTTATGGTAATGCCCTGGCCGAGAGACAGGCGAATCACCGGTACAGCAAGGAAAACCGTAAACTGATCTATGAAAAGACAGATGCGCTCAAAGACCTGATCAACGATAACAAGAAAGAGATCAGACATAACCGGCGTATTCTGTATGATATTTTGAAGCGGGTGAAGTAATGCGCGAGTTTTACGACAAAAATAGAACCTATCTTTTCGGCGCAGGTATCTTTATCACTGCAACTGTCGCATTATTTCTGAAATACATTGACGGCGCAACCTGGATGATGGCCGTAACTGCGGCGGCCGGGATGTGGACTGTCAAGCGGACTGTGCAGGTTGTTTCTGATAACAAAAACAACAATATTGAGGAGCAATAGATGCTTACGCCAATAGGGTTTAGTTTTTCGTTTGATGCTAAGCTAAGAAAAAAGTGGATAAAATAATGTCAGAAGAACAAAAAGACTTAGATAGTAATAAATATGTTATGAAAATTCAAAACGAGTGTATTATAGAAACTGAACATTTTTGCCGGTTTGATTTTAGTGGGGCGTTAATATTATTAAGGCTTAGAAAAAGGGTCAGACGTAAAGGCTGGAATGGGAAAAACATGTTTCTTGAGATTCAAGAACCTGTAGATAATAATCTAATGACATTACCTTATATCTATATTTTTACAGCAGATAGACAGTATGTTCCGTGGGTTGCATCTCAAACAGACTTGCTTTCTTCAGACTGGGAGGTTGTGGAGTAATAATTATGCCTGACTTTTGTATGTGCGACGATAACAAGTGCCCTTACAAGTCACAATGCAAACGTCACATCGACAGCGGAACACGTCCTGATAGATTTCAAATGTGGGGGCTTTTTGAAAAAGTGGGGTCGAGAAGCAAGCCTGAACATTGTAGAGGGTACATGCCAAAACGTGAATAGGAATTTGCTATGTCAGACGTAAACACAAAAGACGCACCAATTTCCGAAATAAAAGCTATAGGCGAAAAATATGGGTACGATCAAGTTATTATTTTGGCTAAAAAACCCGGACTAGGGCAGGTCGTGTCATGGGGAAAAGATGACGAACATTGCGACATTGCTGAACGGGCGGGTAATCTTTTGCGGTGGATATTTTTGGGGTGATCACAACTATGCGCAGGTGACTTATGCTGGCAATTCTGGGGAAGCTAAAATTTTATCTGGTACTGATTGCAGTAATCGTGGCGGGCGCACTGTACATCAAACACCTGTTGCAGCAGAATGCTGAATTGAGGATGTCAGCGGAAATTCTAGCGAAGTCATATAAACAAGAGCGTGAACGAAACGAAAGGCTAAACGAATTGATTAAAGAGTATGAAGAGAAGAGGTTGCAGCGTGAAAAAGAACTGGAGCAACAAGCAGAGACTATTAAAATGCTGGCACGCAAGAGTAAGCATGTGCGCAAAGCCCTTAGCACTCGCCTGCCTGCCGGTATTATTAAGTTCTTGCGGAATAACTACGGTAAAAGTCGTAAGAGAAAAACCACCGGCCTATTGCGTCACACCAACACCCATACCAGCTTGGCGCGGCTCCACCGTCGGCGACTTGTTGTCGTTTACAAACCGGCTTGGTAGTGCGCTTAAAAGAGCTAACGACAAGGTGATACTATGCAAAAAGTTCTACAAGTAAAAGAAAGAATATGCCCAGGATGCGAGGCAGAATCAATCGTTGAGACAGTGGTTGAGTTAATTAAAGACGACACTATTAATGTATTTTACAAATGCAAAAGATGTGGCGTTGAATTTGAAAATACTAGAGACAATGAAATCAAATTGTCAGAGTTGAGGTGAATCATGCTTCAAAAAATCATGTACTATCTAAATGCCCCCGCAGCCTGGACTAACCGCTATGTGTTTGGCTGGCTGTCGCAGGCGGCGAGGGAGGTGCTTTACTTCTGGGTTGTTATTGTGTTGGGTGTTGTGGCTATGTTTTAGCTTCTGTCCTCATATTAAAAATTGTATAAAGTATTTCGTCACTCAAAGTGGCATTTGATACAATAATTCCAGTGCTTTCAATAGCCTTAATATCATCTAGCAATGTATCTTCTGAAAGCGTCAATGTTAAATATTTATCAGATATATATTCCCGTTCAATTTTATAACTTCGATCAACAGCATATTCTCCTGGATCTTTAACTTTAAATTCTTTAAGAATTGACAACTCAACTATGCGATACTTATTTCCGTCCTTAAGTTTATTGCAGGGATCTATAAATTTTTCATGTGACACATGCAAGCTAGAAAGATATTCACCAGGTTTTCTAAAATCATCTATATCAAAGTCTTTAATATCGTTAAATGCTCCATAGACTTTTCTAAGTCGGTTGTTTCCAAAAAATGTAATCACATGTAGTTTCATTAAATTTTCTCCAGTAGATTAAACAGAAACATCCGCCTTGATATGCGGATGAGGTTCATAATTTGTCAGTTCAAAATCATCATACTCAAAATCAAAAATAGACTTCCCATCTGATTTTATTTTCATCTTTGGAAGATCGCGAGGGTATCTAGATAATTGAATCTTTGCCTGCTCAACATGATTCAAATACAAGTGTGCATCGCCGATAACATGATAGAACATACCAGGTTTGTATCCTGTAACCTGGGCAACCATCATTGTCAATAGCGCATAAGAAGCGATATTGAACGGCAAACCTAGAAAGATGTCTGCACTGCGCTGGTATAACTGGCAAGACAAAAATTCACCAGCCACATAAAACTGAAAAAGAGCATGGCATGGGGGCAGGGCCATACCATTGATGTCTGCAACATTCCACGAACTGACAACCAGCCTCCGGGAGCTAGGGTTTTCCCTAATCTGCTCAATCACATTGCTGATCTGGTCAATTGTTTCACCATCCTTGGCCGGCCACGACCGCCACTGCCTGCCATATATCGGCCCTAGGTCGCCGTTTTCGTCGGCCCATTTGTCCCAAATACTGACGCCGTGTTCACTCAGGTAGCGGACATTGGTATCGCCTCGCAAAAACCACAGCAATTCGTGGATAATTGACTTCAGATGCATTTTTTTAGTTGTCACCAGCGGGAACCCTTTTGACAGATAAAACACCATTCTTTCACCAAAAATGCTTAAAGTCCCTGTTCCTGTGCGGTCTTTTTTCTTTATACCACGTTTTATGACTTCATCCATCAATCTCAAATATTGATACATATACCACCTATTTTTAATAAATTTTCCAAACGGCTTCAGGATGTTCTTCTTCTACAAGCAATGCAAGTCTTAGAAGTTCTATTAGAGCGTCTGTTGCATTACCTCTAGTCGCCTCCCAATAATCTTTGCTTGGCGCTCCTCTCATAAACCCTATCACTTCAAGTAATACCGGTATTGATAGGCTTACCTTCATACCGTTTATGGATTTTATTCCATCGTCACCTAAAAAATATTGTTTAAAGAGCTTGCCGTAATTGTAAGTAATATTTAAATGCGCTCTGTTTGTGCCACCAATCGCGTAGGTTCCTCCAGTGATATCATGTTTTTCCTTTAAAGAAATGCCATTACCTTGTTTGTCTACAGCAACTATGTCATAGCTCATTTTTTTAGAACCTCTCAAGCAAAAGGAATTTTAAAACCAGCAGCGTGCTTATGTCCGCCTCCACCAAACTCTTTAGCGATCTCAGAAACATCAATCCCGTGTTCGTTAGACCTTAGACTGTAAACGGCCTCTCTCTTGTTTTGGTACCAAGTAATAGAAAATGGCGGGTATTCATCATATTCTTTTTTATACCTTTCAAGAAGCATATTGCCAACCAACGAAGAATACATTGCATTGCAGTTAATTTCAGGAACCGAAAAGTTAGCTCCTGATTCTGTCGTGAAACAGATTAACTCATACAAGTTTTCAACAAGCGACCTGGCTTCCTTTTCTTTTGCACGCAAGATTGCCTGTCCATCCCATACAATGGTTTCCATGTTTTGATTAAATATTTTGTCCCAGTTATCTATTGTCTGATCGAAAGAATACATATACGCCACCACAACATCTGTATCTGTAAATTGTTTTACCTGGCGGCCGTAATCATCAACGTGAGAAACTATTTGTTTTGTTTTCTCAGTGAATATTTTCTTTTCTTTTTTTTCAAGATACTCCATTGTCAACATAGCACCACACTTGCCTTCATCGTAGATAAACGTGAAGTTCTTCGCCCTGATCCCACCAAGCCTTTCTTTCGCTGTTTTGTGGTGATCGATAACAACAACGCTGTTGGCTTCTGACAGCATTTTCAC
>Ga0256830_1001296_pt1 | contig 17827 bp, 17 predicted proteins | sample 128326metaG_FD_190537 | JGI IMG/M metagenome (GOLD analysis project Ga0256830, IMG submission 190537) | Hydrothermal vent microbial communities from Lau Basin, Pacific Ocean - 128-326 | ecosystem: Environmental > Aquatic > Marine > Hydrothermal vents | place: Pacific Ocean: Lau Basin | collected... | reverse complement strand
CACCGCGCGTGTGATGGGAGTCAAGTTTGCGTTGTCTTCCGTTGCCCCTTTGTTCTATGTCGTCGTGATCGGTGTCAGCAGCCTGACCCTGAATCCTTTTTTGTGCCTGCTGACCGGCGGCTTTGCGGCCGGGCAGTTTCTTGGTATGTACGGCCTGTGGCTGCACCAGGAAATCGACTATTCCATCGGCCAGGAATTCGTCCGCGAGCAGTCACTGTTCGGCTGGCCGTCGGTGATTCTGCGTGCGGTGATCTTCCTGATCATGGGAATTGCCGCGATGTTTATGGCGCGCAAGGCCCGGTCGTTGCTCGAAACAGTTGTCGTGCAGGTGCGCTACGAGGAGCAGCTCAATTTCGTCAACCAGGATATCAAGCAGGCGGCGGAGATCCAGGAAAAACTGATTCCGGCCGACAAGCCGGAGTTCAGCGGGCTCGATATTGAGAGTTATTACCAGCCTTCGCGTATGGTCGGTGGAGATTATTTTGATTTTATTCGGCGTACGCCGGATGATTTCCTGATCGTGATCGCCGATGTCTCCGGTAAGGGGTTTTCCGCAGCGATGCTGATGTCGAATATCCAGGCGATGGTACAGGTGCTTGCACAGCAGGAGATGAGCCTGGAAGAGTTGATGACAGTGTTGAACCAGGCAGTCTGCAAGACCAGCGCCCGCGGCAGGTTTGTTTCACTGGTCTGCATGCAGTTCAATCCAGGCCGGCGACAGCTGCGCTATATCAACTGCGGCCACAACGCACCGGTGCTGTTTCACCGGGATGGCAGCTGGCAACAGCTGGAAGCAGGCGCCACGATACTCGGTGTCGATGTGGATGCCGCTTATACCGTCCGCGAGACCAGGTTTACCAGCGGGGACCTGGTCTTCGCCTATACCGATGGCCTGTCGGAACTGCGGAACGCAGACAAGACGGTGTTCGATGAACGCTGTATCGTCGATGTGCTCAAGCAGGTTTATACACAACCTGCCGCCGAGATCAAGGAAGTGATGCTGCGCAGGATCAAGCAGCACCTCGGGACCGAACAGGCCGGAGACGATCTGAGTTTCTTGTGTGTCAAGGCAAAGTAGGGTGCGTTGTACGCACCAACACCAAGGTAAATCAAATCGTATCACGCAGTCATCCTTTTACACGTGATTCTTCCATGTCACACCCTTGCTCCGTCTCGCTACGAACGGTGGTCAGCAAGCCGGGTGAGGTAAGCGGCCGGTACATGCGCCGTCAGCCAGACCCCGTTGTCAGACAGGAAAAACACAAAGCCCTGTTCGTACATAAGCTGTGCTTTGACGGTCAGGATTACGGGTTTTCCATAGCGCTGTCCGACCCGGATCGCGGTTTCGATGTCCTGCGACAAATGGACATGATGGCGCTGTTGCCGTTTAAGCCCCTTCTGTAAGATGTCGTCAAGAAAACGGGTCGCGGTGCCGTGATATAAAAACACCGGCGGTTCGGCCGGTGCCAGTTGCAAGTTCACGTCGATCGAATGCCCCTGGCTGGCACGGATCCTTTGTCCGTCTTGCGAAATGACAAACCGCTTTTTGTCATTGGTCGCCACGACCTTCTGAATGAGCGAACGATCGAGTGTCTTGAATTTACCGGCCTCGCGGGCTTTTTGCAGAAGTATATCGATATCCGCCCATCCCCACGCATCCAGGGTAAGCCCAATTGCTTCGGGCTTGTGACGCAAAACGTAGCTTAGAAATTTACTGATCTTTATGTGTACAGAAGAGGCCATGACCCCACCCTTCGAGACATCGGCAGATCTTAACACAACCAATAAAGGGACACACAAAAATCGGCTGTTCAATTATCCAAGGCCAAGGCGGGAAATCCCAGTTTGTCAGGTCAGGCGGTGCCCGTTTCAGGACCAGCTGTATGACTGGCTTCACAGAAGTGGAATGGAATGTTTGTGTGTTCACGTCATTCCTTGGTCCCCGCCGTACTCGAGCCGGGAATATAGCGCAATCCCCACTCGACGATTTCGTGTAATGCGTCACCCAGTGCCTGGCCTTTGGGAGTCAGGTGGTAGCTGTAGCGTGGGGGATGTGCCTGGTAGCGGCGTTTTTTTAACAAGCCATGCTGCTCCAGCCGCCGCAGGCGATCGGCCAGGATGTTGGTCGGGATTTTTTCAGGGGAGGACTGCAGTTCAGTGTAGGTTTGTTTGCCGAGCACCAGGTCACGGACTACGAGCAGGGTCCACTTGTCACCGACGATATCCAGTGCACGAGCAATGGGGCAGGGTGAACGCCAGGCCGGTTTTTGCTTATTATGAGTAAGTTTTTGATTCTTCATAGAGAAATTCTAGCATACTGGTTATCACTTGCAATTTGCAAGTGATATGGTAGGCTATAGTTACTTTTAAATTGCAAGTTACTGAGGCGATTGCCAGGAGGTTTGCGATGACTGCAAGTACTGTTAGTTCCCCTGCCTTGTCACGTCGTGCGCATCGACGTACTGCCGTATTGTTACTGGGCTGGTTCAGCTTGGTTACTATGCTGGCTTTGAATGGTTTTTTTGTTCCCGTCGACAGCGGTCCGCCACTGAACCTGTTGCTGTCCGGCGCCCTGGTGCTCGGCCTGTTTGCCATTGCTTGGTTCCTATCGCCGACTTTTCGTGTCTATGTGCTTGATCTCGATCTGCGCCTGTTGGTCCTCGTCCACAGCCTGCGGATGCTGGGCTTGGGATTTGTGATGCTCTACCTGGTCGGGCAGCTGCCGATGTCGTTTGCGCTGCTGGCCGGGATCGGTGATGCACTGACTGCACTGGGCGCGGTGCTGCTGGTATGGCTGGCGATACGCGGGAATGGAGAGATGGACCGTCAGTGGCTCATGCGTTGGAATAGTTTCGGTCTGCTGGATTTTATCGTCGCTTTGAGTGTCGGTGTGCTGACCCGTAAAGGGGCGTTACTGGCACCGGCTGACGGGCTGAACAGTGACATCATGCTCCAGTTTCCGCTGGTGATCATCCCGGCGTTTCTGGTACAGCTGCTGACACTGACCCATGTCATCATCTATCTGCAATTACGGCGGAATACAGACAGCGGCGACCGCTGATGACAGGACGCCGCGCTGCGCTGTGACCTGGTTCAGTCGGGGTTCGCTGGATCCCATACCCCGAAAGCCTCCGGAGTGGTGGTCTGTTCCGGCGCGCAGTTCTGTTCGAGGACGTGGTCTGCGAACTGAAACAACTGTTGCAGGATATCGCGTTTCTGCGCGATTTCTCCGGGGAAGTTGGCGGACAGAAAGCCCAGAATCGCTGCCAGGTATTGGGCCGCAACCCCAAAGTCTTCATTCCTGCTGTCATGTTTCTGTAAGGTGCTGCGAATGTCCTCAAGCAACGTATCGGTCAGTTGGATTGTACTCATTGATGTACCTGTAAGCCTTATATGGTTAAAAAGAGGGCAGTATACAGGACCAGGCCGATTTTGTTTAGTGAAACGCTAAGGTACTCGCAAAGTCGGTACGGGAGTTCGGAATTCGGCAGAATTCGGGACATCCATAAAACACTTCAGCCCCACATCTCCAATATATATACTTATTAGTCAATATATTGAGTATAAAAGTTAATGTAAATTATCTGACAGGCTCATAGTTCACTGCTGAATATTCAAGCGACTATTTTGACGGTTTCCGGGTTGAATTTTGTTGTGTGTCCCGGATTGTGCTGCATGTTGGATTACATGAGTGTCCCGTATTACATTGGGGAGTGTCCCGTATTACAGGTGAAATGGAAATGAAGGTCGAGATCCTCAAGTGTGTGACTAAGTATTCGGGTTTTTTTACTGTCGATGAGTACCTGCTGCGGCATGAGCTGTTTGAGGGGGGGATGGGTCCGCCGGTCAAGCGGGAGTTGATCGAAAAGGGCGATGCGGCGGCGGTGTTGTTGTATGACCCGCGCCGGCGCCAGGTGGTGCTGACTGAGCAGTTCCGGATCGGTGCGTTCAAATGGCAGTGCCGGCAGCCGGGCGGTGTCGGTGAGGTTGTGCCTGACCCGTCGGCCCGGTCCGCTGCGCAGCCGGTCCCGGGGGCCTGGCTGGTCGAATTGGTGGCAGGTTTTATCGAACCGGGTGAAAGCAGCACCGAGGTCATTCACCGTGAGGCAATGGAGGAGGCCGGTTGCACGGTGGACGAACTGCTGCCGATTGCGCGTTATTATGTCAGTCCCGGCAGCACATCGGAAACCATCAGCCTGTACTGCGGACGGGTCGACGCCGGGGCGGCCGGCGGTATCTTCGGCCTGGCGCACGAAGGCGAAAACATCCGTCTGCTGGTGTTGGATGTCGACACGGCCTGGGACTGGCTGGCGCAGGGCAGGATCGACAGTGCGACCCCGTATATCGCGCTGCAGTGGCTGCAGCAGCATGAGCAGGCACTGCAGCAGCGTTGGGGTTGAACGGCAGTCAGCCGCCGTGTTGTGCAGCGGCCAGTGTGACACGCTGCAGGTAAGCCTTGCGCGCGATATCGATGTCCTGCAGAAAATATTCGAGTTCATCCATGTGCAGGGCCTGGGGGCCGTCGACCAGCGCTTTGTCCGGAGCCGGGTGAAAATCCGCCAGCACCATGTTGGCGCCGGCGATGATCCCCTGTGCCGTTACGTGCAGGATATCGAGAATGCGGTCCGGTGCATGGGCGCGGCTGCCGACCGAGTGTGATGGGTCGATACAGACCGGCATCCGGGTCAGGCGCTTGATGACCGGCACGTGCGAAAAGTCGACGAAGTTACGGTGTGGATCGCCCATGTTGGTCTTCATGCCGCGCAGCCCGAAGATCACATGACTGTTGCCTTCACTGGCCAGGTACTCGGCGGCATTGAGTGATTCCTCGAGCGTGATGCCAAAGCCGCGTTTGAGCAGCACAGGGTGCTCCACCTGGCGCCCGACGTATTTCAACAACTCGAAGTTCTGGGTGTTGCGGGTACCGATCTGCAGCATGACGCCGGTTGGATGGCCGCTTTGTTCCAGCGCTTGGCCGATGGCGTCGAGGTGCGACTCATGCGTGACCTCCATTGCAATCACGCGGATCCCGTGTTTGCCGGCCAGTTCGAACACCCAGGGCAGGCACTTGGCGCCATGGCCCTGAAATGAATAGGGGCTGGTGCGTGGCTTGAACGCCCCCATGCGGGTGCACTGCTGCCCGAGCCGGTTCAGTGCCTGCACCATGATTTCGACATGCTCCGGGGTGTCGACCGCACACAGGCCGGCGAACACATGCAGGGTGTCCTGGCTGAAGCGTATGCCGTTGTATTCGAAGTCGATCGAACGCTCATCGTCCTGGTGACGGCCGAGAATCCGGTATTCCTCCGAAATGCGTACCACGCGCTCGACACAGGGCAGCTGCTGCATTTCATCGGGGTCCAGCGCCTGGGTGTTGCCGATCAGGTAGATCTCGGTCAGGGTCTGTTCCGCTCCATGCACCTGGTGGATACGCGTGTCGATGTTGGGCAGACCGGCCAGTTGCGCCTGCAACTGCCGGCATTCGTCACTGTTGGTGTCGGTGTTGGGTTTGAGTATCAGTATCATCGTTGATTCACCTGCAACGGCTGGTCATCACTTGGGCTGCTCGGCTGTGCGAAGCAACAGGCCCTGGTACGCATCGATGCGGCGGTCGCGCAGAAAAGGCCAGGTGGTACGGGTCTGCGGTATGGTTGCCAGGTCGAGGTCACAGACCAGCAGGCATTCGTCGTCGGCCGGTGCCTGTGCCAGCAGGCTGCCGAAACTGTCCGTGACAAAACTGTTACCCCAGAAGCGGATACTGCGGCCGGGCGCGGGCTGCTCGGTACCGGTGCGGTTGCAGCACAGTACCGGCAGCGCATTGGCGATCGCGTGGCTGCGCTGGATAGTCACCCAGGCGTCGAGCTGGCGCTGCTGCTCGGCCGGCGGGTCCTGCGGTTCCCAACCGATCGCGGTGGGGTAGATCAGCAGTTCGGCGCCGGCCAGCGCCATCAGCCGCGCGGCTTCCGGGAACCATTGATCCCAGCAGACCAGGACGCCGAGCCTGCCGATCGAGGTCTTGACAGGCGCGAACCCGCTGTCGCCCGGTGTGAAATAATATTTTTCCTGGTAGCCCGGATCGTCCGGAATATGCATCTTGCGGTAGGTGCCGGCAAGCCGGCCGTCGCTGTCGACGACCACTGCGGTGTTGTAGTACAGGCCGGGCATGGCCTGCTCGAACACCGAGCCGACGAGGACCAATTCATTGGCGGCAGCCAGTTCACCCAGAAATTCCGTGGCCGGTCCCGGTATGGGTTCGGCCAAGGCAAAGCAGGCTGGATCCTGGTGCTGGCAGAAGTAGAGGTGGTTGTGCAGTTCCTGCAATACCAGCAACGTACAGTCCTGGGCCGCGGCCCGGGCCGCGGCTTGTTGCAGCTTGTCGCGGGCCGTTGCCGGGTCACTGGTGCCGGTGTGCTGGGCCAGTGCGGCTTTAACCCGCATTGCTCACCAGCCTCCTGCGGCGACAACCCTTTGGCACGCCCTGGCCGGCCTTCGCCCCGGTCGGCGGGCCGGCGTGTCTACGTATCTTGTCAGTCATGGTCTCTAACATAAGTCAGTCGGCATGGACTTGCAAGCTCGCACAATGTATGCCGCCGCGTTGTTGAATCAACGTGCGGCAGTCGAACCCGGTGACTTGGCGCTGCGGAAAGCAGTGTTGCAGTATCTCCAGCGCAGCCTGATCCTGCGCAGCCGAAAAAGTCGGTACGATGACCTGGTGGTTGGTGATCAGGAAATTGGCATACGAGGCCGGCAACAGGTGGCCTTCGGCGTCATACTGGTCGGCTGGCAACGGCAGCTCGATCAGTCGCAGGGCGGGACGACTGCGCTCACGCAGTGCCTGCAATTGGTGTTTCAGGCGCTTGAGTGCCTGGAAATTGGGGTGCGAGGCCTGTGTGCAGCCGGTGTAGACGAGCGTGTCGGTACTGCAAAAGCGCGCGAGGTTGTCGATATGTCCGTGGGTGTCGTCACCGGCAAGCTGTACCTGTTCGATCCATGCGATCTGCTCGATGTGCAGCAGCTGTTTCAGTGTCCGTTCCACGGTGGTGAAACTGGTATCTCGCAGTGCCGGGTTGTGCGTCAGGCAGTCCTTGTTGCACAGCAGCAGGCCAGCGCCGTTGGACTCGAGGTTGCCGCCTTCGAAGACCAGGTCACTTTGCATACAGGCGGCCGGTTTGTGCGCGAGCTTTGCGTACAGCCGGGCCGTCAGTGTGCGGTCGAGTGCATACGGATAGTCTTGCCCCCAGGCGTTGAACGCGAAATCGACCCAGGCGATACGTCTGTGCGTGGCGCCGCTGGCGGGTGGCAGTGCGACACTGATCGGGCCGTAGTCCCTGATCCAGGTGTCGTTGGTTGGCAGGAGGTGGAAGCGGATCCGGTCTGTCGCCACGGCATGGGCGTTGAGGTAGTGCGCGACATGTGCCTGGTGCTGCGCATCGTGACACAGCACCCACAGGTCTTCGGTCCTGCTGAGCAGTGCCGTAAGCTGCAGGTAGCTGTGTTCGATCTGTGGCAGCAACGGCCGCCAATCGCTGGCCGGGTGCGGCCAGGTCAGCAGGATCGCGGATTGTGGTTCCCATTCGGCTAGCATGCGGGCTGGACTGCAAGGGCCTGTGGTCGATGTCGTGTTGCCTGCCTACAGCATAGTACAGTGGGCGGTCATGTGTTCGTATGCTGCTTGGTGCCGGGTAGCGGCGAAGACGGGAAAAACTCTTCCGGGTCGATGCCGGCGACATAGTCGGCGGGCAGGTTTAAGAACAGCGCGTACTCAGTAATCAGGTGATGTTTGCGCTGGAAGGCCGGCAGTTTCCAGCGCTGGCTGATGGTGCTGGTGGAAAAGAACAGCAGTACGGCCAGTTCGTCGACCGAAAGCTGGGAGCGCAGTATCTGCGCATACTCGTGTTTTTCGCGGCGGGTCAGGAAGTCCTGGGTATCGATATATTCCAGGGTGTTGAACAGGTGCCGCAGGTAGATCTCAAGGTGTTTGTTCTCCGGCTGGGCGGAGAATTTTTTGTAAAAGCTGATCGCCTGCTGACAGGCTTCGGGCCGGTCGCGGAAGCGATCCAGTACGGCGGTGGCAAAGTGCTGAAACTCGGCGCCGGTACCATAGTAGATCAGGTGCCAGAACAGGTCGATATATTCCTGCTTGCTGAACAGCGGTGCCGGTTCGTTGACGATGATTGCCTCGGGTGCCGACTCATCCGGGTAGAGCTTGCCGATGCTCTCGGGTGCACGTTCGGTGTCATAGTTGACATCGGTATAGAAAGTACGCGCGACCGGTTGGCCGCCGAATTCTTCCTTGTAGTATTTACTGCCGGGCTTGATAAACAGGTCGATGACGAACGGTTCGCCGTAGCCTGGCAGGGTTGCACGGCTGGTGGTGTAGACATTGTAGTTGTACAGGCTGGTCCGGGTAGCCGGTGCGTCCGCGTCGGTGCCCTCGGGAAAAGTATAGTAGTACTCGTACTCGAGGTTCAGCACCTCGAGCTTGTAGTGGCGGATTGCGACATTGTAGGTGCGCAGCAGCGACGAAAAATACTGGCGGCCGGACAGCGCCGGGTTGAGTTCATTGTCACGGTAGAGCTGTATTTCGTCAATATTGCGGTTATGGATCTTGATCAACTCGTAAAAACGGGTCTCGAACTGCTGGTGCTGGAACACACGGTGCTGGCGGATCAGGGTCTCGAACAGCAGGAACACACCGGCGAGCGAAAACATACCACCGACGAAACTGCCGATAAAGCTGGAATAATGTTCGGTCTTGGCTGGATCGATCCCGCTGTGCTGGATGACCAGTCCGGGATCAACGAGGTAGAGTGTCAGCAGTACCAGCCCGGCAAAGGCCAGTACCAGTGCCAACCAGTACCTCCACGAGGTGATCATTATAGCGACTGCCCTGTAGTGTTATCGTCAGCCTGCGCGGCGGTGTGTCGCCGAACGGACAGGCATAAAAAGAATACCCATTATAGGGAATTCCAGGCGCCGCCGCAAGCAGGCAGGCCGGCGGTTTATTTTCTGCGGCTGACCGTATCGATCACGAAATCGGCGTCGAACACGACCATGTAGTCGTCATAGATCCAGCGGCTGATCGGCCGGTGGTGTTTGCGCTTGGGATTGGCGCCGACCGGCTTGAGTTCTTTGACCGGGCGGCCGAATTTTCTGACTACTTCGCGTTTGCTCATGCCGCGGCTGGGACGCTTGAGCTTGGCTGAGTGCAGTGCGCCGGAAGTGTGCGCGACGGACTTGATGTCCAGGGTATCGGCAGCCGCGCTGCCAGCGCCAAGCAGAGCTGTAGTGATAACCAGCAGAAGACACAAGGGGCGGATTTTCATGATTGCCATTCTCCAGGGAATAAAAAACCAGGTTCTATCCTGTTGTATCGGCCGCGGCGCGAATAATTGAGAGCGTGATACAGTAATAACATCAATTTATCAGGGGCTGGCGCCGGGACTGACCGGAATAGAGAAAATAAGGAAATTTGCATTGATTTATGGTTTAATGCCAGCCTATGTTTAAATCGGTACCGCTATTTGTCGGCCTGCGCTATGTGCGCGCAAAGCGCCGAAACCATTTTATCTCTTTTATTTCGATGATTTCGATGATCGGCATCGGCCTTGGGGTGTTGATCCTGATCGTCGTGCTGTCGGTGATGAACGGCTTTCAGCAGGAGATCAAAAAACGCCTGCTTGGCATGGAGGCGCACCTGACCGTGTCGGCGTTCGGCGGCGACTGGAGGCAGGCGATCAAAAAGCTCAAACAGATCCCGGAGGTGACAGGCGCCGCGCCGGTGATCGAGGGCTTCGGCCTGGCCAACCGCGGGCGCCACAGCCGGGGCGTACAGATACGCGGCATCGATCCAAAGCAGATCGGCCAGGTGTCCGGCATCGCCGAGCACATGATCTGCGGCAGCCTCGATGCGCTGGATAAAACCCGCTTCGGCGTGGTGCTCGGTTACGAGGTGGCAACGGGTCTGACCAGCAACTACCAGCGGCATTTTATCCGCAGTATCAAGCGCCGTTTCGACCACCGCAAGAAAAAAACCGGCAACGGCCGCGGCAAGGTGCAGTCGTGTGGTGATTTCAACGTGCTGCTGATCGTGCCGGAGTTCCGTACCACGATTGCCGGTTCACTGCCACGTTACAAGCGTTTCAAGGTGGTGGGCATCTTCAATATCAACATGACGCAGTATGACAGCAACATGGTGCTGATCAATATCAAGGACGCGGCCAAGCTCTACCGTGGCAAGAACAAGTTGGTCAATGTCCAGGTCAGGCTGGATGACATGTTCAAGGCGCATGCGCTGCGCAGCCGGATCATCCGGGTCTTGAATACCCCGCATGTCTACAACTGGGAGCGTCTGCACCAGAACCTGTTTTCGGCAATGCGTTTTGAAAAGCGGATGATGTCGTTTTTGCTGTCGCTGATCATCGTCGTCGCCGCGATCAATATCATCTCCACGCTGGTCATGGTGGTGACCGACAAGAAAACCGATATCGCGATCCTGCGCACCCTCGGTGCCGCGCCGGCCACGATCAAGAATATTTTTATCGTTCAGGGGCTGGTGGTCGGAGTGATCGGCACCCTGTTCGGTCTCGGTCTCGGCCTGCTGATCGCCTACAATGTCGAATCGATCATTGCCTGGTTTGAAAACCTGGTCGGCGCGGAAGTGCTGTCACCGGACGTCTATTACATTACCAAGATCGTCGGCGTGATTCAGTGGTGGCAGGTCGCCGTGATCAGTGCCGGTGCTGTTTTTATTTCGCTGCTGGCCACCCTGTACCCGGCCTATTCGGCAGCCCGCACGCAACCGGCCGAGGCATTGCGTTATGAATGATCTCAGCGCGTTGTACAAGCTGGCAGCCTACGACGCACAGCGCCGTGCTCAGGGTGACTGTGTGCTGGAATGCGTCGGGCTTGGCAAGACTTTTTCGGACGGTTACCTGGAAGTCGAGGTACTCAAAGGGATCGACTTCAGGGTCCGGGCCGGTGAGCGGGTCGCCATCGTCGGTGCTTCCGGGTCGGGTAAGAGCACGCTGCTGCACTTGCTGGGCGGCCTGGATCATCCGAGCGCGGGGCAGATCTATGTCGCCGGCTTCGATCTCGGCCGGTTGAATGAACTGCAGCGCGGCATCGTGCGCAATCACAGCCTTGGGTTCGTCTACCAGTATCATCACCTGATGCCGGAGTTTACCGCGCTGGAAAACGTCGCGATGCCGTTGCTGATCCGCGGCCTGCAGCCGGAACAGGCCTGTCAGCGTGCCAGTGAAATCCTGCACAAGGTCGGTCTCGGTCACCGGGAAAGACACAAGCCCGGTGAGATGTCAGGCGGCGAACGGCAGCGCGCGGCGGTCGCACGCGCGCTGGTCACCAACCCCGACTGCCTGCTGGCCGATGAGCCGACCGGAAACCTCGATCGTGCTACCGCAGAAAAGGTCTACCAGATGATGCTGGACCTGAATGCAGACTACAACACCAGCTTTGTGATCGTCACGCACGATGAGCACCTCGCGCAGCGGATGGAGACGGTCTACACACTTGAAGACGGTGTGCTGACGCTTCGGCGGTAATCAGGGCAGGCCGCCAGCGGGTCAGGTGTGTTTGTCTTTGCGCGCCTGTTTGCGCCGTTTCCACTCGCGTACCAGGTGCCAGCGCCAGAACAGCCGGATACCAAGAAACCCCAATGCCGAGCTGAACAGCCCGGCGACCAGGCAGCCAAGCAGAAATGGCTGCCAGATATAGGCCAGCGTGGTCGACAGCCACTCCCAACTGATCTGAAACTCGATGTCCATCGTCGGCTTGTTCAACAGCCAGGCGCCCAGCCGGTAGGTGCCGTAGAACATCGGCGGCATGGTCAGCGGGTTGGTGATCCACACCAGTACCACCGAGATCGGCAGGTTGACCCGGGTCGGGATCGCGACCGCGGCAGACAGCACCATTTGAAACGGTACTGGCACAAACGCGAAAAACAGGCCGATCGCAAACGCACCGCTGACAGACCGGCGGTTCAAATGCCACAGGTTCGGGTCATGTAACAATCGGCCGAATATTCTCAGGTATTTGTGGTCACGAATTGTGTCGTGATCCGGCATGAATCTCTTGATAAATTTCTTTGCCATTAAAACGTGTTCGTCAGCGGTTGTTGCATCCCGTCCGGTCAGCCTGTGAGTCGGCCCAGCCTGTTTTGATCACAGTGAGTGATCCCAAACGACTGTCGTTGCCTGCTAAGCCGGTGTCCGGATATTATACATAGTTCACTGAATTAAATCGTGCCCATTTTGTCACTCGCCTTTCTGGCAGGGGTATTGCTCCTGCTGCAATGTGCACGGCTCCCTTCTGTTTACTGGAGCTTTGCTGCGGTGGCGATGCTGCCGGCACTGCCGTTTATCAAGGCATTTTTTGTGCCTGTTTACCGGGTCGGCTTGTTCGTGGCTGCGGGCTTCTGTTGGACGCTGTGGCTGGCCTGGTGGTATGTCGGCACCGGGCTGCCGGCCCGTTACCAGGCAGACCGCGTGGAACTGGTCGGCGTGATCGATCAGATTCCGTACCGCAACAAGGCGCTGGCGCGGTTCGGCTTCCAGGTGCAGTCACCGTTTCGCGGGCGGGTGCGGCTGAGCTGGTATGGCGCGCCGGCAACATTGCAGCCGGGCCAGCGCTGGCGCCTGACGGCCAGGCTCAAACGGCCGAACGGTTATTTCAATCCCGGCGGTTTCGACTATGAAAAGTGGCTGTTCCGGCATCGCTACCTGGCGACGGGCTATGTCTACCGCAACGCTGGCGCGCAATTGCTGCGGCCGGGCGTGCTGCCGCTCGGCACCCGGATTCATCGTTACCGCTACCGGCTCTACCGAAGGCTGTCAGCACGCCTGCAGCGCCTGGGTGTCGCGCGCGAGATTCAGGGTTTCGTGCTGGCACTGAGCCTCGGCGAGCGGCAGCGGATTCAGCGACCGCAATGGCGGGTGCTGGCGGTGACCGGGGTCGGTCATCTGCTGGCGATTTCGGGGCTGCATGTCGGGATCGTAGCGGCCTGGACCTTCTGGCTGGCCTCCCGACTGTGGGGCGCCTGGCCGTCACTCAGCCGCCACCTGGCGGCGCCGAAGGCCGGGGCGGTGGCGGCCTTGTGCCTGAGTTTTTATTACGTGCTGCTTGCCGGCTTCAGTGTGCCGGCGCAGCGTGCGTTCGTGATGTCGGCGTTTTTGCTGGGCGGCATCTTATCGGGCCGGCGTTTGTACCCGGAACGTGTGTTGGCCGGGGCGCTGTTGCTGGTGCTGGTGTTCGACCCGTTCGCTGCGCTGTCAGCGGGGTTCTGGCTGTCGTTCTGGGCTGTGGCGATCATTTTGTTCATCACGGCTTACCGCCGCCGCCAGTCCACAGGGTTGCGCCGCTGGCCGCAGATCCAGTGGTCCTTGTCGCTGGCGGTCGCGCCACTGACTTTGTTCTTTATGCACGGTGCGTCGTTGATCTCGCCGTTGGTCAACCTGGTGGCGATCCCGCTGGTCAGTGTATTCGTCGTACCGGTGCTGCTCGTGGCGTTGCTGAGCGCGACGTTGTTTCCTGTGTTGTCAGACTGGCTGCTGCTGGGAGCCAGCGGTGTGTTTTCATGGCTGTGGCAGGGGTTGACGCTGGCCGCCCAATTCGACTGGGCCTGGTGGCAGTTCAGCCTGCAACAGGTCTGGCGGCTGTTGGCAGCCTGTGTTGCGGTGTTACTGCTGTTGATGCCCAGCGGGGTCGCGGCCAGGGCGCTGGCCTTGGTTTTCCTGTTACCGCTGCTGGTGCCGCCGGCGGCAAACATCAGGCACGGGGAGTTGGTGTTGACCATGCTCGATGTCGGCCAGGGCCTGGCGTTGGTGCTGCGCACCCGGCGTCACACCCTGGTGTATGATACCGGCCCGCGTTTTCGCAGCGGGTTCAATACCGGTGATGCGGTGATCGTGCCGTACCTGCGTGCGATGCATACGCGCAGGCTCGATATGCTCGTGATCAGCCATGCAGACCGCGATCATGTCGGTGGACTCGCGGCGGTCATCGATGCCTACCCGCCGCGGCGCTTACTGTCGGGCGAAGCGCGGAAGGTGAGCGCGCCGGCCGCGGCACCGTGCAGGGCAGGACAGCGCTGGAACTGGGATGGCGTGCGGTTCGAGGTACTGCATCCGCTGCCGGCGACCACCGCTGCCGCCAACGACCGTTCCTGCGTCCTGAAGGTCTCGGCGGGAAAATCCAGTGTGTTGATTCCTGGTGATATCCATCGCGAGGTCGAAGCGTCACTGCTGACGACACTGGGAGCGCGCCTGCGCGCCGACGTGCTGGTCGTGCCGCATCATGGCAGCACCACCTCGTCTTCTGCACGGTTCGTGTCTACGGTGCGTCCAAAGTATGCATTGGTCAGCGCTGGCTACCGTAACCGGTATGGATTTCCTGCACAAAAGGTGGTCGATCGTTACCGGCGTGCCGGCGTGCACCTGTTGCAAACGGCGTCGCTTGGCGCGGTGCAGTTACGCCTGGGCAGCAACGGGGTGCAACTCGATTACCGTGAGCGGGTAAAAAACAGGCGATTCTGGCACAGGCGTTGAAGCCTGATCATTCTATTGAATTATCAGTGGCTTACCGATAAACTAGTGAGCCAGTACAAGGTGGGAGGCAAAGGGCCGCAAACTGGCCGCCAGGCAAGTCATCGATAAAAAACAGAAATTATTCGCCGCGCTGAAGCGCCGGATCTAGTTTCGGGGTTGGTTTCGTATATAATCCTAGAGAGTATGTAAACAGACATTGTACGTTTTTACCGCGTATGACGCGTGGATAATGCACGGCGTACTGAACGTAGAGGGTGGTATCAAGCAGTGTGGGATATTTTTGATAAAGGCGGAATCTTGATGTATTTCATAATCGCCTGCTCGATCATAGCATTGGCGATTATCGGTGAACGGCTCTGGCAGCTGCAGAAGAGCCGGGTCATTCCCCAGCATCTCGTTGCCCAGGTATGGCATTGGGAACGAAAAAATCAACTCGACGGCGAACGTATCAAGGCCATGCGCAAGAGCTCGCCGCTGGGCCGGGTGCTGGCGGCAGGGCTGATCAACCGCAATGCATCACGTGACGTGATGAAAGAAAGCATCGAGGAGACCGGCCGGCATGTGGTGCACGATCTCGAGCGCTACCTGACGACGCTTGGTACGATCGCAGCGATCACGCCGTTGCTTGGTCTGCTCGGTACCGTCGTCGGCATGATGGATGTGTTTCACGAACTGGCGTTGCACCAGGGAGGCAGCGTACGCAACCTGTCGACCGGGATCTCGCAGGCGCTGATCACCACGGCGGCCGGCCTGGTCGTCGCGATTCCCAGCCTGGTGTTCTACCGTTTCTTTCGCGGCCGGGTCGATGAACTGGTGGTCTACATGGAGCAGGAAGCGATCAAGCTGGTGGAAGTCATGCACTCCAAGCAGCTGGCGGCCCAGGAAAAACAGGGCTGAGCGGGGCAGACCGATACGATGAATCTCAAACGACACGAAAAAGACACCCCGGATGTGAATATCACCCCGTTGATCGACGTGGTGTTCCTGCTGCTGATCTTCTTTATGGTCTCGACCACCTTTAAGAAAGAAACCGCAATCGCGGTCGATCTGCCAAAGGCCGCAGCCAAGCCCTTGTCCGACAAGATCGTGACCTCGATGGAGATCATTATTACCCGTAATGGTGAGTACTATATCGATACCAAGAAGAAGGGTCAGAAGGGCAAGACGGTCACCGACAAGCAGAAGGTGCTGAAGACACGGCTCAAGGACCTGATGCGCGCGATCAAGAAGCTGTCAGGCGGCAACAACAAGATGCGTGTGTATATCCGTGCCGATGCCAAGTCACCACACGAGTCCTTTGTCCGGGTCATGGATGCCTTGAGCAAGCTTGGGTTCAAGAAGGTATCGATCGTTGCGGCGCCGCCAGGAAAACGATAACAGCAGATGACCGACCAGCGGCCGGCAAGCGGCGTTCTTCTGTACCGGCGCCTGTTGCGTTACGCGGCCGCCTACTGGCCGGTGTTCCTGGTCGCGGTGGTGGCGATGGCGGTGTACTCGACGACCGACATGTTGATCGCACGGTTTATGGGCGAACTGGTCGAAACGCTGAAGAAGAGCACTTCGGCCACTACCCGGGAGGCGGCGGGGCAGTTCGTCAGTGTGCCGCTGTATTTCGTGCTGCTGTTTCTTGGCCGGGGGGTGTTCGGCTTCCTGTCGACTTACGGCATGTCCTGGATCGGGCGGATGACGATCTACAAGCTGCGCCGCGAGATGTTTGCACACCTGGTGGCGCTGCCTTCACGCTACTATGACCGCCAGACCTCCGGGCAGTTGATCTCCAAGTTTACGTTCAACACCGAACAGGTGGCCCAGGCGGTGACCAGCGCAGTCACGACGTTGATCCGCGACACGCTGACCGCACTGATTCTGCTTGCCTACTTGTTTTACCTGGATGTCAGGTTGACGTTGATCCTGCTGGTGTTCGGGCCGATGATCGTTTTGCTGCTGGGCTACCTGAGCCGGCGTTTCCGGCGTATCAGTCAGCGTATCCAGCATTCGATGGGCGATGTGACGTCGATTCTGCAAGAGGCGATCGAGGGCCAGAAGGTGGTCAAGATCTTTCGTGGCAGAGACAAGGAAGTGGCGCAGTTCGAGAAGGTCAACCGCGCCAACCGTAACCAGAATCTCAAGCTGATGGTGACCACGGCGGCCAGCGTGCCGCTGATCCAGCTGCTGGCGGCCATCCCGGTCTCTTATATCGTCTACCTGTTGATTCAGTCCGACAGCAGTCCCGGTGAGGTGATTGCCTACATGACCGCAATGCTGCTGATCCTGGCGCCATTGAAGCGGCTGACCAGTGTCAATGCGACATTGCAGAAAGGCATCGCCGCGGCCAGCGGGATCTTCGAGGTGCTCGATGAAAAACCGGAAGTCGATACCGGCACGCTGCAGGCACCTGTCTTCAGCGGCCGGGTCGATTACCAGCAGGTGGGTTTTTCCTATCACGGCGGCAGAGACCCTGTGCTGCAGGACATCAGTTTCAGCATCCAGCCCGGCCAGACCGTGGCGATCGTCGGTAAATCAGGCAGTGGCAAGTCCAGCCTGGTCAACCTGCTGCCGCGGTTTTATGATTATACTTCCGGGCGGATCCTGATCGACGGCCACGAGATCACCGACTATACGCTGGACTCATTGCGTGACCGGATCTCGATCGTCAGCCAGCAGGTGACCTTGTTCAATGACACGATCGCCAACAATATCGCCTACGGCCAGCTCGGGGAGGCGACACGGCGGCAGATCGTCGAAGCCGCCGAGGCCGCGCACGTGATGGAGTTCGTACGCGGCTTTCCGCAGGGTCTGGATACCGAGGTGGGCGAGGGCGGCAACCGCCTGTCCGGTGGGCAGCGCCAGCGCGTGGCGATCGCACGCGCAATACTTAAAGACGCGCCGATACTGATTCTCGACGAAGCGACGTCGGCACTGGATGCCGAGTCGAAACAATGGGTGCATGAAGGGATCGAACAGTTGCGCCGTAACCGGACCACGCTGGTGATCGCACACCAGCTGTCGACGATCGAAAGTGCAGACTGTATCCTGGTCCTGGCACAGGGCAGGATCGTCGAGTCCGGCAATCACCGCGAACTGCTGCAGCGCAATGGGATTTATGCAAACTTGTATCACAACAAATTCGATGAGGCCCCGGACCCGGTACAGGATCCCTAGCCCGCATTTCTCACCACCGTTCGTCGCGAGACGGTGCAAGGGTGCGGGATGGATGGCTTTCGCGACCGAGGAGCGCGCAGGCATAGTCGACACTATGTCGAGCA
>Ga0256830_1001295_pt1 | contig 17828 bp, 17 predicted proteins | sample 128326metaG_FD_190537 | JGI IMG/M metagenome (GOLD analysis project Ga0256830, IMG submission 190537) | Hydrothermal vent microbial communities from Lau Basin, Pacific Ocean - 128-326 | ecosystem: Environmental > Aquatic > Marine > Hydrothermal vents | place: Pacific Ocean: Lau Basin | collected... | reverse complement strand
CAACCGGTGCCGACGGGAGTACCCGCCGTCGACGACCAGTATCTCCGACATTTGACGTCGGCACCACGACCCGACTCCTCCGACCTCGGAGCCTCGTACCTGCCGTAGGGCGTCAAACCGCGACGACGGACGACCGAAACTCCCCGACCCATCCGGCCCGCCAGCAGCCGCCACCAGGCACGAAACCCCCGCTGGCCGGGGGTTTCGTGGGCTCCGGGGGTGAGACTCGAACTCACAACCAACGGATTAACAGTCCGCTGCTCTGCCGATTGAGCTACCCCGGAACGGGTCGCGGCATGGTACCAGAGGGCCGGGAACCGACCGCACCGGCCATGTGCCAGAATCCCCGTCGACCAGCCGGAGGCGACGTGAAGTTCAGAACCGGATTGTTGATCGGAATGGCCGTCGGGTACGTCCTGGGAGCCCGGGCAGGCCGAGACCGCTACGAACAGATCAAAGCCTTCGCCGCCGAAGCCGCCAAACATCCGGCGGTGGCCCAGCTCCTCGACCAGGGAACCGCCCTCGTCGACCTGGTCAGAGACACCGTCGCCGACGGACTCGACGCCGGAGCCGGAGGCCTGCGAGCCGTCTCCGACCGGGTCTGAAGTTCAGCCCTCCTCGAGGAAGCCTTCCAGGCGACGGGCGTTCTGGGGGTGGCGCAGCTTGGCCAAGGCCTTCGTCTCCAACTGCCGGATCCGTTCCCGGGTGACGTTGAAGACCTCACCGACCTCCTCCAAGGTCCGCACCCGACCGTCCTCCAAACCGAAACGCAGGATCAGCACCTGACGTTCCCGTTCGTTGAGGCCCTCCAACGCGTGGGCCAGATACTGTTGGAGCAGCCGGAAGGTGGCCGCCTCCACCGGCACCTCGGCGTCGGAGTCTTCGACGAAGTCGCCGAGCGTCGAATCCTCCTCCTCGCCCACCGGCGTCTCCAACGAGACGGGACTCTGCGCGATCCGGCTCAGCTCGTCGACCCGTTCGGGTTCGACGTCCAGCTCGGCGGCGATCTCCTCGATGGTCGGTTCCCGACCGAGCTCCTGGGAGAGTTGGCGTTGGGTGCGGGTGAGTTTGTTGATCATCTCCACGACGTGGATCGGCACCCGGATGGTGCGGGCCTGGTCGGCGATCGCACGGGTGATCGCCTGGCGGATCCACCAGGAGGCGTAGGTCGAGAACTTGAACCCTTTCCGGTAGTCGAACCGGTCCACCGCCCTCATCAACCCGAGGTTGCCCTCCTGGATGAGATCCAGCATCGGCATCCCCCTGCCGACGTAGTTCCGGGCGATCGAGACGACGAGACGCAGGTTCGCCTCGACCAGCCTGTCGTGGGCGGCCTGACCTTTCCGCACCGCCCGTTCCAGCAGCAGCCGGTCCTCGTCGGAGAGGTCGGGATCCTCCTTCAGCCTCGCCTCCGCCTTGCGGCCCGCCTCGAGCTGCATCGCCAGCTCGACCTCCTGTTGGGCGTCGAGCAGCCGGTAGCGTCCGATCTCCTGGAGGTACATCTTCACGGGGTCGGAGACGGCGACCAGCTCGTCGTCGTCCAAAGGCTGGTCGAGGACGTCTTCGCCGTCCTCGACGATGGTGATCCCCTTCGAACGAAGCTCCTCTGCGACCCGGTCGAAGGAGTCGGGAGGCGCCTCGACGTCCACCAGGTCCTGCTGCACCTCGTGCACGGTCAGGAACCCCCGCTGCGTGCCGCGGCGCACCAGCGCTTCGACGATCTGTTCGATCGATGTGCTCAACCCGCCTCCCGGCTTCCTGGTCGTAGCCCCAACGCTATCAACTCTCTCGCCCCTTGCGCGCAGTCGACCCCCCACGCCGCCCGCACCGCCGCCTCCGTCAGCCGCCACCCCGCTTCTCCTGTTCGAGGCGGATCAGCTCCTGGAAGGTCTCGGCGTACTCACGGCCGGAAGGGTCGAGGGTGGCGAGCCGTTCCCGCAGCACGGCGATCCGGTCGTCGAGACGGAACCGCCGGAGCCGGACCACCAGCTCGCCCGGGTCTGCGAGGGGTCGGTCGTCGAAGGCGAGCTCCCGCAGCAGCGACGTCACCGGATCGTCCCCCACGGGGAGCGGCAGCGCCGTACCCGGAGGTGTGTCACGCCGCCGTTCCTCCACCCGTCTCCACGCCTCCGCCACCGTCGGGTCGGCGAAGAGCTCGTCGGAGATCTCCACGCCGGCGAGATGCTCGGGGTTCGCCACGACGAGGCGCAGCAGCTCCCGTTCCGCCCGCAACGACCCGGACGTCACGCCCCGGCTCTCCACCGCCGCCTCCCTCCGGCGCCGACGGGGTCGACCCCCCACCGTCCGCCACACCAGGTCTTCGTCGATCCCGGTGGCCATCGCCACGAACCGGACGTATTCGGCTTTCGCCACCTCGTCGCCGACACGGGCGATCCGAGGGGCCACGGCACGGAGTGCCCGGGCTCTGCTCTCCGGTTCCGACAGGTCGAACCTGGCCAGGGCCCGTTCGATGAGGAACTGGAGGAGCGGTCGGGCCGACTCCACCGCCCCCACCAGCTCCTCGGTTCGTCCCTGCTGGACGAGGTCGGCCGGGTCGAGACCCCGGGGCATCTCCGCGACCCGGACGTCCAGGTCGAGACGGACCGGATTCTCCAGTTCGTCGGCCCGCTGGGCGGCTCCCGCCCCCGCCTGGTCGGCGTCGAACGCCAGCACCACCCGGTCACAGAACCGGCGCAGCAGGTCGAAATGTTCGTCGCCCAGGGCGGTGCCGCAGGTGGCGACCGCCACCCCCAGCCCTGCCCGATGCATGGCGATCACGTCGGTGTAGCCCTCCACCACCACGGCGTATCCCCGCCGGGTGATCTCCCGTTTCGCCCGATCGAGTCCGTACAGCAGCCGAGACTTCTGGTAGATCCTGGTGTCGGGGGTGTTCAGGTATTTCGGTTGGCCGTCGCCGAGGATCCGACCTCCGAACCCGACGGGGTCGCCCCGAAGGTCGAAGACCGGGAACAGCACCCGGCCCCGGAAATAGTCGTAGAGACGTCCGCCCCGGCCCCGTCGGGCCAGGCCGGCGTCGATCATCGTCCGGTCGGCGATCCCCGCCGCCCGCAGCTCCCTCACCAGCTCGTCCCGGCTTTCGGTGTCGGGGGCGTAGCCGATCTTGAACTCGTCGACCACGTCGGCCCCGTACCCGCGACCCCGCAGGTAGGCCCTGGCCGGTCCGGCGTCGGGTGCGGTCTTCAGGCGCCGCCGGTAGACGTCGACGGCCAGCCTCACCGCCTCCACCAGGCGTTCCCGTTCGCCCCGTCGTTTCGCCGCCGCCGGGTCCGCCTCCACGTGGATGCCGGCCCGGGACGCCAACAGCTCCACCGCCTCGTTGAAGTCGAGACCCTGGCTCTCCTGGACGAAGGTGAACACGTCCCCGCCGGCCCCGCATCCGAAACAGTGGTACAACCCCCGGGCCGGGTCGAGGGACATGGACGGCGTCTTCTCCTGATGGAACGGGCAGATGGCCTTGTAGGACCGACCCACCCGCTTCACCGTCGTCACGGCGCCGACCAGGTCCACGATGTTGGTGGCAGCCCGGACCTTGTCGATGTCCTCGCGGCGATACACCGCGGTGAACATACCAGCGGACCCGGCCCAGCCGGGAGGGGTTCACGGCGGTTCGGCGACGAACTCGACGAACACTTCGACGACGTCGGAGACGTTGGCGACACCCCGCACCGACGGGATACGGAGACCGAACTCGGAACGGGAGACGACCCCGACCGCTTCACCGACCAGACGGTCCCCCTCCACCGTGGCCGACACCGTGACGGAGACCGGCCTGGTGACGTCCCGGACCGTCAGCGTGCCGGTCACGACCGCCTCCACCGTGTCGCCGGAATCGGACACCCGGACCTCGCCGATCCCGGTGGGGACGAACGAGATGTAGGGGTAGGTCTCGGTGTCGAGGATCAGGCGTCTCAACGCCATGTCCCGCAGCGCCGAACCGGTGTCGAAAGCCCGGGCGTCCACACGGATCTCGTCGAGGCGGACCGACGACGGGTCGGAGAGGTCCACCGTGAAGCGGCCCGACACGGCTTCGGAGATCCCCACCACCACGTTCGGGCTTCCCCGCAGCTCCTCGTCGACGACGAACCCGGCGACGGTGCCGGCGGTGAACACGAACTCGGTGAACGTCGGGGCCGTGGTCGGCGCCGGCGGCGACAGCTCCTCTCCTCGCGTCCAGATCGCCACGGCGACGGCAGCGACACCGAGAACGGCGAACGCCCCGACGACGGCTCGGTTCACCGGACCCTCCTCATCGGCCCACCTTCCCGCCGCCAGGTGAGGGGACGGTTCGACAGATGTGAAGAGTCGATGAGGTCAGACTTCGAGCTTGTCCCGCAGGTAGTCGACCAGCCGGTCCATCGACACCCGATCCTGCAGCATCGTGTCACGGTCCCGGACGGTCACCGCGTGGTCCTCCAGCGAATCGAAGTCGAAGGTGACGCAGTACGGCGTCCCGATCTCGTCCTGTCGCCGGTAGCGGCGACCGATGGACTGGGTGACGTCGAACTCCAACATCCAGTGGTGACGGAGGGCGTCGGCGAGCTTCGCCGCCGGCTCCACCAGCTCGGGTTTCTTCGACAGCGGCAGCACCGCCAGCTTGTAGGGGGCGAGACGGTGATGCAGCCGCAACACCACCCGGGTTTCGCCGTTCACCTCCTCCTCGGTGTAGGCGTCGATGAGGAAGGCGAAGGTGGTGCGGGTGGCTCCGGCCGCCGGCTCGATCACATGGGGGAAGAACCGCTCCCCGGTCTGTTCGTCGAAGTATCGGAGGTCGACACCGGAATGTTCGGCATGCTGACGAAGGTCGAAGTCGGTCCGGTTGGCGATCCCTTCCAGTTCGTCCCATCCCCAGGGGAAGAGGTATTCGACGTCGACGGTGGCCGCCGAATAGTGGGACAGTTCGTCTTCGCTGTGGGGTCGGATCCGCAGATGCTCCTCGGTCATCCCCAGGTCCAGATACCACTGGCGCCGGTGGTCCACCCAGTATTCGAACCAGCGGCTGCTCTCCTCGGGCCGGCAGAAGAACTCCATCTCCATCTGCTCGAACTCGCGCGTCCGGAACACGAACTGCCCCGGGGTGATCTCGTTGCGGAAGGACTTGCCGATCTGGGCGATCCCGAACGGCAGCTTGAGACGGCAGGTGCGACGCACGTTCTCGTAGTTGATGAAGATGCCCTGGGCGGTCTCCGGCCGCAGGTAGACGAGGTTCTCCTCCGCCTCCACCGGACCCATGAACGTCCGAAACATCAGGTTGAACTGGCGGGGTTCGGTGAACTGGCCCCGCAGTCCGCAGCTCGGACACTGTTCGGGATCCTCCAGCTTGTCCTGACGGAACCGCTGATGGCAGTTGCGGCATTCGACGAGGGGATCGGTGAAGACCTGCTCGTGACCGGAGGCGACCCACACCCGACGGGACTGGATGATCGCCGAATCCATCCCGACGACGTCGGGTCGGAGCTGGACCAGCGACCGCCACCATTCGTTCTTGACGTTGCGGAGCAGTTCGGTCCCCAACGGTCCGTAGTCGTAGGCGGAGCGAAGTCCGCCGTAGATCTCCGACGACGGGAACACGAAGCCACGCCGTTTGGACAGGTTGACGATGGTGTCGAGCGAGATGGACATCCTGGTCCGAACTTGGGGGGACCGGCATTGTAGACCCGGTGTCGGCGCCCACCGCCCGACCCGGGCGGCTACGCCCTCCCGAACCTCCGTTCACGGGACTGGTATTCGACCACCGCCTCCAGGAGGGCGTGACGGTCGAAGTCGGGCCAGAGGATGCCAGGGAAGGAGAACTCGGCGTAGGCCGACTGCCACAGCAGGAAGTTGGACAGTCGATGCTCCCCCGACGAGCGGATCACCAGGTCCACGTCGGGCATGTCCGGGAGGTAGAACCGGGACGAGAAGGTCTCCTCGTCGATCGTGTCCGGATCGAGCGCGCCCCGTGCCGCCTCGGCGGCGAGCCGGCGGGCGGCGGTGGTGAGCTCCCGGCGGCTGCCGTAGTTGAACGCGAACACCAAGGTGAGGCGGTCGTTGTTCTTGGTGAGCTCTTCCGCTTCCGCCATGTGCCGTCGGTTCCGGTCGGGGATGCGGGGATCGTCGAGGTCGCCGGCGAAACGCATCCGCACCCCGTCGGCGTGGAGGTCGTCCCGACGGCGGAGCAGCAGGTCCTCGTTGAACCACATGAGGAACTCCACCTCTTCGGGCGACCGGTTCCAGTTCTCGGTGGAGAACACGAACGCGGTGAGCCATTCGATGCCGATCTGCAACGCCCCCTCGACGGTGTCGAAGAGCGCCTTCTCCCCGGCCATGTGCCCGGCGGTGCGGGGAAGCCCCCGGGCGCGCGCCCAGCGTCCGTTCCCGTCGAGGATCAACCCGACGTGGCGGGGGATCCGCTCCGGGTCGAGCCGGGACAGGTCGAGGGTGTCGCCCATGGTCACCGCTCCAACACCCCGAGGCTCACCAGATGGCGGTCGAGATGGTATTCGACGAACCGCCGGGCCACCCCCATCGCCTCGGCGGCCAGCTCGTCGTGGCCGCCCGTCACCTCCGCCAGATCGACCCGGGCGAGGGCGGCGAGCCGCTCGGTGACGCCGGACCGCAGACGCACCGCCCCCTCCACCCGGCAGCGGTCACACACCACCCCGCCGCCGGAGAAACTGAACCGGCCCAAACCGTCGCCCCTCCCGCACGACGCGCACGCGACCAGGGCCGGGGCCACCCCGACGACGTCGGCCAGTTTGAGCAGGAACGAGGTGACCAGGTCGGGACCGCCGGCACCCGCCTCCAGCGCCCGGAGGCCCCGGTGGAGCAGCAGGAAGAGACGATGCGACGGCTCCCCCTCCTGGGCGACGGCGTCGGCCGCCTCCACCATGGTGGAGGCGGCGGTGACCGCCGGAAGGCTCGCCCGCAGCGCCGGGAACGACTCGATGAGCTCCACCTGGGTGATCGTGTCGAGGTTCCGTCCCTCGTACAGGATGAGGTCGACGTGGTTGAAGGGTTCGAGCCTCCCCCCGAACCGGCTCTTCGTCTTCCGCACACCTTTGGCGACGGCCCGGACCTTCCCGGAGTTGGGACTCAGCACCACGACGACCTTGTCGGCCTCCCCGAAGGGGAACCCCCGCAACACGATGCCTTGGTCGCTCCGCAACGCCATCAGGCACCCGAGGGTACCGGCCTCCTGGGGCGACATGACGACACCTGGGCGCAGGCGGGATCCGACCCGTACACTGTGATGCGGCATGGCCCTGCTCAGCGAGATGGAACGCCAAGAGTTCGCCGCCTCCTACCCGGAGTGGCGGCTCGGAGGAGACCATCTCCAACGAACCTTCACGTTCCGGGATTTCGCCGAAGCGATGGGGTTCGTCACCGAAGTGGCGCTCGTCGCCGAGAAGGCCGGGCATCATCCCGACATCGAGATCCGCTGGAACCAGGTGACCCTCACCCTCTCGACGCATTCCGAAGGCGGCCTCACCCGCCGCGACACCGACCTCGCCGCCCGGATCTCGGCGTTGACCCCCTGACCCGCCGCCCCATCCCGGGTAGCCTGACGGTATGACCCCGCTGCTGGAAGCCGCCGCCCGGCGAGTCGCCGAACTGGCCGCCGACGAACGGCTGGCGGAGGCGGCGTTGGAGATCTCCGCCCTCGACCACCCCGGTGTCGACCGCCGACGCTACCTGGACCGCCTCGACGACCTGGCCGGTCGGGTCGACGGAGACAACCATCTGGCGTTGCGTCGGGTGATCGCCATCGCCGAAGGGATCGGCGGAAACGTCGACGACTACTACCACCCCGACAACAGTTTCCTCGACCGGGTCCTCGACACCCGCCGCGGCAACCCGATCACCCTGTCGCTGCTGTGGATCGAGGTGGGTCGGCGTGCGGGGATCGAGATGCAGGGGGTGGGCCTCCCCGGCCACTTCGTCGTCTTCGCCGGAGGCCAGCTCGTCGATCCCTTCCACTACGGGGAAGCGATCGGGTTCGACGAGGCAGCCCGTCTCGTCGCCGACGCCCTCGGAGGGTCACCCCGCCTCGACCGGACATGGCTCGAACCGGTCAGCGGGGTACGGGTCCTCATCCGGCTGCTCCGCAACCTGGAGCAGATCTTCCGGGAACGGGCCGACGTCGAAGCCCTCGAATGGGTCTTCGCCTGTCTCGGTGCCCTCGCCCGGGTCGCCGCCGACCCGTCGGTCAGCCCCTGAACCCGAGCCGGTCGAGGAGCTGGGGACGCCGCTGCCAGTCGGGCTCCACCTTCACCCGCAGATCCAGGTGCACCTTCGTGCCGAACAGGACCTCCAGCTCTTGGCGGGCTTCGGTGCCTGCCGCCCGGAGCACCGAACCGCCTTTCCCGATGACGATCCCCTTCTGGGAGTCCCGTTCCACGATCACCCGGGCTTCGATCACCAGCAGCTCCCCCCGCCGGTACATGTCGTCCACCACCACCGCCACCGAATGGGGTAGCTCCTCCCGGAGGCGGCTCAGGAACTTCTCCCGGATGATCTCGGCGGCCACCACCTCCTCCGGTTGGTCGGTGACCATCTCCGGAGGGAAATAGAGGGGCCCCTCCGGGAGCCGTTCGACGACCTCGTTCACCAGCGGCGCCAGGTTGGCGCCCTTCAACGCCGACACCGGCACGTACGCCCCGAAATCCCAGGTCGACGCTTCGAGGAGCTGGGCGGCCACCTGCTCCTTGCCGGCCTTGTCGACCTTGTTCACCGCCACCACCACGTCGGCGTCGGCGGCTCGGAGACGGTCGGCGATGAGCCGGTCCCCCGGGCCGATCGGTGCGGTGGCGTCGATGACGAAGACGACGGCGTCGGCTTCGGCGAGGGTGCCGTAGACGAGGGAGTTGAGGCGGTTGCCCAGCTCCGTCTTCGGCTTGTGGAGGCCGGGGGTGTCCACGAACACCACCTGGTAGACGGGACGTCCTTCGTCGTCGGTGCCGGTCAACACCCCCCGGATGGCGTTGCGGGTGGTCTGGGGTCGGCTGGAGATGATGGCCACCTTGCGGCCCACCAGGGCGTTGACGAGGGTGGATTTGCCGACGTTGGGCCGGCCCACCACGGGGACGAACCCGGACTTCACGCCGAACCCTCGGCCCCGACCCGACCGGCCCGTTCCACCCGCACCTTCGAGACGCGGCGACCCTGCACCCGGGTGACGACGAGGGAGACACCGTCGACGTGGAAGCGCTCGCCTTCCCGAGGGACCCGACCGGCCAGACCCAACACCAGGCCTCCCACCGTGTCCCAGTCCTCGTCGGGGAGGTCGGCCCCCACCTCCACCGACAGCTCCTCCACCGGAAAGCGGGCGTCGACCAGCCACACCCCGTCCCCCTCCTCGACGATCAGCGGCTCCTCGTCGTCGTATTCGTCGACGATCTCCCCGACGAGCTCCTCCAGCAGGTCTTCGATCGTGACCAGGCCTGCGGTCCCCCCGTATTCGTCCACCACCACCGCCATGTGCGCCTTCGACGCCTGCATCTCCCGCAACAGGTCGGAGACCCGTTTCGTCTCCGGCACGTAGTCGATGGGACGCATCACCTCGGCGACCGTCTCCGGCATGCGGTCGGCGGTGACCGCCGGCAACAGGTCCTTCACGATCACCATCCCCACCACGTCGTCGATGTCGTCGCCGATGACGGGCAGACGGGAGAAGCCGTGTTCGGCGACCAGCTCCAACAGGGTGCGGATGGACGCGTCCCGGGAGACCGTCACCATGTCGGTGCGGGGCACCATCACCTCCCGCACCAGGGTGTCGGAGAACTGGAGGACCGACGAGATCAGCTCGATCTCGTCGCGGTCTGCCTCGTCGTCGAGCCCCTCTTCCTCCTCCTCGTCCTCTTCTTCGGTGAGCATGTCGGTCGCCTTCGACCCGACCGCGACCGCCGGTGCGAGGAGGCCGACGAAGCGGTAGGCGAGGGTCCGAGGTCGGGCACGGCCGATCGCCCTCGGCACGAGGTCCCCCAGCAGCACCAGCGACAGCCCGAGCAGCACCATCGCCACGACCAGCGCCGGTGGGCGGAGGCGGGTGGCGATCAGCCACGTCCCGGGGATGGCGGCAGCCATCAGCAGCGCCGAATGGACCACACCCAACGCCGACGGGATCGCCTCGCGGCTCTCCAACAGCACGGCCGCCTGCTCCGCCCCGCGGGTTCCCGCACCGGCGTCGTGGAGGGCGTCGGCCCGGGGAGTCAACACGAGGGAGGTTCCGGCGGCCCGGAGAACACCGGCGAGGGCGGTGAACCCGGCGACGAGGACCAGGGCGAGCGTATCGGCGATCATCTGCGGACCATCCCCACCTCGGCCAGCAGCTCCCGTTCGCGCCGCTCCATCAGCTCGGCGTCGGCGTCGTCGACGTGGTCGTAGCCCAACAGATGCAGCAAGCCGTGGACGACCATCAGCGCCATCTCCGACTCGAAGGTGGTGCCGAGCCGTTCGGCCTGGGCGGCGACGCGGCCCGGGGCGATGACGACGTCCCCGAGGACGAGGGGCGGCGCATCCGGCGGACGGTCGGGGATGGTGCCCGGTTGGAGCCGTTCCAGCGGGAAGGCCAGCACGTCGGTGGGACCGTCCCGTTCCATGAACCGACGGTTGTACGCGGCGATGACCTCGTCGGAGGTGAACACGATCGACACCTCGGTGTCGTCCGGAAGCCCCTCGCCGGCCAGCACCACTTCGGCGAGGCGCCGGAGACCGGCGGTGTCCACCGGCAGGCTCTGCTCGTCGGTGACGTCGATGTTCACCGACGCTCCTCGTTCGGTCTCGAAGGGTCGTCCAACGTCAACTGCCCGGGAAGTTCGGATAGGGGATACGCTGATGGTAGTGGCCGACCATGGCGTCGATGAAGGCCTTGCGGATCTTCGTCAGCTCGGCCATCGTCAACGGCGCCTCGGAGAGCTGTCCGTCGTCGAGTTTCTCGTCGACGACCCGGTTCACGACCTTCTCGATCGCCTCGGCAGTGGATTCGTGATCACCGAAGTTGGCTCGACAGGCCCCTTCGACGCTGTCGGCGAGCATCACGATCGCCATCTCCTTCGTGCGGGGCTTGTGCCCGGCGTGCCGGTAGTCGTCCGGGTCGACGTCTTCGTCCCCGTAGAGCTCCCTCGCCTTCTCGTAGAAGTACCGCATGATGGCGTCTCCGTGATGGCTGGTGATGCCTTCCGCCACCTCCGAGGGGATCTTGTATTTCTTGGCGAGCCGTACGCCGTCGAGGACGTGGCGGCGGATGATCTCGGCGGACTGTTCGGGAGGCAACGAGTCGTGAGGGTTGGGGATCCCGAACTGGTTCTCGATGAAATAGGTGGGGTTCTCGGTCTTGCCGATGTCGTGGTAGTAGGCGGCGGCCCGGGCCAGCAGGTTGTTGGCGCCGATCGACCGGGCGGCGGCGTCGGCGAGGGTCCCCACCATGAGGGAATGGTTGAACGTCCCGAAGGCCTTCTCCTGGATGAGTTGGAGGGCCTCGTGGTTGCGGTCGGTGAGCTCGAGGATCCGCAGGGTGGTGGTGATGTCGAACAGCGACTCGAAGAACGGAAGCGCCGCCAAGGCGACCAACGCCGACACGACCGCCCCGGCGAACGCCCAGGCGACGTCCTGGCCGATGTCGGCGAGGGTGGTGTCGGCGCCGCTGTCGAAGAACCAGGACACCGCCCCGGCGATCAGCCCCACCGTCACCGCCGAGATCACCACCGAGTTCCGGAACGCCCGCCGGGTCGACACCGCCGACACGAACCCGATCGGCGCCATCGTCGCCAACAGCGCGAAGACGGTCACGCCCAGCTCCCTCGTGCCGACGGCGGTGAGGATCGCCATCGTCAACGCCATGAGCGCCCCCATGCGGGCGTCGAACAGCACCGCCGCCAGGTAGCCGAAGGCGACGGCGGGAAGGATGTACCAGCTCGTCGGCTCGGCCAGTGCCACGGTGAGCCGCACCGACCCGGCGGCGAGCACGATCAGCAGGCCCAACAGCCCCACCATCCGCGGCTTCTGCCAGAACTGCGGCCGGAACCGGGCGAGGTAGAACCCGAGGAGGGCGACGATCACCACGAGGACTGCAGCCATCGCCGCCGCGTCGAGGCTGTCCCCGGCGTCCGCCCCGGTCGCCTCGATCGCCTTGAGCTGGATCTCGTTCTCGATCTGGTCCCCTTCGGCGACGATCACCTTCCCGGCTTCGAAGGGGACGGTCTGGACCGGGACCGCGTCCCTCGCCTCCTGTCGGGCCGCCGCCGTGGCCTGCTCGTCGACGAAGACGTTGCGTTGCAGGAACAGGGCGACGATGTCGGCGGCGGCGGCCTGGGCGGCCAGGTCGCGCTGGCCGGTCTCGTCCACCACGAGGGGAGGACTGGCGATCACGGTGCTCTTTCGTTCGGTCAGCTCTTCGACGCTGCTGATCCCCCGTTCGAACTCGCTGTCGAGGCGTTGCAGCACCGCTTCGGAGATCTTCGTGAGCTGTTCGGGCTGGCCGATCGCCCGATGGACCACGTCGGCGCTCGCCACGGTGACGAGGGTCCGGAGCGTCTCCTCCCGCAGCGTCCCGTAGGAGGTCCGCAGTTCGGCCACCTGGACGTCCAAGGGACGGATCATCGGGGCCACCCCGATCGGGTCGGCGGCGCATTGGACGCCGTCACGGCACACGAGCTCCTGGGAGGCGTTGTCGGTGGAGAACGAGAAGTTGGTGGGGAACTCGGGGTCGCGGGTGTCGACGGTGAGCACGACGTCGCCGACCGGCACCTCCACGACGAAACTGCCGTCGGTCTGGGTCTCCCCCTTGTAGACGCTGCCGTCACCGGCCGTCGCCACGACGGTCACCCCGGGCAGGCCGGCGTCGGGGAGTCCCAGCTCGCCCGGCTCCACGTCGAAGACACCGTCGCCGTCGACGTCGACGAAGAGCGAACCGACCAGCTCGGTGAACTCGGGTTCGGGCGGAGGTGCGGTGGTCGTCGTCGTCCCGGCCTCTCCTCCGCCGGGTTCGGTCGTCGTGGTGGTCGTCGTCGACGTCGGGGCCGGTTCGGGGATCGTCGTGGTCGCCGAGGGGACCGGCTCCTCCAGGACTCCCGACGTCACCGAGAGGAAGAGGGTCTCGACTCCCTGTTTGGCTTCGTCTTCGACGTCGAAGTTCCGGATGGTCTTCGGCTCGACCTGCGCCGCCGCCTCCTCCCGGAGCGCCGCCGTGGCGGCTTCGTCGACGACGTCGGCGTCCCGACGGGCGATGTAGTCCCGGGTCGCCTCGTCGCCCACCGCCAGCTTCGGGGTGGTGGGTTGGGCGCCGACCGCCAACGCCACCCAGGTCAGGGCGACGGTGGCGACCAGGATGAGGACCCGGAGCCGTCCCCCGGTCATGAGACCCCCTCGAACCGGGCGTAGGCTTCGACGATGGCGGCGACCACCCGATGTCGAACGACGTCGCGGCTGGTCAGCTCGACGAAGGCGACGCCGGGGATGCCGTCGAGGATCTTGCGGACCACCGCCAGGCCCGACTGCTGCTGGCTCGGCAGGTCGGTCTGGGTGATGTCGCCGGTGATGATCATCTTCGAGTTGAAACCGAGGCGGGTGAGGAACATCTTCATCTGTTCGGGGGAGGTGTTCTGCGCCTCGTCGAGGATGATGCAGGCGTCGTTGAGGGTCCGTCCCCGCATGTAGGCGAGGGGGGCGATCTCGATGGTGTTTCGTTCGATGAGCCGCGCCGTCTCGTCGGGTCCCAGCATGTCCCAGAGGGCGTCGTAGAGGGGCCGCAGGTACGGGTCGACTTTGGCGGTGAGGTCGCCGGGCAGGAAACCGAGCCGCTCCCCGGCTTCGACGGCGGGTCGGGTGAGGATGATGCGCCGCACCGAACCGGACATGAGCGCCTCGACGGCGGCGGCCATCGCCAGGTAGGTCTTCCCCGTCCCCGCCGGGCCGATCCCGAAGGTGAGGGTGTTGTCCCGGATCGCCTCGATGTAGCGCTGCTGGCCTCGGGTCTTCGCCCGGACGGTCTTTCCTCGTCCGACGGAGATGGTCTCGGTGAGCACCCCCGAAGGGCTCGGCACCTTCTCCCGAACCATCTCGACGACACGCTCCACCCGGGAGCCGTCCACCGGCTCACCTTCCTGGACGAGGATGAGCAGCTCCTCCAGGACCGTCTCGGCGGCTTCGACGTCTTCGCCGGGACCGGCGAGCGACAGCTCGTTGCCGCGCGCCACCAGCCGCACCGTCGGGAACAGTTCCTCGACTTTGCGGAGGTTCGCGTCCCCGGTGCCCAACAGCTCCAACATGAGGTGGTTGCTGGGGACGCGCAGGCGGCGTTCGATGGTGTCTGACGTCACGGAAGACCCTGCCCGAACGGGCCCAGGCAGTATACCCCGGGTCGTCGACTCCGCTTCAGCCGTCCTCCACCCGCTCCGAGCCGGCGCCTGCCTCGGAGCTGTCTTCTCCGGCCTCGGCGAGGAGGCCGGCCAGGATCTTCAGGTCGCTTTGGCGGACGGTGAGCGCCGGGCTGGATCCGTCCTGTCGCATACGGTGGATCGCCTGGAGGAACCGGTCGATCACTTCGGCTCGGCGGCCGGAGATCTGCTCGGCGGCGGCGATGTCGACGACGATCCGGTCTTCGTCGTCGGGCCCGGTCGGCAGAAGGGAGGCAGGCGACACCCGGTAGAGGGCGGCGAGGCGGTACAGGCGGGGAACCGACAGGTTCCGTTCCCCCCGCTCGTAGGCACCCAGTACCGACGCACGGAATTCGTGTCCGGACTTCTCCTCCACGTCGAGCAGCGACCATCCACGCGCCCGACGGGCGGCCCGCAGTCGCTCTCCCAACGCTCGGTTCAGGTCCCTCACGAACACGCCTCCCGGTGTGCCTCGTCCCTTCCAGCCACGACCATCCTACCACTCAGAGTGGTCGTTGCGCGCTGGGAGTCACATTCGGGGTTGGGGCCCCTCACCGGTGACGCCGCCTCCGCCTCCGAACGGGACGTTCATCCCGCAGCTCGGCGAACCGCATCAGCAGGTCCTCCTCCTCCGGTGTGAGGTCCCGAGGCACCTCCACCGCCACCTGCACGACGAGATCACCCCGCCCCCGGCGGCCCAGATGGGCGGTGCCCCGCCCGGGGATACGGGTCGACCAGCCCGGCTGGGTCCCGCGGGGGATCTCGACGGTCTCGGTGCCGCCTTCCAGGAGAGGGACCTCCACCTTGGTGCCCAAGGCCGCCTCGGCGATCCCCACCGTCACCCGGTGGATCAGGTCGTCCCCGGAGCGTTCGAACCGTTCGTCGGGGGCGACCTCGATCGTCACGTAGAGGTCGCCGGGCCGACCACCCTGGCCGGCGGCTTCGCCTTCACCGGTCATCCGCAGCCGCGTCCCCGTGGACACCCCGGCGGGGATCTCGACCCTGACGGTCCGGCGGTCCGGGTGCACGCCCTGGCCGAAGCAACGGGGGCAGGACTCGGAGACGACCTCACCCGACCCGCGACAGCGGTCGCATTCGGCCACCGACATCACCGTCCCCAACAGTCCCCGCCGGGCCACCCTCACCGCACCGGCGCCGCCGCATGTCGGGCAGGTCGATCGAAGGGTGCCCGGCTTGGCGCCGCTGCCTCCGCAGAGGCTGCAGACGACGTTGGTCTCGAAACCGACCTCTGCCTCCGTTCCGAACGCGGCCTCGGCGAGGCTCACCTTCACCCGGGCCACCACGTCCCGGCCCCGAGGACGGGAGGTCGGACCCCGCCGGGTCCCGAAGGGACCGACATCCCCGAACACCGAGCGCAGGAGGTCGTCGAAGCTCCCGAACCCGGCGAACAGGTCACCGAGGTCGACGGATTCGCCCCGGTCGTAGGCCCGTCGACGCTCCGGATCCGACAGCACCTCGTAGGCCTCCGCCACCTCCCGGAACCTCGCCTCGGCGGAGGGGTCGTCCGGGTTGGCGTCCGGGTGGGTGTCCCGGGCGAGGCGCCGGAACGCCCGTTTGATCTCTTCTTGGGACGCGTCCCGGGAAACCCCCAGGACGGCGTAGTAGTCCTTGGCCATCGGTTATCCGCTGATCCGGTCCCCGAGCTCTCGGCCGATCTCCTCCACCGCCGAGATGGCCTTCTTGTAGTCCATCCTCATCGGACCGATCACGCCGACCCGACCTTCCCCGCCGGTGGCGACGGGGAACGTGGTCGACACCACCGCGAGGTCCTCGACGGGGAGGTCGTCGCCGATCTGGATGTAGGTGCCCGACGCCCGAGCGAGGATGTCGAGGATCATCGCCTCACGCTCCAAGACTTCGAGCACACGGTGGACCGTCTGGAGGTCGTCCCAGATGGCGGGCATCCGTCTGGCCCCGCCGACGTACAGTTCGGAGTGTTCGGCGGCGGCCTGGCCCACCCCGGCGGCGAGGACGTCGAGGGCGGCTCGGGCCGGCTCCGAAAGGCGCGTGCCGGCGGCGCCGACCGCCTCCACCGCCGTCAGCTCTCCACCCACCAGCGCACCCGCCAGCAGCCGCTCCACCTCCGCCAGCTCGGTCGAGTCGACCGGTTCGGGCAGGTCACAGGCTTCCTGGCAGACCTGTCCCGATTCGGTGACGATCACCAGCAACGCCCGTTCGGCGGTGAGCTGGACCACATGGAGCGCTTTGACCTTCTCCCCCGTCGGTCGCGGCCCCACCACCACCGCCGGGTAGTGGGTGACGTCGGCCAAGAGCTGACTGGTCGCCTTGAGCAGCCGGCTCAGCTCCATGTGGACCGTGTTGAAGAACGTGGCGATCCGCTCGCGGGTCCGGCCCCGCAGCCGAGGGGGGGTGAGATGATCGACGTAGTAGCGGTATCCGGCGGCGGTCGGGACGCGCCCCGCCGACGTGTGAGGCTGCGCGACGTACCCCTCCGCCGCCAAGGCGGCGAGGTCGTTGCGCACCGTGGCGCCCGACACGTCGAGCCCGGTCCGCTCGAGGATCGTCCGTGAGCTGACCGGCTCGCCCGAGGCGATGTACTCCTCGACGAGCGCCCGGAGGACCGTGGCTCGTCGATCCTCCAGCATGGACATCACGTTAGCAGTCACCCCGGACGACTGATAAGGGTGGGTGACGCCCGGAGGGGCCGGCCGTCAGCGGAGCACCAGCCTCGTCACCGTGTCGGTGAGGAGCGCCCGCTTCACCACCAGGCGATCCCCCCGAACCTCGACCACCCCGGCGGCGATGAGGCGTCGCCCCTCCTCCGAGTCGACCAAGGCCTGCCCGGCGTCGCCGAGACGGACCCCGGCGGCCCGCCGGAGGCCCAACATGAGCCGTTCCCGCTCTGCCTCCTCCCCGCCCACGACCTCGGTCGCCTGGACCGGCCCGATCCCGGCCTCCACCCTCCGCAGGTAGGTGTCGAGACGGCGGACGTTCACCTTCCGGACGCCGTCCCGGAAGCCGTGGGCGCCGACACCGAGACCGAGGTACTCCCCCCGGGCCCACACCGTCAGGTTGTACCGGCAGGCGTGGCCGGGGCGGGCCAGGTTCGAGACCTCGTAGCGGACCAGACCGGCCGCGGTCGCCTTCACCTGGGCGAGCTCCCACCGGTCGGCCTGGGTGTCCGGGTCGGGCGGCGGTGCCCCGGCCCGGACCGCCCGCCACAGGTCGGTGCCCGGCTCCACCGTCAGGGCGTACACGGAGAGATGGTCGGGGTCGAGGGCGAGGGCGGCGTCGAGGGTCGCCTCCCACGAGGCCGAGTCCTCGGCCGGATGCCCGTAGATGAGGTCCAGGTTCACCGACCGGAACCCCGCATCCCGGGCCGTCTCCACCGCCCGGACCACGTCCCCGGGTCGGTGACGGCGCCCCAGGGCGGCGAGCACGTCCGGGTCGAAACTCTGGGCGCCGAACGACACC
>Ga0256830_1001294_pt1 | contig 17830 bp, 16 predicted proteins | sample 128326metaG_FD_190537 | JGI IMG/M metagenome (GOLD analysis project Ga0256830, IMG submission 190537) | Hydrothermal vent microbial communities from Lau Basin, Pacific Ocean - 128-326 | ecosystem: Environmental > Aquatic > Marine > Hydrothermal vents | place: Pacific Ocean: Lau Basin | collected... | reverse complement strand
TGGAGAAAGAAGTCGATGGTGTGGTCGTCGACGACCTCCATGCGCGCGATACTGTTCAATGCCATGCGGTGGGGCGAGGCGTTTTTTTCGTCACGGATAAAGGCAAAGGTCGCCTCCACGTCCCGGGCCGTGACAGGCTCGCCGTTGCTGAAGCGCGCCTTCTTCAAGTGGAAACGGTAGTGTCGCGGCGTCAGAACCGCCCACGTGGCCAGGGCGGGCACCGGGCGGTACTGTCCATCGAAATTCACCAGGCGCTGATACAACAGGCGGTTGATGCGCGACGACGCGGCATCCGTGGCGAAGCGGGGATCGAGGGTGACGGGCATGGCGACGAGGCCGAAACGCAGGGCGTCAGGCCCCCGCGCCTGGCCGCAGGACAGGGTCAGAAAAAGGACAACGGACAGCAGGATCAGCCGGGGCAGGGAAATGGCCGGCTCACCACTGGCTGTAGGGATGGCGGGCCAGATAGACATTGTAGTAGCGCTCGTCATCGGACACTTCACGGCCCGCCCAGGGCGGCAGGGAGAAGGCCTCGTCCACGGCATCCAGCTCGATTTCCGCCACGACCAGGCCGGCATTGGCGCCCTCGAAGACATCGATCTCCCACAGGTGGCCCTCGTGGCGCACGAAATAGCGGGTCTTCTCGATCAGGATGCCGAGGGAGAAATCGTCGAGCATGGCCTCGGCGTCCTCCAGTGGCAGCGCATACTCGTATTCCGTGCGCACCACGCCCAGGGTGGAACCCTTGATGTTGAGATTGGCCTTGTCCCCCGCGATCCGCACCCGGATGGAGCACGCCCCGCCCTCCGTGAGATAGCCCTGGCGGTAGCGGCAGGAGGACTCCACCGCCGCGCGCCAGCGGTCGTCGGCGACCAGGAACTTTCTTTCGATCTCCCGCGCCACGCGTCTACAGCGGCCACGCCTGCACAAACTCGCGCAGGTGGGGCGCATCGGAGGCCGTGAGATAGTCGCGCGCCTGTCGGCACGCGTCATGATACTGCTGCTGCATGATGCGCCCGCGGATCAGCTCGAAGCGCAGGTACACCAGGTAGGTGTTGAGCACGTCGGTCTCACAGTAGTTGCGGATACCTTCCAGGTCGCCGCGCAGATAATGGTCCCATACTTTGTCGCCGCTCATGCCCATCTTCCCCGGCAGGCCCAGCATGACGGCCACCTCGTCGAGGCGCGCCGTGGCGCGCGGCTGGTAGCCGGACAGGACGTCCATCAGGTCCGTGTGGCGGGCATGGTAGCGGCTGATATAGTTGTTCCAGCGGAAACTGTTGTCCTCGTCGCCCGTCTCCCAGTAGCGGGGGGCGGCGATGCCGTGGAGCAGCGCGCGATAGTGCAGCACGGGCAAATCGAAGCCGCTGCCGTTCCAGGACACCAGGGTGGGGGTATACTTGTCGATACCGTCGAAGAAGCGCTGGACGAGCTCCGCCTCGTCCGCCGCGCAATCCCCCAGCGACCACACCTTGAAATGGCGCGGCATGGCCAGCACAGCGGAGATGGCCACGATGCGGTGCAGGTGCAGGGGCAGAAATTCGCTCTCGCCGGTCTGCTGGCGGCGCTTGTGGAACATCACATTGGCCACGTCCTTGTCGGACAGGCCCTCCAGGTCGTAGAGGCGGCGCCCGGTTTCCACGTCGGGCACGGTCTCGATATCGAACACGAAGACGGTCATGGGGGCGCGGCTCAGGTGGCGGAGAACACGTCGGTGGAGAGGTAGCGGTCGCCCCGGTCGCAGGTGATGGTGACGATGGTGGCATTCCTCACCCGCGCGGAGAGCCGCAGGGCCGCGGCGACGGCGCCCCCGGAGGAGATGCCCACGAAGATGCCTTCCCGGGCCGCCAGGGCGCGGGCGGTGTCCTCCGCCTGCGCCTGGTCCACGTCGATGATCTCGTCCACGCGCTCCTCCTGGTAGATGCGCGGCAGGTATTCCCTCGGCCAGCGCCGGATGCCGGGAATGCTGGAGCCTTCCATGGGCTGCACGCCCACGATGCGGATTTGCGGATTCTGTTCCTTGAGAAAACGGGACACCCCCATAATGGTGCCCGTGGTGCCCATGGCGCTGACGAAATGGGTCACCTCGCCCTCCGTGTCGCGCCAGATTTCCGGACCCGTGCCCTCGTAGTGGGCCAGGGGGTTGTCCGGGTTGGAGAACTGGTCCAGCATGGTGCCCTCCCCCCGTGCCACCATGTCGCGGGCCAGGTCGATGGCCGCCTCCATGCTGCCCTCCGCCGGGGTCAGGATAATCTCGGCGCCATAGGCCCTCATGATGGCGCGCCGCTCCAGGCTCATGCTCTCCGGCATGATGAGAATCATGCGGTAACCCTTGATGGCGGCGGCCATGGCCAGGGCGATGCCCGTGTTACCGCTGGTGGGCTCAATGAGGGTGTCCCCCGGACGGATGTCACCCCGCTCCTCGGCGCGGCGGATCATGTTCAGCGCCGGGCGGTCCTTCACCGAGCCGGCGGGATTGTTCCCCTCCAGCTTGACCAGCACCGTATTGCCTTCATGGGGATTGAGGCGCTGCAGGCGCACCAGCGGCGTATTGCCGATGAATTCCTCGATTGTGGGATAAGTACGGGCCATGTTGGCACTTATCATGAATGAGTAAGAGGTGCATTTCAACCGCGGGCAGGTATTGTTCTTGCAGTATGCAAGATCTGATAAAAAATCGAGATAGTCATGATAAATGATTATTTCATCAGAGAATTAACCATGGAACTCACGAGGGACGCGAAGACAAGGGCTTCCCCCTTCGTTGTGTGCTTCGTGCCCTTCGTGGTGGAAAACCATGGCCCCCGCCTCAAGAACGGGCGAGATAGTACGATATAAATAGGGTGAGAGAATTCCTACACGCTGCGCCAGTATTCTGGCGGGCAAGAACATTGTTCTGGAGATGATTATGGAAACCGAAAAAAGAAAGCACGCCAGAAGCGGCTTGCAGATGGACAATCAGGAAAGTCAGTTCTATGTCTCCAAAGACCAGGAAACCATCAATATCACCAAGATCAGGGACGTCTCATTCTCGGGCGTCGGCCTGGAAATGCCCCGCCCCTTTCCCGTTGGCGATAAACTGGCGCTGACCTATGAGGAGAATGACGGCTTCCAGGTCCAGGTCAACGGCACCGTCATCTGGTGCGACTCGGATGCCGGGCGTCACACCCTTGGCGTCGAGTTCGAGCGCCATAACGGCCAGGATGCCTCCCTGCTCTTCATGGCCCTGAGAAAATACATCGACGAGTTCGACGGCGCCTATTACGACGCCTGAGGGAAATCTACCCCCTCATTTCGAGGCCTCTCTCCGGCCGGGGAGAGGCCATTCCCAGGCAACCATCAATCCCGTACCGCCTTCATGCTGAGGCGAATGCGGCCCTGTTTGTCGATCTCCAGCACCTTGACCCTGACCACGTCTCCTTCGGAGAGCTTGTCGCTGACATTTTCCACGCGCTCGTCGGAGATCTGGGAAATGTGCACCAGGCCGTCCTTGCCGGGCAGAATGGTAACGAAGGCGCCGAAGTCCATGAGCTTGGCCACCGTGCCCTCGTAGATCGCGCCCACTTCCACGTCCGCCGTCAGTTGCTTGATGCGCTTGATGGCCTCCTCGCTGGCCTCGTTGTCCACAGAGGCGATCTTGACCGTGCCATCGTCGGTGATATCGATGCTGGCGCCCGTCTCTTCCGTCAGGGCGCGGATGGTCGCACCGCCCTTGCCGATGACGTCGCGGATCTTCTCGGGGTTGATCTTGATGGTGACGATGCGTGGCGCGTGTTCCGAGATCTCTCCGCGTGAACGGTCGATCACGGCATTCATCTGCTCCAGGATGTGCAGGCGTCCCGCGTTGGCCTGCTCCAGGGCCTGAGACATGATCTCGCTGGTGATGCCATCGATCTTGATGTCCATCTGCAAGGCGGTCACACCGTCACGGGTGCCCGCCACCTTGAAATCCATGTCGCCCAGGTGATCCTCGTCGCCCAGTATATCGGTCAACACCGCGCTGCGATCACCCTCCTTGATGAGTCCCATGGCGATACCCGCCACCGGCGCCTTGATGGGCACGCCGGCATCCATGAGGGACAGGCTGGCGCCACACACCGAGGCCATGGAACTGGAGCCGTTGGATTCGGTGATCTCGGACACGATGCGCAGCACGTAGGGGAATTCATCCATGTCGGGCATGACGGCCGCGATGCCCCGCTTGGCGAGACGCCCGTGTCCGATCTCGCGGCGCTTGGGGCTGCCCACGAAGCCGGTCTCACCCACGCAGAAGGGAGGAAAGTTATAGTGCAACATGAAGGGCTCCTTGCGCTCCCCCTCGATGGCGTCGATGATCTGGGCGTCGCGCCCGGTGCCCAGTGTCGTCACCACCAGGGCCTGGGTTTCGCCGCGGGTGAACAGAGCGGAGCCATGGGCGCGGGGCAGCACCCCGATGCGGATGGAGATGGGCCGCACGGTCTTGTTGTCGCGCCCGTCGATGCGGGGATGGCCATCCAGCACGCGGTCGCGCACGATTCTTTTTTCCAGTTTCTCGATGCCGCCCCGGATCTCTTCTTCCGTCCAGCGTGGCTCGTCGCCCGACATGAGCCTTTCAATGGTTTCGGCGCGGATGGCGGACAGCCTGTCGAGGCGCTCCATTTTCTCCTGAATCTGATAGGCCGCCGTGAGACTCTCCCGCGCGGTTTCCTCGATCGCTTGCTGCAGCGATTCGTCGGTGGCGGGCGCCTGCCATTCCCAGGGCGTCGCACCGGCCTCTTCGGCGAGTTCATTGATGGCCTGGATGACGACCTGCTGCTGCTCGTGGCCGAACAGCACCGCGCCCAGCATGACGGACTCGGGCAGTTCCTTCGCCTCCGACTCGACCATCAGGACCGCATTGGCCGTGCCCGCCACCACCAGATCCAGCTCCGAGGACTCCAGGTCGGTCAGGGTGGGGTTGAGCAGGTATTGCCCGTCGCGGTAGCCGACGCGGGCGGCGGCGATAGGGCCGTTGAAGGGGATGCCGGAAACCGCCAGGGCCGCGGACGAGCCGATGATGGCCGGCACGTCGGGATCGATCTCCTTGTCGAGGGAGACGACGGTGGCAATGATCTGAACTTCATTGGTGAAACCTTTGGGAAACAGGGGGCGCAAGGGGCGGTCGATGAGGCGGGAGGTGAGGGTTTCTTTCTCGGACGGGCGCCCTTCCCGCTTGAAGAATCCGCCGGGAATCTTGCCCGCCGCATAGGTGCGTTCCTGGTAGTTCACGGTCAAAGGGAAAAAGTCCCGGCCGGGCTCCGCTTCCCTCTGTCCCACCACGGTCACCATGACCACGGTGTCGCCCATGCTGACCATCACCGCACCGGTTGCCTGGCGGGCGATTTCGCCTGTCTCCAGCGTCACAGTGTGATCGCCGTATTGAAATACCTTTTTGATGGGAGTCACTATGATTTCCTTAACGGTAGCTTATGGATTGAATGGATTGACCGGAATGACGGGCGGACGGCAGACGCCCGCCGGGCGCTCGCTCCCAACCCCGCCCGCAATGCGAGGATGGGCACGGTCCTGCACACCGACTGAACTGGCCATCTGGGGATTTGCGGCCGGATGCTATTTACGCAGCCCTAGACTGGCGATCAGCTTCTGATAACGACCCAGATCGTTGTTGCGCAGATACTTCAACAGTTTCCTGCGGTCGCTCACCATGCGCAGCAGTCCCTGGCGGGAGTGATGATCGTGATGATGTTCCTTGAAATGCTGGGAGAGCTGCTCGATGCGGGCGGAGAGCAGCGCCACCTGCACTTCCGGCGAGCCGGTATCGTTGGGCGAACGCTGATATTTCTTTACCACTTCCGCCGTCGTCTTACTGTCAAGAGCCATGTTTTATTTCCTACCTGATTTGCCTGTAACTACGTTAAATGTCCATCCAGAAAAATGAGCGCCTATTTTATCCGCTAAACCTCTAAATATACAAGTGATTATTTACCGCTCCGGGGAGAATCCGGATTGCGCCGCGCCTCAGCGATTTATCAGCCTTTTCGGGGCAATACGCCCGTCATCGAGGATGCACCCCACCCCCAGAAAACGGTCCCCGCCCTCATAGATCCTGACATAGCCGCGGGCCGGCGCCCGGGGCACGAAAACCGCCTGCCCCTGCTGAAAAAAATATGCCACTTCAGCAGACAACCGCACCGCCGGCCAGTGGGACAAGGCGCTTTCCATGGAAAACAGATACTTGTCCAGGGCCGCCAGCCCATCCTGTGCGGCGCCCTCCAGCGCCTCCAGGGTCACCATGCCGTCCGTTGAAAACCCGGCGACGGAATTGCGCCGCAGGGCGCTCACATAACCGCCGCAACCCAGTGCCTCGCCGATGTCCTCGGCGAGGGTTCTGATGTATGTCCCCTTGGAACAGCTCACCTCGATCTCCAGGAGATCGCCGCTCAGGTTCAACAGGTTCAGCTCATGTATCCATACCTTGCGCGGCTTGCGCTCCACCTCGATCCCCTGGCGCGCCAGCTTGTACAAGGGCATGCCATTCTGTTTCACGGCGGAGTACATGGGCGGAACCTGCTCGATCTCCCCCGTGAAACGCGCCAGAACTTCCTGGATCTCATCATTGCCGATCACATCCACGGCGTGGGTCTTCACGATCTCCCCCTCCGCGTCCCCGGTGGTCGTTGTGACGCCGAGCTGGATCATAACGTGATAGGATTTGTCCGCTTCCAGCAGAAAGGCGGAAAGCTTGGTGGCCTGCCCCATGCAGATGGGCAACATGCCCGTTGCGAGGGGATCCAGGCTGCCCGTGTGACCCGCCTTGCGGGCCTGAAACAGTTTCTTGACCTCCTGCAGGGCGGCATTGGAGGAAATACCGGCAGGCTTGTCCAACAGCAGAATGCCGTTGACGCTTCTGCCACTGCGGCGATTGCGGCGTCTCATGACGATGATAGTTACCTTTCCTGGTGGTGCGCGCGGTCTTCCGTTACGGCCTTCTCAATCAGGTCGCTGAGTTCGGCACCCCGCCGCACCGAGTGGTCATAATAAAAACGCAGGGACGGCGTGACGCGCAGCACGACTCTGCGGGCCAGTTGATGGCGCAGAAACTTTGCCGCCTTGTTGAGGATACGCACCGTCTCGCCGGGGTCGCCGGTCTGATCCAGCACGGTGATGAAGACCTTGGCGTGAGCCATGTCCACCGTCACTTCCACATCGGAGATGCTGACCATGCCCACGCGGGGATCCTTGATTTCCTGCTGGATCAGCATGGACAGTTCACGCCGGATCTGCTCTCCGACGCGCAACATGCGGTTGAATTCTCTGGGCATATTCAGGGATCAGAATAAAGGTAGCGCGCCGCGCGCGGAACTGGCCGGGCCTGAGTCATGCATGGCCCTGGGGCGGCCGTGCATCACAGTTGCCTCTTGACCTCGACGCGCTCGTAGACTTCGATCTGGTCGCCCACTTTCACGTCGTTGTAGTTCCTTACGCCGATACCACACTCGGTGCCCGCCTTGACTTCGTTGACATCGTCCTTGAAGCGGCGCAGGGACTCGAGTTCGCCCTCGTAGATCACCACGTTGTCGCGCAGGACGCGGATGGGATTGTTGCGCTTCACCACGCCCTCGGTAACCAGGCAACCTGCAATGGTGCCGAACTTGGGCGAGGTGAACACATCGCGCACCTCGGCCAGGCCGATGATCTCCTCCTTGACCTCGGGCGCCAGCAGCCCGGACAGGGCCTGCTTCACGTCGTCGATGACATCGTAGATCACGCTGTAGTAGTTCAATTCCACCCCGGCCTCCTCGGCGGCACGGCGCGCGACGGCATCCGCGCGCACATTGAAGCCGATGACGATGGCGTTGGATGCCAGGGCCAGGTTGATGTCGGATTCGGTGATGCCGCCCACCCCACTGGCGATGATCCGCACCGCCACTTCATCGCTCGACAGCTTGACGAGGGACTCCTTCAAGGCCTCGACGGAACCCTGCACATCGGCTTTGAGCAGGATATTGAGGTAGTTGACCTTGTCCTTCTCCAGGCGGGAAAAGACATCCTCCAGCTTGGCCGCCTTCTTGCTGGCAAGTTGCACGTCGCGGTACTTGCCCTGGCGGAACAGAGCGATCTCCCGCGCCTTGCGCTCATCGGCCAACACCACCACGTCGTCGCCGGCATTGGGCGTGCCGGACAGGCCGAGGACGACCACGGGCATGGATGGACCGGCCTCATCGACGGGTTGCCCCCCCTCGTCGAACATGGCGCGCACGCGGCCATACTCGCTGCCCGAGAGAATGATATCGCCCTTGTGCAAGGTACCGCTCTGCACCAGGACGGTGGCCACGGGGCCACGCCCCTTGTCGAGGCTGGACTCGATCACCGCGCCGCGCGCCGGCATGTCCTTGGGCGCCTTCAGCTCCATGATCTCCGCCTGCAGGAGTATGGCATCGAGAATCTCGTCCACGCCCTGCCCGGTCTTTGCCGAGATATTGACGAACATGACATCGCCGCCCCAGTCCTCGGGGATCACCTCGTGCTGGGACAGTTCCTGCTTGACACGTTCCGGATCGGCCTCCGGCTTGTCGATCTTGTTGACCGCAACGATGATGGGCACGTTGCCGGCCCGCGCGTGCTGGATAGCCTCCAGGGTCTGGGGCTTGACACCGTCATCGGCCGCCACGATCAGCACGACGATGTCGGTGATCTCGGCGCCACGGGCGCGCATCGCCGTGAAGGCGGCGTGGCCGGGCGTATCCAGAAAGGTGATCACGCCACGATCCGTTTCAACGTGATAGGCGCCAATATGCTGAGTGATACCGCCCGCCTCGCCCGCCGCGACCTTGGTGCGGCGGATATAGTCCAACAGGGAGGTCTTGCCGTGATCCACATGGCCCATGATGGTGACGACGGGCGGGCGCGGCAACGCTTCCGCGGCCTCGCCGCTTTCCTGAATGAGCGCTTCCTCGATGGCGTTCTCCTGCACCAGCTTGGGAATATGCCCCATCTCCTCGACGACGATGGCCGCCGTCTCCTGGTCGAGCACCTGATTGATGGTGGCCATGCTGCCCATGGTCATCATGGTCTTGATAACCTCGGCCGCCTTGACGGTCATCTTCTGCGCCAGTTCCGCGACCGTGATGGTCTCCGGAATATTTACCTCGCGGACGATGGGGGCCGTGGGCTTTTCGAAGCCATGCCTGGCGCCGCTTCCCACCTTGACGGAGGCGGCCGAGCGGGTCTTCTTCTTGCGCCGGGTAATGGTCTTGTCCGCCGCGACATGCAGCTCCTGGCGCCCATATTTGGTCTTGCGCTCGCCTTTTTCCTTGCGCCGCCCGCCCTTCTTGTCTGCCGCCGGCTGGGGCGCCGCGGGCGCGGCCTTCTCATCAGCCGGAGGTTGCGCCGGGGCCGGGGCCTCCCGTGGCGCGGGCTCCGGCTGTACATCGGACGCCTCGCGGCCGGAAGCGGGTTTCTCCTCTTTCCCCGGGGTAACCTCCGGCTCGGTCTTCTTTGCGGGAGCGGGCGGCGGCACCGGCTTTTCTTCCTTCTTCAACAAGGCCTCGATCTGAGCCTGGCGCGCCTCGGCCTCCTGGCGTTCTTTTTCCAGGCGCGCGGCCTCCTCGGCCATGACCTCGCTGCGCATGGCATAGGTGCGCTTGCTGCGGAATTCCACGTTGACCTTGCGCGCCTTGGCCTGCGCCTTGCCCTGGGAACCGCTTTGCTTCAGTTCGCCCACGGTCTTGCGGCGCAGGGTGATTTTTCTGGTTTCCTTGCCGGCCTCCCCCTTGCCGTGGGCGTTGCGCAGAAAGGTCAGCAGCTCCATTTTCTGCTTGTCGGTAACCGTCTGATCCACATCGGTAATGGGCAGACCGGCCTCTCCCATTTGCGCCAGCAAGCGTTCTACCGGGATGCCCACCACGTCGGCAAGTTGTTTTACGGTAACTTCTGCCATAATCTTTCAGAATATTGTTGCCTGACTGCTCTGTTACTATCCTTGCTGCTCATCAGCGAACCACGGCGCCCTTGCCGCCATGATCAACTTGCTGGCGCGCTCCTCGTCCATGCCGTCCACTTCCATCAATTCGTCCACCGACTGCTCGGCCAGATCTTCCTGGGTGACGATACCCCGCGAAGCCAGCTCATAGGCCAGCGCCTCATCCATGCCCTCCAGCGCCAGGAGGTCTTCAGCGGGCACATTCTCACCCACTTTCTCCTCGCTGGCAATGGCCCGGGTCAATAAAACATCGCGGGCGCGGTCACGCAGTTCCTGCACGATGTTTTCATCGAACTCCTCGATGGCCATGAGTTCCTGGATGGGCACGTAGGCGATCTCCTCGATGCTGGAGAAACCTTCCTGCACGAAGATGGTCGCGATGACATCGTCCACATCCAGCTGTTCCATGAACACCTGCTTCAGCGCCTCGGCCTCCGCCTCGCTCTTTTCCTCGGCCTCGGCCTCGGTCATGATGTTCAGTTCCCAGCCGGTCAACTGGCTGGCCAGGCGCACGTTCTGCCCGCCGCGGCCAATGGCCTGGGAAAGATGTTCCTCGGCCACGGCCAGATCCATGCTGTGGTTGTCCTCATCGACCACGATGGACTCCAGCTCCGCAGGCGACATGGCGTTGATGACGAACTGGGCCGGATTCTCGTCCCACAGGATAATGTCGATACGCTCGCCCGCCAATTCGTTGGAAACACTCTGCACCCGCGAGCCGCGCATGCCGACGCAGGCGCCGACGGGATCGATGCGCGGGTCGTTGGTCTTGACCGCGATTTTGGCACGGGAACCGGGATCGCGGGCGCCACTGACGATCTCGATGAGCCCCTCGCCCACTTCCGGGACTTCCAGCTTGAACAGTTCGATGAGCAATTCCGGGGCCACCCGGCTGACGAAGAGCTGCGGCCCTCTCGCCTCGGAACGCACGTCCTTCAGGTAGCCTCGCAGGCGGTCGCCAGGGCGCACGGCCTCGCGGGGGATCAGCTCGTCCCTGGTGATGATGGCCTCGGCGTTGCCTCCCAGGTCGAGGATCACATTGCCGCGGTCCACGCGCTTGACGATACCCGTAACCAGTTCACCCACGCGATCCTGATACTGCTCGACAACCTTGGCGCGCTCAGCCTCGCGCACCTTCTGAATGATGACCTGCTTGGCGGTCTGGGCGGCGATACGCCCGAATTCGACGGACTCCACTTCTTCCTCGATATACTCACCCGGCTGGATGTCAGGCTGCTTCTCTCGGGCCTGCTCCAGGGTCACCTGGGCGTCTTCGTTTTCCAGTTCCTCGTCCTCGCCCAGCACCAGCCAGCGGCGGAATGTCTGATATTCGCCGGTCTTGCGGTCGATGGAGACACGGATTTCCACTTCTCCGCTGTAGCGTTTCTTCGTAGCCGCCTCCAGCGCCGATTCGATGGCACTGATCACGACGTCCCTGTCGATGCCCCTTTCATTGGACACCGCATCGACCACCAGTAGAATCTCTTTGCTCATTTCAACCGCCTCAGATCACAAACGTCAGGTTACTATCCAATTTACATACCAATTTTCACTATAAATCCGGCACGATGCGGGCCTTCTCAATATCCTCCAGGGACAACAGGACCTGCTCACCGTCCACTTCGAGATTCACCTGGCCATCCCGAATGCCGCGCAGGATGCCCTGAAAATTACGCCGCCCGTTTATCGGCGCGAAGGTGCGCAGCTTTACCCGGCTGCCGCTGAATCTCATGAAATGCTCCACCGTGAACAGGGGCCGGTCCAGGCCCGGCGAAGACACCTCCAGGGTATATTGCCCCTTGATGGGATCCTCCACATCCAGCAGACTGCTCGCCTGGCGGCTGACACGCTCGCAATCGTCAACCGTGATTCCGCCCTCCTCATCTATATATATTCTCAGGGTATGCCGCTTCCCGGCAGGAAAATATTCGATGCCCACCAGTTCATATCCCAGCATTTCAATCGCCGGCCGCAGCATCTGCGCCAGCTGTTCCTCGGATCGCCGCGACATCTCAACCCCTTGTCTCAGAAACAAAAAATGGGCCCAAGGCCCATCTGATTAGAATTACTGTTGGCGGCATAGCCCACGCCGCTTCACTCCTTCATCCAGCCCGCGCTGGCTGCCTCAGGCGAATAAAAAAACCCCTGATAAGGGGTTCGCTTAACTCCAGTTCTGATGTTCCGGACCCGGTACTTCGCGGCACATTATAGGGGGCAAAACGAGGAATTGCAATCCCCCTGGTACACGGCCAGGCGGGGCCACCCGTGTGGACCCCCATTCCCCGTACGCAGGCTGACTCGATGAACCCCTGCCACGAAACAACATCAAGATGCGCGCTCTGAGACACAATCGGTGCTGCACGCTCGTGATCACCGGCGTTCGGGATTCAATGCGCTGTGATGCCGCCGGTGCCAGGCGTGCGGCTGCGATGACAACATAATGGCCATCAAGATCGTTGATTAACCCGGCAACAATAAATATCGTGTTCAGCCGTCGCGTGCCGGTTCACGGCAAGGCGGCAAGCGACGCAAAATATATTGTTGCCGGGATAATACCTCGATATCCTCCCCCGCGGACTTGCCAATCATCTTGTTTTCCCCGCAAAATGAGATCAAGTTCCCGTCCTCAGACGCATGTGCCTCCCTGGCATACCCGGGACGCCAGGACGAGACTGGTACCGCCGCCATCATTGACTCTGCTCGTGGGCGCCGCGGTAAATATCATCCCGCCATCCTGGTGAGCAATGCGGGCAAATCAACTGGTGAAAGAAAAATGAAAATAACTTCCTCTGTCGTCAAGTCCTTGCTGGTTGCGGCCGCTGCTTTGATATTGGAGGCCTGCGGCGGGGGCAGCGGCTCAAGCCAGCAGCCGGATCCTTCACCCGATATCCCCCCCATTTCAGGCGCCGTTTACGGCGAGGCCAACGGCGTGAAGTACGTTCAGATCGCCACTACCGATTGCGCCAATCTGACGGCCACGCCCATCGTGGTGGACGACTGGCTGGTTTATCCCATGAACGAGTACGCCCAGAATTGCAGCGGCAACAGCGCCTATGAGCGCACCCTGTTCGGCTACAACCTGCGTGATGGCCTGCTGTACCCGCTATACGAAGGTGCGTCCGGAGAAGCTGCCTTGCTTTTCGATACCGTCCAGGGAGTCGTCTACTGGACAACCATCTTCGGCGCCACTGTCTTCCTGTTCGATCCGCAAACCTGGGAGATACGGCAAAAGGTAGGCGTCGGCACCACATCCGACAGTGGCGGCACGCTACTGGGCAACTTGTTCTACTTCGGCAGCGTCAATGTTCCTGACGCATCCTGCCAAAACCCGGTCAATCCCAATTGCGGCGCACTCTTTGCCCTGGACAGCAAGGGCAACATCGTCCGCCAGATCAATACCGATGACGGGTTTCGCGCCTGGGTGGGCACCAGTGTCACCACCGATGGCAAATATCTGTACGTCGGCTCCGCCAAGCAAACGAAGGGCACGGCCGAGGTGGAAAATGAATACCTCTACGGTTGCTCCGTCACCAAGCTGGATGCCGACCTGAACATACTGGCCTCCTTCGATCCCGGCGATCCGTCCTGCTATTACCTGCCTTTTGACGGGGCAAACGCCGATTCCGTTGCCGGCGAAGTGGTACCGGATGGCTCGGGCCTGTGGGCACAATATGTCCGCCCCAATGACTCCGGATTGAAAACCATCCTTTACCGACTGGATCTGGACCTGCGGGAGCAATGCCGGGTCGAATTTCCCTTCGAGCCGCAAACCCAGGCTATCGGCTTTTACGCCGCGCCCACCGTGGACAAGGATGGCAATGCCTATGTCATCGTCTCCGTTCCTGACGCGCAGAACACGCGGCGCGGCCAATTGTGGCGGGTCACCCCAAACTGCCTGGCCTCGCTGCTCGCGGAGGCACCTGGCAGTTGGGCGCACGCCTCCCCGACGCAGGCGGATGACCAGTACGTGTTGTTCGCCACTGACGGCAAGCTGCAGATCCTCACCCTGGGCGGGCAAACAGTACAAGAATATGTGCTGGCTTCAACGGCCAGGGTCAACGCCAGCCCAGTGATCCACGGAGGCGTAATATACGTGGTCCAGGAGGATGGCACATTGAATATCATCGAAAACAGCGGCCTGAATGGCTATGGGCAGGCTATCTGGCCCCGCTATCGGCATAATAACAATGGATCGGCCATACTGGCAGCCGCCGCTGGCCCTTAGCCCGCATCTCTCACTCGACTCGCTATGATCTCCTAAATCCGGCAGGCCTGACAGAAAATTCTGCTTGTCGCGGGCGAAACAGGTCTGCGCATCCCGCGAACTGATTCCCATCCCTTGCCAGCCTGCTCCGAATCCGCCAGAGGCCCTGGCTGCGTCAAATCTGGGCGGCCTGGTTGCAACGCGCGATGAGTCCCTGGTCGCCACTCGCCAGACACCGCAACTGCAACGGTGCCACGAAACGGCGCAAGCGCTTGTTCACGTAAATGCCCACCGGCAGCAGTTCCTTGGGAAAATTGAAAATCTTGTTTGCCTCCGTGATATAGCGGTCGGCCGCTTTTAAATCACCATGCCTGACCGCTTCTTCAGCCAGCACCCGGTAGGTGGTAAAAGGCGCCTTCCCGGAGGCATAGGCACGGTTCAGGCTCTCCATGGCGCCCCCGGCATCGTTGATGCTGAGCTGGAGATTGAACATCAGCATACGCACGTAGGGATCCTCCCCGGCAACCAGGGCCTTTTTCAGGCTCCCCAGCGCCTGCCCCGGCGCTGCCTTGCCAAGGGCAAGCGCCATGGCCGCCTCGTGTGCCTCATGCAGGGCAGCCACTCGTCTCGCCGTTTCGGGCCGCTCCAAAGCCTGTTTCAATGACAGCTTCGCCAGCATGGGACGCGGGCGCTTGCGGTGTTTTTCCTTGAGATACTGCCGGATCGCCTTTTGCCGTTCCACGGCCAGGGCATGCTCGCGGCTCAGCTCTTTCTCCAGACTGGTGACGAGCGCCATCCCAAGCTGATCCAGGCTGGCCGGCTGGACCGCCACAACTTCCTGGCGGCTCTCCGTCGCCAGGCGCACCTTCTTCAGCAGGGATACCATGGCGCTGGCGTTGTATCCGGCAGCAATCATCAGATCCGTGCCCTTGGCGTCCGCAGTACTTTCCTGGGTGCGGCTCCAGGCCGGAAAAAGCGCCTTCTCCGCTGCCCAGGAGGCCATGCTGACCTTGCGATAATCACGCGCGGCCCAGTCTGAGCCACGCGACTGCAGGTAGAGCCCGCCGAATTTCAGTAAGGTGCCCGCGAGCTGCTGAAACGCGTCCTTTTTGTGGTGGCCGAGCTTGACGTGTGCAATCTCGTGCCCCAGCAACGCGGCCAGTTCATCTTCGTTGTCCAGGGCAAGCAAGGTACCCAGACTGACGAAGATGCCTCCCTTGGGCAGGGTGAAAGCGCCGAAGTCGTGATCCGGCGCCACATAAACATGGGGCGGGGTTCCCTTGAGCCCGGCCACCGCCAGGATCCGTCCGGCGACGCTATTCACATAGGCCTCGAGTTCCGGCAAGTCCGCCAATGTCCGATCACCGTAACGCCACATGTGTACATCAGCGGCTGTCTCACCAGTCTCGCCATGATCTTCGGGCTTCTCATCCTCATGGCCTCCCGCAGGTGGAGCGATGGTCGAAAAGAAGTTCTTCAGTTCACCAAAGGGATTCCCTTGTTTCTCGCCCGCCAGGGATTGCCCGGCCCAGGCCAGCAAGAACAATGAGGTCAATATACCCGGTAACCGTCTGGCTTTCATTTGCAGGACTTCCCCACGCCGCGGGCACTTGCCATAGTGCGGTCGCTTGACTTTGCCAACCGGGCATCATGGCAGCTCGGCACGTTTACCTGCTCGTCGGTCTGCAGATAGGACCGTCCCAGCCACAGCATCCTGCCATCCCGCGCTTTCACCCGCACAAAACCGCGGCCATTATCCTCCAGTATGGGCAGTGGCGGATCTCCAATGATTTCCACCGCCAGGTAGTCGACCCCACCATCCTCCGCCAGTACTTCGACCTCAGTATCGTCGAAACCAATGATATGATGGCGCGCCTTGCCCACCGGGGATCCCGCCATCACCGGCGGCGTCCATGCCAGAAGCACACCCCATACCCAAGCCATCTTCTTCATGATTTTCCTCCTTCCGCCTTGCGGCAATCTGTACATGCCTTGTCTTTTCCATTCTTCCGGAAGCGCCTGCCCAGCCAGCAGGGGAGATAGACCAGCAGACAGCGTTCGAGCTTGCTGTCTCGCATCAGGCCGATGACGCCCAGCAGGCTGATAAAACCGATGGAGTTGAGAGGCTCGTAGTCCATGACGGCAAACATGAACACCGAAATACCCCCAACCACCAGGATTCCGAGACCAATCATCACCACCTCGGGATGATTTTTGGCAAGCTTCGAAGGTCTGCATTGCGGCACATTGTCCTCCCCCTCCTTCTTCCCCTCATTGCCCTCCTCGCGGGCAGAAACAGGCTGGCGGTTTTCCAGCCAGCGCGCGCCCACCGCGAAGAAGGCCGCGAGCGCTACCCAAATAGCCAGGTTCACCCGCTCGATGAAGTCGTCTGAGGCCCTGATGTATTCCTTGCCCCGGCTCATGAGGTTATCCAACGCCATGGCGTGCAGGAAAACGCCGGGCAACTGGCCGTGGACTGGAGAATCCACTACGTCATGCAGTCCATCGAGGGCAAGGCCGTAAAGTACCACCTTGCCGGAGATCGCCTCGCGCAGCGCCTCCTTCTGTTGGGGCGTCCCCCGCTTGATCACCGCCACCAGTTGGTTGCCAAAGATAACTCCGTGATAGGGGCATTTCACCCGCGCCTGCTCGGCATCCAGCCCTCCCACCAGCCCCTGGCCCAGGCCGTGAACAGCCTGCACCAGCACTTCCCAGAGCGTGCCGGCAAAGGGCTCACACCCGGCACGCGAGAACTCGGGAAACAACGGCCCCGGAGCATGGCTGCCCCAATACACCGACAGTGCCGCTCCATCCTCCAGGTGGGCATCACGCAGGGGATCTCCCCGGCAGGCCGCCAACGGGAATTGCCGGAGGCAGGCACGCTGGTACAACTCATAAGCAGTAGAAAATTCATCACCGATGCGCAGTGGATAGGACTTGCCGAACCCCGACCAGCCATTCAGGCTGAGATCAGCCACTTCCTCAAGGGCCTGTTGGGTCTCGGTCAGGGACACACCTGGAAAATTCCCGGCGAGCAATACCTCCACACCGTGCCGCTCGTGGCCACGCCGCAGGGTTCTCAACAAGCTGGGAAAACTGTCATCCGTGGACCGCTCACGCCGGAAGAAAACGTCTACGAACAGGGCCCTGGGCTCGAAGCTCAGGATGCGCCCCAGCAGATAGGCGTGATCCCGGTATCGAACCGGCCATTCGTTGGCATGGAACACCTTCCAGTCGTAGAGGTCCTGTATGGCGGTCTCATCCAGCAATACGACCACAATTGAGTCTCGGGCAAGCGAGTGATAGTTGGGCGCAAGCAGACGATAGACAGCATCCTGGGAGGCGAGATCGGACTTATTGGAAATACCGAAGGGGTTGAACTGCAAAACAAACCAACCGACCAGGATATAGAACACGATCCGGACACGTAATGCCGGTCTCTTGCCCCTGTTTCCATTCATCCGCTGGCCTACCCACTCAATTTAAGGAACCTCTGATCAATTCATGAACCGGCGTCTGGCGGCTGAAATGCCCCGGCTCCGCGTTGAAAATCTTGGCAATAGCGCGCTATTACCCGCGCTTTTCGCCTTGATCCGGAACATTTCATCTCGCCATCCATCCGGTCCATGAATTGATCAGAGGTTCCTTAATCAGTCATGTTCAGG
>Ga0256830_1001293_pt1 | contig 17838 bp, 16 predicted proteins | sample 128326metaG_FD_190537 | JGI IMG/M metagenome (GOLD analysis project Ga0256830, IMG submission 190537) | Hydrothermal vent microbial communities from Lau Basin, Pacific Ocean - 128-326 | ecosystem: Environmental > Aquatic > Marine > Hydrothermal vents | place: Pacific Ocean: Lau Basin | collected... | reverse complement strand
TTTAGCTCATCTTCTGAAAAGATACCTACTTCATTTAGCCTAGCTGAAATTTTCTTTCCTATGTTTTTTAGCTCAATTAAACTCCTATTTTGCATCATATCCATCCTTGTATTCTTCCGTTGGCTCAATCGCTTGGACTATATCAAGATAAATGCCATTTGGGTCTTTGATGCTAAAATGACGCTGCCCCCAATCTTCCGAACGAATTTCTAAGACAATATCTAAATTATTTTCTTTGGCCTTATTGTATGCAGAATCTGCATCATTAACTTCAACGCTAAAAATTACACCTGAGCCACCATATGAAGGATGAAATATTTTTGGTTGTGAAGGCTGATTGGGAAGCATAAATCCAATTTGGATGCCTGTATCAGATACTAAGTGTAAATACCATTCGTTTTCAAAAACTATATTGAAACCAAAATTCTCAGGATAGTATGCTTTGGCAGCAGTGATGTTTTCTACTATAAAAACGGGGAAAGAACGATTTAACTTGATCATTTTTTGTTTCCTGTTTCAGAGTTAAGGCCCTTTATAGTACAAGTCTGCCACTGACAGCATTATGTCAGTAGTCTTTTTGTATTGTTCAGCTAACTTATTAGTATTAAGTATAGCTACCCTGGTTTCCTGTAATATTTAACAATAAATCAGGCAATAATACTCGACAATCACCCAAAAACAGAATGTGGCTGTTTCTACTCAGAATCAGGCGTTCAATGCGCTGGTATTTTTGTTTAAACGGGTTTTGGAGCAGCCTCTGGAAAATGTGTCGGCTGCCCGTTCGCGTAAGGAGCAGCGAATCCCTGTGGTGTTGATGCGGGACGAGGTTAAGCAGGTGTTGGCTTTGTTGGAGGGGACTTCGGAGTTGGTCGTGAAGTTGTTGTACAGGTGCGGTCTACGCATTACCGTGTACGGGTGCAGGATATCGATTACGGTTATAAACAGGTCACGGTATGCAACGGTAAAGTAACTACTCCATAGTGGGTTATTTTATGAGGAAGCTAAAGCTTAATACGAGAAAACTAATGGTAGTGCCTACCAGCATTATATTGGACACTAAATGCATACGTTTACAGTGATTTAAATTTAGAAACCTATTAGACATAATCAGCCGCCCAATGAAAATAGTCGAAAGAATGGTCATTTTGTCATCATATTATTTCCTAATGCTTAAGGTGATAAATAATAGGTAGTATATTGATTTTTATCAATTTTTGTTGATTGTTATGCTTGTTTCGACAATGGTGTCACCTTTGTTTTTTTATGATCCTGTCCGCAGTTGAGCAGCATGATGAGTGCGTTTAAAAACGTGCTATCCATGTCGTAGCGCGTTCATTCTCTGAGTGAGCTCAGTAAAAGCACTCATTTTCATTATAAACAACAACATAACAATACTGGATAGCGGTCAACTGCGGAATTTAAGATGGTCTAATGATGGTCGTATTTTTTGAATTCAGGTATGATTATATGTAGTTTTTATCTGAAATTTAGAACAAAGTAAAAGGTATTTTGCCAACATGGAACACGAGAAAGAACTCGTCGCTTTAGAAGAAATTCGAGCAACTCAAATGTATTTTAAGAAAGTTGCTTTAATCATTTTTATTGTGCAAATAATCGTATGTTCAGCCATTATGATTTTTCTTCCAACGATTGTTTCCAATATTTTATTGCAAGCGGCATCCATCGTTGCCTTAGGTAGTATATTTGGAATCGTATTCTTAGGCCGGGTAGCACTCACTATTACAAAAAGAAAATACAAATCGATACGCCCACATAAAAGACTTTCGCACTATAGTGAGCCTGAAGATATGAGCTTAAGTTTGCGGAATGCCTTTGCTGAAATTGAAAAACGCCAAGACGAAGACAAAAAATATTTTCGTATATGAAACCTTTTTTAATTCAGGTGCCTTTATCATTTGGAAACCGCAAACATTTTATTCAATGCCGTCAAGGCTTGTTTGGCATCAACAGCGGGAACTTTTATCTGATTGACGACGTTACCGTCTACTAGGTTTTCCAGCGTCCAGACTAAATACTGTGGACTAATTCGAAACATTGTAGAGCACATGCACACTGTCGGTGACATAAAATGTACGTTTTTTCCTTCATGTTTAAATTGTTCATGTAATCGATTAACGAGGTTTAATTCAGTACCAACAAGCCAACGTGTGCCTGCTTCAGATTGAGCGATAGTATTTATAATGTATTCCGTAGAGCCCACAAAATCTGATTTTTGACAAACTTCAAACGAAGATTCTGGGTGAGAAATAACCTTGGTTTCAGGGTGCTTGGTTAAAAAGTTATCAATATGCTGTGGTTTAAACATTTGATGTACTGAGCAGAAACCTTTCCACAAAATCATTTTTGCTTTTTTTATTTGCTCAACGGTTAAGCCACCATTCGGCTCATCAAAATCCCAAACCACCATTTCATCAAGCGGTATTCCCATGCGGTAAGCTGTGTTTCTTCCTAGGTGTTGATCCGGGAAAAATAATACTTTTTCACCTTGTTCAAATGACCATTCCAATATATTTTTTGCATTTGTGGAAGTGCAAACAATTCCACCATGGCGTCCACAAAAGGCCTTAAGGTCAGCAGCGGAGTTAATATAAGTAACCGGTGTCACGCTCGATTCAACATCATCTAGAATCGCACCCAGTTCTCGCCATGCGCGCTCTACTTTAGCAAGGTTTGCCATATCAGCCATTGAGCAACCCGCAGCAAGATCGGGTAAAATGGCAGCTTGTTTAGGACTTGTTAAGATATCAGCAACTTCTGCCATAAAATGCACACCACAGAATATGATGTACTCAGCTTTCGATTGTGCCGCAATACGCGAAAGTTTCAGCGAATCTCCAGAAAAGTCAGTATGCCGAAAAACTTCCTCACGTTGGTAGTGATGACCTAAAATGACAAGCCTATCACCTAGTTTTTGTTTAGCGATGCCAATACGTTCAGCACATTCTTGCTCATCAAGCTCATACATAGAGCGCATATTTATTGCTGTTACCGCCAAGCTAATTCTCCCGCATTACAAATATTTTCAAGCCGATATTTAAGCTAAATTCCGCATTATTCACGCCGTTCAACTGCGAATTTTAGGTTTAACCATCTATGGGTTTGATTGTTCAACCGACGGCTTAGCCAATTTTATCCCTAACTCACGAAGTTGATTAAAAGAGACTTCTGACGGTGCATTGGTTAATAAACATGCGGCGGTCTGAGTTTTAGGAAATGCCATTACCTCGCGTATCGAATGAGCACCTGTCATCAGCATAACAAGTCGATCCATGCCAAATGCTAAACCACCATGCGGTGGACAGCCATACTTCAATGCATCTAATAAAAATCCGAATTTATCATTTGCTTCTTCATCGCTAATGCCAAGGGCTTTAAACACTTTTCGTTGCACCTCGGGTCGATAAATACGTATCGATCCTCCGCCAAGCTCAGTGCCATTTAACACCATGTCGTAAGCGCGTGAATAACAATTACCGGGATCTGATTCGAGCTTTTCAATATCGTCTTCTTGCGGCGCGGTAAATGGGTGATGTAATGAATGCCAGCGATCACTGCGCTCATCCTTCTCAAACATCGGAAAATCCACTACCCATAACGGTGCCCAGTCCCCTTGCGTAAACCCCCGATCATGTCCAAGCTTCACTCGCAAAGCGCCTAAGGCCTCGTTTACAATTTTCGCTTTATCTGCACCGAAAAAAACCAAATCACCCGTTTCCGCGCCAACACGAGTCATAATCGTGTCAGTGACTTGGTCGGGAAGAAATTTTAAAATGGGTGATTGCAGTCCCTCACGTCCCTTGGATAAATCGTTGACTTTAATATAAGCCAATCCCTTGGCGCCATAGATACCGACAAACTTCGTATAGTCATCAATCTCTTTACGTGTGAGTGTGTTACCAGCAGGTAACCGCAATGCGGCTACGCGACCCTTCGGGTCTTTTGCCGGGCCGGAGAAAACTTTAAATTCAACATTCTCTAACACATCTCCGATATCAACGAGCTCCAGATTAATGCGTAAATCAGGTTTGTCGCTGCCATAACGTGTCATCGCCTCATCATATGACATGCGAGGAAAGGGATCAGGTAGTTGAACATCCAATACTTTTGAAAAGAGCATTCGAATCATTTCTTCCGCCAGCGACATGATTTGCTCTTCATTTAAGAACGAGGTTTCGATATCTAACTGGGTAAACTCAGGTTGCCTGTCAGCACGTAAATCTTCATCACGGAAACAACGAACAATTTGGTAATACCGATCAAGGCCTGAGACCATGAGCAATTGCTTGAATAATTGTGGTGACTGCGGCAAGGCAAAAAATGCATTGTCATGCGTACGACTGGGGACGAGATAATCACGTGCGCCTTCTGGTGTTGCTTTCGTCAGCATCGGTGTTTCTATATCCAAAAAACCGCGTTCATCGAGATAATTACGCAGCTCTCGGTTTATGCTCGAACGCAATTTTAATCGCTCCAGCATCTCCGGACGACGCAAATCCACATAGCGATAACGCAAACGATGTTCTTCCGATACGTCCTTATCATCAATTTGAAACGGCGGCGTTGCGGATCGATTGACAATTTCGAGTTCGTGAGCAAGCACTTCAATCTTTCCGGTCTGCATATTAGGATTAATCGTGCCTTCTGGGCGATGCCGTACTTTGCCTTTGATATGTAATACATATTCGTTACGCACTCTTTCCGCGATTGCAAATATATCCGCTCTATCAGGGTCGAATACAACTTGCAGCAAACCTTCTCTATCTCGCATATCAAGAAAGATCACACCGCCGTGGTCACGACGGCGGTGAACCCAACCAGAAACTTCTATTTCCACATCGATGAGAGATTCGTCAACCTCACCGCAATAATGGCTACGCATTAAGCTTTAACCTCATAAATTACTATTATTTAACCGCTTTACTCTCAGGCTTTTTAGCAGGACTTTTATTTTCATTGGTTTTTTTATCTGCTTTTGCTCCTGAATTTTTGCTGTCTTCGTGAAGATTTTTCTTTTTATCTGAAGACTTGAAGTCGGTTTCATACCAACCACCACCTTTCAAGCGAAAACCAACAGCTGAAATCATTTTAGCCAATTCTTCTTCACCACATTCAGGGCAAAATTTCAGTGGTTCATCGCTCATTTTTTGCAGCACCTCTAATTGGTGACCGCATTTTTTACATCCGTACTCGTAGATAGGCATAACTCACCTGGAACTTAAAAAAATATTTATGATAGGGTAATTTTATAATAATCAATAGGTTATAGCGTTAGCAAATGATCAAAATGAGCATAAAAACGCTCGTCCAATTACCCGACGGCGCATTATACACCAACTCAGGGAATTTCCGATCTATCCCGTGTTTTTTGCATATTTAAGCTACATGGAACGGACCATGCACTTAGCCTTAAGCTCATGAATATGCCACCCTCGCCAGCCCCTAAGCAACACAGCGATCTTAGAACTCTTAAGTCGCTATTACCTTATTTACGTGAATTCAAAGGGCGCGTCGCTATTGCGATGGCCTGCTTAATTGTCGCCAAAATAGCGACGATATACGTCCCCCTGACTCTCAAAGAGATTATTGATAGCCTAGACCCTAGTCAAACCGAGGTGATTATACTGCCGCTAGGCATCCTTATCGCTTATGGGCTACTCCGGCTAACCAGCAGCTTATTTGCAGAAATACGCGACATTGTATTTGTCAAAGTGACTCAACGTGCGATTCGGCGAATTGCCATTAAAGTATTTGAACACCTGCATAGGCTCTCGTTGCGCTTCCATTTGGAGCGCCAAACCGGTGGAGTTTCACGCGATATTGAACGCGGCACACGAGGTATCAACTTCGTCCTGGGATTTATGTTGTTCAATATATTGCCAACGGTCGCTGAAATTCTCTTGGTTACCGTGATTCTATTTGTTAAATACGATGCTTGGTTTTCCATTATTACCTTTGCGACCATTCTTGCTTACATACTATGGTCAGTAAGCATTACCGAGTGGCGGATGAAATACCGACGCCAAATGAATGAAATCGACTCCACGGCAAATACCCGCGCTATAGACAGCTTGCTAAACTATGAAACCGTCAAATATTTTGGCAACGAAAATTTTGAATCTCAGCGTTACGATCAAAATCTTCGGCAATTTGAAAAGGCGGCCACTCTCGATCAATATTCTTTATCCGTATTAAACGTTGGCCAGGGCGCAATTATCGCCTTAGGCATGGCCTTATTAATGATACTCGCTGCTCAACAAGTGGTTGATGGAAAAATGACGCTTGGTGATATCGTGCTGGTGAATGCTTTTCTATTGCAGCTTTATATGCCGCTGGGTTTTTTGGGTTTCGTTTACCGTGAAATAAAACATTCTCTCATTGATATGGAAAAAATGTTCAATTTGCTGGGCAAGCACAAAGAAGTACAAGATAAACCAGATGCTCAGTCCCTTGTCGTCAGCCACGGCAAAGTAAATTTTGAACACGTCAATTTTTCATATGAGAGCAACCGTGAAATTTTAAAAGATGTAAGCTTTACCATAGAGGCGGGAAAAAAGGTCGCTGTGGTAGGCGCTAGTGGCGCGGGTAAATCTACATTATCTCGACTGCTTTTTCGTTTCTATGATATTAACTCGGGCTCAATAACGATAGATGGTCAAGATATACGCGATATCGATCAGAAAAGCTTACGGTCTGCGATAGGTATCGTGCCGCAAGACACCGTATTATTTAATGACACGATTTATTACAACATCGCATATGCCAAACCTGAAGCGGTTAAAGAAGAAGTGTTAAATGCCGCAAAAATGGCGCATATTCATGAATTCATTGAAAGCCTTCCTCAAGGTTATCAAACTCAAGTAGGGGAACGCGGCCTTAAATTGTCAGGCGGTGAAAAACAACGTGTTGCCATTGCTCGAACCATTCTTAAAAACCCACGAATTTTAATTTTTGACGAAGCTACTTCTGCATTAGATTCAAAATCAGAAAAAGCAATTCTGTATGCACTCAAGGAAATTGCTGAAAATCACACAACCCTAGTCATTGCGCACCGTCTTTCGACCGTAATTGATGCCGAGCAAATACTTGTGATGGAAAATGGCCAACTTGTTGAATCAGGTTCGCATCACAGCCTATTGCAAAAACAAGGAATTTATTCGAATATGTGGTTATTACAACAGGAAAAAGAGAGTGATTAGAAATGAGAAGTTATTCCGAGTCCATAAAACAAATGTCGTATCCATCGCTCAATTAGTTGCTGATAAAACCAAATGCCTTTAAAATACTTTTGATCGCTGTTTTTTATGATATTGCGCGCCCACTCCTAAGGTTAACTCTTCAATATATCCTAGAAATCATGACTAAAAAATTCATTCTCATCACCGGTTGCTCTAGCGGTATCGGGCGTTGTTGCGCCATTGCACTCAAGCAACGTGGTTGGCAAGTGTTTGCGAGTGCGCGCAAGCCACAAGACGTTGAAATGCTCACCGAACTAGGACTTGCAGGCGTTTTACTTGATCTCAATGATTCGATATCGATAAAAAATGCGGTTGACAGCATTTTAAAAAAAACCAATGGTACTCTTGATGCACTATTTAATAATGCGGGCTATGGTCAACCCGGTGCCGTAGAAGACCTTTCACGTGAAGCCCTGCGCGCTAATTTTGAAACTAATGTTTTTGGCGCCCACGAATTAACTCGAAAAATCATTCCTATCATGCGCAGACAAGGACATGGGCGAATTATATTTAATAGCTCAGTATTAGGTCTAGTCGCATTACCCTATAGGGGTGCATACAATGCAAGTAAATTTGCCTTAGAAGGCCTTGTCGACACCATGAGACTAGAACTCAGTCAAGGCAATATATTTGCCTCTCTGATTGAGCCCGGCCCAATAAAAAGCTTATTTAGAAAAAATGCCCAAATAATGTTTCATAAAAACATTGATGCAAAAAATAGTTTTTACCAGAAAAACTATGCAGGCTTGGAAGCACGCTTAAATAAGGAAGGAGATGCGGTTCCATTCACGCTGCCGCCAGAAGCCGTGCTTGCTAAGTTAATTCATGCACTCGAAAACCCCAAGCCAAAAGCAAGATATTATGTAACCTTTCCGACTTATTTTTTGGGAATATTGAAGCGGTTAATTAGCACATCGATGCTGGATAAAATTTTAGTCTTAATTTCTTCCAAGGAAAATAAATAGTTTTTTATTATTTTTTTCCGTAACAAAGTAAATAACGATGCGGAATGATAAGTCCATTTTTTGTTATGCCAGTTTGCGCGCACTCATTAAGTTCGTGTTTAACTTGGGCTTTAGTTTCTTGATTAATCAGATCTAATTGTGGCTTTATAATATCGGATGCTAGCAGCAAATTCCAATACTCGTCAAAGCTATTAAAGCGATAATCAAATGCTAGTTCTTCTATGCTTATAGAGTGAAAACCTATCTCTTTTAGTAGTTTATTCAGCAAGCCTGGCTGACTTAATGATGTCGCTATTTTTAGCGGGGGATACTTATCTGCAGGCACTTTGTCTTTAAATACTTCATACATCCAGCGCATTGTTGTCATGCTCTCCGGTGTACTCCATACCGTGAATGAACATGCGCCTCCAGGTTTTAATACACGATACATTTCGCGCAGCCCTTGCTCAGGATTAGCAAATAACATAACGCCAAAACGAGACATAATTTTGTCAAAACTATTGGGGTCAAGCGCCAAATTTTCGGCTGCCATTCGAGAAAAGTGAATGTTTTTCAGCTTTAAGTGATCTGCTTTTTGTTGCGCGACATCGACCATGCCTTGAGCTGCATCGGTGCCCGTGATTACCAGGTCATCTACCTGTTGTGCGAGCGTCAATACAGGTTCACCCGTTCCAGAGGCTACATCAAGTATGCTTTCGCCCGAACGCGGATCCAGTTTGCGTATCAACGCGTCACCCGCTGGTTTTATATAAGGTAGCCATAAATCAAACTTTTCGGCCATAGCGCCCCAATCAGGCTGCGTTTCACTGGGCATTGCTCACTCCTTCGTCGGTCATTAATGAATGACTTTAATCTTAACATCTCGCCATAATGCTCCATTTAGCGAAATTATCAATCCGCGTATTATTCCTAGGAGCCTGTCCGAAAGCAGTGATCGTCACGTACGCTCTCGCACATCCTGTGCTTAGCTGCATAAAACCATCCATGGCCAAAAGAGCAAGCCTGATTAGCGTAGATTTTTCGATCAAATGAGACGAATAGCCGCCGCTATTTAACGAGTTTGATCTAGAAATGTGCGCAATTAGGTTTGTTCGCAGTCGGTCAGTCTGTTCTCGGACAGGCTCCTAGTATGGCGAGGGGTTTAGAGCTTTGTAATAAATATAATGATGTATGTTCAGGGTTTTGGTTTATTTGGTAGGTTTCATGTCAAAAAAATCGCATATTATTTTTCCTTGTGTGTCAGAAAGAAGCTGATATTTACTCCATCAGCTTCTCCGAAAAACTAAAATCCAAAATTAATGCCACCCGTTAAATACATTATCGGTGCAAAAGTTAAATCTATGTCTTCATTTCCACCAGCAGGCTGGGTGATAAATCCAAGTTCGGTGACCACATCAACCCCAGCAATGTTTGAAAATAAAAGTTCAATAAAAGCTCCAATACCTAATCCTTTAATATTGTCGGATTGACTTGAATCAAACTCAATTGTTTGGTAACCGATTGCAATACCTGGCCTGATTTTTATGGCCTTATCAGGGTTTATATGTGCTTTTAACGTTACGCCATAAGTATTGATTACCGTATCATCATTAGATACAGCTGTGTTTGCCCTAGAATACAAAACACCTGCAGACATTTTTTCCGCCAGCATTGTTTCCAAATTTAACTGCAACATTAACCCGGAATCTGTGGCAAAATATGCATCTGGAGGATCCGAGTAAAACTCTCCCTCAAATAACATTCCCGCTTTTAAGCTGAAACTAGATTCAGACGTCTCTCCATAAGAAAGGCCTATATGACCAATAAATATTAGAAAAAAAATAGCAACCCGTTTCAAACCCAATAATAAATTTTCCATTTATATTTTCTCCTTCGCCATTTGATTACATAGAAAAACTTGTACTGTCGGCGATTTTATCAAATGTCAAACTGGCTATAACGCTCAGCACCGCTAAATGAGACATTAACTGTCCGTGGTTCCAAAGTCCAGAGGGATAGAGATTTAAACTTAAATTCTACAGTTGAATGCTATCCAGTATTGTTATGATGAGTTGAATTTAAGCGATGGTGATGCTCAGGACACCATTAAGGGCAACATCTATCTGGTGCTTAAAAAACAACTTCTAAGCAATCTAATGCTTATCAGTACTACTTATTTACAACCTGTTGCAAATGTGCTAGATGACTTTCGCTTATTAGAGGAAGGGAGAATAAAGTTAAAGATTTCCAATAAACTGGCACTAAATTTTAATGTGCAAATAAATCATGACAACAATCCCCCTCAGCAAGTGAAAAAAACAGATGTCAATTATTCAACTAAACTAGAATATGTATTCTAAGGAATGGGGACGCAATAACTTCCCGGTTTAGCGCTGGGTATAAACCAGGTAAATAAGGAGCATCATGGCAATTCGAGTCACTTTATTTATTAGTTTTTTGCTCTTTCTAAGCGCATGCGGAACACTTCCCAAAATCGAGATTCCAGGAGAATTTAAGCTTTTCGATGAAGAGCAACTGACATTGAAAATTGACGAGCGCGTATTTTTAAACGATTTCATTTTGTCTTTTAAGCTCAGAACGCGTTCTTACAATAGAAATGACATTGTAGGTGTGTTCAATAAGCATAATGAATTATGGAAAGTTTATTTCCCCGAGAACAGGGATAAAATTCGATTCATCAGTAGAAACGACTCCATTGAAAGAACGACAATGATAGACGTCAAATATAGTCGATATGCAAAAGCCAATGAATGGACGGAAATCCAATTAATCCGCCGCGGTCAAACCATTTATTTGAGAATAAATAATCAACTTGCAGGAAAGGAATTACTGAAAGACGAATTGCCAATGCTTAATAAGCCTGTGAACTTTGGTTATATTGGACATTTCAAAACAAATATACTCATCAAAGATATTTCCTTTGCTAATATATAGTAATTTTTTCAATTCATTGAGTCGAAAAATCTGACTCAAAATGGTTTGCCCTCGCTACGATCACTGTTCTCGGACAGGCTCCTAGGAACCTGTCCGAGAACAGACTGAGCTACTTCGAACAAGCCTGATTGCGTATATTACCCGATCAAACTCGTTAAATAGCGACGCTTATTCGCTAAAGCTTCGTTATGTTTTTGATTAAAATGCAAATGCGTATGCCTACCAAGCTCACTCAGACGGTGAATGTGGTACGCCATGCAGTCGTCTTCACGCCGTCTAACTGAGGATTTTAGGTTGAAATAACGGAAGATTTTGCAATACTCGTATTAACGGGGAAATTCACTATCACCTCAAGGAGAAGTTAATGTATCTAAAATCGTTGTTAACGCTATTTTGTGCATTTGGATTGAGTATTTCTAGCTTAGAAAGTAAGGCAGAAATATTGGCGATGATGAATTATGAAAGCAAAACACTGGATCAATTGAAATCTTTAAAACTGAGTGGCGAAGAGACTCGTCGTGAAGGAATTGCGATTATTGATGTTGATCCTAATAGCCCTGCCTTTGGTCAAATACTTTCCGATATTCCTATGTCGCCTGATAATATTCTTCACCATATATTTTATGATCGAAGCATGACAAAAGCTTATATCGCTTCTCTTGCAGAGCCATCCCTGCAAGTAATGGATATGCGCAAAAATCCGTTTCGCATAAAAACAATTGATGTAAAAGGCTGTTCTTTTGCGGAAGACGTGATTTTCGACGAGGCGAATGAAAATTGGTATCTCACCTGTATGGATTCGGCTAATGTTTTTGTTGGCAAGGTGGCTACCGATGAAGTTATCGCAGAGATTAAACTTCCGGGTACTTATCCGCATGGCTTGGGTGTGCATACTGGGATTGATCGAATTATCGTGACCAGCACGGTCAGTGCAGATTTGAAAACTCCAGATGATGTTGTCACGATACTCAAGGCGAGTACATTCGAGGTGTTAGGGCAGAAGAAACTATCACTTAAAAAAGGCCAGTCTGGAGAGGCGCCGGTAGAAGTTTTGTTTGTGCCTGATGCAAAAACACCCATTGCTTATGTCACCAATATGTTTGGCGCAACTCTATGGGCTTTGAGTTGGGATGCTGCGCTTGAGGATTTTGTCCCCAAGCAGGCATTTAATTTTAATGATCTCAAGGCAGGTATTGCTTTGGAGATGTATTTCAATCAGAAAGGTGACCGTTTATATGTTACCACAGGAGTGCCGGGGCATTTTCATATTTTCGATATTTCAGCTGATCCGCTAAATCCTAAGCTTTTAAAATCAATCCCCACTGCCGAAGGTGCGCATCATGTCGGAATAAGCAAAGATGAAAAGTATGCATTTGTGCAGAATTCCTTGCTTAACCTTCCAGGCATGAGTGATGGGTCCGTGACGGTGATTGATTTAGAGAGGCAAAAGGTGGTGAAATCCATGGATACCCTTAAGGATGCCGGTCTCACTCCAAACTCCATTGTGTTGCTACCGGAATGGAATTCTTTTGGCGGGCATTAATTCTAGCTTCCTTCGTGAATCTAGTTAACGGGAGGTAGTTAAAATGAATAAGCCTACGTCTATTTTGTTCGCCTGTGGTTTATTGGGATCTGTTTTCGGCGCAGGGGTTTCGTATGCGGATGGGCAAAATGTTTCTGTATTGCAGAGTAAAGCTGAAAATAAATCGCAACAAAGGCGACTACTCCACCTCTCTGCTTTAGATTTAAGCGCAAGCAAAAAAAAGGTTTTGCAAATCATTCAAGGGGAGCAGGTTGAACTCGTCATTGAAGGAGTGATTGAGGCGATATACCATCTACATGGATATGATCTTACGGCAAAATCTGAGGTCGATCAGCATGCTGTCATTAAGCTAGTTGCGAGTAATACGGGAAGATATCCATTGGTTCAGCACATGATCGATCCGTTGCTGGGTAATTTCGAAGTGACTGTTGCGTACTTGGAGATTAGGTCTCAGTGATGCTACAGCTTAGGAATGTTTGCGCGATTCATGTTTTTGGCCACAGGGGCGCTTACGCGCAAAGAGTAGTGAGTAAAAAAATTCTCATTTTTACTCGCAAAATCGATATTTTTTCCGGTATAGGCTCATCTACATCCGGCCACGGGCTAGTCCGATTTTTTTGAACATTTATGCTTTGCCTAAAGCACTTACTTTTGGGTTTGGAATCGTGTTGTTTTTTGTTCCAAACTTCGTATATGCACATGCATTTGGGGCAAGGTATGACCTTCCTCTACCACTGTCTTTTTTTATTGTCGCTTCGGGTATTGCTGTTGCCGTCTCTTTTCTCGTTGCATTCCTATTTGTCAGGCGCGGAGATGTGCGAGCGTTCAGCATAACATTTTTGATCAAAAAAAAGGTATTAAATTATTTGCATCGCTTATTGCAGCTCTTGGGTCTGGTTGTATTAAGTATCGTTTTAATGACGGCACTTGTCGGCGATCCATCACCGACCAAGAATCTAGCGACAGTGACCGTATGGGTATGGTGGTGGGTTGGTTTCACCTTGTTTTCAGCGCTGCTTGTTAATCTTTGGCCGTGCTTGAACCCGTTTTGTACACTCGCTGCTCTATGGATTAAAATTGTCCAGTATCTCCTCGGCGGAAGATCATTGAAGATGAGGCCTTTACCGGTTTTTGCCCCCTATCTTGCCGTATTAGGTTTGTTTACATTGTCATGGATTGAATTAGTTTCCAATATTTCAGAAACGCCTAGACAAGTGTTTTGGCTCATTGTGATTTATCTAGTGACAACTTGTTTATGTGCGAGTCGTTACGGGTTTGAGCAATGGTTTAAACAAGCTGATCCGTTGACGCGTTTATTTAGTATGATGGGAAGGCTGGCGCCATTTAGTTTATCGCATTCTTCAGGACTTGTTATTCGATTTCCGGGAAGTGGGCTTAGTCAAGCGCCAAAAATGGAAGCAAAAGATGGATTAGCGGCAGTTTTATTTATTCTAATGTTAATCAGTGTTGTACTTTTTGATGGTCTTTCAGAAACACCTTTATGGCAATGGGTAAAAGAATTTGTTGCGCAATCTCAGGCGCTTCGACCGGCCTTGTTGAGCATGCAAAGCAATGGGCTAGATATCTTAATGTTAGTGCAAACTGCGGGCTTGATATTAGTATTCTTGCTTGCGTGTATTACATATTACGTCATTATTTTTTTGATTTGGCTGGCAGGCTACCGTGAGGTCTCAGTGCTTGTCATTGCATGTCAATTTGCACCGTCCTTGTTACCGATTGCCATCGCCTATCATCTTGCACATTATGTGTCTTACTTCATGCTTGCAGGTCAGCTGATTATTCCGATCTTGAGTGATCCGTTTGCGCTTGGCTGGGACTTATGGGGTACTCAATCACAGCGTATCAATCTTTCCGTGATCAATGCGGAGAATGTTTGGTGGATTGCTGTTTTCGCGCTTATTGCAGGCCATGTGATCGCGGTTTTTGTGGCTCATGCTGAGGCTATTCGCTTGTTTACAAAACACAGAATAGCGGTGCGCAGCCAAATCCCAATGATGGTATTTATGGTATTACTCACCATGCTTAGTTTATGGGTATTGTCGCAGCCGATTATTAGTTAAGCCAAGTTGGGCGTGCTTCGAGTTTTATCGATTTAAGTCCCTTTTTGATGCGCAGATCTTTAAATTGCATCGTTTTGGTGCTAACTATTCGTTGTAAATTTTCGGGTATATCTCCGTATCCTCCATAGGGCAATGCCTTCAGAGTATTGGCTAAGGATGGCGCATTCTTCGCAAGCATCAGTATTACTAATTCTTGCAATGGTAATACTGATACGGAGTGAGGCATGAAAATACCAATGGCTAATAAAACAAAAATAGTTTTTGCATTTTTACTTTTTACGATGTTCTCCGCAGTTTCTGCTGCACCGCTAAAAATTGGTTACAGTGATTGGCCGGGCTGGGTTGCCTGGGAAATTGGTGTAGAGAAGGCTTGGTTTAAAGAAGCGGGTGTTGATGTTCAATTTGAATGGTTTGATTATGTTGCGTCCATGGATGCTTTTGCGGCGGGCCACCTGGATGCTGTGAGCATGACTAATGGTGACACCCTTGTTACCGGGGCTGCTGGGGCAAGAAGTGTGATGTTTTTATTAAACGACTATAGCAATGGCAATGACATGTTGATTGCTAAGGCGGGTATTACGTCGGTTAAGCAACTCAAGGGCAAAAAAATTGGTGTCGAAATTGGATTTGTGGGACACCTGTTGTTACTCAATGCTTTAGAAAAAAATGGTTTGAGTGAAAAAGACGTAGAATTAATTAATGTGCCTACGAATGAAACTCCCCAGGTTTTAGCATCAGGTCAAGTTGCTGCGATTGTTGCTTGGCAGCCAAATTCTGGAATGGCTTTAAAAATGGTGCCGGGTTCTACCGCGATCTACTCTAGCGCTGATGAGCCTGGCTTGATTTACGATTTTCTCGCCGCATCTCCGCAAAGTTTTGTGACCCGCAAAGCGGAATGGAAAAAAGTGATGAAGGTTTGGTATCGCATTGTGGCATATTTGAATGATCCAAAAACACGTGCGGATGCAATAAAAATAATGGCATCTCGTGTCGGTTTGAATGCTGCTGAATACGAAGAGTTTTTAAAAGGAACTAAGATCTTGACACTTAAAGAGGCGAAAAAACATTTTGCAAAATCAAAGGGTTTTGATTCAGTATATGGGTCATCTAAAATTTCTGATGATTTTAATGTCGCCAATAAAGTATATGACAAGCCGCAAAACATAGATATTTATATTGATTCATCTATGACAATGAATATGTCCGATAAATAGCTCTAGGCGTTAAAAAATGAGTGGAACTGGAAATCTGTTTGCGGTTAATAGAACGTTGAACTCAAGACAGAAGCGGATAGTTACGCTAATGAGTTTTCTTATTCCTATCTTGTTATGGAGTATGATTAGCTATGTCCCCTTCATCTGGCATCCTAAGGTGGAAATAACATCGGTTGGAGATGTGAGCTATTTCTCTGATGGAATGTTAGTAGATCGCGAATTATTTGAAACGGAAGTGCTGCGAACGCGTGAAGCGGGGGCTGTACTTCCTGAGGGCCTTCCTGCAAATCCAGTCTACTTACCTGCTCCGCATGAAGTGGTATCTGCTTTGTATACCGCTTTTACCACTGAGCCACAAAGGCGCAACGAATTATGGTTACATGAAAGTCTGTGGAGTAGCATTCAAATAATCTTTTGGGGTTTCTTTCTGTCTTCGCTTATTGGTGTTCCGCTTGGTATTTTATGCGGTACTTATGATTTTTTTTCCAAGCTTTTTGAGCCCTTTGTCGAATTTTTTCGATATTTACCAGCGCCCGCATTTGGCGCACTCGCGGTAGCAATTTTGGGGATTCACGAAGCGCCCAAAATAGCCATCATATTTATCGGTACTATTTTTCAGCAAATATTGATTGTTTCAAACTCAACGAGGAAGCTTGATCCCGCGCTGTTAGAAGCAGCGATGACCTTGGGTGCTAGAAAGCTCTCGCTATTATTTCGCGTAGTCATTCCGGGGATAGCAACCGATGTATATCGAGACTTACGGATTTTATTGGGTTGGGCTTGGACTTATTTAATTGTTGCGGAACTCATTGGAACGAGTTCGGGTATTACCTGGTTTATTACTCAGCAAGCACGATACAAAAACTTTGATAATGTTTACGCAGCGATCATGATTATTGGAATAATTGGATTGTTGACCGATATAATTTTGGCGAGCTTGGGAAAACGTATTTTCCCTTGGCAACGTGCAAAAAAATAATGTGAGAGTTATGCGCAATTTTGAATTACCCAGTTATCTAGAGCAATCAGAAGATGTTGCAGATCGGTTCACACGTTTAAAACAACGCCCGGTCATGTTAGAAGTGAAAAACCTAAGCAAGCAATTTAATTCTATAAATGGTCAAGTGGTAGCGTTGGACAATGTTAGCTTCAAAACCTTTAAACGTGAATTTGTGTGCGTGATAGGGCCATCGGGGTGTGGCAAATCAACCCTCATTCGGATTTTAGCAGGTTTGGAATCCGCAAGTTCTGGACGAGTGATTTCGGGCGGTGAGGAGGTCGTGGGGCCGGGGCCAGATCGAGGCATGGTATTTCAGGGGTATACCTTGTTTCCTTGGTTAACAGTGAAACGCAATATTATGTTTGGCTTGGAAATGGCCGGAAAAGGTAAACATCCCTCTGATGAAGAGGCAATGCAGTGGATTGATCTCGTTGGCCTTAATTCGTTTTCTAATAGCTATCCGCATGAGTTATCCGGTGGAATGAAGCAACGCGTAGCCATTGCGCGAGCTTTGGCGAATCAGCCCAAAATACTATTAATGGATGAACCCTTTGGTGCTTTGGATGCGCAAACGCGTGCCAAAATGCAGGGATATTTACACGAAATATGGAAAAATATTGATGTCACTATTTTGTTTATAACCCATGATTTGGATGAAGCTATATATTTGGCGGATCGAATTCTGGTGTTAAAAGCCCATCCAGGAGAGGTAGAGGAATTGATTGAAGTACCGGTACCGCAGCCCCGAAAACCGGCGGATATGTTAAGCCCAGAGTTTCTTGCCACTAAAAAAAGGCTGGAAACGCTTATTCATCCTCTTGAGAAAGATGATGCTGATAGTCCGT
>Ga0256830_1001292_pt1 | contig 17841 bp, 15 predicted proteins | sample 128326metaG_FD_190537 | JGI IMG/M metagenome (GOLD analysis project Ga0256830, IMG submission 190537) | Hydrothermal vent microbial communities from Lau Basin, Pacific Ocean - 128-326 | ecosystem: Environmental > Aquatic > Marine > Hydrothermal vents | place: Pacific Ocean: Lau Basin | collected... | reverse complement strand
TAAATGTTAGCGGAATGGCAAATCCGCTGAATATTATCAGGTCATCAATCAGCACGTACCGCACTGAAAGGCAGTTGGTTATAAACTTTGTTCTCATGATTATTCTCTGGTAACATCTCTGGTGACTGTAGTATCCTAAATTAATTTTACACTTCTTCTTCAATCCCACCACCTCCTTACGAACCACATAACCCTCTCTGGAGGAAGCTTATACCAGAAAACATTAATCGGTTCATCCCAGTTCAAACTTTTATGAGGCTTAACCTCGTTATGCCATCTCACAACAGCCTCAACTGAACCAAACTTTTCAGCCCTCCTCTCAACCTCACCAAAAAACCTCTCTATCTTACCGTTGGTTTGTGGATGCTTTATCCTTGCAACGATGTGCTTTACACCGTGTTCAGCAAGAAACTGCTTGAATCTGTGCTTGGCTTCATCTCTGTTCCTTGAAGGAACAAATTGTGTGCCATAATCGGTGAGAATTTCATCCGGAATGCCATACTCAGCAAATCCTCTTCTCAGAACTTTGATGGTGTTCTCAGTCGTTGCCTCATCGAAAACTCCGAAGCATGTTATGTAGCGAGAAGCATCGTCCATGAAAGCAATCATCCACTTCTCTTCTCCATTGATATTGATCATTTTCCAGTCTCCCTGCCACAATTCCATTGAGTGTTCTCTTTCGTAACGAACCCACTTCCTCTGCCTTTTCTTCTTCATATTCTCCTCAACCAATCCTTTCTTTAACAGGACTTTGTAGATGGTGTTGTGAGGGATGTGCTTTCCATAGACTTCTTCTATCTTTCTTTCCAAGTGAACTGCTCCTAAGTTGAATTCTTTGTGAGCTTTCAAGATAATTCTCTCCGTTTCTTCGTCTATCTCCTTTGGTTTTCTTCCTGGTTTTTGCAGGAATGGGATTTTTCCTGTTTCCCTGAACTTTCTGATTATCTGATGGATTCTCTGCCTTGTTACCTGAAAGAATTCTGCTATCTTTCTTAGTGGCTTTCCCTTAAGCCACTGTTTCACTATTCTTGCTATGTCCCTGTTCGTTAGCTTCCTCACATGGCAGTTTTGTTCGGGTGTAAAGTTATTTCGGGATACTACATAACATCTCTGGTGACAGAAAATTATTTAAATTCGATATGTATTGCTGTGCATATCGAGGTGGTACCATGAAAAAGGCTATTGCCATTGGAAGTGCAGTCCTGATTCTGGTTGCAGTAGCATTCATCCTGCAGCACAATGCACAGTCCGAGGTAAGGGTTCTCACCATATCGACTACTACCAGCCTCTATGACACGGGCTTGCTGGAAGAGGCTATAGCCCCCGCATTCAAGGAGAAGTACGGAATAGAGCTTCACTTCATCCCGAAGGGTACGGGAGCAGCAATACAGGATGCGAAGAACGGAGTGAGCGATGCGATAATGGTTCATGCAAGAAGCAAGGAAGTCAGGTTCATGGAAGAGGGTTATGGGGTTAACAGGAAGGTGTTTGCCTACAATTTTTTCGTGATAGTTGGGCCTGAAGAGGATCCGGCCGGGATAAAGGATCTGAATCCTGTTGAGGCTTTAAAGAAGATAGTTCAGGCGGGCAGGAAAGGGAAAGCGATATGGGTTTCAAGGGATGACGGCTCAGGAACTAATACGAAGGAGATAGCACTCTGGAAGATGGCCGGCTTTGACTACAGGCAGATTAAAAACGAGAGCTGGTTTGTTGCAACAGGAACAGGAATGGGAGCAACGCTGAACTATGCCAACACGAAAAAAGCTTACACTCTTTCAGATACAGGCACGTATCTGAAATATAAAAAAGAAGGACTCATAGACCTCGTAGCTTTGGTTAACAGGGGCAAAGAGCTGATAAACATCTACGCCATAATTCTCATCAACCCGGAGAAGTTTCACAAGGATTTTGAGGGAGCCAAGCTTCTTGCAAACTGGCTGACAAGTGAGGACGGGCAGAGAATCATTGGAGATTTTGGAAAGGACAAGTTCGGAAAACCGCTGTTTTACCCAATAGTGAATGTGCTCAAAGAGAAGAAAGAGCCGTATTTTGACTGGATAGCGAATTACGGACTTATAAAGGACAATGGCAGGATAACTGAGTGTCCCGAAAAGTTCAGATACGGAAAGGGTATGACGTTCTTTGAGTTTGGCTGAGCATGGCATGGGGATATATAGCTGACGGCATCGCGGGAGCATTCAGTCTTGTGGCGAGCGGTAATAGGGAACTATTTGATATCGCCTTCAGAAGCGTAAAGGTTTCGGGAATCGCTGCGATGCTTGCCGCACTCACAGGAATTCCCTTGGGTGTTGCCTTGGGACTTTCGAGATTCAGGGGGAAGGGCATAGTAAAATCGGTGTTCAATGCGATGCTTGGGATTCCAACAGTCGTAATGGGTCTTATTCTTTACCTTTTTCTCGCTCCTGCCGGTCCTTTTGGTTTTCTTGGATTACTGTACACTGAAATGGGAATAAGCCTCGGTCAGATGCTCTTAATTCTGCCAATCGTCGTTAGCTTTACTGCAAGTTCAATCGAGAGCGTTGAAGAAGAGCTCAGAGACCTCATGCTCACTCTCGGAGCTAACAGAGTTCAGGCGATGCTCAAGACTGTTGAGGAAGCTCTTTCAGGAATAGTGCTGTCCGTTATAGCGGCATTCAACAGGGCAATTGCAGAGCTCGGAATAGCGCTGATGGTTGGAGGTAACATATTTGTGAGGGGAGGAGAGCTTAACACCAGAGTGCTCACAACATCCATCCAGATGTACGTAGCGAGGGGTGAAATAAAATTCGCAATCGCTCTTGGAACTGTGCTTATAGCAATTGTTTTTACAGTGACGGCAGTATCCAACTACATTCAGCGCAGATGGGTGAGCCCATGATATCCTTAAGCGGAGTTTCGAAGAGGTATGGAGATGTTATCGCCCTCAGGAACGTGAACCTGGAGATAAAGCCAGGAGAGGCATTTGCGGTAATAGGTAACAGTGGAGCTGGAAAGACAACGCTGCTGAGAGTGGTCTCAATGCTTGAAACGAAGTTCAGCGGTAAGTATGTGTTTAAAGGAATTGATGCGAAAAAAAACCCTGAAGAGGTGAGGAAGCGAATAACGATGGCATTCCAGAACCCCGTCATGTTCAGGGCAAGCGTATTTGATAATATCGCTTACGGGCTCAGAATCAGGGGTGTAAATGGAAAAGAGCTAAGAGAAAAGGTTGAAAGCGTCCTTGAATCTCTGGGAATTCTGGATCTTGCTGACAAAAACGCTCGAAAGCTGAGTGGAGGGCAGAAGCAGAGAGTTGCAGTAGCAAGAACTCTGGTGATAGATGCCGACGTTTATGCTCTTGATGAGCCAACAGCAAACCTTGATGCAGAGAATGTGAGAATTATTGAGCATACAATAGCGAAGATGAGAAAAAAGGGGAAAACGATCCTCTTAGCTACTCACAACCTGTATCAGGCTAAAAGACTCGCAGATAGGGTGGCATACATAGAGAACGGTGAGGTGGTCGAGGTAAACGAAACGGACAAAATCTTCGAAAGCCCTAAAGACGAGAGAACGAGGAGGTTTGTGCAGGGGGATCACTACTTCTGAGTATCGGCAACATCCTTGCGTTCTAATGGCCTGCAGATTTCACTGCCCGAACAGTCAGGCTGGAGATGAAGGTTGCGAGAGATGGAAATGCCGAACTGTCCATTTTTCCCTATAAAAATAAAAGTGGACTCGCCGGGATTTGAACCCGGGGCCTCCGCATTGCGAATGCGGCGCTCTGCCTCTGAGCTACGAGCCCCCGGTTTTGTAAAAGGAGTTTTGGTTAATATATATTATGGATCACCGCCGGCAGTCTAAGTGACGATGTGAACTTTGATGTCTCCATTTCTATTAATCTGCACGAAGCACAATATTCGAAATGCTATGTTTTTGATTAGGATACCTTCATGTAAGAATCCTGACAATCAGAATGCTTATCTCAAAAAACAGTACCATCGGCAGTCCAACCATGAGCTGTGTGAATACATCGGGAGGTGTTATTATGGCTCCAATAATGAAAAAGCCGACATAAAAATGCCTTCTGTAGTATTTAAACGTGTCAAGCCTAGTTATTCCGTTTCTCACAAGAAAATACATGAAGAGAGGCATCTGGAATATCAGGCCGAATATTGATAACATGAGCACTATGAAATTTATGAATGCTGAAAGGGAGTAGAAGGCAAGAACACCCTGACTTCTTGCAGATTCGTAGAGGAATTGAAGAAAAATGGGAAGCATCAGCATGTATCCGTAAGCAACTCCAAGAACGAAAAGAATGGACGAAACGATGACATATACTGCCGCCTGTGATTTTGAGATGCTGAAATTGGAGAGAATCTCCGTTCTGTCTTTCAGCGTTTTGTATGTGAGATAGATTATGTATGGAAGGGCTATGAGAAAGCCGATTAACAGAGATATTTTAAGTCTGAGCATCATTACCTCCAGCGGGGCTTTGTAAATCAGGTTCGCTCCTTCCGGTAGGAGATCGCTTTTTATTTTCAATATCACGTCGTTTGAGATGGAGATAAATGAAACCGACCAGCCAATGGCGATGATTATAAAAATTCTGATGAGCTTGACCCTTATTGCGACGAGAATCTCAGCAAGCTCTGTGAGAGTGAAGTCTGACATCGGTCATGATTGTTATAAAGGGGTTAATAATTTTGTGCCATCGTTCAGCAAATTTATATCTGACTCAACTCAATAATTTTTCATGAACGAGCTGGATTCGATTTTTTGTGAGGTTGAAAAGGAAGACCTTGATTCGACATCCGGAAAGCTGTTTGCCTACATCTACGAAACGGGAGATGAAAAGCTTCGTGAGATGGCTCTTGAAGCTTTGAAAAGATTTTACAACAAGAACATACTCGACTTTACAGTTTTCAGAAGTGCCATATTCTTTGAGAGGCATGTCACTGAATTCTGCAAAAATCTCCTCAACGCAGACAGCAATGCTGTGGGAACATTCACATATGGAGGAACAGAGAGCATAATGCTTGCAGTTCTGGCAGCAAGGAATCACTTCATGAAGACTCATGGAAACGAAACCCCTGAAATGGTTGTTCCGTTCACAATACATCCGTCATTTCTGAAGGCTGCTCATTACTTCGGTCTCAGAGTCAGGATGGTTGATGTTGATGAAAATCTGAAAGCTGATGTTGATGCTATCAGTTCAGCTGCAAGCAAAAACACAGCCTTAATTGCAGTTTCAGCTCCAAACTGGCCATTCGGAACGATAGACCCTGTAAAAGAGATAGCGGAGATAGCACGGGATATCAACACTTTGTGCCATGTTGATGCATGTCTTGGAGGCTTTATACTTCCATTCTTTGAAAGGCTCGGCGAAAAAGTTGAGAGATTTGACTTCAGAGTCGATGGAGTAACCTCAATTTCCATAGATGCTCACAAATACGGTTACGCCCCAAAGGGCGCATCTGCGGTTATTTTCAGAGACGCAGAGCTGAAAAAGCAATCAATGTTTGTTGACACCTCAAACCCCGGCTACGTTTTTGTGAATACTGCTGTTCTATCTTCAAGATCTGTGGGGCCTCTTGCATCAGCATTTGCTGTGATGAGGTATCTTGGAGAGGACGGCTACCTTAACCTTGCAAGAAAGGTTCTTTCAGCAAGAAACAGGATATATGAGGGCATGAGAGAGCTTGGATTTGAGAGCGTTGCAGAAATTGAGTCTCAGGTTCTCTCTCTTTTCAATGAGAGCATTGACATCACAGGCTTCATGGAGGGGATGAGGAAGAGAGGATGGCACTTCCACCTGCAGAAGGGAGTTGAGAAATACCGCATACCTGCAAACATACACCTCACGATCTCTCCAGTCCACGAGGATGTTGCTGATGAGTTTCTCAGAGATGCAAGAGAGGCCGTGAACGAAAGAGCCTCGATAAATCCCGATGATCTGTTGAAGAGACTTGCAGAGGGAAGGCTTGAGGAATTGCTGAGGGAGTTTGAGGAAGGAAGGATAGACTCAAGTCTCGCCCCTCTGTTGCTTGAACAGCTTGATGAGAGCATAGCAAACGAAATTGTCAAGGAGATGGTTGTGAGGTGGTACAGCTGAAAAAGCTACTCATTCTCTCAGGCTTCATTCTGATAACCTTCGCATCTCAGGCGATATGGGTCACATTCTCTCCTGCCGTTACCTTGGTTGCATCGGATCTCAGAATTAAGCCAGAATATGTAGGCTATCTTGCAGTTACCTACCCCCTCTTCTTTCTTATACTGACTGTTCCTTCAGGCATGCTCCTCGACAGAAACTTCAGATTCTGGCTGTTCTTTGGGGCTTTAATGACCTTTCTTGGAGGTGCAGGAAGGTTGATTGTCTTTGCCAGCTACTACTGGCTTCTTGCATGCCAGCTTTTAGCTGCGGCTGGTCAGCCCTTCCTTTTGAATGGCTTTGTTCCCTTTGCCTCAAGGCTCTATGAGAGGAGAAGATCAGTTATCATTTCTGTTCTCAGCTTATCCATGTATCTCGGCACAGTTTTTGCTCTTCTGACAGGATACGAGCTTTACAGTTCAGGTGGGCTGTTCAATCTCATCCTGCCATCAGCAATCCTCTCTTTTCTCGGGTTTCTGATGTTCATTGCAGGAATGGGATACCTGAGAGCTGGAGGGGGTGAGATAGGCAGAATAAGCATTTCAGATGTTGTTGAAAGGAGAGACCTCTGGCTGGTAGGAATAATTCTCGGTCTTGGAGTTGCAGCATTTGACAACCTTGCAACATGGCTTCAGCCCGCCCTTGAAACAGTCAAGCTTGGAGAGATTGCTGGAGATGCTGTCGCTCTTTCCATAGTTCTCGGTCTCGCTGGAGTTGCGTTCATCCCCGGAATTGTTGCAGGGAGAAATGCGAGAACAAGGTACATGAGGAGCATAGTACCCTTAATTGCACTCTTCTTCGGTATTCTGATCTTCATACAGTCAAAGCTTCTTGTATTTCTGTTTCTGGCATTATCAGGACTTCTCATGCTTCCCGCATATCCACTGATTATGGACTGGATAGGCAAATTCCATGAAATGAGCATTCAGGGGAGCGCAACAGGATTTGTTGGGCTTGTAAGCAGGGCAATATCAGTTTTTCTGATGTTCATGGCTCCCTACTTCATTTACAGCGCAGGAACATACTTTGCCTTCCTCACAGCAGTTGTGCTCGTTGCATTTCTCTTCACGCTGATTCTGCCAGATGACAGAAAAATGGAGAAGAATTATTCATAAACCTTTTCAAATTCTTTGTACCAGTCCATGGCATCTTTTTCGTAATCCCTTTCTTCCGATGGAAGATCCAGCATCTTGTATGCCTCATGCTGAATTAACAGCTTCATTATTTCATTGCTTCCGGTCCAGATCGGGGCCAAGCGCATGTCCCTCAGCATTCTTTCAACTGGATAAACCTGAGTGTAGCCTATACCGCCAAGAATCTGCATGGCGTTGTTTACAATTTCCCAGCCAAAATCTGTGGCAATCATCTTTGCCTCGCTGACAAGCCTTCTTGGATCGAGATTGCTTTTCCCTTCATCGTATTCATCAACAGCCCTTGCTGCTGTATAGACCAGAGCTCTCGCGGAATCAAGCTTTGCTATGCTTTCAGCAACCTTGAAGCTTACACCCTGAAACTCCCTTATCTTCCTTCCGAAAGCCTTTCTTTTTGCTGAATATCTCATTGCAACCTCTATTGCAGCCCTTGCAACCCCAAGTGCTCCTGCTGCAGAGGTGAGCCTTTCAGGAATCATCATTCTGTTGAAAACGGCCCTCGCGTTGTTCACCTCTCCAATTCTGTACTCATCCGGCACCTCAAGATCGTTGAATGCGATTCTTGCCGTTCCCATTCCTCTGAAGCCCATTAGATTGTGAAGATCCTCGATTTCAACACCCATCTCTCTTTCAACGAGAAATGCTGTCATTGATTTATGGCCCGGGGCATCTGGATCGGTTCTTGCATAGATTAAATAAAAATCAGCGACCTTTCCACCAGCGATGAATCTCTTGACCCCATTTAAAATCCATCTGTTCCCCTTCTTCTCAGCCCTTGTTGTTGTTCCAAAGAAGTCACTCCCACCTCTCGGCTCTGTAAGACCTTCGGCAGAGATCTTTTTGCCCCTGATCATCGGTTTTAAAAATTCCTCTTTCTGCCACTCCTGTCCAAAGCGGTAAATGGCTTCACCAACAATGCTCACCATTGAATAGGCACATCCCAACCCCATTCCAAGCACACCCACCTCTTCAACCGCCACGCTCTCAGCAAGCCAGCTCAAAGCTTTACCGCCATATTCTTCAGGAAATCTCAGACCGAGCAACCCATTCTTTCCTGCATCCCTCACAAACTCAAAGGGATAGTCAATCTCATCCCTGTCCATCTTCCTCAGAAGCTCCGGATCGATGGAGCTTACAAAACCCTTCATCTCTTTTCTCAATTCAGCAATTTCATCACCCAGAAGAAAATCATTCTCAATCAAGGTTTCACCTCCAGAAGGTTTGTTAAAAATTGAAGAGCGTTGATCAATTATTTATTTTTCCGTCAGTTCCAAGTTCGGAAACAATTCTCTCAACTATTCGTTTACCTATAAGCCCCTCAGCAGTTTTTCTTCTGCTTAACAAATCCTCCACTGTTTTTATCCCTGCATTGTGGAGCTTTCTTGCTCTTTTCCTTCCAACCCATCTAAGCCTGACAAGCTCAACAAGCTCATCCCTTATTCCAAACTTTATCCTTTCCTCAAGCTTTCCGCATTTTGCTGCTAAAGGACTGCCATAGAACTCAAGGATTCTTGTCAGAGCATGGATCAGCCACTCAGCTGTCTCGACTATTCTTCTCAAGTCTCCAGGAGCGATGCTATACTTTGAGCATATAACATCCTCATCCCTCTCATTTATCCAGTCGTAAAGCATCAGTGCAGTTTTGAACTCCCTCAGAAACCAGTCATAATCCGAGGAGTGGTAGGATGGGAAGTAGGTTAGCTCATCTCTGAAGTGCTCTGCCTCCTCCTCAATCCATATATCGCTTTTTCTGAGGTAGAGATGCTCCATGTCTGGAGTTCTGCACAAAAGGTGAAGGACTGCCATATCCGAGAGATCGGAATATCTGTCTGCAGCCTCCTTGAAGATGAATCCGGAGAGAGGATCTATGTATAGCTTTGAAACCATCTTTCCGATTTCTGTTGCTGCGTAAACTTCATCTCCATCCACAAATCCCCAGTTGCTGAGCTGAATGATTATCCTCTGGATCTCCCATCTCATAGTGAATTCATTTTGATAGGCAAAGAAGGTTGATAAAAAGAACTCCTCGATCTCATTCATTGTATTCGCAATCTCCTCTGAAATTATTGAGAGGGTGTGAAATCTCAGGTGGTTCTCGGCTCCGAGCTTTGATGTTATTTTTTCAGGATCACCGAGGATGTATCTCTCAATGAAGTTCAGCGCCTCTGTTTTTGATTTGCAAAATATCAGCGACTCTCCATAACTGTCAAGCCCAGGTCTTCCTGCCCTTCCTGCCATCTGCTTGTACTCTCCAACCCCAATCAGAACATTTCCCATTCCCGACTCGTATCTTCTCATTCCTCTGATTACCACCCTCCTTGCAGGTAGATTGACACCAGCTGCAAGAGTTGGAGTTGCGCATATCACTTTTATCCTCCTTTTTTTAAACTCGTTCTCAACTATCTCCCTCTGATAGCTTAAAAGCCCTGCATGGTGAAAGGCTGTGCCATTTGCAGCACATCTTGCCAGCTTCTGGCTCATCTCACCGTCATTCTCAAGAATTATCTCCTCCGCAATCTCTCTGTTGTCATCGCAGTAATCTCTTGCAACCGGTGCCAGCTTCTCTGCCATTGACTCCGCATACCTCCTCGTTGACTCGAATATCAGAACCTGCCCTCCATCCTTCAGAGTGTCCTCAACCACATCCTCAATACCCCTACCACAATTTATCTCCTCAATCGTGCTTCCATTCAGCCTCAGAATTTTTCCCGGATAGAAGGCGCTCTCATAGAGAGGAACAGGCCTCCAGTCGCTCGAAACAAGCTCAGCATCAAGCCACTCCGCAATCTCGTCTGCATTTGGAATTGTTGCAGATAATGCGATTATTCTCAGGGATGGGTTCAGCCTTCTCAGTTTTGCAACAAGCACCTCTATAACCGCACCTCTCCTTGCAGAATCAAGCAGGTGAGCCTCATCAATAACAAGCAGGCTTATCTTCCTTATCCACCCGGCCTGGTTTCTCACAAGAGAATCTGCCTTCTCGCTTGTTGTGATTATTATGTCTGCATTTCCGAGCCATTCATCCCTGCTTTCGTAATCGCCCGTTGATATCGCCACCTCTATGCCTATGTCTCTCCACTTCATGAAATCTCTGTACTTCTCGCTTGCAAGGGCTTTCAAGGGCACAGCATAGAGGCACTTTCCACCCCTGATTATTTCATGAACCATTGCAAGCTCAGCAATAAGCGTTTTTCCGCTTGCAGTTGGGATTGCTATGACCATGTTTTTTGATGAAAACAATCCTCTTTCAACTGCCTGAATCTGAGGGGGATACAGATTTCTGATTCCAGCTTTCTGAAGAATCTCAATGCCGTACGTGCCTATGTACTTTCTCAGGTTTTCAATCTCCATCTTATCAGATTCCATCGGTTTCTCCAGAATATAGTAATTTCGCAAAAGGTTTATTATTTATACCAATCCACACTGATTTATGGAACCAAAATACGCAATCATCGCTTTCATTGTTATAGGTGGAATTCTTGTTTTTTACGGGCTGATATCATCCAATTCCAGTGGGTTTAATGAGAAAGGGTGGTACAGCTTTGATGAGGGAATGAAAAAGGCAAAAGAGGAGAACAAGGAAGTTCTGGTTTTTGTAACACTCCCAACATGTGTGTGGTGTGAAAGAATGAAAAAGGAAACGTTCAGTGATAAAGATGTCATGAAAAGGCTTGAAGCCAAATACGTGCCTGTGCTTGTTGACGCATCTAAGGACTCCGCCATAAATAAAATTGCGCCCCTTTTTGGGGGGGATATAAGCACTCCGGCCTTCGTGATATACAGTCCGGATGGAAAACCCATTGATGGGTGGGTTGGCTACCTCTCAAAAGAGGAATTCATAAAAAGAGTCGGAATCTGAAGATTGAGACATCAATAAACTTTTTATTGTCTTCAGCAGATACATCTTGTTTATTACTCTCATTTTCAGTGGAGGTGGAGCCTTTGAGAAAGTATCGAAGAGAGCATCTCAAGATTGCTGAGCTTCCCAGCTTTGTTGAGATAAGTGAAAATGCAAGAAAAAAGGTTGAAAAGGTAATGGATGGATTCGATCTGACATCTGCTGTTCTCCTGTCTGGAAAAACGAGCTTTGAAGTTGCCGGGTCGAAGATTTATGAGAAGGTAAAGGAGAGAGTTATAGAGGTTTTTTATGTTGAAAAGGCGAGAATGGATGAAGTGAGGAGACTTGAATTTCAGATAGGCTATTCCGATGTTGACTGCGTCATGGGTATTGGAGGTGGAAAGGTTCTCGATCTCGGGAAGGTTCTTGCCTCAGAACTGAATGTTGCCTTCATAAGCATTCCAACAGTTGCATCCCATGATGGCATTGCCTCACCTGTTGCAAGCTTCAAGGAGGAGAACAGACCCGTATCGATCTCAACAAACCCTCCAACTGCTGTTCTTGCAGACCTCACAATACTGAGAAGGAGCCCTGTCAGGTATCTGAGATCGGGGTACGGAGATTTGATATCCAACATAACTGCAGTCAAGGACTGGATTCTGGCAAAAGAGAGGAGAGATGAAGAATACAGCGAAGTTGCTGCATCTATGGCAGTTATGCCAGCAAGCCTGATGCTTACGACGGCAAATCTCGACATCAGCAATCTCAAGCATCTGGAAATGCTGATCAGAGGACTTATTCTGAGCGGAGTATCAATAAGTCTCATCGGCTCAAGCAGACCTGCAAGCGGAGCAGAGCATAAATTCAGCCATGCGGTAGATTATCTTGGCTATGGAAACGCCCTTCATGGAGAGCAGGTTGGTATTGGTGCTATCATTATGGAGTACCTTCATCAGAAACATTACGGCATGGGAGACTGGGAAAGGATAAAGGAGTCCCTCGAGAGGGTTCAGGCACCAACAATGGCAAAGGAGATTGGTTTGACGAAGGATCAGATTATTGAAGCATTGCTTTTTGCAAAGAAAATAAGAAAAAGGAGATATACCATACTTGAAGATGTTGATCCAGACAGAAAAGAATTTGAGCTTGTTGTTGAGAAGACTGGTGTTGCTTAGGAGACGGGAATCAGAATTCCCTCCCTGTTTTTCAGTTCACCGCACTTTCCTCTGAATATCTCCACGATCTCAAAGCCGTTCATGATCACAAGGTAGCACTCATCACTTTCGTCAAGCCCGTAAACAGAATATGCTCTGCCAACTTTCTTCCCCCTTCTCTCTCCAAAAACAACCTCCTGAATTATCTCATTGAAAAACTGCCAGTTTTCATCTGCAAGAACCTGAAACGGATAGGTTGAGAGGATGCCTTTCAGCTCCTGAGCGACTTCGGGCTCATGAACTAAATTGCATTTCATACAGCTCCATATTGCATTCCCCTTCATTTCTCCTCCCGTCTCGTAAATCAGGCATGGGTAAAACGGACAGAAGCAGAATGAGCAGTCCTGTCCATCAAAATGGCATGGATAGTAATCGCAATCACCTTTTTCAATTCCCATCAGGGTCTCAAATAGCTCTCTGAGCGTCCTCTCCCTGAGATTCATTTCAGCATCGCCACCATATCTCCAACATTCACCCCGATATCGCTCGCAACAGGTTCGCATTTCGCCTTCAGCAGAAAGGCTATGTTCTTGTATCTGCTCTCTGATAAACATTCATAGTTCGCCATTCCCTTTGAGATTATGATGTCCGCCTGCTCCATTCTTTCTCTTGTAATATCTGGAAGCTCCTCCTCCATTATTCCTATCGCTCCCTTTCCATTTGTCAGAATCTCATCCGCAACCCTGTCAATTCCAGCAATCTTAGCATCCTCAGCTGTTGCATCACTCAGAACTGGTTTTGCTCTGACAACAAAGCTAACAAAGCCTCCAGCCTTCTTTATCTCCTCAACAAGAAGCCTGTCAAAAACGATTTCTCCAGCGTTGTCTGCGATGTAGACAACTTTCCCCCTGCAAAGATGCTTTATCTCACTGGTGTGGTCTATAACAAGCTCCTTCTCAAATTCCATCTGAAAGTAATCTCTGAAGTTGGAGTCATTCACGTCATGATCAAGAACACCATAATCGAAGCTGTTTCCGATTATGCTTGCCTTCACAGCATTTTTGAAAGTATCTCTTTTTTCAACCAATTTTACAACAAATGGAAGAATTTTCAGACTCTCCTGGTTTGCTCTCATCTTGAGCCTTTTGTATGGATCATCATTTCCGAGCATGCTATAAACAACTCTGTGGACTCTTGTTGATGCAACGGCATTGATCTCCCCTTTCCTGAATTCATCTGCGATGATCTCAATGGATTCCTGTATGATTTTGTTTGTTAGCCTTTCATCATCTGTGACAAGCCTGCATTCCTGATATATTCTGTTGAGCAGGCATGCCGGGCATTTGGCTTTCATCCTCATTGCTCACACATCCAGATTTTTCACTTCCGCTGAATGCTCCATTATGAAGTTCCTTCTGTCCTCAACATCCTCACCCATGAGAATCGTTATAAGTTCTTCAGCCATGGAAGCATCCTCAACTGTCACCTTCATGAGTATCCTGTTCTGGGGGTTCATTGTTGTCTCCCAAAGCTGTTCAGGATTCATCTCTCCAAGGCCTTTGTATCTCTGCACCTCCGCATTTCCAATTCTGCTCAGCAAATCCTCAAGCTCAGCATCGGAGTAAACATAGTAGGTCTTCTTTCCTTTTCTTACCCTGTAAAGGGGAGGCTGAGCAATGTAAAGATGCCCGTACTCAATGAGGGGTTTCATGTAGCGGTAGAAGAATGTCAGAAGGAGGGTTCTTATGTGGGCACCATCCACATCAGCATCCGTCATTATTATTACCTTTCCGTATCTGATTCTGTTCACATCAAACTCCTTCCCCATCCCCGCTCCTACGGCTGAGATTATAGCCTTGACTTCCTCATTTCTCAAAACTTTCATCAGGCCAGCTTTCTCAACATTTATGATCTTCCCCCTTATTGGCAGAATAGCCTGAAATCTTCTGTCCCTTGCCTGCTTCGCTGAACCTCCAGCAGACTCACCCTCAACGATGAACAGTTCCCTCTCAGATGAATCTCTTGAAGAGCAGTCTGCAAGCTTTCCTGGAAGAGTTGCAACCTCACTCTTTCTTTTCACAAGCTCTCTCGCCTTCTTCGCTGCTTCCCTTGCTTTTCTTGTTGTCTGGCATTTCTCTATTATCCTGTTTGCAGAATCGGGATTCTCCTCAAGCCACTCAAGAACCCTTCTGTAAACAACACTCTCAACAGCCTTTCTTATCTCGCTGTTGCTGAGCTTTGTCTTTGTTTGTCCTTCAAACTGGGGTTCAGGCAGTTTTACAGATATTATCGCTGTGAGACCTTCTCTTATATCCAGACCAGAAAGAGGTGTGTACTTCTTTATGAATTTTCTGCCGTACTCGTTTAAAGCTCTTGTCAAACCCGCTCTGAATCCAACAACATGCGTTCCACCTTCATCGTTGTGTATGTTGTTCGCATAAGCAAGAACAACCTCATGATCTGAATTCGTGAACTGAACAGCAACCTCAATCTCGTTATCATCAACCCTCTCATGGAAGTAAATGGGATCATGGAACTTCTGCTTTCCCCTGTTCAGGGATTTTATGTAATCCATTATCCCCCTCTCAGAATGAAAAACCTCCCTCTTGTTCTTTCTCTCGTCAATCAGTTCTATTGTAACTCCTTTTGTGAGGTAGGCAAGCTCCTTCAGCCTGTGGGCAACAATATCGTACCTGAACTCTGTCGTTTCAAAAATCTCCTCATCAGGCTTGAATCTGACTATTGTGCCTGTCTCGCCACTCTCTCCCACAATTTCAAGTGATGTTTTTGAAATTCCTCTCTCAAATCTCTGAAAGTAGATTTTTCCGTCCCTCTTAACATAAACCTCCATCCACTCTGAGAGAGCGTTAACAACAGAAACACCAACTCCATGCAATCCTCCTGAAACCCTGTAGGCTTTTTTGCTGAACTTTCCTCCTGCATGAAGCTTTGTCATCACTATCTCAAGGGCAGATTTACCAAGAGAGTGCATCTCGGTTGGGATTCCCCTTCCATTATCCTCAACACTGGCACTCCCATCATCGTGAAGAATTACCTTTATCTTGCTGCAAAATCCTGCGAGAGCCTCATCAATTGAGTTGTCAACAACCTCCCAGAGAAGGTGGTGAAGCCCTCTTATGCCAATACCGCCTATGTACATTCCCGGCCTCTTTCTGACAGCTTCAAGATCGCTGAGAACCTCAATATGCTCGGCTGAGTACTCCATATCTTCACCTCGGCAATAGCATACTGAATTAAGCCAATATGGTTTAAAATGTTAATTGTAATGATTTATTCTGTTCTAAAGTTTCACGGGCATCCATTCTCTTTCCACCCCCTGAACCTGTAGTACTGTCTGAGCATCTCTTTCACATCTTCATAGCTGAATGTCTTTCCTGTTAAGTAGTCCTTCCACACCTTCTCCCCTCCCCAGGTTTTAAGCGGCTCAAAGAACTTTTTTGGAGGGAGATCATCCTCCATATCGTAACCCTCCATACAGTTCAACCTCCTTGCAAGGCTGAAGGCCTCTCCAGCAGCCCTGAACATTTCATCTATGCTGGTCTCAATTCCTGTTGCCGATGTGAAAATTCTGGTAAGAATATCCCTGTCAAGGTTGCTTGCGATGCTCTCCCTCCTGCAGATTCCCATTCCGTTGAGCATCCAGAGCCAGTTCTCTGCTGCAAGTGTGTATATAGCGGGATTCAGACCATCTTTAAATGTCTCCTCAACAAGCCTGTCATCTGCCCCTGCATTCCTCATGAAATTTTCAACGCTCTCCTTTCTCCTTCCTGGAAGGACAGTAACAGTGACTGGGCCTTCCTGAGCGCCTCTTGGGTTTGTCAGGAGTCCAAATGCCTCACTTCCCGATGAAACTCTCGGGTCAAAAAGCGGCTCGACCTTTTTTATGAAGTAGTCATTAAAATCAAAGTGCTTCTTAAGCCCATCCACACCATCTGCGAGAATTTTACCAGCTCCTTCTCTGTTAACAACTTCGTTCATAATTCGTATCACCGATTCAGCATCCCTCTTAATTTCAATCCGGGCCAAACCTCTTTCCTTGAGAGTTGCAAGAATGTCAAAAAGCTCAGCGAAAAGCATTGCGTCAATCCCAAGTCTGTTGGCTATGTCATGACACAGAACTGCTTTTTCAGCACTCTCAACCCCGCACTTCACGCCAAACTCGTAGGCAACTCCAAGGTAGAGTGAGGTTGATGTCTGAATCTCACTGCCATCTATTCTGGCTCTGATTGCCGATTTGCAGGGAGATGGGCAGCCGTGGCAGCCGACACTTCTCACCTTAATTCCGCTGAGATACCTTTCAACACCAAATTCCCGGGCCACCCTCCTGTCAACCGCAACAGACTTCATTTCCCTTGCAAGGTACCCGTGTTCAGCCCAGTTCGCCCAGGCAGCCATTATTCCCTGCTCAGCATACAGTTTTGCAATTTTGCTTCTCAGTATTCTCCTTCGAAGCTCTTTTGCAGCTCTGATGAACTCGTCTCTGTCACATATCTCTGCCTCTCCACTTCCGCCAACCCTGATGGCCTTGACGTTTTTTGATCCCATCACAGCTCCAAGCCCGGCCTTGCCGAGATGGTGAATTCCATCAACAAGGCTTATCGCATACCTGATGAGGTGCTCTCCTGCCCTTCCTATTGTTATGACGCTCCTGCCGCTCTTTTTGAGCATCTCATAACTTTCAATGGCATCACTCCCCCAGAAGTTCGCTCTTCTTATTTCAACGCTACCATCAAACACATCTACCCATACAGGACAGGGAGCTTTTCCCCTGATGAGTATGAAATCGTATCCTGCTCGTTTCATGTCTCTCGCAAGCCTTCCCCCAACAACCGATGGCCCGTAGGTGCTGTTCAGGGGATTCTTAGTAACTGCCACAGCTTTAACAGCTCCGGGAACACCGGTATTTGTCAGAACTCCCGCAGAGAGAATGATGAAGTTATCCTCAGAGAGAGCGTCAAACCTTCCGGCCAGTTTTTCGGCAATCTCATAGGCGATGCCTATGGTTCCAAGCCATCTCTCATATTTCTCCACCTCAACCTCGTAAATCTCATGTTTTTGATCTGTCAGATCTATTTCCAGAATCCTTCCCGTGAAGCTCATCCATCTCACCTATCGAGATCAGCCGTTGCTCTGAATAATAAACCCTGCGAGACTTTTAACAAAGACCCTGCTGTCCCCGCTGTCTGCATACTGATCTGTAAATCCTGCATCATCACCAGCAACTACCACATATCCTCTCCCATATCTCCTGAAGCCGGCGAGACCCATGTCATTCCTGTCAGAGAACCTGAGTTCTCTTATCTTTTCAGTGATTACGGGATTCCCGACCCTGAAAGCACCGTACAATACTATTTTCTCAACATTTTCGGTGAGGATGTTGCTTTTAACAGGGACGCCTGTAACCACATCTCCCTCTATTGGTTCACCTTCCACATCAAAGCCCACCATCTCCCCTTCATCAACTCTGTGAGCTGGTCCAAGAGGCATGCAAGCTCTGGCACCTTTCAAATCCTCAATCCCTCCATTGACAACCTTAACTCCCGA